>ERZ501050.51-NODE-51-length-27860-cov-7.133861_pt1 | contig 27860 bp, 28 predicted proteins | sample MGYA00510865_ERZ501050 | MGnify/ENA primary metagenome ERZ501050 (study PRJEB25958, sample SAMN03398598) | human skin metagenome | study: EMG produced TPA metagenomics assembly of the Human Skin Microbiome Metagenome (human skin metagenome) data set. | reverse complement strand
CCTGGCCTGGGTGACGCCGGCGACCGTCTGTACGGCCTGGCGGAATGACTATCCTGCGCCCAGCCGACCTGCGTGGCTTAGCGGCTTTACTCGGCTCCCAAGAACCCCGCGCAGTCGTCCCGCCGTGCTGGCATTGGGTGCTCCTCCTCGACCCAGTCGTCCCCGGCAACCTCGACGAGGACGGTTACGTGATCGGCTCACCGATCACCCCAGAACCGGGCATGATGAGGATGTTCGCGGGCGGACGCGTGCGCACCATCTCCCCACTGGCTCTCAACAGCGAGACCTCGCGCACTACTAAGGTGGCCTCAATCACCGACAAGGAGGGTCGTCGCGGCCTGCTCCACTTCGTGACAATGAGGTCCACGTGGTCCCAGGGCGGCCGGGAGTGCCTTGTCGACGAGCAGGACTACGTCTTTATGCCGACTCGCTCCGCAGGTCCATCGCCGGAGGGCGCCGGTTACACCGGCAGCAACGGCTTCCTGGTAACCGAGCCCCTGTTAGTGACCTTTTCAGCCTTGACAGCGAACCCGTATCGGATCCACTGGGACCGCGACTTCTGTCGCCGCGCCGGACATGACGGCCTGGTGATCCACGGACCATTACAAGCCCTGCTTATGGCTCAGGCGTTTGCGGACACGGGCGCAGACTTCACTGGTAAGCGGTTTTCTTACCGGTTCCGCGCCGCCGTGACGGCCCCGACTCGACTCACCGTCGGCATCGAGGAAGACGAGGCCAAGGTTCGTCGCCCCGATGGCACCGTGACCGCTACGGCAACCCTAGGATGAGCGGTGTCGAGAGCGGCGCGTTAGTCCCAAGTAACCTCAGTTCGCCAACCCCGCGACGACCTCAGCGCCGGGCAGGGAGAGTACATCGCCTCCACTGACGATGAGCTTCGAGCTGCGCAGCCCTGATCCAATGCACACCGCTTCAGCCTCGGCTACCCGCGGATCGATCCAGATCGGCCATTCAGCGGGCAGCCCTACCGGGGTGATACCGCCGTATTCCATCCCGGACATGCCAACAGCCTCATCTATCGGCGCGAAGGATGCTTTACGGACGTCGAGCTTTTTGCGCACTACTTTGTTGACGTCGACCCTTGTCGTCGCCAAAACCAGACATGCAACATACTTTTCGATGTCACCACGCTTCCCCCTGACGATGACGCAGTTGGCGCAGGTCTCCGGGCCCTCACCGAACGCCTCGCACAGCGCCTCGGTATCAGCAATCTCAGGGTCAATGCTGAAGACGACTGCCGACGGCAACTCGGCAACTCGACCGGCGACCGTCGCCGCCAGCAGCTCGGGATGGTCGGCAGCGGGCAGGTGTTCAACGGAGTCGTACATGTGACCCACCGTAGCCACCGTCGATCCATCGACGAGGCCATCTCTCATGCCTCTTATGGAGTTCGCCGGCGACTACTCATGGGGCTACGACCCTGCCCACATCTTCGCCGTCGAGAGCGCCTATGGTGGCCATCCAGCCTCTGCGACCCTCGTCCTACCGCCCTACAGCGCCATTATTACGTCGCGAGCGTGACGGCGTCGCTGCATCTGAAGTGTGACGAAAACAGCATCACAGAGGACCTCACGATCACTTTTCCCGCCCATGCGCTACGTCTGATTCGCCGATCAATTTGCAGGTGAGGCGATGAGGTCCATACTTTCTTGAGTGATTCGCAGCCATGAACGGCAGGCGGTGGCCAAAGCCACCCAGCCGATCGTTGATCGTGAACCGATCCGATCCATGAAACCTGGACTAGCCCTAGCCGCATTAGGAATCGTCTTCGGCGATATCGGCACCTCAGTCCTTTACTCTCTCCAAACGGTGTTCTCAATGGAGAACCATGCCGTGCGCCCAACCCACGGTGACGTCATGGGGATCATCTCGATGATCTTCTGGTCGATCCTGCTCGTGGTGTGTGTCAAATACGTCATATTCGTTATGCGCGCTGACAACGACGGCGAAGGGGGCATCCTCGCCCTGATGGCCTTGGTACGTCGACTCATGGCTAGCCACAAGGGCACTGGCATGACGGCGCTCCTACTCGGCATCGTTGGCGCCGGCCTATTTTACGGAGATTCCTTTATCACCCCAGCGATTTCCGTGATGAGCGCTGTGGAAGGCCTCACGGTAGCCAACCCGGATGCAGAAAAGATCGTCCTGCCAGCCTCGGTCGTCATCCTTACCCTCTTATTCATCGTGCAGAGACGGGGAACGGAGGTCATTGGCAAGGCCTTCGGACCGGTAATGGCGACCTGGTTCCTCACCCTGGCGGCCTTGGGCATTCCGTGGATCATCCACCACCCGGTCATCATTACGGCCTTGTCTCCGCACTGGGCAATCCTGTTTTCCATCGAGCGTCCAGCGATGGCTTTCATTGCGATGGGCGCAGTCGTCTTGACGATTACCGGTGCCGAGGCGCTATACGCCGACATGGGCCACGTCGGGGCTCCATCGATCCGACTTGCCTGGTTCGGCCTTGTGCTCCCCTGTTTGCTCATCAACTACCTGGGCCAGGGGGCCATGATCCTGTCGCACCCCGACTGGATCGATAACCCGTTCTTTAGGATGGCTCCCGACTGGGCGACTATTCCGCTTGTCACCATCGCCACAATGGCCACCGTCATCGCTTCTCAGGCAGTCATCTCGGGGGCGTTCTCGATGAGTTCAGAGGCCGCCCGCCTGGGGTTACTGCCGCGCCTCGGCGTGCGTCATACCTCGAAGTCCGAGGGCGGCCAAATCTATATCCCAGAGGTCAACTGGACCCTCTTTATCGGCGTGCTAGCCCTCATCCTCATCTTCCAGACCTCGTCGAAACTAGCCACGGCTTATGGTTTGGCCGTGACCGGCACCTTCCTCCTGACGACGAGCCTGTTTCTGGTGCTGGCTCACCGGGCATGGCATTGGCCGATGTGGGCTCTCATCTTTTTTGGTGTCATTGTCGGCAGCGTCGAGTTGTCGATTTTCTCCGCCAATCTGTTGAAGATCGCCTCTGGCGGCTGGATCCCGCTGTTGTTCGCAACCATCGTCGTCATCATCATGACGACGTGGCGACGCGGCACCGCCTACATCGCCAAGCAGCGACAAGATGATGAGGGGCCGCTGGACGACTTCCTCAACTGGATGCACGAAACCAAGCCAACCCGCGTCCCTGGCCTGGCCGTTTACCCGCATCCTGGGCGGGCAACAACCCCGTTGGCCCTGCTTAATAACCTCAGGTTTAACCATGTGCTGCATGAGCACAACATCATCATCTCGATAGTGGTGGAGAACGTGCCGCACGTGCGGCACGTCAACCGTATTGAGAAAGTAGACCTCGGCAGACCCACCGACGGCATCACTTATATCGCGTGTCACGTCGGGTTCACCGATTCCCAGGACGTCCCCAAGGCGCTAGCTCTGGCGGCGGCCAAGTGTCCTTGGCTCAAGGATCATCTCGACGAGGCGATCTACTACCTCTCCCTAGTAGACGTGAAGCGGGACGAACCACAACAGGGTGCGCACATGGCCGGCTGGCGCAAGATGCTTTACATCACTATGTCGCGCAACCAGGCCGATCGCACTCGGGTGTTCCGGATACCGCGCACTCGCGCGGTGGTTATGGGTGAGGCCGTCGCCTTGTGACGGTCTGTCGCTGATACTCACAACTGATTCCCGAGGCCTACTGAGCCTCGGGAATCACCTTTTCTCAGGGTCTATAAGTTCCTGGAATCGCGCCGCGAAAGCCTCTTCGGCATTGACGGTGTCGATGTCGCGACGCACCGTCTCTGCTACCGTGACGGCCTCTGACCAAGGAAGACGCTGCTGCCATTCTTTCTCACCGTGGCCGATAGTCCAGGCATCGAAGATTTCGGGAGTGCACTCGGGATGAAACTGTACCCCCCATGCACGCTCAGCGAACCTGACGGCCTCGATCTGACCGGTGGGATCGCGCGCCAGCAGAACGGCGTCCTCGGGCAGGACGACCGCAACATCGTTGTTGAAATGAATACCGCGATGTCCGTCGTAGACCGACAGCAGCGGGTCCTTCTTTCCCTCCGGGGTGAGGTGCATCTCGGCCGCTCCAAGGCAGAAATGGTCGGAGGTGCAGACCTGTCCTCCCAGCGCGACGGTGGCGAGTTGGTGACCCAGGCAGATGCCGAGGAAGGGCGTACCTGCCCTCACTGTCCGGGAGATGAGCTGGCGGGTAGGCGCGAGCCACGGAGCCTCAGCATCGTCCTGGCAGCTCATAGAGCCGCCCAGCACCACGAGTGCGTCAGCGTCCACAATCGGCGGCACCGGATGGTTCCAGGCGTTGATCTCGACGACGTCTGCCCCGGCGTTGCGCCAAAGTTGCCCGAGTCTGCCTGAGCTGCAGGAGGGCTCGTGAACGATGACCAAGATCCGCGTCATGGGGAAACACTACGAGCTTTCTGTCACGGCCGTATGCCAGAACTGCTGCAACCGGAGTACAGATTTCGCCCGACCGGACGCCAGTTGCTGCTACTAAGTGACGGGCAGGTGGTGCTGCTGTCAATTTTCGCCCATGATCTGCCGCTCTTGGCCATCACCGTTCCGATTATCGTGTTCGCCTTTGCTCTTTTGTCGATTCTCAGGTCGGACCGCTTGACGGGCGCGGGAAAGGTGATCTGGATCGTCGTCTGCTTCCCACTTGTCGGACCGATCGTGTGGTTTATCGCAGGTAAGAGTTGAGACGCGGATATTTCTGTCTGCTTCCGGAGAGAGCCTCCTCGAGACGACGAAACCCCGCCACAAAGGCGGGGTTTCCATCTGCGCGCCCGGAGGGATTCGAACCCCCAACCTTCTGATCCGTAGTCAGATGCTCTATCCGTTGAGCCACGGGCGCATTGTGCTGTGCACGTTGCTAAACATTACAGCCTTCAATTCCGTAATGCAAATTCGCGTAATTCAGTCCCCGGAAATCCGCCTGACAAGCGGGTTTGCGGAACACCAGATGCGAGACACCAGGCCGCCGAGGGGTATCGTCGATCCCAACTCCAGGACCTTCATCCGAGGCACTACCAGCCCCACCATGCACAAAGCCCGGCGCCCCCTATAGGAGTCACCGGGCATCCGCGGAGGTGGCGGGATTTGAACCCGCGATGGGATTACCTCCCAAACCCGCTTAGCAGGCGGGCGCCATAGACCTGACTAGGCGACACCTCCAAGTGCCGTGTCAGCCTACTCTCTCAACCCCAAACCCTCCAATTCCGGGCCGCGACAACGCGCCCCATCGACCCCGACACGCCCCCGACAAGGGACGTCTGCGCTGCGCAGGCCACTGAGGCAGTCACGATCGCCGCCCGCCAGCCAGGCGGTACCGCCCCGTATTGGGTGCAGCGGTTAACATGGGGTCCACCCCATCGACATTTACGGAAAGGGATGTGCATGGCTGACGCGTCGCGCGGCGCCAACTCGCCGTCTCCACGTCACGCCGCTCAACCGGATTGGATGAACGATCCGGAGGCCAATGAGGACACACATGTCCTGCGGCGGGCGGATCTCAGGGCAGCCGCCCGGCCACCGACGCGTTCCCCGCGTCCACGCCGGTCCGCTGCTGAGCCCCCTGTTAACGCCCCACAGCCCCTCAACGAGCCGAAATCCCGCCCTACCCCAGCCCGACGAGCCGCAACCGCCAAGGCTTCACCAGCTAGCCGCAGCCGCCGCAGACCATCGCGGTGGAACGAGGAGGCCAGACGCAACCATGCCTTCAACACCTGCCTGGGATGGACGATACTTGGGGCCATCGTCCCCGGCTTAACCCTGTCTCGTAGCCGTGCCCCGCGTCGCCGCGTCACAGGTCTGACGATCATCGGTCTTCTCCTCATTGGGCTGACCATTGCTGTTTTCTTCATCCTGGCTAACCCGACAGTTGCAGCGTCGATCGTCGTGCGACCCAAGTTGCTCACCGCTCTAACCTGGGGCTTGCCGAGTCTTGCCGTCGCCTTGGTGGCATTGCTGACCTTCTCCCACCTCGACCTTCGACCTCAGGGCATCACCCGCGGACAACGCTGGGTCTCGACCATCCTTGTCACCGCATTGTGTACCACCATCGCAACCCCGCTAGCTGTCGCTGGCCGGTATGCCTACGATCAGGACCACATGCTCGGCCGGATCTTCACCGATAAGCGGTCCGGCACCCGCCCATCCATCAACTACAACCAGGACGTCAAGGCGATTTGGGCGGCCAAGCCGCGAGTCAACGTCCTGCTCGTCGGCGCCGACGACAGCAAAGTGCGCAACTATCGCGCCGAGAACTCCATGAACACTGACACGATCATGGTGGCGTCGATTAATACCTCCAACGGTGATACCTCGATCTTCCAGATCCCCCGCAACACCGCGAGAATGCCATTCCCGTCTGATTCGCCGCTGCACAGGGACTTCCCCAACGGTTTCGTCGGGAAAGACGGTGACGGTAACAACCCCGACTACATGGCTAACGAGATCTGGTCGACGGTAAAGGCCCGCTACGTCGATCGCATGGGCGCGACCGACTACCCCGGGGCCGACGCCCTCAAGCTGGCCACCGGAGAGGCCCTCGGCCTCAAGATCGACTACTTCGTCATGCTCGACATTGACGGCCTTCAGAAGCTCATTGACGCGCTCGGCGGAGTGTCGGTGAACATCAACGAGCGCCTGCCCATCGCAGGCAATACCGAGGGCAAGAGGCCGGACGGTTACCTCGAGATTGGCGCCAACCAACACCTCGACGGCTACCACGCCATGTGGTACGCACGGTCGCGCTCAGCGAGCACCGACTACGACCGGATGGGACGCCAGTCTTGCCTTATCAAGGCCGTTCTTGACCAAACCAGCCCGCAGACTGTGTTGACCCGCTTCGAATCGATCGCTGATGCTTCCGGGCAGATGGTGGTCTCTGACATACCGCAGGGAATGCTGCCGGCCTTCGTCGACCTCGCCATCAACATGCGTGACGCCAACATCAACCGCGTCGTTTTCACCAATGGCAAGCACGGATTCTTCTCTTCCCACCCGGATTACGATCTCATCCGCAAACAGGTGGAGGCCGCCATCCATGGCGTCTCTGCGTCAAAAAACAAGAACAAGCCGGTAACGGGGGCTTCGTCTGCTAACACCCACAAGACCGCCATGGCGCCGCCGAGCCACAGCGGGTTAAAGAAGTCCCCGCAGACCCCCGCTCCACGCCCGTCACCCGATAACCACGACGTCTCCCAATCTGTGACTGACGCCTGCGCCTATAACCCGCAGCAGCCCTGACGCCTCTCCTGGGGCCGCGCCTGTGCGGTTCGTAGGCGTCGCTCGGGGTCAATGTCGCGGGGGTGCGGTACTCTCGCGAATCACCAGCGGGGCCGGAACCATGACCGACTTCCTCGGAGCACCCTGCAACTGGGCTAGGAGCTCCTCGGCGAGGCGTTGACCGACCGCCGCGAAGTCCTGTCGCACCGTCGTCATCGTCGGCCACACCGTATTTCCCAGGACGTCGTCGAATCCCACCACAGACATATCGTCCGGGATCCTGACACCCATATCGAGCAGACCGATGACGGCTCCTGCCGCCATTTCGTCATTGCTGGCTAACACGGCTGTTGCTCCGGCGTCCTTGAGGTAGCGTGCCGCATCGCGTCCTGACGAGGCCGTCCAGTCCCCGATGATGACATCGGGGATCTCGCGGTCGTTGGTCTCCAAGCACTCTTGCCAGGCCTGGCGGCGTACCACAGCCTGGCGGGAATAGTCCGGGCCGCTGACGAGGTGGACTGTGCGATGCCCCAATGCCAAGAGATAGTTAACGGCGGTACGCACACCGGAGGCCTGGTCACATCCGACGGTCGAGAAACGGCTGCACGGAGAGCCAGCCATCACGACTGGGATTCCCGGCGGTACCTCAAGGTCCTCGGGATGGTCAAGCTCAAGCCCCTCAATGATGAAGCCGTCGACTCGCCCCGCCATCCGCTTCATCGCGTGCCGGTACGACCTGACGGAGTCGTCAGCAGGCTCAAGACGATCAAGGACGACGGCAAGCTCGCTGCGGCGGGTGGCATCGACAATGGCTTGAACGGTCCGCAGCTCTCCGGTGCGTGAAAGGTCGGTAGCAAGGACGCCGATGGCACTCGTGCGGCCCGAGCGCAGGCTGCGAGCAGCCACATTGGGCGAATAGCCGACTTCGGTCATGGCCTTGAGAACCTTGTCGACAGTTTTCTTGCGAACGGCGTCGGAGTTGTTGACGACCCGCGAGACGGTCTGTTGGGATACCCCGGCAGCCGCGGCGACATCACCCATTGAGGGGCGAGACGGTCCTCGACGCTGCCGCTCGGTCATATCACTGCACCCGCAGGGCAGCAGGGCCAGGGGTAACGACGTAGAACTCGGGGTGGGCGAAACCGGCCTCCCGGAAGGAGTCCGCGACCTGCGTGGCAACCTTGTTACGAACGTCGCGATCGACCAGAGCGATGGCGCAACCGCCGAATCCGCCGCCAGTCATCCGCGCGCCAAGAGCACCAGCAGCGCGGGCCGCGTCGACAGCGGTGTCCAGTTCGGGACAGGTGACCTCGTAGTCGTCACGCAGGGAGTCGTGGGAGGCATTCATAAGCGGCCCCACTTCGCGGATTTGGCCGGTATCGAGGAGCTTAACGAACTGGGTAACACGGTCGTTCTCAGTGACGACGTGGCGGACGCGGCTAGCCATCCCTTCGTCATCGAGGGCGGCCACGGCGGCCCCCAAGTCACCGACGTCACGCAGGCTACCAACTCCGAGGATGCGTGCGGCATTCTCGCAGGCCCGCCGTCGTGCCTCATACTGGCCGTCGACCAGCCGGTGGGGAGCGCAGGTGTCGATGACAAGCAGTTCTAGGTCGGCGGTGGCCAGGTTGAAGGGGACTTGACGAACCGACCAGTCGTCACAGTCGATGAGGAGGGCGTGACCTTCGGTAGTGCGCAGCGAAGCGGTTTGATCGAGCCCTCCAGTGGGAGCCTCAGCAACCTCGTTCTCCGCAGCGCGGGCAGCATTGACGAGGCCAATACGGCCGGAGTCAGAGTCGGTGAGATCAAGGTCGTAGAGGTCGGCGAGGGCCAGACCGACGCCACACTCGACGGCTGCCGACGACGACAGTCCCGCACCCAGGGGGACGCACGTGACCAGTGCAGCCTCGAATCCCCCGAGGCCATGCCCGGCCTGACGCAGCGCCCACGCGACACCACCGGTATAGGCCTTCCAACCAGCAACCGACCCAGGAGCGATCTCGTCGAGGGTTCCCTCCCAGGTGAGAACGCTGTCGTCAAGCTGGGAGACGAGGATGACCTTGTCGTCATCACGGCGTCGAGCAGCGACGTAGGTGCGATGGGGAAGGGCGATTGGCAGGCAGAAACCGTTGTTGTAGTCGGTGTGCTCGCCGATGATGTTGACACGTCCGGGGGCCGCCCAGACGCCATCGGGGCTACCACCAATGTGCCCGCCAAAGAGGTGCCGGGCGCGAGTGGCACCCTCCTCTACCGACCATGCTGTGCCGATCGTCGGGGTCTGGTGGTCTGCCGCAATGGCGTGGGGTGTCTGCGACATAAATGGCTCCTTTGCCGGTCAAAATCCCGTGACAACGAGGCTGAGCGTACGACGATGCCAGTGGCGCTGCGTCGACTTCGCTCACTCAAAATGTTTACGTACTCAAAACTACCGGGTGCAGATGCGCTCATGCCGCACCGGGGTCTATGGTTCCCCACGGGGCGACGCCAACGAGGCCGTTCCTCCCCCGCACCAACCGAAAGGACCACTCCGCACCATGCCGTTGGAGACACTCATCAACGCAGGGTTCGTTGATTACCTGATACTGCTCATTTACTTCGTGTTCGTCCTGGGAATCGGACTGGCCGCCAGACATCAGGTGTCCGACTCCCTCGACTTCTTCTTGTCCGGACGCAGCCTGCCCGGATGGGTGACAGGGCTGGCATTCGTGTCGGCGAACCTCGGCGCCGTCGAGATCATGGGAATGTCGGCTAATGGAGCCCAGATCGGCATCCCGACGGTCCATTACTTTTGGATCGGCGCTATACCCGCGATGGTGTTCCTTGGCATCGTCATGATGCCCTTCTACTACGGCTCCGGTGTGCGCTCCGTGCCAGAGTTCATGCTCAAACGGTTCGGCCCAGCAGCGCACCTCGTTAACGCGATCTCCTTCGCGCTAGCCCAGCTTCTTATCGCCGGTATCAACCTGTACCTGCTTGGAACCATCGTCCATGCCCTGCTGGGATGGCCGCTATGGGTTGCCCTCATCGTTGCCGCGATGATCGTGCTCGCTTACATCAGCCTTGGTGGCTTGTCGGCGGCTATTTATAACGAGGTGCTGCAATTCTTCGTCATCGTCGCTTCCCTCCTACCCCTTGTCATCATCGGTTTGCATCGGGTAGGTGGCTGGAGTGGCCTCAAGGCCAAGATCACTGCTGCCGCCGAGGCTCATCCTGACGTCGTGACGCCGGCTGCCCAGCAGCTTCATTCCTGGCCTGGCCAAGCATTGTCCGGATTCGGCAGTCCAGTGATGTCTGTCATTGGCATCACGCTCGGACTCGGATTCGTGCTGTCTTTTGGCTACTGGACGACGAATTTCGTCGAGGTGCAGCGGGCAATGGCATCCGATTCTCTGTCGTCTGCACGCAAGACGCCGATTATCGGGGCCTTCCCGAAGATGCTCGTGCCCTTCCTCACCGTTTTGCCAGGCATGCTCGCTGCGGTCCTCGTCCCTGAAATTGCCCGCATGAAGGCTGGTGAGAAGGTTGCTGGTGGCGCGTCAGGTAGTTTCGTCCAGTACAACGATTCTGTGCTGTTTCTCATCCGCAACCTGTTGCCGACCGGTCTGACGGGCGTGGCGATCACAGGTCTGCTAGCTGCGTTCATGGCTGGTATGGCGGCGAATATTTCGGCGTTCAACACCGTTTTCAGCGTGGACATCTGGCAGCACTACGTCATTAAGGACAAGCCCGACGGCTACTACGTCAAGGTGGGACGCATTGCCACAGTCATCGCGACCGTCGTCGCCATTGGAACGGCGTTTATGGCGTCCGGGTTCTCCAACATCATGGACTACTTGCAGACGTTGTTCGGATTCTTCAACGCTCCGTTGTTTGCAACGTTTATCCTCGGCATGTTCTGGAAGCGCTCAACCCCGCATGCAGGCTGGTCGGGCCTGGTCGTCGGCACGCTAAGTGCGGTGACGGTGTGGGTTATGAGCCTAGCGGGAGTTTTTACCTTGCCAGGCCAGGGGACGGCATTCCTTGCCGCTACGGTCGGATTCGTCGCAGATATCATCGTCAGCATTGTGGTGTCCTTGTTTACCGAGCCTAAGCCTGCAGCAGAGCTGGTCAGGTTGGTGTACTCGGAGACCCCGAAGGAGCACCTCGTCGACCCACTGGAGAAGGATCTCCCGTGGTATCGCCGTACGGTCCCGCTCGGCATGACCGTGCTCGCCATCACCGTCGTTCTCAACATCATTTTCTGAGGAGCTTGCCATGTCCAACGGAACTGCTACGGCTCGTCGCAATCGCAGTAAGGTCGCTCGCGCGATGGACATTCGGACCGTCATAGGTGTGCTGCTCGGCCTCTACGGAATCATCTTGACGATTACTGGGTTGGTAAAGGGATCTGACGCTCACGCCGACCTGGTGTCTGGAATGTGCCTGCTCGTCGCAGGGGCAGTATTCCTCGTGTGGGTGAGGCTCCGCCCGGTCAAGGTGCCGGAAGTAGCCGAGGAGGCCAGCGAGTCGGCTGCAGGAAGGGGCTGAGCCGCCGCGATGTGGCCCGCAGCGATATAAGCCATACACGTCAGACAACAGCAGTGGCGTTCCAGAGTATTTCTGGAACGCCACTGCCGGGTTAGATGGTAGGTCAAATATTTTGGCGGTATCCGCGTGATTCGTCAAGGCGGTGTGCGACGTCGACGGCGAGGTCGTCCATCTCTTTGGGGTCTCCGATTCCGGGACGGACGATGTGGGTACGCCCAACTTGGCCATGGTAAAGAGTGAGGCGAGACCGTGACTCGGTGAGCGCGGCTTTCGTGACCTTGTCCCAGGTTCCGCGGCGGTCCTGTCCGGCGCCGTGGATGTGGTAGCCCTTATCGTCCAAATCGACGTAGAGCTTCATGTGAACCATGGACCATGCTGCAGTGACAGCCAAAGCGATACCGCAGGCGAGGACGGCGATGAAGATGATGGTCACCACCTCGTGCCAGCTCTTGGCGATGCTGATGATCATGAGGACGGCACCAACGATGGACAAGACGCCGGCAATGATGAAACCACGGATAGGAGGTTCCGGCGACATGACGTGCCTGGTCGTGCCGGGTGGAAGATCCGTCACGTCCATCCTGGGCATCCCCATCTCCCATCATTGTAAGGCTGACATGCGAGAGCCTGGCCCTCGGGTGCCGCACCTGGGGACAGGCTCCGTGGCGGCGAGAGTGGGATTCGAACCCACGGAGGTTGCCCTCGGCCGCTTTCAAGGCGGCTGCACTCGTCCACTATGCGATCTCGCCAACCGGGCACGACCCGGTGGCCCCATCTTAGCCATAATTCATCGGGCATATTCATCGTCCCGGACCTAGACCCGCTCATACCTCGCCTAGACGTTGACGAATCCGAGCGCGGGCATCGTCCGGTGACGCTAATTTCCGACCCCTGGACGACGGCAATTACGAGGTTCGCCCTGTCCCGGCAGCATCTGTCAGCCATCACCGTCTTCCGGGTTGTGTGAGCACGCCAATGAGTTCGTTGACCTTCAGCGGCTTAGAGGACGACCGCCTCGTAACGATCTGGCCAGACTGATCACCTGAACGCCATCTCACCTGCCACACCTCAGTCATGCGCACGGTGTAATTTCCTGGGTGCTGGTAGATGTAACCGCAGTCCGGAGATTGGGCTCGCGGATCGGCATTTTTCGGGCGTGGGGTTGAATGAGCGCAGCGGACGGTTTTCTCGCCGGTGTTGTAGATGGTCTCGACTCGTGTGGCGTCAAGGGAAACGATAATTCCGCGCGAGGAATCGCTAGAGGTGTGACGTTCTGACCCGGGATTGTGGAACCATAACGGCTGCCCCACTGCAGTGATGTTCCACTTGTTGGCCGAAGGTCGCGGCTCAACGTAGACAACTGGCTTAGCAAGGTGAATATTCGTCGCAAGATCGACAGACCAGTCACGGGCTTCTTCCCGAGTTGACACTTTGGGCCTTACGGGAGATGGAGATAGCGTCGTACGGTTAGGCTTCGGTTCCATTAGACTCAAGTTGAGTCCAAGCAGGTACGGAATCCTAGGACTGGCCAATGACAATATAGATGAGGCGATATAAGCGTCGCTCTCTCGCCGATCCGCTGACTTTGACAGCTTGGGGGACGTCGGGGGTTGACGCTTACCTGCATGGGGGTTACTCTGCTTGTGATAAGAGCCGCCATGCCCAGGCGTACCGCGCTTAGCGCCCTCCCGTATTTTAATCCCCGACTTGTGATGGGAACCCTTGTCCGAGAACCGAACATATACAGTATGACTATCAGGATCGACACTGACACCCCCTGAAGCAAAAGAAGACCCGGGAGAAAAACTCAACATGAAAGACGTTGCCAGAACCAGCGATAAACCCTTCATACTCGACATGACGCAACCTCAGCACTTTCAGCTTCAACGATCTTTAAACTGTCACCAATCCTCCTCATGGAGAGTTCGTCTTTCCTCATCCGGCCAGGCGTCAACGTCCCGTCCTTGGGATTCACAAACCGCCAGTTAGATATATCAGCGCAACCGATAATGGCAATCTCCGAATCATCGCCCTTTGACACCCTATTGACGGTCACGCTAGAGAATGGCGTCTTGACAGGCAGCACTCTGTGGCCCCGGCTCTTCGCTTCAGAGTACGCTTTTCGAATCGCCTCGGTACCATCCTCACTGAGGATGCCTTGTAGCTCTGCAGACACCGAGTTCACCCCATCTCCGACCTCAAGCTTGTAAATCTGTTCCAAATACGTCTCATAGACCTTCTTCGCCTCCAAGAACAACGCATCCTGCTTCGTCCCTGGAGCCGGAGTTGCCGTCACCTTCACAAACTTCGGCGCCTCCGCACTCGGCGTTAGGATCGGACTTTGTGCCGGGGCCACGCTCGCAACTGGAGTTATCCCGACCGTCGCACCAGTGGAATCCTCATCAGCGCCACATGCCGCTGTCCCTAGACCGACCATGACAAGGGCCATCATCAAGCACCAATAGTGTCGTCCAGCGCGATCCTGTCTCATCACCATGACGGAATCATGAGGGGTACCACTACCCGTTGAGAACCCTCATGTGTGGCATCTGTGGATAACGCCAGGAAACTGGGAAAACTTCGTCTGCGAGCGTGAAGGATTTGGGAGCGCTCACCCCTGTGGCAGGCTTAACACATGCATGCGATCACCGTCCGCCCGACCGACAAGACAGACTCCAAGGGGCGCCATCGTCCCGGCCCTGAATGCATTGAATGGACCGAGGTCCCCACACCGAAACCTGGCCCTGGGGAAGTCCTCGTCAAGGTGAAGGCGGCCGGCATTAACCGCGGCGACCTGCTGCAGCGCCAAGGCCTCTACCCGCCGCCGAAGGGCGTCTCGGAAACCATGGGCCTGGAGGTTACCGGCGTCATTTCCTCCCTCGGTCAAGACGTCACAGGCTGGTCCGAGGATGATGAGGTCATTGCGCTGCTAGCCGGCGGTGGTTACGCCGAGTACGTCATCGTCCCGGCAGGCCAACTCCTGCCCATCCCTGAGGGCATCGACCCGGTAACCGCGTCAACACTCATTGAGGTTACTGCCACTGTCATCTCCAACATGGACCACGTCGGCCTAGCCAGGGGTGAAACCTTCCTCGTGCACGGCGGCGCCGGCGGCATCGGCCAGTTCGCTATCCAATACGCCAAGTCGCTCGAATGCACGGTCATCACCACCTGTGGCACCGCCGAGAAGCAGGAGTTCTGCCGCACTCTCGGTGCCGACGTCGCCCTCGACTATCACGAGGACTGGGTTGCCGGCGTCAAAGACGCTACGGGGGGTCGTGGTGCCGACGTCATCCTCGACGTCATGGGCGCTAAGTACCTCGACCTCAACGTCGATGCTCTCGCTATTGGCGGGCGTCTCGACATCATTGGAATGCAGGGCGGCATCAAGGGAGAGCTCAATATTGCAAAGCTTCTCAACAAGCGCGCCCTCGTCACCGCTACTAGCCTGCGGCCTCGCCCCCTTGAAGAAAAAGCCAAGATTTGCCAGCGGGTCCGTGAGGTTGCATGGCCGCTCTACACCAATGGCAGCATCAAACCCGCCCCAGTTGAGTCCTTCCCCATGTCCGAGGCAGGCAGGGCCCACGAACGGCTCGAATCCGGTGAGGTGCTCGGCAAGGTTGCACTGACCCTCTGACGCCCTAAAACCCACAACGACCTGTCATGGCTGGCCCATGGCAGGTCGTTTTATGTTCTAGGCGTAGCCCCGATAGCTTCCCGGTCCAGCTATTCGCATCCCGTCCGCCAGCTGATAGCCCATACCTCATCATCTCCATCAACTTTCAGCTTAGCCAACCGCATATCCATTTGGGACGCTGCATATATATGCGCTAGAGTGGTTGCCGTGTCCAAGGTCATCACTCAGCTTCCCGTCGGCGAGCGCGTCGGCATCGCATTCTCCGGAGGACTCGACACCTCCGTCGCTGTCGCGTGGATGCGCGAAAATGGCGCGGTTCCGTGCACCTACACCGCCGACATTGGTCAGTACGACGAGCCCGACATCGCGTCAGTGCCGGGTCGCGCCCTCGACTACGGCGCTGAGATCTCCCGACTTGTCGACTGCAAGGCAGCGCTCGTCGAGGAGGGACTGAGCGCTATCGCGTGCGGCGCGTTCAACGTTCGCTCCGCCGGGCGCCCCTACTTCAACACCACCCCAATCGGTCGCGCCGTCACCGGCACTCTGTTGGTACGCGCTATGCATACCGACGACGTCTCCATTTGGGGCGACGGCTCCACCTATAAGGGCAACGACATCGAGCGGTTCTACCGCTACGGCTTACTCGCCAACCCGCAGCTGCGCATCTATAAGCCGTGGCTCGACGAAAACTTCGTCGCTGAACTCGGTGGCCGTGACGAGATGAGCGCCTGGCTTACCGCCCACAACCTGCCTTATCGCGACTCCAAGGAAAAGGCCTATTCCACCGACGCCAACATCTGGGGCGCCACCCACGAGGCCAAGAAACTTGAATCCCTGCACGTCTCCATCGAGTCCGTCAACCCGATCATGGGCGTCAAGTTCTGGGACCCAGACGTCAAGATCGATACTGAGGAGGTGACGGTCTCCTTCGAGCAGGGCCTGCCCGTCGCCATCAATGGCAAGGAATACGACGATAAAGTCGCCCTCGTTCTGGAGGCCAACGCCATCGGCGGTCGTCACGGCCTCGGTATGAGCGACCAGATCGAAAATCGCATTATTGAGGCGAAATCCCGCGGCATCTATGAGGCCCCGGGCATGGCCCTGCTCCACATCGCCTACGAACGTCTCGCCAACGCCATCCACAACGAAGACACTCTGGAGACTTATCACAACGAGGGGCGTCGCCTCGGGCGGCTGCTCTACGAGGGACGTTGGCTCGACCCGCAGTCCCTCATGATCCGTGAATCTCTCACCCACTGGGTCGCCAGCGCCATTACTGGATCGGTCACGCTCAAGCTGCGTCGTGGCTGGGACTACTCCATCCTTGACACCACCGGACCGAACTTCTCGTACCACTCTGAGAAGTTGTCGATGGAGCGCGTTGAGGGGGCTGCCTTCGGCCCGACCGATCGCATCGGCCAGCTCACGATGCGCAACCTCGATATCGCCGATACCCGCGAAAAGCTTGAGCTCTACTCCGCGCAAGGCCAGCTCGCCAGCCACGCCGACCTCGTTGGGCAGCTTGAGACCGGCGGCGCATCAGCTATCGCGTCCAACGGCGACGATGACGACGACAGCCAAAAGACTCTCGACGCTGCCGCAATGGAAGTTGGCGTCAACTGATCGCCACATGTTCGGGCCGCCCGGGATACCTGGTCGGCCCGAATGAGTTTTCTTGAGCCACCTCGCGCCATCAGAAAGGTGACTCATCACGTAACGCGCTACCGCTACGAGTAATAACCCGACGTCTCCCAGCCCTATCCATTATTTTCGCCGTCATCTTGTGGGCTGCTTTCAGCATCGCCTCATTAGCGTCAGATGATAAAGGCAGCACCCCGGTTGCCACCATGGCAATCATCTTCGGTTGGATTCCGTCATTTCTCTTCATTGCCATGACGAGGATGCAGACCGAATTTGTCATCGCACTCATCAGGACCAGCGAGAACTCAGCTTCTATCCGCAAAAGGTTGCGCTGACCGCACTATTGTGAGCGGGACTTCGTATCGTCTTGCGCAACCCCACTCAGACTTGGGTGGCGGCGAGGTACTAATACGTCGAATTGTTATAGAGTGCTTGGGTGCACGGTTACCGGGATGTCATCGCTATTCGGGAGGTGTGGACGACCCTCCTGTTGGCAGCCCTTATCCGGATCCCGATTTTCAGCCTCGGAATCGTCATAAGCGTCCATGTCGTCAGCTCGCTTCATCTGGATTACGTGCGCGCCGGAGCGGTAACGACTGTGGTGACCGTCGCGACCATGATTTCTGGACCATGGCGCGGCAGTATGGTCGACCGCCGCGGGCTGCGGCGCACGATGCTTCCCTCACTCATCACCACCACGATCGCGTGGGGACTGTGTCCCTGGCTAGGGTACTTCCCTCTTCTCGTGCTGTGCGCGATCGGCGGGCTGTGGAATTACCCCATCTTCACCATCCCGCGTCAGGTCCTTATGGCGGCTGTGCCTGCGTCACGACGTCGCGCGGCATTGTCACTCGATTCTGTGACCGTGGAGATCTGCTACATGATCGGCCCTACAGTTGCCATCATCGCAGCGACGACAATCGGAACCCGGATCACCATCACGGCATGCGGGTTCGTTGCCGCCATCGGAGCCATCGGCCTGATGGTCCTCAATCCCGCAACAACAGAGCCTTCTGAGGACAGCCCAGCCCGGCCTGCTACTCCGGCCTCAGCCGCGCCGATCGTCCCGGCGCCACATAGCCGCAAGATGGCGTGGCTATCCCCCCGGTCAGCATCCATCCTCTTCGCAGTCGTTGCCACCGGATTTTGTCTTGGGGGACTTGAGTTGACGGCAGTCGCCGAGATGAGGTCAATGGGCCACCCCGAAATGATCGGTTGGGTGCTGGCCGCATCCGGGTTTGGGTCAGCCATCGGCGGCACACTGTACGGGGCCTTGCCTCGAGGCGCATCGACCGCGCTTCTCCTCGTCTTCCTAGGGACGCTAACCGCCTTACCAGGCTTGTCGCGCGGCCCAGCGTCAACAGCCATCCTGCTATTTGTGGGCGGGGTGTTCTGCGCTCCGACGATTACGTCCTCCATCGATGCGCTGACCGATCTAGTGCCCGCAGACTCACGAGGCACCATCATCGGATGGCAGGGATCATGTCTCAACGGCGGGACGGCCCTGGCAGCCCCGCTCATCGGCGCCATTATGGACGCCACCGGCTGGCAGTGGGGATTCCTAGTCGCTGGAATCGCAGGCGCCGTTATTGGAGCCACCGTGTGGACGGCGGAGAGAGTTGTCCGGAAGCGCCAGGCCGTGTGAGTGGAGCTGGGGACGGCACCAAGGGGAACGAACGTCCTCAGCTGTCCCTCACCACTCGCTCGGTGAGTCCGCAGAAACCGGCGACGGCCTTCCCGGGCTCAACTCATCGAATCGCGGCCGAACCGGATCCTCGACTCCCCCACTAGCCTCCGAGGTCTGCTCAGGCTTCTCACCCTTGTCACCATGGTCAACTGTGGTGTCAGCCGGATCACCAGCAGTCGCGCTAGCGGCTGCTTTATTCTTCCCTTCAGCCGCTCTGCGGTCGGCGTCAATGCGATCTCGCACCGCCTCTTCTGAAGATGGCACCGACATCGTCTGTCGCCTCGGCTGCTCCTCCTGAGCGGCAACAGGCTCCGGAGCGTCTTTCCACTCGTCACCTAGATAAATGATGGTGTCGTCCTCTTTGGGAGCACTCATCCCGTTGGTGGCAACGTTCACCGAAGAAGGCTTAACAACAAACATCACCACAGCGTCCGGCATGGCCTCCCGGAACATTTCCCAGTTGCGGTTTTCGTCCAGTTTGACCCGTCGTACCCGCTTGCCATTACGCCACATCTTGTCCATCGCTGAGTGCGAAGTCGGGGGGTCAAAGGCCGTCCTTGCTTTGAGGATCTGCGCCGTGCCGGTAGTGGCGTCACCGTCATCTCTCTCATCCATCCGCTCCAGCTGGAAGACGTTCGCCCGTCCCAACGCACGCCGATAGTGCACGGACGCAATTGAATTGGTGTCGTCATCCGGCGTGCATGCCACCATCGAAGCGATTCCGGCAAGGTCCATATCTTCGGTGGCATATTCAGATAGAAAATCCGCAGCCTCGCATCTCAGACCAGCTTTACGTACCGCGTACAGGTCATACGCACGTCGGGTGACGATGAGAGTCGGCACATCGAAATCGCGTAGGGTCTTGGCGGTATCGATAGTCCAGGCAGGTGACCCCGCAAACATCACTCCACGCGGACTCGCAGAGGCCAGCCCGAGTTTCTCGGCGAGTCTTCCAATACCCAGACCGTAGATAGCGACAGTACAGACGATCACGAGGAAGACCAGCGGTACGAGTCGGTCGACTTGGCTGGCCATACCAGCGATCTGGTTAGCAAAGGAGAACAACCGCTTGGAATGTTCCGGATCAGATGCGGCGATCTGCTTCGCCTGCTCCCGCACGTGGTCGGCGGACTCACTGAACTGCATGGCAAAAATCGACGCCACCGACGCCGCCACGATTCCTCGCGGGGCCATGAACGACATCAGGGTGCGTTCTTGACGGGTCGTCTCGGTGCCGACCAACCCCAACAGCACCGAAGCGGGCCGAATGACGAGCACAAGCAGCGCAACGAAAATCAGGCCGGCAGACAGAATGTCGAGGATCTGAGAGGGGGTCACGCGTCCTGCAAGCATGATGAACAGGATGCCAACGAGGAGCACCTGCAGGTGTTCCTTGAACTCGATGACGGGCTCAAGCTCGAGGTTGCGCTGGTTCGCCAGGTAGATGCCGAGCATCGTAACGGCGACCAGGCCCGATTCCTCCCGAATAACGTTAGCGCCAACACACGTCCCAACGGCGACCCCGACAAAAATCACGCCTTGTAGGAAGTCCGGGATGAGGTGCCGTCTCATCATCGCGGTGACGATCCACCCGATGGGGCCAGCGAAGAGCAGCCCGACCAATAGGGTGAGCCCCAGGTTCAAGACGCCTTGCCCGATGGAAGACCCGTCGATGCTGGTTATGGCCTGATACACCAGTAATGCCAGGATGGCGCCGAGCGGATCGACGACGATTCCTTCCCACCTCAACAGAGCACTCACTCGCCGGGTAGGACGCAACTGACGCAGGATCGGGTTAATCACCGTTGGGCCGGTGACGATGAGGATCGCGCCCAGCAGCAGGGAAACGCGGCCATCAAACCCCAATGCCATCGCCGCGCCGGTGATGAGAACCCACGCCAGCCCTGCGGTGACGGTGCACAGCTGAAAAATCGGTCGCCCGAGGTCACGGACTTCGCGCAGCTTGAGTCCAAGTGACCCCTCGAAGGGGATAATCGCTACTGAAAGGTTGACACCATCGAATAGCAGCTTCCTCCCGAAGATCTCATCGGGAGTGACCCACTGTCCGAGGGCGAAGCCGATCACGAGGAGGAACAGCAGCGCGGGAAGGCGTAACCGCCATCCGAGCCACTGGGCACCGACCGCGAGTACCAGTACAAGTGCCATGTATGTTGCCGCATCCACCTGAGCACTCTAACCGGGATAACGGCGGTTTTCCCACGCGGGATCCACTACGGAGTGGACACCGTAGGCATATAGACGAAAGTCGAACGTCCAAATAACATCCTATCCAAAAGTACACATCCAGCTGTTTTGAAAACCCCCCTTCTCATTCGCCTCTAGCAGCGAAAAACTCCGAATTGAATCTGTTTACATCGGCCTGACAAGCGCGTTTGGACATCCAATTTGATCACTGTCAACGTCAGATGAAGTTGCGAAAAGCGCTTGTAGCATCACTGGCAGTTGACGTCGAACAGCCGCCTTGGCCCATTGGAAAGGAGCCATCGTGAATCGGATGAACGATCGAACTCTTCCATCCTGCGCCAACCTCAGAGCGGTCTTCCAACATCCCTTGCTCGAGGGCGATAGCACTGCCGCGACGCCCGACGACCAGCAACTGGAGCGCACTCTGCAGGCCCGCGCTCGCGCCGCCTGCTCTACCTGCCCTCTTTTTGAACAGTGCTTGGAGAACGCCATCCTCGATCACGACGTCGCTGGGTTCGCTGCTGGAACAACGCCGCGCCAACGCTCCCGCATCCGCTCCTACCTCGGCGTCAAGGTGCGCCCTGACGATTTGGAGTCTTTCGCCGGAATCATCGGTCGCGGCCATCAAGTTGCCACTCAGGACGTCATGAGGCTTCGCCGGGCTCACCCCGACCAGCCACTGAGCTTCATCGCAGACCGTCTCGGCTGCTCACTATCCACCGTGAAACGGCACCTGCGGCGGGCACGCGACACCTCGCTGGCTCCACGCCGCGAGAGGTCTTCGAGGGTCACTGCAACCCGTCTGGCTGCTGCCTACGAGTCAGTGACCGGTCGGCCCCACCCAGGTCGTGCAACGTTGGCTGCCTGAGAACGTCACGCTTTATTCACCGCTTGATCATCGCATGGTGGCAAGCTGGCTGGCATGACATTTACTCCTCGCATGGTGGCCCTCGATATTGACGGGACCCTCGTCAATCATCAGGGGGAGCTTCCGCACGCGGTCCGTGAGGCGGTCGCCAAGATTGATGTTCCCGTCGTCCTGGCGACCGGGCGAGGCCTGTTCGGCGCGGTCCCGATCCACGAAGCACTCGGTCTGCAAGGCGGACACGCGGTGGTGTCCAATGGCGCCGTCACCGCGACGATGTCCCCACTCAAGGTTCAAACCGAGATCACCTTTGACCCGCGTCCAATCATTGACCACGTCATGGACGTCTATCCCCAGGCGCTCATCGCCGTCGAAGAAGTTGGCGTCGGGTATCGACTCAACCAGCTCTTCCCCGTCGGGGAGTTGCAGGGCGAGCTCCACATCGAATCGATTGAGAAGTTGGCATCACGCCCTGCCCCACGGGTGATCATCCGTGATCCCAACGGTTACGCCGACTCCTTCCAGGACCTGGCGCACAGCCTCGACCTCCACAGCGTGTCCTACGTCATCGGCTGGTCAGCTTGGCTCGACATCACCCCAGAGGGAGTCACCAAAGCTTCTGCCCTTGACGCTCTATGCCGCCTCAAAGGGATCGACCCGAAAGACGTCCTAGCCATTGGTGACGGCAACAACGACATTGAAATGCTGCAGTGGGCCGGGCGCGGCGTAGCCATCGGAGACGCCTCCGAACAGGTCCAAGCCGCCGCCGACGACATCGCGCCATGTTTTGAGGACGGCGGCACCGCGGTTGAGTTGGGGCGGTGGTTCTGAGGCGAGGGCGTCATCCATGACCACTACCTGTACTTTTGGACACTTTGTGATGTATTTTCGGTCAGCATCACCCTCACCTCTAGCACTTACTTACACAGTCAATCATTTCCCCACAAGGCAAGATCATGGATCTTCAAGAACTCGCTTCCGAACTCAACAATTTCGATACCGAAACCTTCGAAGTTAAGGACTACATTGATTACGCTGAAATGGCATTCGGCTCTACCTGTTCCTCGTCCTCCTGCACGTCCACCTGCAGCTCAACGTCGTCCTGAACCACCAGTGAACAACTCGAATTTCAGCCTAGTCCGACATGCAGCTGAGCCCCCTTCGCTCTCGGATCATTCCCGTAGCGAACCACTCCATTGATGGTGTGGGGTGCCCACCTGGTGCCCCACCCCCAAGTACAGAGAGATCAACACATGGTCGACCACGTGGTTGATGTCCACGACATCACCGTCACTATCAAAGGCAGAACAATTCTGTCGAATTTGAGCATCCAGGTTGAGGAGGGAACGTTCCACGGAATCATCGGACCCAACGGAGCCGGCAAGACGACCCTGTTCAACGCCATACAGGGATTCCGTAAACCCGCTCAAGGATCAATCGAACTCTTAGGTCACTCCCCGTACCCACGCAATCTTGACCTGCTGACGCAGATTGGTATTCAACCACAACGACCGGCCTTTTTCCCTCACACCACCCTGCGCGAACACCTCTGCGCCGTCGCCGACATCTACGCAGTAGCTGCGTCGAGGGTTGACGACCTCATTGAGGCCCTCGGTCTGAGTCATGCCTCCCGTACGCGTGTCGAGAAACTGTCGGGAGGAGAGCGTCAACGACTGGCCGTGGCTACCGCCCTAGTGCATCGTCCCGCGTCCTGTTCCTCGACGAACCCACTGCCGGTCTGGACCCAGAAGCTCGCGCTGGTCTGGTCTCCCTGCTGCAATCGACCGACCTGCTGCACATGACAACTCTGTACACCACCCACCACCTTGACGAGGCAGAACGGCTGTGTGACACCGTCTCCATCATCGAAAACGGGCGAATCATCGTCAGCGAAAGCCCCAGCACCCTCATCCGCGAAGCCGATCTGGGCGCCACCGTGCTGCTGCCCAACGCGCTCCACCAGGCAGACGACATCGCTGCTTTAGCCGGACAATCCAATGTGCGTGTCACCCGAGACGGCGTCTCCATTCGCACCCACGACACAGCTGGCCTGTTCGCCACCCTGTCAAACCACCACATCAACACACGCGGCGCCCAGGTCCACGAAGGTCGCCTCGAAAACGTTTACCTCCAACTCACAGGCAAGGATCATGTCGACTAAATCACGAGCCCTCACCCGTGTCCTCCTGCGCGACGACCTGCGAGATTGGTCGACGCTGATATTCACCTTCATCTTCCCCTCAGTCCTGCTCGTCGTTCTCATACTCACCATCGCTGATCGCGTGCCCGGTATGGATCTCACCGGCGAGATCAGTTCCAATGTCATAGCCTTCGGGGCATCTTTCGTCGGCATTTTCTCCGGAGCTTCCCACCTGGCCACCTGGCGGGAAAACGGAATGTTTACCGTTATGCGAACCTTCCCGTTATCGTCACGCACCGTCTTGACGTGCCAGGCACGTTCTGGAGTCGTCATGCTCATCACTCAGGCAGCCCTGTTGGTTGTCGTCGCAGTCTCGATGGGTATGCGCCTCAAGGTCACCGCACTCGCAGCCGTGATACCACTCGCATTGGGATACTTGCTGTTCTTTACCCTTGGCGTGCTCTTAGGGATCCTCCTGCCCACCATGGCCGGAGTCTCCATGGCTGCCAACGTAATTATCCTCGGTTTGGGCTTCCTCGGCGGTGCCATCATGCCAGTGACATTGCTTCCTCACTGGGCACAAATCGTCGCGCCGTGGACACCCATCTACCACCTGCGCGAAGCTGCCACCATGCCACTCATCGGTGCCGGCACGTGGATCAAAGCCGGAACAGGAATGGCATACCTGCTCGGTGTCACCGCGCTCTTGGCCATCGTTTCCGAACGCACCATGCGATGGGAATGAGCAACGTCGTCTCGATGGCGATCCCGAGCGGTTTCCTCGTCTGCATCGGAACCAAAGATGAACGTATCCTCAGTTCCGACGAACTGCGGCAGCGGTGGATGCGAACACGTCCAGACCTCCATAGCGTGTCCTACATCACCGGACGATTCGATGAGGGCGGCACTGCCAACGAGCTCAATCGGTGGTTCGCCTGAAACCTCTACCGACGCGACCCTCAACCACCTGCCACGAGGGCTCCCCGGACCTCCGCTGAGTGGCAACACCAGCGATCATCTCCCGTGTGTTGCAGTTTCAACCGGAATAACTGCGCTGCCCACAAAGTGCAGTATCATGCACTGTATGGACACGGGCGCAGAGCCATTGGCACATGCGATCGGCGCACGGGTCAAGCAACAGCGCATGACCCGGAGATGGACGCTCGATCAGCTCGCCAGCTACGCCGGGGTGAGCCGCCGCGTGCTCGTAAACGTCGAGCAGGGCGCAGTGAATCCACGCGTAGGCACCCTGCTACGACTCTCGGACGCGCTCGGCGTCGGGCTCCCAGCCCTCGTGGAACCCCCGGCTTCGCGCACCCCGAAACTCACCCGTAATGGGCAGGGCGCTGCCCTCTGGACTGGCGAAGCAGGCGGCAAGGGCATGCTGGTCGCGGGCACGGAGCCGCCGGATGTGGTCGAACTGTGGGACTGGACGCTCGCGCCCGGTGAGCGTCACGACAGCGAAGCGCACAGCGACGGCACCCGAGAACTCCTGCACGTGCAGGAGGGGACAGTCATAGTCGAGGTCGACGGAAACCGCTACGACCTTGCACCCGGCGATGCGTTGTCGTTCTACGGCGACGCCGCCCATGCCTACATAAACTCAACCGATAATTCTGCCCGGTTCTCACTGACGGTGTTCGAGCCGGACGTGGGAACCGCACACTGAAAGGAAACCCCGATGCCTGAACCCATGACTCCCGAGACGTTCCTCGACGCCTGCACAGTGGACGAGGCCGTATTCAAACTGCGCCCAGACTACCGAGCCCTGCTGCTCGTGGTCGACGGCCTCACCCCGCCTGCATCCGGAGAGGGCAACAACATGGTCGACACACTCATCGCTCAGGCGGAGGCCCACGCGCGTAATCTCCTGGCAGATTCGCCAGTGAATGAGCTTGCGCATATCGCCTCGTGGCGGGAGGCATTTCGGGGCTTCGGGGCGAAGCCACAGCGCACGCGCAACTGTCTCGAAGCCCTCACCCGCCGCGCCGAGAAAGGTCTACCGCGGGTGAACGCGCTTACTGACGTCTACAACGCGATCTCGGTGCTGCACCAGATTCCCCTCGGCGGCGAGGACCTTCATCGCTACAACGGCCCGGCACGTCTGATCCGTGCCACGGGACAAGAATCGTTCGACACGACCGCGAACGGAGAGGCCGTGATCGAGCACCCTGAAATCGGTGAGGTCATCTGGTGCGACGACGCCGGGGTGACGTGCCGGCGGTGGAATTGGCGGCAGGGTCGACGCACCGGCCTCACCGATACCACTCGGACGGCGTTGTTCATCCTCGACGCCCTCGCCCCAGTTACCGACGAGGAACTGCACGCCACCAGCGACGCACTCATTGAGGCGCTGGCGAACCTAGGCGAAAACGTGCAGACCACAACACGGCTGATAGGCGCGCAACCCAGCGGGAACTGACGACGAAATCACGATCATCACACTCACTGTGCTCGATTCGACCGGCCACCATGCCTATCACCTGGGCGAACATACCCACATTGCAGAGCTGACCGTCGAGCATACGAGATCAACACTCACGTCCACCGGCATCAAAGGCCTGCGCAGCTCACGCGTCCTCACCCGTGTGAGATACGTCGCAAGTAGGCTCCATCAGTATCGCTGACTGGATGCTTATCACCACGTTCAAAGTACGCGCATGTAATTCGTACACCTATGCAATAAAAGCAGCCGTGTGGGTTTTAGTGTGATTATTTTTGTTCGTGTCGGTAATCGACATATGCGAAAAAGGCGAGCTGTCTTAGTGGTAGCATTTCAGCTTGTTAACCGCAGGTTAGCTATCACCAAGTTTCCAACCCCTAGGAGAAACGATGCGTCGAACAAGAATCACTGTGGCAGCTGTGACAGCAACTGCCTTAATCGGCTCACTATCAGCTATCACCCCCCTCCCCGCGAATGCTGCTTCTAACGGGAACAGCTCCATAACCCAGTCAGCTGCCTTCAGCCCCCGCGCCACGACAAAGATCAGCGAGGACTGCCGCAAAGCCATCATCAACGACCTGAAACTGCGCGGCGCGATCGTCGGAGCACTCGTCAAGGCTGGACTCAGCGCAGCCGACGCTGCCGCCCTGGCCCCCCGTATCGCCGCCGAAATGGCAGCAGAGGGTACCCTTACCATCAACCATCACCGACTGAAGGTCCTCGTCGCTTCCCAGCTGGGCCTCGTAGCAGACGCTGCGGTCCAACACGCAGCTGCAGCCATCGACCTCAGCTTCAAGGCCATCCTAGGCGCGTCGATCATCCCCAACGCACTAGGATCAGCCGCGTTCAAGAACGCGGTCATCGCAAACCTCGTCGCTGCTGGTATCGACAAGCACCTGGCACGAGCCACCGCCGTGGCGATCGTCGCCACCGCACTGAACCCCGCCCTCGGGCCCATCGCGAAGTTCGAACTCATCAAAGCTGAGATCGCCGCCCAAGCAGCTCTTCTCATCCGAAGGGGCGTCCATCTCCAGAAGGCAGCCATCGAGCACGTCATCGGCCGCGCCTTCGACGCCGCTGTCGCGACCGCGATTATCAGCTCTCCGATCCTGAGTGCACGCATCGTCACTCACCTGGTCAGGGCTGGAATAGACAAGTCCATTGCCATCAGCCTTGCACCGCATATCGTCAAGCGCCTGGCCAAGGAGCCGCTACTGGCGTTCAACACCGCCAAGCTCGTCAAGGACATCGCCCGGCAAATCGTCGACATCCGCAACACCCAGGAAGCCATAGCAGTCTACAAGCAACTCAAGGCTGAACTACCAACCCTGGACGGACTCGTGCAGAAGGCCTGCACCCCCGAGCCGACTCCTACGCCGACCCCGACTCCTACGCCGACACCGACACCGACACCGACACCGACACCGGCTCCGACACCGACACCGACACCGACACCGACACCGACACCGACACCGACACCGACACCGACAC
>ERZ501050.46-NODE-46-length-30467-cov-9.542319_pt1 | contig 30467 bp, 23 predicted proteins | sample MGYA00510865_ERZ501050 | MGnify/ENA primary metagenome ERZ501050 (study PRJEB25958, sample SAMN03398598) | human skin metagenome | study: EMG produced TPA metagenomics assembly of the Human Skin Microbiome Metagenome (human skin metagenome) data set. | reverse complement strand
AGGTGTCCACCGACAAGGTCGATACCGAAGTCCCCTCCCCCGCCTCCGGCACCCTGCTTGAGATCAAGGTCCCCGAGGACGAAGACGCCGAAGTCGGCGCCGTCCTGGCCATCATCGGCGACCCCTCCGCCGCGGAGTCGGCTCTCGAGCCCGCCAAGTCGTCGGCCGAGCCCGCGGAGAATATCGAGCCTGAGCCGGTGAAAAGCGCAGCCGAGGAGGCCCCGGCGCCAGCCGTGCCGAAGCCCGCAGAGACTCCCACATCCGCCCGCACCAATGAGGTCGCCCCGCGCGCCACCAACCCATCGTCCGACGTTTACGTCACCCCGCTAGTCCGCAAGTTAGCTCGGGAGAACAACGTCGACCTGTCGACGATCACCGGTACCGGTGTCGGCGGCCGTATTCGCAAGCAGGACGTGCTAGCTGCGGCCGGTAAGTCCGATGAGACTCCCGTCGCTTCCCCGGCACCGGCTGCAGCCCCTTCCCCGTCTGCTCCGAAGTCGGCTGGCTCGGCCCGTAAAGCCTCCCAGGAAATCTCTCCGGAGGCTGCCGCTCTGCGCGGCACCACCGAGAAGATGAGCCGCCTCCGCAAGGTCATCGCCTCGCGGATGGTCGAGTCCCTGCAAGTTTCAGCTCAGCTGACCGCCACCGTCGAGGTGGACATGACCGCCATCTCCCGCATCCGCAAGGCGGAAAAAGCTGCTTTCAAGGCTCGGGAGGGAGTTGGCCTGTCCTACCTTCCCTTCATTACTAAGGCCGTCGTGGAAGCCCTCAAGCAGAACCCACGCTTCAACGCCAATATCGACACCGAGGCCGGAACGATCACCTACGGCTCTGCTGAGAACATCGGGATTGCCGTTGACACCCCGCGCGGGCTACTGGTTCCTGTCATCAAGAACGCCGGTGACCTCAATATCGCTGGGCTGGCCCATCAGATTGGCGATCTTGCTGCTCGCACACGCGACAACAAGGTCACCCCCGACGAACTGTCCGGCGGCACTTTCACCATCACTAACTATGGCTCGGCTGGTGCCCTCTTCGACACCCCGATCGTCAACCAGCCCGAGGTTGCCATTCTCGGCACCGGTGCCCTAGTCAAGCGCCCGGTCGTGGTCACCAACGAGTTTGGTGAAGACACCATCGCCATCCGCGACATGATGTACCTTTCCCTATCCTACGATCACCGTCTCATCGACGGAGCCGTGGCGGCTCGCTTCCTGTCGGGCATCAAGGCCCGTCTGGAGGAGGGTGACTTCGCCGGGGAATTCTGACCTTTTGGAAACCATGAGGAACGTGAACTCGAGGAACTGAATACTCAGGGCAAATGAGGTGGTGGGATCGATCCCACCACCTCATTTGCCTGTACTCGTCCTTTGGGGACATTGCTCGGGCTTGGCGACTCGGCGGTTACGCCACCCATTGCGAGATCAACACTATGATCGCAAGGTGTGATGCAGCAGGACCCTCCCACACCTCAGCCCTACACCCCGCAAATAGTCGATGGAGTGAAACCCCACGGATGGGTTGACCATCCCGCCGGGCTACGGTTCGAATACCTGGGGATTGCAGATACCCCTCCCACCCGCACTGAATACAACGAGTGCTGGGCCCATCAGCGCGAGGTGCATGCTGAGGTGTCCACCCACCAGCGCCCCAACACGGTCATTTACGTCGAACATGATCCCGTCTACACAGCCGGACGACGCACCCGTAAAGAGGCTTATCCTTTCGACGGCACTCCGGTCGTTCCGGTGGATCGTGGCGGTGAAATCACTTGGCATGGCCCTGGCCAGCTTGTCGGATACCCGATTGTCTTCTTGCAGCGCGGTATCGGCGTTGTCGACTATGTGCGCCGAGTGGAGGAAGCCATTATCAGGTTCGTCGCTGAATACGGATTACGGGCCGGGCGCGTCCCAGGACGAACCGGAGTCTGGTTTCCCTCCGATGGGATGGGCCCAGAGCGCAAAGTGTGTGCGATCGGCATTCGCGTCTCTCGCCAGACTGCAATGCACGGTTTCGCCCTCAATATCGACCCCAGCACTGCTGGTTTCGACAACATCATCCCGTGTGGTATCTCTGACGCTGACGTTACCAGCATGGCGAACGAACTGAGGCGTCTGTACGGGCCCGATGCCGAGGTTCCCTCAATGCTAGAGGTGGCTGGCAACCTCGAGCCCATCCTCACTGAGATGATGTCTTTTCAGCCCTATGAAATGAGCCCAGACATTCCACGTCGGGAGCACCCAGCGTTTTTGCATCCTATGTCGTGATCCTGTCTGCTGCCTTGGCTACAGTTCGCCCTACCCCACTCTAAAGGAGACGTCGGTGACGCATCCCAGTCACGCCCGCACCACTAAGCCGCTATTAGCCGCTACAGGTGTCGCCATGGCCGTCGCCGCCGCGATAATTGGGCGGCTCCGTCCCCTGGAACCTCGCCTGTTGGGCAGGGAGAATCCGGACGTCCTCACCAGCGTTCTGCATGCCGTTGTTGGAACGCTATTTTGGGCAGCCCTGGTGTGGACGCTAGCAGAGCTCACTCGCGTCACCCTGTGCTCGCCACATCGAGCGGCCATTGATTCCACCCATACTCGCGGCCATCAAGCATGGCTGGCCGCACAGATATGGGCCATACTGGCCCTACTGATGATCCCCCTGGAATCCGCTGATTCCGCCGGTTTGACCTTCGAGCAGGTCTTTCTTGATCTCCCGACGTACATCACCTCTACCCCCTCTGTGGCGGCCTGGCTCGTCGTCGCAATCTTGGGGTTGGTGGTCGGCCTTCTCGCTTTGCTGACGACCCATCTCGGCGGTCTGGTGATGGCGAGCTTGGTTACAGTCCTCGCAGCATTGCCTGTTCCCGTCACCGGGGCGATTTCGGTCGGTCTCAATCACGATTTCGCCACCGATGCCGGGGCTCTAGCCGCCGTTGGCATGACGATTGCCGCCGCTTGCGTTCTGGTCGAGACCCTTGATGGCCCCCGCCTCGCCCTCACCAACCGCCTTGTCTGGCTACAACGCATCGGTGCTGTCGTAGCACTGACTGGGGGCATTGTCGTCACCTGGCAAGGTCAGGCTGAGCATTCCTGGGTTTCTGATCGATGGGGCGTCGCCCGTATCGTCTTGCTCGTCGCCGCAGCGTTCTGGGGCATCATCACTTGGCTGCCACGTAGCAGGATGCTGAGCTGGCTTGGGGTGATGATGGTGACCGTCATGCTGGTCGTGACGGGAGCAGCAAATCAACTCGTGCCGCCGCGCTACCTCATTGGTCAAACCCCGGCTGTCAATTACCTCGGGTATGAATTACCACAGGCCCCCACGGTCGCCACCCTGCTAGCCACTGGTCGGTCGAACATTGGTTTCTGGACCCTATCGATCCTCGGGATCGTAGGCTATTGCATCGCTGTGAAGACCCTTAAGCGTCGTGGCGAAAGCTGGTCTGGGGCACGTACCGGCTCTTGGATCGGGGCTTGGGTCGTGGTGATGTATCTGGCCAGCACCGGACTATGGGAATACTCCTCAATGCAGTTCAGCTGGCACATGCTGATTCATATGACCTTCAACATGTTGGTTCCAGCTTTACTGGTGCTGGGAGCGCCAGTGACCCTCCTGAGAGCGGTATTGCGCACTGGAGACCAGATCAACGACGGTCTCAACGGACCCCACGACTGTCTCATGGCGGCACTGGAATGGCGTCCCACGAAGATCCTGTTTGGCCCCTTCGCCGCCTGGATCATCTTTATTGCCAGCTTCTACATCGTCTATTTCACCCCGATATTCGGCTACCTCATGCGCTACCACTGGGGGCACCAGTGGATGCTGCTGCATTTCCTGATGGCCGGTTTCATGCTCTTTGAGTACGTCATTGGCTTAGATGACCTACCAGCCTCGTTGCCCCACATTGGCCGATTGGGATTCGTCATTACGGCTATGCCCTTCCACTCGTTCTTCGCCGTCATCACGATGAATGCCCATCAAATCATCGGCAAGAATTTTTACGAGGCGTTGTCGATTCCGTGGGTTCCCAATCTGCATGACGACCAGAACCTCGGTGGCCAGATTACCTGGGCCACCGGCGAGATCCCGATGGCACTAGTCCTCATCGCGCTGTGCGTACAGTGGTTCATCTCAGACCGTCGCGACCAGCGGCGAGTTGACGCTTCTGAAGACGCCAGCCTTGATGAGTCCCTGGCCGCCTATAATGACATGCTAGCCTTAATGGCTGGTCAGGAGATCAAGCCGGGCGGCCCGAGGAATAAGTCATGAGCACGGCCACGGTGAATCCCTCAAATGAGGAGCAAACCGTCCTGCATCCGCCGGTGCAATTGCAAATCGGTGGGATGACCTGTGCAGCGTGCGCCACAACGATCGAAAAAAGGCTGTCCCGTATCGACGGAGTGCACGTGAGCGTCAATTTCGCCTCTGAGCAGGCGACGGTAACGGGTATGGGCGTCGAAGATGCAATAGCCGCCGTCAAGGATGCCGGTTATACCGCAGCCTTGCTCTCTAACGTCGATCTAGCAGCTGAGGCAGAGCGGCGCATTACCACGCTGAGGCACCGTCTCATCGTAGCTGTGCTACTAACTTTGCCCCTCATGGACATCGGCCTGGTCTTAGCCCTGGAACCACAATTACGATTCCCTGCGTGGGACTGGCTACTCGTTGTCCTCTCCCTACCGGTGGTTTTCTGGTCGGCGTGGCCATTCCACAAGGCCACGTGGTCAAACTTGCGCCACGGTGTGACCTCGATGGACACCTTGGTTTCGCTAGGTGTGTTGTCCTCCTTCGGGTGGTCATTTATCTCCATCCTCATTGGCGCTCAGGATCGAAAGGGGTACTGGCTGGGCTACGGCATCATCCCGGCAGGGGCTGACACCCTCTACCTTCACGTCGCCGCCGGGGTGACCTGCTTTCTGCTAGCTGGACGCTATTTTGAAGCTCGCGCCAAGAGGTCGGCGAGGTCTGTGCTGACAGCTTTAAGGCAGCTAGCAGCCAAGAATGCGCGGATACTGCATGACGGGGTCGAAACCATCATTCCCGTCGAACAGCTGCGCACGGGCGATCTGTTCGTCACTTTGGCCGGAGAGATCCTGGCCGCCGATGGCGAGGTCGTTGAGGGATCCTCCAGTATTGACACGTCGATGATGACCGGCGAGCCGATGCCCACCGGCATCACCGTCGGGTCGATGGTACTCGGCGGAACGATGAATCTCACCGGGCGGATCGTGGCTAGAGCCACCGGAGTCGGTGACCACAGCCAGCTCGCCCAGATGGCGGTGCTGGCCGAGGAGGCCCAAGCCCGCAAAGCTAACGCCCAGCGTTTAGTGGACAAGGTCGTCGAGATCTTTGTGCCCGCGGTTCTTGCCATCGTCGTCTTGACCTTCTTCGGCTGGTGGATCGCCGGGGCGGGAACCCGACATGGCCTGTCGGCGGCTCTCTCGGTACTCGTTATCGCCTGCCCGTGCGCCATCGGCTTAGCAACGCCGACCGCCCTGATGGTTGGTGTCGGGCGCGGTGGTCAGCTGGGCATCCTCATTAAAGGGCCTGAAGCCTTGGCTGCGTCCGGTCGCATCGACACTGTGGTCCTCGATAAGACCGGTACTGTCACCAGCGGAGAAATGACTCTCGTCGCAACGCTCCCGACCAACGGGCACGACGTCGATCGCGCCCACCGGTATGCGGCCGCCCTAGACCAACACTCCACCCATCCAGTGGCCAAGGCCGTGGTAGCTGCTGTCAAGGGCACCATTCCAGCCTGTTCCAGCCCCCACACCGAGGCTGGGCGCGGCATCAGTGGCGAGGTTGAAGGACACCATGTGTTGGTCGGTAACCCGGTCTTTCTCACTGAGGCAGATATCGAGGTTCCCGACGAGCTGAACCACGTAGTCGTGGAGGCAGCCGGAATAGGCCGTTCCACCATCCTGGTAGCGATCGACGGCCAAGCCGCAGCGGCCCTTGTCGTCGCTGACACCGTCAAACCCGAAGCGCCGGACGTCATCGCCCAGCTCAAGGCCATAGGGCTACGAACTATTCTGCTAACTGGCGATTCAAAAGCCGCCGCAAATGCCGTCGGAACACAACTTGGCACCGACGAAGTGCTGGCCGAAGTGCTGCCCACCAACAAAGCCGAGGTCGTTGAGAAACTTCGCACCGAAGGCCGCGTTGTAGCCATGGTGGGTGACGGCATTAACGATGCTGCTGCGCTGGCCAGTGCCGACCTTGGCATGGCGCTCGTTACCGGCACTGATATCGCGATGCGCAGCGCCGACATCATCTGTGTGCGCCACCACCTCGGGGTCGTCCCTGACGCCATTGGGTTATCGAAACGCACCTTGAGAACCATCCGCGGCAACCTCGCATGGGCTTTCATCTACAACATCGCCGCGATTCCGATCGCGGCCGCTGGTCTACTGAACCCGCTGATATCCGGACTTGCCATGAGCCTTTCGAGCCTCTTCGTCGTCACCCATTCACTGAGACTTCGTAACTTCAGCACACGCAGTTAAACTGACCCGCGTGAGTGTCGAAGCAGACGGTAGGAAGCTCCTCCGAATCGAGGTCAAGAATTCCCAAACGCCCATCGAGGACAAGCCCCGCTGGATTAGGACACGAGCCACGATGGGCCCAGAATACCGCGACATGCGACGCCGAATGATCGACGGAGACCTGCACACCGTGTGTCAAGAAGCTGGCTGCCCTAACATCTTCGAGTGCTGGGAAGACCGGGAGGCCACCTTCCTCATCGGGGGCGACCACTGCACCCGCCGATGTGACTTTTGCCAAATCGAGTCAGCCCGGCCAGAGAGTTACGATCGGGACGAGCCGCGCCGCGTCGCAAAGTCCGTCAAGCAGATGGGGCTGCGCTACGCCACCGTCACCTCGGTGTGCCGAGACGACCTCGAGGACGAGGGAGCCTGGCTGTGTGCCGAGACGATCCGCCAGATTCACCAGGTAAACCCTGGCGTCGGCGTCGAGATGCTCGCCCAAGATTTCTCTGGCAAACAGGAACTCCTTGACGTCGTCTTCGAGGCGCGTCCGGAGGTCTTCGGCCACAACCTTGAGACGGTCCCCCGCATCTTCAGGCGCATTCGGCCTGGATTCCGCTACGACCGTTCCCTGGCCGTCTTAAACTCCGCACACGATGCCGGTCTCATCACCAAGTCGAATCTCATCCTCGGCATGGGCGAAACCCGTGAGGAAATCTCGGAATCCATGCAGGCCCTACACGATGCCAACACCGACCTGCTGACGATCACGCAGTACCTGCGCCCAAACGCCTACCTGCATCCCATCGACCGCTGGGTGGCCCCGCAGGAGTTCGACGAATTAGCCGAAGAGGCCCGCGAGATCGGATTCGTCGGTGTAATGAGCGGACCGCTTGTGCGATCCTCCTATCGGGCTGGACGGCTCTATCGGCAGGCCATGGATGCTCGTGGCGAGCGTCCGGTGACGATCGTGACCGGGTACCGCGACGGTGCGAAACCTGCACCGTTCGCGGCCAAGGGAGAGACGGGGCGGCCTCCAAAAGCCGGGACGCGAGTCGAACGGCTCGGATGAGGTGAGGCGACCATCCCTGCATCAGAGCTACAACATCAAATAGCCAACCCAACGCTTCAAGGTCGTCGGGAATGGGCCATCGCAGAATGGTTCCGGCACGACGGGTGCGGTACCTATCCTCTCGACGTCATGTCCTAGCGCCTCAGCCGTGAAAGGACCTAACCAGCTCGGCGTAGCTCCAGGCAGATCAGTGGTGACATCCCGCATGCCATCAATCGTGGAGAAATCCATCGTCCGCTTCGAGTCGACAACTCTATTGCCACGACATCCCGTAGGCCAGGATCAGCAAAAGCCCAACCATCAAAGTCTAGAATGGAGTGAACTGGGACAAACCACTCGACATCCACCTGGGCCGAAGGAAGCAACCTCATCATCGCGACGGTGTCTGCCACGATGAACATCGGTTGCTGCCCGGACTCCGCCTGAGCATGCGGTTTATCTATGGCAATTTACTGACGCAACTGCCCCACGCTCACCACCTTGGAAGGCATGCACATCTTAATACCCCGACCTCGACCCAATCATTCCCTCTCCTTGCCCACAACCAGACGCGGACTCTGGCCTTCCGCTCCTTGACGGACTCCAACTCCCACCATCCGCGGACATCGATGGCGTCAGGGGACCATGTGAATGATGCGTCTTATCCACCTTTGAAACGAAAACGGCCACATATCTCATTGCTTTCATACGCACCCTGTCAAGAATTGGAGACACCCCGCAGCAAACGCCTTGGTCGAACGACTCCCCATCACGAGCAGCATGATCACCAGCAGACCCGGTTTTATGCTTCACACTGAAAATATGTACCGAAATTCCAACCAATATCAATCAAACGCATTGGCTCAATCAGCGATGGCCATTGGAGCGCTTCATTGACTCAACTTGACCAATCCGGTGCCATGCACACGCGTGATAATGGGGTTAACCTGAGCACGCACCCGACGCCCGATTGCGAGGAGATTAGGCCCGAAGACCAAATGCTCCACACTAGGATGCACCCGTCCATATCGTGGGCACCTCAGGGCAGATTCTCGGCAAGGCACCTTCACCAGTTCTTTACCCCCAAGATTACGAGACGGAAGATCTCGAACCGCCCGCGCATTGACGTCGTCTTTGATGTATTGGGCATGCCATCTGGTCACGTCTGCAATAAGCCTGGACGGGTCGACGCACCGTCGTCGCCATCACCACACGAGGCTCCCCTGCCGGAACGGCGTACTCCTTAATCGCAGCTCCAACAAATGTTGGCGGCGTACACGTCGTTCGCCACACTGACCCCCACCCAAATATCCGATATACTTCGGCTGCCTCGACCGGGGCATCCGTAACCAATAGAACGGAGAACCTCCATGAAGAAGACCCATCTTGTAACTCCCCTCCTTGTCGGCGCGATGCTCATGCCAGCGGCGCTTTCTGCTCCCAGCGCCCACGCCGTCGAGCCGACGGCGACCATCTCGGCGACCAGCACCCACGACCTCTCAGCCAGCGATGCTCGCAATAGCATTCAGCTTCTGAACGCACGTATTACGACCCTTCAGTCGGTACAGAAATCCGCCCCCGGTTCTGACTACTCTGATCAGATCCGCGATCTTCTCAAGGCCGCCTTCAACCTGCGTGGCCTCATCGAGGCCCTCGCCCATGGAGGAATCCCGTTCTACGACCCGTCGACGATCATGCCAAGGATCAAGCTGGTCGCCACCACTATTGACACCATTCACACTGCTACGACCACTCTCCAGAACAAGGTTCGCCCCGCCCACGTCGAACTCGGTCTCGAAGTCACCAAGGCCGTCCTGCTGACCGCCAACCCAGCGTCCACCGTCAAGGAGCTCGACGCCGAGGGCGCCGCCCTCAAGGCTCGCCTGGCGAAGGTCTCGCAGTACCCCGACCTCACCCCGAATGACGTTGCCACTGTGTACGTGCGCGCCAACTTCAGTAAAACAATCTGGCAGGTGCGCGCCGACCGTCACCAGTACATCCTTGGCCACAAGAGCGCCGCAGTGTACAAGACGCTCAATCGTGCCATCACCAAGGCCGTCGGCGTTCGACTGGACCCAAGGGCGACCGTAGGGAACATCCAGGCTGCACGCACCGAGCTTCTTGCGGCCTATCAGACAGCACTTCATTCCCCCGATGTCAAGAAGGCTGCCTGAGTCAGAACGCACTCACTAATTGACATCAACACTCGGTGCCTTGCCCGCCTGCGTACGGGCAAGGCACCGTTCTGTGCTGTGCAGAAGATGATTGTCTTTACACGAGCCGCCTGCAGCAACATATGTCTTCTCTCCAAGGCGGTGGGCACTGCTGCTACCACCCTCACCCCTTGGGACAACTCACCGGACGTTTCCGGTGAGCTCGCCGCACAGCTTCGACAATGTCCATTCAGAGGGAGAGCTCAATCGGATAGGCGCGCGAATTCGCCACATAGTTGGCCGCGTAGACGGGGATACCGGCCACCACGCGATGGGGTTCCGCCTACAGCGTGCCAACCTCGACCGTAAACCCACTGACTTTGACATGAATACCCAACACCGATGTCATCGTCACAGCCCTTCGGCAAAAACTACTCCGAGCGAGCCCGCCCCGAAACCATCCCATAGGGGACGACGACCGTGGGGATGCGCCTCGATACCCGGGATCACAACGACGTTCAGCACCATGTCGAGACCCACTTGAACGGCGCCATTGTCCAAACAGCTACCACCTCACGCAAGATCACAGCATAATCGGCTACCACCGCCGTAGGCACGCTCAGCACCTTGCGCCAGGTCGCTCAGCGTACTAATCGACATGCCCACTTGCACAGCGCGGACGATACAGATCCGCCAACCACGAGATCATCATGTCAAGGACGTACGTACGCGGCACCGTAAGCTCCTGCAACCCATGTATTCAACACAGTCCAACTGGGTCGCCAAACCCGACCCACAGAAATCGCGTCGACGATCACGGATCACCGCCACCGATCATTTTGCGTGAGCGACCGGGAACATCGGCTTGCCAACATATCGGCGACCACCTATCTTCAAGACGTTGGACGTCTAACGTACTTCCCGGATCAACGACGATTGGGGGGCTCATGGCCAGCTCGGATGACATCATCACCATCAAAGAAATGGGTGACAAGAGGCCATGGTGGCAGTACTTGGACGCCACCAAGTGGAAGCTGTTCATTGCCGCCCTCATCGGCGTCACCCTTGACGGCTACGACTTCGTGCTCATCACCCTGGCGCTTCCAGAGATCAAGGCAACCTTCGATCTTACCTTAGTGCAAAGCGCCGCGCTGGTGTCAGCTGCCTTCATCACCCGGTGGTTGGGCGGACTGATCCTGGGTGGTGTTGGCGACAGGTTCGGACGCAAGCCGGCCATGATCATCGCGACCGTGCTGTTCGCAATCGGCTCGCTCCTCATGGGATTCTCGCCGAACTTCATGTTCCTGTTCGTCATGCGTATGGTCGTCGGTTTCGCCATGGCCGGAGAATATGGGTCATCGGCAACATATGTCATCGAATCGTGGCACCCCCGAATCCGCGGCAAGGCATCATCGTTTCTGTTATCCGGCTATGCGATAGGTGCCATTTTGGCCGTTCAGGTAGACAAATACTTAGTCCCATGGGCCAACAGTTGGCATACCGGATGGGGCTGGCGGGCCCTGTTCATCACCGGGGTCGTACCCATCGCAGTGGCACTGTACATGCGACGTCGCCTCCCCGAAGCTAGCGACTGGGAAACGGCGAAGTCACGCAACCGGAGAGAATCGTCTGAATCGCGTGACGCGTTCCAGGTGCTGTTCAGCGGAAGGCGCATGTCCCTGAATATCACGCTCGTCATCGCGACGATGGCAGGCCTACTGGCCATCTTCGCTCTCAACATTCTCACCTTCTGGGGTGTCTTCGCCGTGGCCGCAACCTGTGGTGCCATCTTCGTGTGTCTCATCGTGCAATTCGATCCTCGACGCTGGGTCATCGGCATCGGAATCATGATCGTCATTCTCTCTGCCTTCATGTACGGATGGCCCATCCTTGGACTCTTACCGACGTACCTCAAGGGTGCCGGGTATGCAGCGTCCACCGTCGCAAATATGTTGACGGTCGCACAATTCGGCAACATGATCGGTTACTTCGTCGCAGGCTTCATGGGAGACTTGATAGGAATGCGCAAGTGGTACTTCACGAGCATTCTCATCGCACAAGTCATCGTGTTCCCCCTGTTCTTTGCGGGAATCAAGTCAGCGTGGCTCATCGGGCTTCTGCTGTTTTTCAACCAGTTGTTCGGCCAAGGCATTTCAGGACTGGCCCCTCGCTGGGTGTCGAGCTACTTCCCTGTCGAGCAGCGAGCTGCGGGAGTGGGGTTCATCTACAACGTCGGAGCTCTCGGCGGCGCAATCGGACCGGTCATGCGCGCCTCACTGGCCAAGGGCTACGGCCTGGGATCGGCGCTGGGGGTGTTGTCCGTAGGCTTCGGCCTGATAGTCGTCCTTGGCGTCGGGCTTAATCTTCCACGCAAGCTCCAAGCCCTCATCAATCCGAAGGTCGTCCGTCCCGAGGACGGGGACGACCGGTATATCAACAGCGAGGACCTTTCGAGCGAGTTCGCGTCCGGCGGGTGCTGAATCGACGGCCAGAACACACATTCATAATCTCCAAGCAGAATGAAGTAAGAAAGCCACGAAGAGACGTCAACCATGGATGCTACCAATACATATACCGAGCAATTGGCGATTGATCTCGCTGGAAGCGCCTTGCTGCCAGCTCGGAAGGGTGTGGACGTGCATCGAATCGACGACACGGACGGTTCACTTCTCCTCGAATTCTCCGCAACCTCTTCTGGACGCCTGTTCGAACTTGTCGGGAAGAACGGGCGAATAACAGTCGACGTGGAGGCAGACCGTCTTCTCGGCCGTATCGATCTGGGCGGAGAGTCTCGAAGCCTCGACGCCGAAGATGCACTGGGTATGTCAGATGGCACTATTCACTCCGTCGGGTTGACCTCTGACGAAACTGGCACGCATCTGTTTGCAGACGGCTACGAAGCATTCTCCGCCACGTTGCGAGCATGGTGCCGAGACCTGGGGGCAACCAACATCGTCATCAACCCATCGGGTGTTCTCGACGTACGACGTTTCAGAATGTGGAACTCGGCCTTGTCCTTGCAATCTATGGCAGCCAAGGCACCGGCGCCAATACCCTTCATCGAGTTCGCTGGTTCTGAGCTGTCAGCTCGAGACGCACGTCGTACCGGAGAACTCCGCCATGGCACGCTTCGAGCACGAACTCGCCTCCGTGGCAAAGGCCAGGGCGGAACCGTGCTCGCAGCCAGAGGGAGCGCTGGTCGGCTTTGTTTCGAAATCGTCGATGGCGACCTGCTCTTACACGTCGAGGTGGACGATGAACCGATTGCCCACGTACGCGCCCCGGGCAGATGGGATGACGGAAACTGGCATGATCTGGTAGCCGTCAGTGGCCGTGGCGCTATTGAGCTCTACGTTGATGGTTTCCTCGTGGCCCACGAACCAGGTGAGGCTTTCTTTGCCGATCTCGGCAACGTAGAGCGGGTGACCGTCGGAAAGGACCTCGAAGGGGCACGGCTGTTCGGCGAAGCGCAGACAGCATCCATCTTCAGCAGCGCGCTAACCGACGCCCAGGTCAAACGCCTCGCCAACGTAGCTCCTCTACGGACCCAAGCCCTCTTTGACACAGGGTATCTGGACTCGAAGAGCTATCGGATCCCATCGCTGATCAGACTCGATTCCGGAAGTTTTATCGCAGGTGCAGACCAACGTGTGAGCATTGCCAACGACAGCCCCAACGACATCAATTTCGTCATCCGTCGCAGCGAAGACGGCCGCCTGTGGGACGAGGCCGAAATAGTCCTCGAGTATCCCGGCGAGGGAGCCCTCGGGGCATCGGTCATCGACTCGGTTCTGTTCCAGGACCACAACTCGGGACGCGTGTTCTGTTTGATCGATCAGTTCCCAGGTGGCGTGGGACAACCCAACGCAAAACCCGGGTCGGGCTTCGATGACCAAGGTCGGCAGCTTCTGTTCGACCGTGACGCGACCGCCTACGTCATCAATGCAGAAGGCATTATTACAACCGAGTCGGGGGAACCCACAGACTACACCGTTGACGAAGCCGGAAATATCTTTGAAGCTGGTATCTCCGCCGGCAACATCCATCTGGCCACGGGAGTGGACCCCCACGAGTCCCTGCTGACCCTGCGGACTAGCAACCTCATCCTCATCTACAGCGATGACGATGGAAGGACGTGGTCACGGCCCATCAATCTGAACCCGGCCCTCAAACAGCCTTGGATGCGGTTCCTCGGCACCTCACCGGGCAACGGAATCCAGCTGGAACACGGGATGCACCAAGGCCGACTCCTGGCGCCGGTCTACTACAATCACGAGGAGGGGAAGACCTTTTCATGTGCTGCGGTGTACAGCGATGACGGTGGTCAGACATGGAATCTCAGCAAGTCACCGAACGACGATCGCGAACTGTTCGGAAAGACCGTCAGCTCTCGAAATCTCGAGGATGACCGCGGATCGACCCATGAGTCAGCGTTAGTGGAGACCCCTGATGGTGTCGTGCACTCCTTCATGCGAAACCAGCACCCTTCCGGACGAGTGGCGCACGCAGCTAGCGTCGACGGCGGCGAGACATGGGGCGAAGTGACGTTCGTCGAGCAGCTGACCGAAATTTTCTCCCAGCCCAATGCCATCTCCGTCCGAGATGAGTTCGGAACTGAATCGGTGGTCTTCGCCAATGCATCGATGATGCTCCCGTTCCGCGGTTGTGGTGTGTTGCGCCAGAGTTTCGACGGAGGCATGACCTGGCCACACAACCGCGTGCTCAATCCTCGTCATCACGTGTATCAGTGCATGGCCCAGCGAGACGAACGGACTCTGCTCGTCCTGTGGGAACGGGAGTGGCAAGGCCTGTTCCTGACCGAAGTTCCGCTGTCATGGCTCACCAATTCGCGCAGCACATTGGGGTAATCCACACAGCGGCAACAGGTATCACCGATTCAATGTATTAATGATGTGGAAGACTTGACGGATAGGGGTTCAGCATGTACCAAAGGATTTCACGCCGATCCGCATTGATCTCTGGCGGGGCAGCCTTGCTCTGGGGCATGGCAGGCCAGCTCTCTACGCATTCTCCTGCACTCGCTACACAGGAGGCTGACGGACTCGAAGTGTTCAACAGAGAAAATTCACCATCACACTTTTTCCGCGTTCCTTTCATGGTGGCCACTGCCAATGACACATTGGTCGCGGGCTGCGATGCAAATCGCGCAACAACTGGCGACTCCGCAGACAATATCGATGCCCTGATTCGCAGAAAACCCAACGCATCCCGTTACTCGATCTCCAACGGATGGGAACCCCCGTCACTGATCAAGCCGTTGGAGATGCGAGATTATTCGGAAAAGTATGGGTATTCCCCCACATCATCCTCCGTCATCGACGGCGCCATCATCGAGGACTCAGTTCGAAATCGGCTGATGATTGTCATCGACCTCTGGGCCTGGAACGGCGGCGTGTTCGAACACCTCAACGTCGCCCCGGACGGCTCCGTCAGCGGTGGACGCCCTCGAAAGTTCCCCCTGGGAGATGGTTTCGCCACCGTTGCCGGACGGGACATGCTCCTGCTCTCGACACACAACGCCACAGGGGACGCCGACGGGTTGAGGGGAAATATCAATCTGAATTTCGATCGCTCACAATTCGATCTCGTAGCTGACCTCGATGGCCCCCGCGACCAGTGCGGCCGCATTCGGATTTATGAATTGATCGGTACACCTCGTCCATACACCACCGCTGGAGTCGATGACTCGAATCTCGCTCTCGGACGGCGATCAAGATATTCCTTGGACGACGATTTCAATCTCTTCGAGGCGGGAATTCCTCTGTACGTGTTCCAGTACGGTTCAGCTCGCATCGCTCCGATGCGCGTCTTCTACAAGGATTCAATCCTTCAAGTCTTCAACACTAATCACATCGTGGAGATCTACTCATATGACGATGGTCAGACATGGAACATGGGAAAACTGGTGACACGACAGTTCAGACCCGTAGATTCTCGATATACGCTCATCGCACCAGGTCGGTCCATTCAGGTCCGCGCAGGGGAACACGCCGGGCGCATCGTCGTTCCGACCTACATGATGCTGCCTGCCGGCATTTCGTGCACTACTGTCTACACTGACGATGGTGGGGTAACTTGGCAACAAGGACTCCCGATGCCAGCCACTATCGATCTCCACGAAAGCGCGATCACCGAGGTTCTACCCGGCGTGTTGCGCAGCTTCAACCGACATTCCGCCTCTTCCGGCGGAAAGGTACTGACCGCCGAGAGCCTGGATGGCGGCCATTCCTGGAGCACGCTGACCTCCGCGTTCGGCGACGACGACCAGGGCGTCGCATGTCAGGTCTCTGCGCTCATGTTGAAACAAACCATCGCATCACCTACGACCGGAGAACAACTCCCGGCTCTCATGGTCGTTTCAGCAAATGATCGCAGGCGTCGACATGGCGTCGCCCATGTAGCAGTTGTCCATCGATCCTCGGCGGCATCCGGGCCACGCTCCGAACTTGAATGGGTGAGTCACACCGACATCACGAGTCCACAGACCCTCTTTGCTTATTCCTCGATCGCCCAGTTGTCCAACGGCCGTGTTCTCCTGCTCTTCGAATCGTCAGCTACGGATTCATGGGCAGACGGGCTTCAACGCATATATCTCCGGGAACTGAAGCCATGACACCACACTGGCGGGCACCAGCGCCGGCCAATCTCCACCACCATAGACGGTTACATCCCAATTTTCGAGACGTGACCGAAGTTTTGCCACATTCTGTGTCTCTCGCTTCCGGGGAGCGACGGGAATGGGTCCGACACGATAGAATCCACTGGTCACGGGGCAGTCTGCGCCCCGGCAATCTACCCCGCACATGCCCGCCGACCCGGAGGAGCCGCGCACCATGCCCAAGAGCCAGGCAGCCAAGGAACTCGCCGCGAAGCAGAAGGCCCAGGCCAAGGCCGAGAAGGAACGCCGCAAGCACTCCGACAACCCCAAAGACTGGGGCACCGGAAAACAGCTTGCCGAGACGTTCAAACTGACCCGCCAGGTTGACCCACAGCTCCTCTGGTGGGTCATTGGTTCTTTTGTGGCAGGCGTCGTGGTGTTCACCGTCCTCGGTCTTATTCTTACCGACCTGTGGTGGGCGTGGCTCATCGTTGGCATTTTTGCTGGTGCTGCTGCCGCTATGTGGGTCTTCCAGTGGCGCGCTAAACGTTCCATGTATGCCCGATTCAAGGGCCAAACCGGATCAGCCGAGGTTGCCCTGTCTCTACTCGACAAGAAGAAGTGGACTTCTACCCCTGCGATCGCCTTTACCCGTCAGCAGGATGTCGTTCACCGCGCTGTCGGTCCGGGCGGAATCGTCCTCATTGGAGAGGGGCACGGTAACGGTCTACGTAACCTGCTAGCCACCGAGACTAAGCGCCACGAGCAGGTCGCCTACGGCACCCCGGTGACGTCGATCATCATGGGCAACGACAAGGGGCAGGTACCGCTGGAAGAGCTTGACAAGTACATCAAGAAGCTTCCCAAGGCTCTCAACACCAGCCAGGTCGACGAAGTCGTCAATCGTCTCAAGGCCCTTGACGCCATGCGCCCCAAGGTGCCGCTGCCGAAGGGACCGATGCCGAGTTCAATGAAGGGCGCCCGCGCCGCCATGCGAGGACGCTGAACCCCCGTTGGCCGGCACAAATATCGTCAACGCCGATCGCATCTCAAAATCCTGGGGTACCCGAGCGGTCCTCTCAGAGGTGTCTCTGGGGTTATCTACTGGGGATGTCATCGGCGTTGTGGGGCGCAATGGAGACGGCAAGTCTACCCTCTTAGCCCTCCTCACCGGTGCCTTAGAGCCCGACTCCGGGACTGTGACGCGCACTAACGGAATTTCCATAGGGGTGCTCGATCAAGCTGAGACCCGTAACGATCAGACTGTCCGCGACCTCATCGTCGCTGGCCAGCCCGATCACGTTTGGGCAGCTGACCGCAAGGCTCGTCCAATCGTCGAGGACATGCTTTCCGACATTGACCTTGACCGCCCTATGACGGACCTTTCCGGCGGGGAACGACGACGGGCTGCGCTGGTTTCGATCATGCTTGGACATCATAACCTGCTTGTCCTTGACGAGCCCACCAACCACCTCGACGTCGAGGCAGTGGCATGGCTGGCAAAACACCTGCGCCACCTCCAGGAGCGCGGCGTGGCAATGCTCGTCGTCTCACACGACCGTTGGTTCCTCGACGAGATCTGCACCGATATCTGGGAGGTCCACGACACCACCGTCGAGGCTTATCAAGGCGGTTACTCGGCATACACCCTGGCCCGGCTAGAACGAACCCGCATCGCTGCCAGTAACGAGGCCAAGCGTCAGAATCTTGCGCGTAAAGAATTAGCGTGGTTGCGTCGAGGAGCCCCTGCCCGTAGCTCCAAACCGCGTTACCGAGTCGAAGCCGCCAATGCCCTCATCGCGAACGTGCCCGAGCCCCGCGACAAGCTTGAGTTAGCACGCTTTTCCGTGGCCCGGTTAGGCAAAGATGTACTGGACCTCAACGATGTCACCGTCACCGTCTCTTCCAACGAGCTCGGCGAACGCACCCTGCTTGACAAGGTGACATGGTCGATCGGCCCGGGCGACCGGATCGGTCTGGTTGGCGTCAACGGAGCTGGCAAGTCCACCCTGCTTAACCTTTGTGACGGTTCTCGCAAGCCTGACTCAGGCCGGGTCAAACGAGGCAAGACTCTGCGCCTGGCTCACCTACGTCAAGAAGTTGATGACCTCGATTCGACGATGACGGTCTTAGAATCCGTCAATGACGTCAAGGCAAGGACGAAACTGGCCACCGGTCACGACGCCTCCGCCACTGACCTCCTAGAAGGATTCGGATTCACCGGGCAGAAACTCGTCACCCGCATAGGCGACCTTTCGGGGGGCGAACGGCGTCGTCTTCAGCTGCTGCGCCTCCTCATGGACGAACCCAATGTGCTCCTCCTCGATGAGCCGACTAATGACCTCGACATCGACAGCTTGCGCTTGCTTGAGGACTACCTCGACTCTTGGCCGGGCACCCTCATTGTCGTCTCCCACGATCGCTGGTTCCTGGAACGGGTCTGCGACGTCGTTTGGGCTCTCATGGGAGATGGCACAGTGGCTCTCCTACCCGGGGGAATTTCCCAGTACCTCGAGCATCGTCGTAACCGGGAAACCGGCCCGTCGAAGTCAAGCCGGGTAGGCATCACCTCACAGGCCACCGAGCTGAAGAAGAGTGCCGCCAAGTTGCGTCAAGCCCACAAGAGCATGGACAGGCTCGATCGTCAGATGGGAAAGGTCCGCGACGAGCTGGCCCGCCTGCACAAGGAGATGGCCGCGAAGGCCGACGACTACCAGGCGCTGGTAGATTTCCAGACGAAGGCCGATGAACTCGAGGAGCGGATGGCTCACCTCGAAGAGCAATGGCTCGAGGCCGCCGACATTGTGGAGGATCAGTGACCCTTCAAAGCGCTAGCCCGGCCGTCTCCGGGAAGCAAGAGATTTCGTCTCTCTTCTGGCCGACACTCGCCGTCATCATGACGACGGTGTCGTGGACGTTGATTATGCCGCGCCCAATCGATCTGAAGATCTACCGTGACTGTGTACGCGCCATGTTGGAGGACCCGAGCACGTTGTACACCGCGTCATCGGTGAGTGGTTTAGGGTTCACCTACCCACCCTTCGCAGCGGTTGCCCTCACCCCATTGGCCCTACTCCCCTCCCTCACAGCAACGATCCTCCACTATGCCGTCAGTGCGATCGCCCTCGTCATCATGATTGATCTGTTCTGGCGGCGTTGCGGACGCGAACCTCATCCATTCCTGACCGCCGTTCTCGTCGGAGTTTTAAACTTCAGCGAGCCCATCGGGAAAACCCTTGTCTACGGGCAGGTCAACCTCCAGCTAGCCCTTCTCGTCATTGTTGACGTCTTCCTTGTGCCCCCGAAGTGGCGCGGGGTGGGGGTCGGAGTGGCCACCGGGTTCAAGCTCACCCCGGGCATCTTCGCCCTCTGGTACCTCGTCACTGGTCAATTCAAAGCCGCACTTCGAGCAGCCGCGGCTGGTCTAGCCACAATCGCCATCGGGTTCGCGGTAATGCCTACAGCATCCTGGGAGTACTGGACCCACTACATGGTTACGCCTAACCGTCTGGGTGGGCTCACCTGGGCAGGCAATCAATCGCTTTCGGGCATGTTGCTGCGGCTAGGACGCGGCAATCTCACCCTCGTGTGGCTAATTCTGGTCGCGCTGTGCTGCGTCCTCGCTGCGGTCGCATCGCGGCGGCTGTGGCAAGAAGGGGACGCCGACCAGGTGTGGTCTCTGCTTTGCGCCGGGCTATGCGGATGCCTGGTAAGTCCCGTGTCATGGTCCCACCACTGGGTATGGGGGTCCTTTGCCATCATCGCCGGCCTAGCCGACTGTCGTCGTCGCCGGCAGATACTAGCCCTCATCTGGGCTCTCGCCACACTGACATGGATGGTCTGGTGGTTTCCTGCCGGTCGTAACCGAGAACTCACTGCAACATGGTGGCAGAAGATTCTCACGGACACCTACGAGTTAGCGGGAATCAGCTGCCTCATCATCTTGGCGCGGAATTGTCGTAGATGTGAGTTGGGCGTGTCAGCCCCACGCACATAGACAGAAGAGGGCGAGCGGATGGAATCCACGATGTCTCCATCACGAGCCAAGGACATACCCATGACACCGAACGCGTGGAAATCACCCCACGGACGCTGTCCTACACCACCCCGAATCCTGACGATCGGACCTCGCCCCGTCGACGCCACAGGCGTGTGACGACCTCGCCTTGGCTAGCCTCCGGACTCAGGCCCCCATACCCGAAGAGAAGATGAGCGATATTGAGAAGCAATGGCTGGCAGCAGCGGAGGCCGGGGAATGTGTGGGATACCAGTCCAAGTCGCCACAAGCCTTGCCGTGCAGGATTCCGGAGATGTCGTCCAACATGGTCTGTTGCCACCATGACCAATCATGCCCTCCCTCGTGGATGACCAGCGGTACCATCCAGTTCGCAACATCGTGCAACTCTTGCGTAAGAGGGGCCGCACGTGAAGTCGTACTCGTGCGTTGTGGATACCGATGCGAGTCGCTGCCGCAACCAGGGGCTCAGCGAAGGCCACTGTCTGTTAACGCCACGTGGTGAGAACATCATGCGACGGCCCCTCTACATGGTGACGTCCATGGTGGAACACGGTGATTCGATCATTGTAACGAGCTGCGAACGACAGATCATGCAGAACAATAAGGACCAGCGGCCCCTGTCTGGCGAGCCGAAGGGCACGCGCCATGATGACTTCCTGGTGGCGTAGGTCGAGCGTCGAGGTCAGTTCGTCTAACAACACGACTTGCGTGGTCTGGGCCAGGACACGAACAAAGATGGTACAGGTCAGCGGGATAGGAGTAGACCTGACGGAATCCCTAACATCCTCCGGATGCCTCACGAACTGGTAGGTCGGACTCATGAAAGGTACCTCTCATGGAGACCCTCGACCTTACCCGTCCGCCACGATCAGAAATTTGGCTCGGTCACGGATGCAGCAACTGATTACCACGCGGCCTTAATGGCATCGGCAATTCTGGGTCCATGCCTCGTAACCCGCTTGATGACGATGCCAAGCGTGATACCCCAGGCGTAAGCGTCAGGCAATTTTACGCAACCAAGCAGTACAGGACCACGATGGCACCAGCGCGGATGGCATGCTGCCCCTACCCAACACTTTCCAAACGCGTTGTGCATACCGGGACATCACCCGCATTGAGGGGGCAGATGAACCACGCACAGAGCGCCTTGGATGAGCTGCACACGCAGATGGCTAAGGCCTTCTCCGACTCCCAGCAACGCACTGGTACATCTGGTCGGTCAGGCCGAGGAGCGTCTGCCCGGGGTTGAGGCCGCCGCGAAATATGGCACGTCCCCAGTACGGTCCGCTGCCAACGACGCTTCGCGGCTCCCGCCCTGTCGACATGAGCGACCAGCGGGACACTCACGAGTTGTCCGAACCTGTCAGGCCCCTGTGTTCGGCAGCCTCGGACCGAGCGTGGAATGGCGAAGGCGCCCCCATCCATCCCCTATGTTCGCTTCAGAAACCGTCGTGGTCGTCACAGACGAGGACGGCGTCACCGTCGGCTTGATCGTCGTAGCCGGTGTTGGAGTCACAATGGGCGTAACCGTGGCTGGTGTCGGAGTGGGCCTTAACTCTCGATCGACCACCGTCATCTCGCGAATGACCGGAGCCGGTGAGCCAGCGACCAGCATGAGACGCACTTCCTTAACGCTCGTACCTGCCGGCACCGCGAAGGCGTGGAAAGGCGCGTCGTCACTGATCGTCCCAATGGTTCTCCACGCTCGACCCGAGCGCACCTGGACCTTGCCGCAGGCGGTCCCAACGACGATGACCTGACGCGGGGTGACTCCCTTGGCGGGCACGAAGCTCACGAAATCGCCAGCCTTGGCGGAGGCTGCAGCATGGAAGGCCGTCGAGACGTCTCCATCAAAGGCCAGAGCCGCGCTCGACCCCTTGGCAGCCTTGATATTGGTCGAGTACACGCTGACAGGCGGGGTCACCTCGAACTCACGAATCTTGACCCATTGAGCACCTGGGTTGGCGTCAGTGGCCCGGACTCGAACATAGCGTGCTTTAACCGGCGTCTCGAAGGCGTGCTTGATAAGCGGGGCCGAGTCGAAGATCCCGGCGATTGTCCACGTCGATCCATCCGTCGAGTACTCCAGGGCGGCGTGATAGAATATATCACCACTCGCCGTGTCATCGTCAGCCTGATGAACGGCAACCTGACCAACGGACTTGACCGATCCCAAGTCGACTTGGGCGTAACTGCCCTTCTCCGGTGGGACGTTGCTCCAAAAGGGAGTCGACAGTTTTCCATCGACCATCTGGCTCGGGGAATTGCCCTGCCACTGTCCCATGGACGAGGATGCAGTGCTGGCGTAGGCCTTCATTGCAGTCGGACGGACCCCAAGGAACGCGGCGAACTGTGCGGTGGCTTTCCTGGCAAAAGCCTCGAAGATGCCGTCTCCTACCGAGGGAACGATGACGTTCTTGTGTGGGATGCCGTCGCTGCCCTGATCGTCGACGGTAGGGCACTTGGCCAGATCAATCTGTCTCTGCGCCGCGAGGTACTCATTCGTCGCTTTGAGCCCATCACCAACGTCGATGGCGTCAAGCATCGCCACGAAGTGTTGGCTGGCACGCGCCCACTGTGAGGCTGCGGTGACCCAAGGTCTGGCGTCTTGCAGGAAACCTTGCTGGTCCATGCCCGCCAGCGCCTTGGGCAGCCTGACGATCGCAGCCAGGCGGGCTTCGAGAGAATCGTCAGCAGTACCCGTCTTACGAGCGGCCCAAAAGGCGGCGACCGCGGCAGCCAGGGCCGGGGCGTGGGTGTCGGGGGAACGGTAGGGCCAACTCTGGTTAAGATCGGCGAAAACGCGCAGCGCGGCGCGGGTGGCCTTATCTACGTGTAGTCGCCGTAGTTGGCCAGGGCAGGCATCGAGGCATAAGGCTCGATCATAGGGTTCGAGGTGATGCCGTCGATATGCTTGTACAGGTTGGGATCGCGATTAACGAGCGGATTGAGGAAAAGCTGGCTGCGCCGCCCGTCATTGACCGGGAAGTTGTCCCAGATGTACAGGTGCTTGGTGCGGTAAGACTGTGCCGCACGCGCCACAGAGGATTCGGTAATGGACGGCGAGAACACTCCTTCACCGGTCCACTGGACGCGAATGTCCTTGTCCAGACGAGTACCGAGCTCCACCTTGTAGGGGTCCTCCCACGAACCGTTGTAATTCGTGGGAACTGTCTGGAGCGGGGGCAGACCATTCTTCCTGACGTACTCGGTCTCAAGTCGGTTGAGGTAATCAGCCTGGGCGTCGGCGATCCACTTTCCGTCCCCTTTGTTGGGATATTTCTGGCGATCGGCGTCGCAGTGGAACTTGAGCTCGATGTCGTCCAAAGCGATGTAGAAGGATCTCACGCCCAAGGAGCGGAGCTGGTCGAACTTGTCAGTTGTGGCCTTGAAGTCATCATCCGAGGAGTAGCAGATGTCGTTGCCCGGCGACAGTGCGAAGGTGAAGTCGACGTGGTTATCGTTGGCTCCCTTGACGAGCTCCTTCATGCGCACAAGGTCTTCGCCGCTGTAAAGGGCGCGCCACTTGGCACGCAGCAGCAGATCGTCCTTCGGCGTGTAGATATAGGTGTTCATCTTGTGGCGGCCATAGAAAGCGAACTGGTCCAACCTCGCCTGGTGTGACCATGGAATGCCGTAGAAGCCCTCGATACCACCGCGGATCGACATGAGCGGCCAGTCACGCACCGTTACCGAAGCCACCTTGCCATGACGCACGAGCTGGCGCAAGGTTTGCACAGCGTAGAAGGTGCCCCGAGCGTCCTTGCCCTGAAGGGCGACGACGTCATGGCCGGAACGGTGCCCGGAGGCGATGACGTAGCCATCGGCCGGCAAAGTGTCGGCCTTGCTGCCCCCGAGGGAAGCAACGAGCCCATCGATACCCGGCGTCGTGTCAGCCGTGCCGACCCAGACCTGGTCACCAGATGCATCCGGGGTCTGGGACACGCTCACCTGTGCTCCTGGCAGGCTGCGCAGAACAGTCACTGCCTGTTTGACGGCCTTGGCGTCTGCGTCGGCTCCCGCAACCACCGTGACTTTCCCCGACAACGACATGTTGGCACCAGTCGAGGCCATTTCCTGTGGGTTGGGCAGGATGGAGGGCAGGGTCGAGGCCGCCGGTTGGGCATCATTAGCAGCTCGAGCCGGAGGACTAGTCACCACAGCCACGGATCCCACCATCAAGGCGGTAAGGCAAGCCGCGACCTTCCGAGCGAGTCTGGGCCGGCCGACAACGCAGAGTGCTGATCTCACCATGGGTAATCCCTTTCAGAAGGTAATGGCGCCGCCGCTGGCACCTTGGTTGATCGGACGCCCTGCGTCCGATGACGTGCGACTGGCCCTTGGCTGAGCCCATCGCCAATGTGAACGTGTACAGAACTGGCGCGATCCCTCACGAACGGGGGGAAGCTCGAGATGCTCCGACGGGCCGCCCGAGGGGCGACCCTCGTCCGTCACTGGACGTTGAGCAGGGCGGCCCCAGGTTCGACGGTCCGAGCCTCGACCGGCGTCACCGACTCCGGCGCGGCGTCGAGGATGATGACAGGGCACATGGCCGAGCGGCCTCCGGCGACAACCTCGCTCGGGTTCCACGAGATGAGGGGGGTACCGACGGCTACCTGATCTCCTTCGGCGGCGTGAAGAAGAAAGCCACGACCGTTGAGCTGCACAGTGTCGATACCCAGGTGGACGAGTACGCCTAGCTCCTCGGCTTGGATGACGAAGGCGTGTGGATGAAGCTTGACGACCCGGCCGGTGATGGGAGCGACAACCGTCACCTTGGCCTCACCGGCCGGGGCGATGGCGACCCCGGGACCGACGAGCCCTTGGGCGAAAACCGGGTCCGGCACGTCCGAAAGAGGATGGACGTCCCCGGCCATGGGTGAGGAGACTGGCATCATCAGCGCAAGTCCTCAATGTCCTCAGCGAGGGTGTCGGCCTCGGGACCAACGACGACCTGAACGGACGTGCCCTGCTGGACAACGCCAAAGGCGCCGGCGGCTTTAAGCGCAGACTCGTCAACGAGGTCGGGATCGTCCACCTCGACGCGCAGTCGGGTGATGCACGCCTCAAGATCGTCGATGTTGTCGTCGCCGCCGAGGGCTGCCAGGATCTGTTCTGCCTTGCTCATGGTGTCTCCTTGCTCTGATTCGAGATAAACTCCGCCATGGAGCATCTTCGAACGAATGCTGGTCCACCTTCCAAGTGGTCCAGACAACTAACACTGAACTCCATCAGACGCCCGGATGTCAAGATCCGATCAGGGCTCGCGATCTTCTCCCCACAAGTCCTCCAGGTCTGAAGCCAATAGGTCGGCGTCCGGACCGACGATAACCTGAATGCTATGCCCTTGCATCGTGACCCCGTGCGCTCCGGCCCGACGTAAAGCTTGCTCATCGACCTGTCCGCAATGACGAACCTGGCATCGTAATCGAGTTACGCATGGCTCGATCGACACGACATTGTCGATTCCGCCCAAGGCCGCCAAGATGTGCTTGACACACTTCATCATGAACCTCCTCGAGATGGATACAGGGTTCTGCGTGGGCCAGAGATCGGTACCCACAATTTGTAGCGATCACCCCGGTACCAGGCCCGGGAATAAGAGACAGCAATGTCATCGGCATAGGTTCGACGGTTGATAGCCAATACAGCCGACCCGACGGGGATCTGCAGTTGTCCGCAGATCAGCGCGTCACCGCTGACAGCCTCGATCGCATCCTCACCCCAGGTAGGGGCTAGCCCAGCTGCCGTCATCGCCTCGTAAATACTTGCCGGGACGCCGTTAGCCAACAGATCCGGCATTACCCGGGCAGCGATCCAGGTCTTTTCAACTGCCATCGGAACGCCATCAGCCAACCGCACACGGTAGACGTAATGAACGGGCTCTCCCGACTCGATCCCTAACCACACAGCGACATCAGGAGTGGCCGACAGCTCCTCACCGCGCAGCACCCGGGTGTCTGGAATCATGCCACGCTGACGCATCTCCTCACTAAAGGACGAGATGCGCGACTGCACATCCACTTTGGGAGCCCTGACGTAGGTGCCGCTGCCGCGACGACGCTCGAGCATCCCGCTGCTCACCAGCGAATCAACCGCTTGACGGACCGTCATGCGCGAAATACCGAAACGCTCAGCAAGTTCCCGCTCACTAGGCACGACGTCCCCGACCGACAAGCGGGTGTCGATGAGCTCGACAAGGTAATCCCGCACGGTCACGTACTTCATGCGTGAATTATGCCCCCGAAGACAGCGCGACCCAGCATGGACCATGGCGAAAGTCTCGCAATGATGACGTTCACAAACTCTGCACGTTGCGTTGACAGGACCGCCTCAGTAGTCTGTACTTTAGAAAGTGGTCCATACCACCCCGCGGACCACCTGAGGCCAGAACCGACGTGGGCGACGACCTCGGACATGAGCACTCACTGTGGAGGAACTTCTATGGCGAAAGACGCTGTTGCCACCAGCACCAAGAAGAAACGGCAGATACCCGGGTTCTCCCAGATGCAGCGCATTGGGCGCTCCCTCATGCTCCCGATCGCTTCCTTGCCAGTCGCCGCACTGCTCATGCGATTTGGGTCTGTCGACGTCCTCGGAGCTGACGGACTCGCCAAGCACGCCTCATGGATGCAGCCGGTCGCCGACGTGCTAGCCGGTGCAGGCGGCGCAATCTTCGACAACCTGCCTCTCATCTTCGCCCTGGGTGTGGCCGTCGGCTATGCCAAGAAGGCTGATGGCTCTACCGCCCTGGCCGCCCTCATTGGCTACCTCACCTTTACCGGTGCAGGCACCTCCGATAAAACTCAGGGCGGCGTCCTCCACGCCCTCGCTCCGTACTTCTCTAAAGAGACCGGAATCATCAATTACGGCGTCCTCGGCGGCATCGTCATCGGCCTCATCGCAGCCAAGATGTACGAGAAATACCGCCGAACCAAGCTGCCAACCTACCTAGCCTTCTTTGGTGGCCGTCGCTTCGTGCCGATCGTCACCGCAGCCGCCTCTGTCGTCGCAGGCGTCATCATGGCCGTCATCTACCCGGCCTTCGACTGGCTGTTCAATAAGCAGGTCGGCGGTTTCATCATGACCCACGGGTCCAACCCAGGAACAGGATTCGTATTCGGTACCATCAACCGGCTACTCATCCCCTTTGGTCTGCACCACCTGTTGAACTCGCTACCGTGGTTCCAGCTTGGCAACTGCACCAATGCTGCTGGTGAAACCCTCCATGGCGACATCACTTGTTTCTTCAGCGGCGCCGCTGGCAGCAACGCCTGGACTGGTTCCTTCATGACTGGCTTCTTCCCGATCATGATGTTCGCACTGCCAGGCGCCGCTTTAGCGATCTACCACACCGCCAAGCCAGAACGTAAGAAGATCACCGGTGGCGTCATGATCTCGGTCGCCCTCACAGCTTTCCTCACCGGTATCACCGAGCCCCTCGAGTACGCCTTCGCCTACGTCGCCTTCCCGCTGTACCTGGTGCACGCCCTGCTCACCGGGTCCTCCCTGGCACTGTGCAACGCCTTGGGAATCAAGGACGGATTCGGGTTCTCGGCAGGTCTGACTGACTACATCATCAACTTCGGACGAGCCTCGGAGCTTTCCGGTGGCCCCGGAAAAGTGCTCCTGCTTATCCTCATCGGTTTGGTCTACGCCGTCATCTACTACGTCGCCTTCCGCTTCGCCATCACCAGGTGGAACTTGCGCACCCCCGGTCGCGAGGAGGAGGGTGACGACACCGCCGGCGCTAGCGTCTTCGACGAGGCCCAGCTAGCTGCCAGCAAGTCCACCGGTAAGGCAGACGCCCAGAAGGAGGGGCGAGTCTGATCCCAAGTCCCGTATTACTCATGATGGCGCCTCTGGCTGATGCTGGGGGCGCCATCACGGCACTACCGCGTAGTCACTCTGCGGTGGTATCAGGCGCTGGCATCAATCGACGCAGTATTTGGTCAAGGATGACACCAATGACAATCGCGCCGATAATCCCCACGGTGGCGGCAAGAATGTGATTGTTGCCCAAGAAGCTGGCTGCCCCTGCCCCAATAGCGGTGGCATAGCCGGCCCACGACAATCCGGCCAGGGCGTCAACAGGTAGGAAAACCCGATACGAGAAGCGAGTAGCCCCTGCCATCGCGTTAACGACGACGCGTCCTCCAGGGATGTAGCGGGCCACCAGGATGCACAGTGAGCCTCGGACCCTCAGTTGATGAGTCGCCCATGCGACAGTCTTCTGCCGCTTCGGTCCACCGGTAAAGAGCTTGGTGTGGCCAAGCTGGCGCCCCACCCAATATGCAATGTTGTCTCCGCAGATCGCACCCACAGCAGCTATCGGGATGATGAACCACCGCGACGGGTGACCAACTGCTGCTAGGGCGACGACGAGGGATTCGCTAGGAACCGGCGGGAAAAACCCGTCGATGACGCATAACCCCCATAATGCCCCGATTACCCAGGGATGGGAGGCATTGGCCGCGATGACGCCATTGATACTCGCCATCCATGCGGTCAGATTCATGCTTGCCAGTCTTCCACCCGGACTCAACCAGCCAACTCGTGGTCAGCGATCGCCTGTCGGTAGACCGCCTCCAACTGATCAACGACCGGACCAGCCGCGAACCGGGAGCGAGCTCGCGCAGCGATCTGTTCGCGATCCCACGGCCTAGCTAATACCCGACCCAACCCGTCAGTCAGCGCGTCAACATCCCCAACCGGGACCACCAAGCCATTGGAATCGTCAATAAACTCTTGCGGTCCGCCGCAGGCCGTCGTCAGGACCGGCAAGCCAACTGCCAGGGCCTCGGCGCAAGCGACGCCAAAGGTCTCGGCATGGGATGCCAAGGCAAAGGCGTCAGCCCCGGCAAGCTCCTCAGCGATACGCTCACGGGATTGGGGACCCAATACGACGATGCGTGGATTATCGGCGGCTATGGCCTCCAATTGGCGCCGCTGCGGTCCATCTCCGATGATTCTCAACTGGACCTCGGGTAGACGCTCAGCGGCTTGCGCCAACTCGACCATGCCCTTGCCCGGGTTGAGGGTGGCGACGCTGATGACGACCGCCCCTTCGTGACGTCGGCCAGGCCGGTCGAATAGCTCGACGTCAACGATGTTAGGGACCACCGTCGAGGCCACGCCATACCCAGCCAATCTGTCGCAGAGCCCCTGGGATACGCTGATCACCGCGTCGGCCCGGTTGCCCGCAGTCACGATGTCCTCAGTAAGACGGCGATCCGGGTGAGCTAAGTGAGAATCGTGTTCGGTCCACACCAACGGTTCCGGGAAGCCAGCTCTGGCGGCGGCAGCAGCAAATCTGGCGAAATGGGCGTGGATGATGTCGGGGGTGTCCCATTCCGAGGTCACGACGCGGTGCAGGTGCCGGGCCGCAATGGCATGGACTCGGTGATCTATGCGCGCAAAGGCAGCTCCCAGAGGCACGTCCAGCCTCACTACCGTAATACCGTCACGGCGATCTAAGGCATGCTCGATTCGGGTTCCGAACTTCCGCCAGTGGCGAGCCGAACGGGCATCAAGGGCAGCCAGGACGACGTCGTGGCCTTGCTGACGCAGTGCTATTGCCTGGTCATACTCGAAGATGCCCCGCAGCGGAGCCTCGAGGCTCGGAATCCCTCGAGACAAAACCATGATGCGCATATATCTCACTTGCGATTGACGACGACAGTGCCGAGCACGAGATCGTCTAGTCCGCGACGTTCGGCACCAATAACAACAGCGGGAATGATGAGGCATTTCATAGCAGTCCGAATCACTGCCCGCCACCATCCAATCGGGCCGAGACCGTCGAGGCGGATAATTACGACACGAGCCACGATCTGGCCGAAGGAACCACCTGCCACGGCAGTGAACAGGACGGACTCGACGAAGAACACCGCCATCGGCATCCACATCGGCCAACCTCCGCCCCGGACGACTGCCGGGCCAAAGATGGCACTGGCAAGCACCATGGAGGCTCCCCAGTCGATGACGAGGGCCCCGACGCGCTTGCCCCAACTAGCCAGCGAACCGCGCCCCGCAGCGGGCAGCCCAATCGAGACTCCTGGGGCTGCCTCGGTTCCACTCACCTAATGAATTCTACCGGCACGACCTGTTACACGCTCGAAACACAACAGTGACGGTCGAGCAACTC
>ERZ501050.40-NODE-40-length-32406-cov-9.218695_pt1 | contig 32406 bp, 30 predicted proteins | sample MGYA00510865_ERZ501050 | MGnify/ENA primary metagenome ERZ501050 (study PRJEB25958, sample SAMN03398598) | human skin metagenome | study: EMG produced TPA metagenomics assembly of the Human Skin Microbiome Metagenome (human skin metagenome) data set. | reverse complement strand
GCCACGGCTTGCGGTGCGGCGTGCGTCCCAGCGCCACCATCTCTCCCAGCAGGAGGTCCGGGGAAGGAGATTCCTCCTGCCCAACGAATGCCATGAGTCGAGCCCGCTGCATCGGGGTATACTGGTTCACGGATTTCCCATCGAGCAGGACATCCCCGGCATTGACCTTTCTGACACCGGCGATGGATCGCAACAGCGTAGACTTACCCACACCATTGACCCCAACGATGGCAGTGAGTTGTCCCGCTTCCGCCGTGAAGCTCACGTCGTCAACGATGACGCGATCACCGATCCGGCACTGCACATTGCGAACGTCAAGACGCGTCATGATTCACTCGAGAATCGGTACTGGCTGCGACCCATGAGGTACAGGAAGATGGGCGCACCGATGAATCCGGTTACAACGCCGAGGGGCACTTCTTGCGGCGCCGCAATGACTCGTGCACCGACGTCCACCCATAACAAGAACAGGCTGCCCACGGCGGCAGCAATTGGGAGCATCGACCGATGACTGGCTCCCACGAGCAAACGAGCCATGTGGGGGATGACAAGCCCCACGAACCCGATGCCGCCGGAAACGGCCACGAGCACCCCAACGAGCACTGAATTCCCGACGAACAGCGCCTTGCGGACACGAATGTCAGGTATGCCCAGGGAACGAGCGACGTCGGTGCCGGCCGCCAGAGCATCTAACCACCCGGAGAACGCGATCATCAGCACGGCGATAACAACAGTGACAAGGGCCGCCACCCACAGGCTGTCCCAGGTGGCACCCGCAACCGACCCCAGCATCCAAAACAGCACCGACTGCGCCGCACGCGGTTCGGGACTTCGGAAGACGAGGAAACTCGCCAACGCAGAGAACGCCGAGGACAACACCACGCCCGACAGCACCAACCGAAGCGGCGTCATGCCTCCTTGCACCATCGAAATGAGATAGACCAGTGCAGCTGCCGCCAAGGCCCCTACAAGGGCACCAAGAGTGAGTCGGTGAGTCCCCCACGAAGTGAACATCCCTAAAGCGATGACCGCGGTTGCTCCCACACTCGCGCCAGCCGACACACCTAGCAGGTAGGGGTCAGCCAACGGGTTCCGTACCAAAGTCTGCATGCCGCTTCCAGCCAGGGCAAGACCCGCGCCAACGATAACCGCCAGTAGAGCCCTCGGAGCACGCAGGTCCCAGACGATGACGTCGATCGTCGGATCAGGTCCCGGTTGACCGGTCACCCGAGCCCCAAGGGTGTCAAGGACTCCACGCAGCGGCAACGGTTCGGAGCCGATGGCCAACGAGACGACGGCGCTGACGACGATGAGCACCACGAGGACCAGCAGCAAAGGCGCCACCGGCAACCTGCGGTCACGCTCCACCGATCGCCTCGAAGAGGGCATGATAGTTCCTTCTTGGTGCGAGGACCTTGATGCGAGATCCGAACAACCCAACGCCATGCATGGGAGTCTTCGGACTTCGGATCACCCTCGGTCGGCCCTTCCCAGGATCGCTCCCAGTGGTTTCGCCGACGTCGTCACCGTCACCGCTGCGCAACAGTCCCGGAATCACACCGGGTTCCTGCGACCTCATCGGGGTCGCACCATGCAGACCCATGGAGGATATCAGGGACCTCCATTCCATGCCGCACAGCCTCGTCAACGTACCGGGCCACACAACAGAATCGGCTCGGACCACAACTTTGTGAATGGACAGTTATACCGGCGATCGCGAGGTGCCCACGGGTTTTCGATCGCCTACGAGCCAAGCTTCACCGTGATGCAAACCTTGCGTGAGAGCAAGCCACTGGACGCGAAAACGTCAGGACGTGTTGTCACCACGCAGATAGTGGAATCCACAACCCGCCATGCTCTTTGACGAAGGCCTCAACACACCTTGGCCCAGGAGATCTTTCAGGACCGGTCCACATTGGAGGCCAGAGCACCCACAGTGGCACCCAACTCCGTCGTACTGATGCGACCCCGATGTTGGGCATACCGGCGTGCCGTCGTCATCCGGTTGGGCACCGAACGGACCAAGCCCCGCTGCCGATAGTCTTTCTCCAAACTCGCTGTTGCACTCCTAGACAAGGTGAATGCCGGATGGGCATCAGCCTGAATGCCTCGGATCGCGCTCAATAGCGGCTCCCCACCCACCTCCATCTGCCGTAGCAGGTCAAGAACCTCGCGCACCTCCTCACTCGCAACCTATAGCTCGTTCGGGCAGCAGCTCGCTAAGCTTCCCTTTCAGCTGACGTCCTCCTTGAAGTCGACGCGCTTGTGTTCCTTCACCCTAAAACCCCTATCGAGGTGCTCCAGCGCTGCTTGGATCTCGACTGTGATCGGATCCAGCCCGAAAGTTGTACCCATGTGGACAATATCGGTGACGAGTGCAATTTTATGATCGAAAAGTTGTACCTCCGGCGTCGGTGCGGGAGGCGCCTACAACTTTGGACGCTCGACGTGAAACACCGACGCCCGCGAGAAGGTCCCGTTGCCTGCCACAGGAAACCGTCCGCCACGATCCACACCGGAAAACCACAAACGCCGCAACTCAATTCACACTGCAAAACTTAAAGTGTTAGTTGTAGTGTGACGTTCCCACACTGCAAGCATGACCAGCCCGCCATGACGACGAGGTGTAGAGCGTTGCAACAAAGGACCGCTCATTCTCACCCCCAGAGGGCATCACCCTCCCAGGTTCCCGTCGACACCACCGGGACAACCTGCCCCGTGACGACTGACCCCTCATGCGGCGTTCGCGGTAGGTTCGCGGGGGCAGCCAAAGTCATGGGAATCGAAGTATTCCCCACGATCCGGTACCAGTCTGCCCCGGTAAGCGCGTTCGTGCGTTTCTCAACTTTCTTACAGACCATCGTCATCTCAGCGACAGCGCTGGCCTCATCACGGGTGGCACGCCCGGCGTTGATCTCCATGAGCCAGGGACTGATCAGCGTTCCTGCGGCGAACTGTAGCTCGCTGCCCAGGGAACCTTCGTGGGAACGACCATACTCCTCTTCGGCCTCGAACACCCGCAACATCTGATTGGCGACCGCTCCCACACGCAGGTGCTCGACGAAACGCGGGGTGTCGTCGCCGGGTTCGGGACACAGCGGCACTTCAACGGGATCGTCAACGTTGGCCAGGAACCGCGCCAGGTGCTTGCGATTCGTCATCGGCAGCTTGAGGACAGACTCCCCGGTCAGCATCGAGGCGAGGCTGGCATGGGAATAGATGTCGACCAAAGCCACCGACGGGCTGAATCGCACCAGATCTGCTGGATGGGTCGTCGGGGCGACGAGGGAGGCCATCGTCTCCATCTCCTCATGACCTTTTTGCTTCATGAGGGCTAGCCGAGCTCCAGACGGATCCGTGTAGGCAGCCAGCAGGTCAAATCCGCCGACATCCCCCACACCGACAGCACCAGCCTCAGCCGCAGAGTTGACGAGGGCGTCGAGATCGGGAGCGTCGAAGCCCAGGGCATGCAGGTCGTGAGAAATCACCCGACGATGATATGCACCGCCAAACGCGTCCGTCAGGTCAGGCGATCCCACGACACGTCATGAATGACCCAGTTGATCACCCCTGCAAGGCTCGCAACACCTCGTCACGCAGCCTGGCGGAACGACGTGGGGTGCGATCACCGACGACGCTGACTGTCATGCCGCCGGCCTGCTGGGTGGCCGGAGTGAAGGCACTACCCTTGCAGCCCTTATCGCCGCGCACGCAGAAGATGCCCCGCCTGTCGGCCTCCTCAGCCACCAGAGCATTCACCTCCGGATCGTTTGTCAGCGCTTGGACAAACCAGACGCCGTCGAGATCCTCAACCCGGAAAGCCCGATGCTCCAGATTCACCAGCCCTTTACGGGACATCCGGGTGAGTTGGATGCCCGAGTTGGGGGCTACGACGTGGACGTTGGCGCCGGCATCCAATAACCGCACGACGCGACGCTCAGCCACGTGCCCAGCACCAACGACGAGCACCTTGCGCCCTTGCAACCTCAGCCCTGACATGTACACCGGGGCACCCTCCCCGAGACCGACCTCGTCGAGGGGTTCGCGATAACGATCGACAACAACATCTGCAACTTCGTCACAGTCGCCGATCACCGAGGCAATGCGGATCTCGACTCCGGGGTGGCTGACCTGCCAGGCCTCCACTTGCTCGGTCATCCACACATGTAGCAAGCCTGGGAAGAGGAAGTTGCCCTGCACGACGATCTGGTCGGCACCCTGAGCGGCAAGGGCTGACAGGGCTTCCGGAACCGATGGACGGGTCACCTGGATGAACGCCGGCTCCACCCGCGACAGATCGTTTTCCTCCCAAAACATGCGTGTCAAGGTGTAATGGGCGGCGTTAGCGTCAGGCACTAAGGCACCACGCCCCACCAACACCACCGACGTGTCGCGTGGCCTCCACTCCTCGCGTCCGTCACCAACAGCAAGAGCCTCGACAAGGCGATGGCTGAGGGCCTTGCGCATGCGAACGTCTGGCAGCAACGGGGCAGAGTACATCACCCGGGCATCGCCCCGACCTTCGTCAATAGCCTCTGGGATGTCCTCGCGGACGTGACCACCAGTGTTGAACATCAGCGGTACGACGACGACGGCTGCCTCCTCGTCGCCGTCGGCGCCCTCGGGATTGTCCGGGGCCTGGGCGACGGCGGCACGGACAGCCTCTGGAATGCCAGGCTCGGCGAGTTCGACGAATCCCAGTTCCACCGGGATTCCGGGCAACTTGCGGGCAACGCGCTCAGCCAACGCACGGCATTCGGCTACGCCTGCCTCGTCACGGGTGCCATGAGCAGCAATAACGAGCGGGGTTCCGCTGGTAAGGGGATCGGTCATTTCGAATCCTTCGTATCGGGTGTGGACTCGGGCATGCGAGTCGAATGGACCGGAGGCTTGGAGAGGTAGGTCCCCTCGTCAGCCTTGGGCAGATCCTTGTGGGTGTAGTTCTTGCGAGCCTCACCGGAGACATGTCCGTCCATCCAGTGGTAGTCACGCGGCGTAACCATAAGGCGCTGCCCGTCCCCGGAACTGACGTACTTGGTCGTCGTCGAGCCAACGACCACCAAAGTTGTCATGCCACACCACTCGGGTTTGAACTCCTCCAGGGTGGACATGATCACTTGCTGCTGACGACGCTCAGCGTGGGAAACCAGAGCTACTGGGGTGGACGGGGGACGGTGCTCCGCCATGATCGCCAGAGCGTCAGGGAGCTGATGGGTACGGGTACGCGAGCGCGGGTTGTAGAAAGTGGTGACGAGGTCTCCCTCGGCAGCCGCCTTCACTCGCTTGAGGATGAGGTCCCAGTCGGTGTGCAGGTCCGACAAAGAGATGGTGGCGTGATCATGACCCAACGGCGCTCCGAGGATCGCCGAGACGGCGAGCTCTGCGGTGACTCCAGGGACGATCTCGACGTCGATACCGTCGGTGCCCATCTCTAACGTCGGGGAAGCCATCGCGTATATAGCCGGATCGCCGCCACACACAAAAGCCACATTGCGGCCGCCGCGAGCGGCGTCGATAGCAGCCTGAGTGCGCTCCTCCTCAGTGCCCATCTTGGTCGCCAGGATCTTGGCTCCCGGACGCACCAGGTCGCGAATCTGACGCACGTAGGGGGCGTAGCCGGCGACGAAGGTGGCGTTGCGAATAGCCTCAACGGCGCGCGGAGTCAGCAGGTCACGAGAGCCTGGCCCGAGCCCCACCACCGAAAGATGGCCGCGAGCTGGGATGCGGCCGATAGCGCAGGTGGCCTCAGGCGTTTTGGTCTTATGCACCAGCAACTCGGCTCCCTGACACATCACGGCGGCCTCACTAACACTCGGGGTTCCGACCTCACGAGCGACGACATCGGAAGGGCTCGGAACGTCCTGGGCGGCCAGGGCCTCGGCTGACTCGGTGCGGTACTCCACACCGAGTTGGTTGGCCAGCTTTACCAGACCAAGCTCACCGGCCTTGACCTCATGAGATACCAGGCGGGTCACCGAGCCAAGGGCCAAGCCGTTATCCTCCAAGGTCGTGACGAGGAGTTCACGCAGCGTCTCGACCTCGGTGCCTCGGTTGCATCCCATCCCGACGACCAGGCAACTCGGATGTAGTACGACGGTAGGCAGGTCGTCACCATGATCGTCGAGAACACGCTCCGCAACCCGCTCGGACACAATGATCCGGGTAGCCGGGGCCTCGGCGTCCTCGGTGACGTTCTTGGGTAACGGGGGCAATGGCCAAGGCTGCTCGCGGATGACGTGCACCGGGCGTCCGGCAATGATCGAGCCAGTCACGCCCGCGACGTCACCTTCGTAGGCCCAGCCGAGCTGGTCGAGGGCCGGTACACCGAGGGAGTCGGTGGCGGTGGAAACGACCGCAGTACCGCCAAGAGCCTCAGCGACAGTGCGGGAGAGCTCGTTGGCTCCACCGACGTGGCCACCCACTAGCGGAATGGCGAAGCGTCCAACCTCGTCAACGACGACCACTCCCGGGTCGGTCTTTTTGGACTTCAGCAGCGGGGCAATGATCCGGGTGGTGGCGCCCAGGGCTAGGTGGGAAATGATGAGGTCGCATTCCCCCCACGCTGCGGCCAGTCCAGTGCGCGATGGCCCAACGTATTTCTTCGTCTCGCGCTTGAGAGCACCGTCGATGGCTTCGGCGTGAGCTGCCGCAGCGTCGGAGTTGATGATCTGTCCGATGATCGGGTCACGGTCGGAACCGTCGGGGTTGGTGTCGGAGCCTGGATGCGGGTCGTCGGGGCCATTGACGTTAACGTCACCGGCGAGTTCCGGGGTGACGCCAAGCGCCTCCGGGGAATCTGGGTGGTGGTCAAGCACCAGCACAACGTTGGGGCTAAGAATGTCCTCCTCGGCAATGACGGCCTTGGCGGCGTCCTCGTCGAAGATGCGCACCCGCTGACCCTCCTCTCCGATCTTTTCGGCCAGCACGAAGGTCTTGCCACGCCCGGCGAGTCCCTCGACCAGCTCAGCGAGACCTCGGTTGGGAGCCGTCAGCACGCCGACCTTGGGATGGATCTTCGCAAGCCGAATGGCCGTCCCGATGTCCTTGGAGTGGGAGGAGACGAATTGGGCGTCATCCCACGGCAACGCAACGGCGGCGAAAGCGGCCTGCAAAGAGGTCGGGGCGGTCACCACGTCGACGCGCAAACCGGCCTGCCGGATGCGGCGAACCACACCAAAGAACAGCGGGTCGCCGGAGGCAATGACGACGATGTTGGCGTCGTCGGGTAGGGACTGGATCCGTTCGACGGCGGGCCCAATAAGGCCAAGCTTTTGACGCTTATCGACGGGGACGTTGAGGGCGTCGAGGTGACGCTGGCCCCCGACAACCAGATCAGCCTGGACAACCTCCTCGCGCAAGGCGTCGCTAATGGTGCCGAGATATCCGTGGACGCGAATCATGAATTGCCCTTCGTGTCGGGGTTCTGGTGGTAGACGCCGCGGGTGCCGTGAGTCTTAAGGTCAGCGTGGGCCTGAGCGTCGGCACCTCGGTATTCGTGGCGGAAGCCGGGATGGTATAGGTGGCTGCGGGTGGAGATCGGTCCCTCCGCCAGTGCCGGGCCCACCAGGACGACGGCATGCTTCCATAGCTTGTGGTTGCGCATCGTCTCCGACAGGTGAGCCAGGTCGCAGCGGAACATCATCTCCTCGGGCCAGGTCACCGCGTATCCGATGATGCACGGAGTCTCGGACGGATACCCACCCTCCAATAAGGCCTCCTGAAGCGCCTTGTTACGGGCTGCCGACAGGTAGATCGCCATGGTCGCCCCGTGGCGGGCAAAGGATGCGACGGTCTCGCCGTCGGGCATGGGCGTGCGCCCACCCTCAAGCCGAGTGAGGATGAGGGACTGAGAGACTTCTGGGACGGTAATTTCGACGTCCATCCGGGCAGCAGCGGCCGAAAAGGCAGAAATGCCAGGAATGGTCTCGAAGTCGATGCCGATGCGACGGCACAAGTCACGCTGCTCTGCGGTGGCCCCGTAGATAGACGGATCACCGGTGTGGACCCTGGCCACCACCAGCCCCTCGTCACGGGCGCGGATGTAGAGGGGTTCAAGGTCTTCCAACGGGATGGATGCGGAGTCGATGAGCTCGGCGCCCTCCTTGTGACGGGCGACCATGTCGGGGTGTACCAGGCTGGATGCCCAGATGATGATGTCGGCAGTCTCAATAACTCGAGCGCCACGCACACTTACCAAGTCTGGGGCGCCCGGACCGGCCCCGACGAAGACGATCTTGCCGGCTCCTTCGGGGATATCGCGACGGGACACCGGCGGAGGCTCGATGGCGTTGTGGTCTAAATCCTCCAGGGCTTTCTCAGACACGTGCTGAGTAGGTCGTGCGGCCTGGGGTTCGTTCACAGTTTTCCTCCTGTGGTGGTGCGCTCCGGAGTGGTAAGGACGGTCGAAAAGTACGGCAGGGTTTGCGCGTCGGTCACTTCGTCAAGGTTGATAATCTGCTCGGACTTTAGGGTGATGTCGGTGCCGATGACGGCTTGACGGTCCCGGCTGCGCAGCTGCTCGACGACCTCGGGAAGTTTGCGTCCGCCTTTGTAGATGGCCACCGAGTCGACGAGGTCGAGGACCTTCCCAAGTTTGTCTATGCCGACGGTGGCCGGGACGAGAGCTAGGATCTCCTTGCCTTCCACCAGCGGACGCCCGGACACCGCTGACAGGGCCTGCATGGCGGTAATACCGGGGCTCAACTTGACGGTGACGTCGGGCAGCCTCTCCTCAACGTTGGCACGCAGGTAGGTGAAGGTAGAGAAAACAGTCGGATCTCCGACGGTGGCGAGGGCAACAGTACGGGCTCCCTCGCCGAAGGCTGTCACCACGGCGTCTGCGGAGACTTGCCATGAGGCCTTGCGCTTCTCACCGACGCCGGACCTCTCCCGCATTGAAAAGGGGATGCGTTTGATGCGCTCGGTGATCTCGGGGGCGATAGCCGTAATGATGCGCTCGGCACGCCCCGGACCGTCAGTAGTGGCCTCGGTGTAAGGGACGAGGATGACGTCTGCCTCACGCAAAATGTGCACGGTTTTTAGGGTGACCAGTTCCGGGTCTCCCGGACCGACCCCCACTCCGAAGAGCGTGCGTGACGTGGCATCATTCATGTAGTTCTCCTCAGATATCCTCGCCTGACGGTTTGTTCGGCAGGAGTCGGGAAAGCGTCTGGCTACACCGCATGGGGTGTTACAGTGGCGGGACCGCTCCGGACTTGCACCGGCATTGCTCATCGCCCGATCGCGTGTCGAGCATAGCTGAGACGAGAGGCCACACACCCAGCACTGCCAGGAACACATCCCCAACGCCGTGTTCTCCATCGTCACGGAGCCGTTCTTGCATACAGTACGGTTTGGGCCAAGTCCTCCGAGCCGAGGTGGCCGAGCCCGTCGCCGAGTGGGGAGGCACCTCAGCCGCCCTCAGCGAGCCAGATGCAGTATCTGATCGACATCGACATGGGCCTCCACGGCATCGGCGAGGGTTTCGATCATAGCCTCGCGTCTAACCTGATAACCCGGCTCGTCGGGGTTGGGGCGCCAGGATGAACCAGCGTGACGGGCAATATCGGAAAGCCAGGTACGTCGGAACTCATCATGCTCGAAGGCCCCGTGCCACATCGTCCCCCACACCGAGCCCACGCGGACTCCATCGAGGAAGGCCTCAACCTCCTCGAGCGGGTGACAGACGCCGTGATGGATCTCGTAACCGCCGACGTCGATACCCCGCCACCTCCCGTGCGACAGGGTAAGGGTCTTGGTAGCGCCGAAGTCGACCTCGACCGGCAGCAACCCGAGCCCCCCGACGACAGTGCCCGGAGCCGCCTCCTGACCGTCGGGGTCGATGATGGTGCGGCACAGCATCTGATACCCGCCGCAGATACCCACCACGGTGCGCCCCTGCTCGGCACGACGAGTCACGACGTCGGCGATGCCCGAGCGTCGCAACCATTCCAGGTCAGACACAGTGGACCGTGACCCCGGCAGGACGAGGACGTCGGCAATCTGACACGTGTCCGGGTTTGTCGTCACCTGGACGTTGACGCCGCTTTCACCGGCCATAGCATCGACGTCGGTGGCATTCGAGATGCGCGGGAATCGCACCACGGCCACCCGCAAAGCTGACGGGACGGTGGCGTTACCTTCGTAACGCCACCGTCCCACCTCCAAGGCATCCTCGCCGTCGAGCCAAACCCCCGGCACCCAGGGCAGCACGCCGAAACTCGGCATGCCGGTACGCCGAGTGACCTCCTCAAGTCCGGGAGCGAGGATGGCATCGTCACCACGGAACTTGTTGATGATGTACCCGGCTAACAGTGCCCGGTCGTCATCGTCGAGGAGCGCCCAGGTACCAAAGAGGCTGGCGAGCACCCCACCCCGGTCGATATCGCCGACCACGACCACCGGAAGGTTCTTGGCTCTAGCCAAACCCATGTTCGTGTAGTCGCCGCGGCGAAGGTTGATTTCGGCCGGAGATCCGGCTCCCTCGCAGATCACCAGATCGTGGGTCGCGGCAAGTTCGTCGTAGGCTAACCATGCGGCATCGGCTAGGCGACGCCGTCCGGTGGTGTACTCCCCCGCCTCCAACGTTCCGCAGGGTTTTCCGCGCAGCACGATGAAGGAGCGTCGATCAGTGCCCGGTTTGAGCAGGACGGGGTTCATGGCAGAGGTTGGTTCCACGCCGGCTGCGGTGGCCTGGAGGTACTGGGCCCGGCCGATTTCGGAACCGTCGGCACACACCATCGAGTTATTCGACATGTTTTGGGCCTTGAAGGGCACCACGTGGACGCCGCGACGCCGGGCGACCCGACACAAGGCGGTGACGACGAGGGATTTGCCAGCGTCCGAGGATGTTCCGGCGACGAGGATTCCGGTCACTGTGAGTCTCCTTGTGATCGACGCCTTGTGCTGTGTGGCAGAAGACCGCGTGGAATCGGGCCACCGTAAAACAGCACGTGGGCTACACTGGCCAGCCCTGCGACAGCGCAGCAGGTGGCTGCCATGGTAACCGTAGTGACCAGGAGCGCCGCGTCTGCTGTCTTGTTGGCGTCGGGACGCGGGCCCGACCCCAACAGGGGACGGAACTCCACCCGGTTACCGTAGTAAACGTTACGTCCGCCGAGTTGAATGCCGAGGGCTGCTGCCCAGGCAGACTCGCACCAGCCGCCGTTGGGGCTGGGATGGTGGCCATGCTCGGCCCGCATCACTCGCCAGGTGGTTGCGCGATCGCCTCCGACCATCGGGGCACACGCAGCAGCCAAGGCTCCGGTAAGCCGAGCTGGCACCCAATTGACGGCGTCGTCGAGGTGAGCCGCCACCTTGCCGAAGTATTCATAGCGATCGTTGTGGTGGCCGATCATGGCATCGAGGGTGTTGGTCCCGCGGTGGACGAGTAGGCCGGGCAACCCGGCGATTGCACCCCACCAGATCGATGCGACGGCGGCATCGGAGGCGTTCTCGGCCATGGACTCGACGGTGCCTCGGGCGATCTCAGGGGCGTCGAGGGCGTCAGGGTCGCGCCCACACAGGTGCGGTAGACGTTTGTGCGCGGCACGCAGGTCATTGTCGGCCAAGTGGTCAGCCATCGCCCGTCCTTCCCGAGCCAGGGATGCGGACCCGATGACGGCCCACGTGGTCAGGGCGGTGGTGGCGATGCGCAGTGCCGATCGATGCCGGGTGAAGCGGTCGACAAGGGTTCCAGCAACGGTGAGCGGAGTCAGGCATGCGGCGGTAAAGATGGCACCACGCCGAACCGAATCCGCGTACATGATCTTTTCCAACCGGGCGACCGCCGAGCCGAATACGGCCACCGGGTGATGGGTCTGTGGGTCGGGCACGATGCGGTCGGCGATGATGCCTAGCCCCAGCCCGGCCGCCCGGGCCAGCAGACCGGCGGCGGTGTGGCGACGTGGCGTGATCGACATGCCTTACACCTTATCGAGAGCGAGTTATCAAGACGCCCGGGTAGCCTTCGTGGGGTGAGTCGCATCGTCATCGTCAGGCACGGGCAGTCGACGTGGAATCGTCAAGGGCGCATCCAAGGGCAGACAATGGGTATTCCCCTGACGATGCTCGGGAGACGCCAGGCTCGCCAGGCCGCTCACACGGTGGCAGGTCTGGTACCCCACGACACCCCGATCATCGCCTCCGACCAGAAGCGGGCGCGTCAGACAGCTCGTCCTATCGCGCGGGTGCTGGGCGTACCAGCGACGACCGACCCACGGCTGCGCGAGCAAGGGTTGGGAGCCATGGAGGGTCACACCGCGGATGATCTCGAGCCCCTCCCCCAGCCAACGGGTGTACATCCGGCCGACGTGCGATGGGCTGGTGGGGAGTCGCTCGCGGATGTGGCGGAGAGGTGCCGCAGCCTGTTGGATGACGTGGCAGCTCGCGACCTACCGGCGATCGTCCTCGTCACCCACGGTGACACCATGCGGGTCCTGCTGGGGATTCTCGACGGTCGCAGTCACCGCGACCTCGGCTGGGACCTTCCACTGACGAACGGAAGTGTCATAGCGCGAGATGTGAACCTCAGCGAGTCGCATCGGCGGCTTTCGCTGTCGTAACCAGTCAATCAGCGGTGTGTCCCACGTCCATCAGCGCTAGCGAGGATGTAGGGTCCTCTTTCCACTCATCGCGCGTGTCAACAATCACCAGATCGCCGTCGAGACCTCCCGAACACATTGACTGGACTTTGAAAGCATAGGTCCCGGATCGCCCTGAGAGGGTTGTATAAAGACTCGCAGCCGACTCCAGCACAATGGGCAATCTCCCTCATGACCTCGACCTTGGGATGTCAGACTGTTGGCTCGCCTTGTCACCACCGCTGCGCAACGCCCGCGGCCGCAATCACGAATCTCCTCACAACCACCCCCGCTGTCGAGCCGTGACGGCAGCCTCGGTGCGATTCGCAGCACCCGTCTTGCCGATGGCCGAGGATACGTGGTTGCGCACCGTGCCCACCGACAGATAGAGCTGGGAGGCGATGAGGGAGATGGAGGCCCCCGACTCGGCCAGCCGCAGAATCTCCCGTTCCCGCTCCGACAAGGGATTGTGTCCCTCGATGAGGGATTCGGCGGCCAAAGCTGGGTCGATAACTCGACCTCCGGCATGGACCTCGCGCACCACTCGGGCCAGGTCCTCAGCTGGGGTGTCCTTGACGAGGAACCCAGCCACACCGGCATCCATGGCCCGCCGCAGATAACCCGGCCGCCCGAAGGTCGTCACAATGAGAACTCGACACCACGATGCCTGGTCTCTCAGCTCAGCGGCGACGGTGATCCCGTCGATACCTGGCATCTCGATGTCGAGCAGACACACGTCGGCATGGGTGGCCTGCACAAGGGCGAACACCTCGTCTCCCCGACCACACGTACCAACGATCTCCAGGTCGTTCTCCATGCTAAGCAGGGCTGCCAGAGCGCCGCGTACGAGGGTCTGGTCGTCGGCCAGCACGAGCTTGATCATGGTCTTATCGATCATGGTCTCAGCCTGTCACGATGATCCGGGTACCGTGGTCGCGCTCCCCCGGTCCGATCCACAGCTCTCCCCCTGCTGCCTCGACCCGCCGGCGCATTCCCGTCAAACCATTGCCCTCGGGGGCATTACTCCGACCCCGGCCATCATCGCTGATGGCCAGAATCTCGTCACCGACCTCGATGAGGCAGGTATGGGACTGCGCGTGACGCACAACATTCGTCACCGCCTCGCGCAACACCCAGCCGCGCACTGTGTCGAAAGCCGAGTCCTCCTCGTGGCCTCCATGGGTACGCGAATCGGAGACGACGCATTCGACCCCAGCAGCCTCAAGCGCCGTGCGAGCCGCCGCCAGTTGCGCATCGACCTCCATGCGGGCCATGCCGCTGACCAGTTCTCGCACCTGTGCCAAGGCGTGGCGCGACAATCCGTGCAGTTCGACCGCCTGGGCACGCGCAGCGTCCGGGTCGGTGCCAATGAGGCGTTCCACCAACTGGGCCTTCATGGCCATAACCGTGAGTGTCTGACCGAGCAGGTCGTGGACATCGGAGGCGACCCGTTGGCGTTCCTCCAGACGTGTCAGGACGTCCTGTTCGGCTTGACGAGCCAACTGCCCCCGGCAGGCCGCCCGCTCCAGGACCCCCACCACCGTCACTACAGCAACCGAGATGGCTGAACCGATCGCCCACGCCATCAAGCTCGGAGTGACCCACACCAGGACGGCCATCCCGACAACCTCGATGGCGAGCGTGATCCCTAGGGCTACCTCAGGCATCTGGAAGACAGCGAAGGCTATCGGGTATGCCAGCACACTGGCCGCCACCTTGGGTCTGACAAGGGCCAATAGGGCGCACAAGACCACGAGCATAATCTGACCCACGATGGCACTTGCGCGAACCTGATGCTTTGTGTACCACAGTTCCAGGCCGTCGACATGCCACCAGAACAGCGCCAGGTAGAACAGCGCGAAGATGGCCAACCCCATCCAGCCCAAAGCAATACGCCATGGCGGTAAATGCGAGCTCTGAAGGGACATCACAGCATAGGCCAGGAAAACGAGCCAGATACCAGCAGCGAGGGCGTTGCGGTTGCGACGGCGTAGGGGAATCGAGGTCGATGCCCCTACGATCACTGCCATGGTGGTCTCCTTCCTGCTGGCCCAGTTGATTCCACGGGTGCTGTCATGGCCGACCCCGTCGCCGAGTGGGCTTCTCGCTTACTCGGCCCTTATCAGCGGTTCTGACGGCGTCTGCCCACCAGCACCGCCACGATCCCCATGATGATCGTCCAAGCGATAATACTGACGACAGGACGCCACACCGGCTCGTTAATCACGCCGTCCATCGTCACCATCTGCTTTCCGATGAGCGGCATCCGCGTCAGCTGACCGGGCCCATACATCGGGGTGAATCGCGACACTTTCAGAATGAATCCACTTAGCGGGATAAACATATTGCCGAGGAAGGACAGGGCGACGATGCAAAAGGAAGTGATCCCGGTTGCTGTCTCGCCACGCACCAGCAGGGCGACGGCCAGACCGAACAGAGTGAAGGGCATCGAGCACACCCAGCACAGCAGGAAGGTCCACAGCCAGCGCAACCCGTCAGCGCGGGCATTGGTGGCAGCACCCGTGACGAAAACGATCGCCAGCGGAACCAAAGCCACAGTTTCAATCGTCAGCACCTTCGAGAAGACGTATTTCAACGGCGTCATCGGGGTAAGCGCCAGCTGACGGCCCCATCCGCGCTGCTGTTCGAGGGCGGCTTGGGACCCCCACATAGTGACGGCCATGATGGCCCCGTAGACGGCCATGGATACCATGATCGTCGCCTTGACGTTTCCATGAGCAACGGCGGTATCGAGGTTCGGTTGGGTGGCTCCGAAAATAAGGTAGAAGCCAGCAGGCATAAGGATAGTAAAGATGATGCCGCCGGTGTTGCGAAGCAACCTGCGGGTGTCGAGAAGGGCGTAACTGATCATGCTGCTGCCTCCGAGTCGTCGGAATTATCGCGGGGGTCGTTGGAGCCTGTGAGTTGGACGAAAGCGTCCTCAAGGGTCGTCGTCGAGATGAGTAGCCCGTGGGCGTCGGTGCGGGTCAGGAGGTGACGAGCCAGATCGTCGGGTTGATCGGTATGCATGATGAGTTGCTGTCCCTGGACGGTGACATCGGTAACACCAGGGAAAGCGTGCAGGCCATCGGTTAGCCCGGTGGGGTCATCGAGGGTCACCCTGACGGTAGATCCGGACATCGATGCGCGAATCTCGGTGATGGTGCCGTCCGCAACGATCTGTCCGCCACTGACGAGGACGACGCGACGAGCGAAGGAGTCGGCCTCCTCGATGTAGTGGGTAGCGAAGATGATTGTGCGGCCGGCGTCGGCCTCCTCACCCATGACCTGCCAGAAGTGGCGCCGAGCCTCAACGTCCAGGCCGGTCGTCGGCTCGTCAAGGATAAGTACATCGGGGTCGGGCAGCATGGCGAGAGCAAACCGAAGACGCTGGCGCTGACCTCCTGAGCATTTGCCAACCTTGGTTCCAGCGAATGGAGTAAGCCCCCACCTCTCAATGAGGGGCTTCATCCTCGAGCGCTTCCCATGTGCGGCAGCGATGGCCTTCATGGTCTCTACGACGGTGAAGTCAGGTAACAGCCCGCCAGTCTGAAAGACGGCACTGATGCGGCCAGCACGCGCGGCCATCCTCGGATCGGAACCAAGGACGACAACCTTCCCACTGTCGGGGCTGGTCATGCCCAGAAGCATATCGATGGTGGTGGATTTTCCGGCACCATTGGGGCCGAGAAAAGCGACAACCTCTCCGCAGTTGATTGTCATCGACATGTGGTCGACGGCAACGAGACGTTCGTGACTGCCGACTTGGGGGAACGACTTGACGAGATCGTGTATCTCAATCGCTGGTTTTTCCATAGCTTCAGTCTCGAACCGACAAAACTGAAGCCACCATCATCCAATGTCACAACCTGGCCGTGACATTCGTCATGGTCATCAGCGCAGGCTGCTGACCAGTACTTGTTCAAGGGTTGAACAGCCCCCGCGATTCACAACCGGACTAGCATCTTCCCCGTATTTGCCCCATTGAGCATGTCGATGAATGCTTTCGCAGCGGCGTCGAGGCCGTCGCGGAAAGTCTCGTCCCAATGGATTTCGTCGGCCGACAACCATTTGGCCATCCGCTGCTGGAACTCTGGACGGACCTCCTCGGCGTATTTGGCGATGACGAAGCCACGTAGGGTGAGACGTTTCCCGATGGTCAATGCGAGATTACGAGGAGCGCACGGCGGTTCGACGGAGTTGTACTGGGAGATCGCCCCACACATCGCGACCCGCCCGTCGTTGTTGAGATGGTCGATGGCGGCCTCCAGGTGATCGCCGCCGACGTTGTCGTAGTAGATGTCGATGCCGTCGGGGGCAGCTTGTCCAAGCAGCTCGGTAACCGGGCCGTCGTGGTAGTTGAAGGCGGCGTCAAAACCGAGGTCGCGCAACCGGGTAACCTTCGCGTCAGTACCAGCCGAACCGATAACCCGCGAAGCACCGAGCAACCGCGCTAACTGACCGACCATCGATCCGACGGCCCCAGCGGCTCCCGAGACGAAGACGGCGTCACCGGCCTTCATCTCGGCGGCACGGGTCAGGCCAGCGTAGGCAGTGAGTCCAGTCATTCCAAGCACGCTCAGATATGCGGACGCGGGGGCGATGTCGGTGTCAATGATGTGTGCGCCATCAGCGTCGAGGACAGCGTGCTCGCGCCACCCCAGCTGGTGGACGACGTGGCTGCCCACCGGGATCTCCTCACTGCGGGATTCGATGACTGTGCCAACCGCGCCGCCATCGAGCGGCTGGTCAATCTGGAACGGCGGTACGTAGGACTTGACGTCATTCATCCGGCCGCGCATGTATGGATCGACCGACATGACGTCATTGGCAACCAAGATTTGTCCGTCGGACAGTTCAGGGAGACTGATTTCCTCAATGCGGAAGTTGTCCTCGGTCGGTGCGCCGTCCGGGCGAGAGGCCAGGTGGACGGCACGAGAGTTTGTCGGACGCGTAGTGCTCATGAAGATACTCCTGTTCTCGACCCGCTACGGCATCATTACCTAACTCTTGCGCGAGCATCACGCCCACACCAGACGATTCCGCGGAGGGTGATCACGGGTCATGCACAATAGGGATTATGGCCGACATTACGATCCTCCGAACAGACATCACCACTCTCGACGTCGAGGCCGTCGTCAACGCGGCAAACCGTCAGCTGGCTGGTGGCGGCGGGGTTGATGGGGCCATCCACCGGGCTGCTGGGCCGGAGCTGTCGGCGGCCTGCCGGAAGCTACGCGAGACTACACTGCCCGACGGTCTGCCCACCGGCCAGTCGGTGGCCACCACTGCTGGAAAGATGCCCGCGAAGTGGGTCATTCACACCGTAGGCCCGGTATGGGCCAAGACCATCGACAAGTCTGATCAACTCGCCTCCTGTTACCGCAGCTCGCTACGGGTGGCCGACGAGATCGGCGCGCGAACGATTGCCTTTCCGACCATCTCTGCCGGGGTCTACGGCTACCCCATGGACGAGGCTACCAAGATTGCCGTCGAAACCTGTCTCCAGGCCGACACCAAGGTGGAGACGATCTACCTCGTTGCCTTCAACACCGAGGCCGAGGCGGGCTACCGTGCCGCTCTCGGAGAAGACTGATCCGGGTACTCGACCGAGAACACTGACAATTCAGCTAGCCAACTCTGTGAGGATCCGCGCCAGTATAACGGCATGGTTGACCTCGCGGTCGCCTGCGCCGAAGAGAAGGATCACCTCGTCACGGTCGGCACACTCGTCAACGAACTTCTTCGCCGCACCGGACTCGTCGAGTTCGGCCTCATAGCGACCTGCGAACTCGTCGAAACGCTCAGGATCGTGGTTCCACCACGTGCGCAGGTGGGAGGACGGGGCCAAATCGGTACGACGCTCGTCAAGGTCGGCGTCGTCCTTCTTGACTCCTCGCGGCCACATCCGATCAACCAATACCCGGTACCCTTTGGCAGGGCCCTTCTTGAGGTCATCACGAATGTTCACTGCACGGAAGATCGTCATACCTCCCACTGTGTCATACGGGGATCAAGCCTTCTGCTTCTTTCTGACGAAGATCGGCGCCAAAATGACAATGACTAGGGCGATAGCCACCCAATTAGCAATCTTGGCGTAGTACTTAAGGGCGCCGACGATGGGATCACCCACTCCCCAGCCCAGCCCCAGATATCCCAGGTTCCAGACAGTCGCGGCGATGAAGTCCAGGGCAACGAACCACCTCACCTTCATCCCAGACGCCCCCGTTAAAACGAAAACAACCGGCATGATCGGAAGCGGGATAGGCACATAGGCGACGAGCACTCCTAGCCAGCCAAGCTTGCGTGCCCATTTCTCCGCCTGGTCATACCTGCGACGGGCCCGCTCAGACCGTCCAGCCCAGACCTCGATCATGCCTCGGCCCCACAGCTTGCCGGCCCACCAGTAGACCCAGTCGAGTTTGATCGACATGATCGAGCCCAGCAGCAGCCACCAAACCCAGTGCGGAACCTGCCCTACTGATGCCAACGCCCCAGTCGCGGCCGCACCGGTACGAGACCCCGTCAACCCCATGAGGATGGGCGGATCAAGGCCAAGCAGCCAACCACGCAATGGGAGCATCGCCAAAGAGAAGATGCCGAGGAAGCCGATCCACCCCATGCACCAGTAGTCGGCGCGACCCGGCTTGTGGTTCCAGGGCATGCCCTCGGCCTTCCACCACTCCTCCTCTGTTGCGGAGTCAGATCCGGCGGAAGACTGCTCGTCTTCGGCTACGGCGGTAGCGACAACGGCGAAGGAATCCCTCTCACCTACCGCCGCGGTGCTCATCTCATCCTGCACGCCGTTGAGGATACCCAGAACCAGTGACAACTCTGCGTCGGCAATATCCGCCAAGAGGAGAACGCCCTACTCATAGAACTATCGCAGCGGTAACATGGCGCCTCAACCGGCCACCCAGCACACGCGAACCTCCGCCGGGCGAGGAGGGACCACATGATCCGCTTCGACCACGTCAGCAAGCGTTTCGATAACGGAACGGTCGCCGTTGACAACTTCGATCTGAAAGTGGAATCCCACCACCTGGTCGTCCTGCTGGGGTCTTCCGGGTGTGGCAAGACGACCCTGCTGCGGATGGTCAACCGGATGGTCGATCCCTCTGAAGGGCGAATACTCATTGACGATATCGACGTCGCCACGATCGATCCGGTCAGGCTGCGCCGTCAGATCGGGTACGTCATGCAGTCGGGCGGGTTGCTACCGCATCGCACTGTTGTCGACAACATCGCCACAGTGCCTCTTCTCTCGGGGGTGTCCCGAGCTGCCGCCCGTACTCGGGCGATGGACTTACTCGACAGAGTCGGCCTAGATTCTTCCCTGGCACATCGATACCCCACACAGCTATCGGGCGGGCAGCAGCAACGGGTCGGGGTGGCACGCGCCCTGGCCGCCGACCCCAACATCCTTCTTATGGACGAGCCTTTTGGTGCCGTCGACCCGGTGGTGCGGGCCGAATTGCAGCAGGGTCTGCTGCAAATCCAGGCTGATCTGGCTAAAACGATCGTCTTCGTCACCCACGATGTTGACGAAGCATTCCTGCTCGGCGATGAGGTGCTCGTTTTGCGACGGGGGGCCCAGATCGCGCAGCGAGGGTGCCCCGACGACATCCTTCTTCACCCGGTTGACGACTTCGTCTCCTCTTTCATCGGTGGCGATCGCCGGAGCCTCCATATGGAACGGTATGACGACCACCTCACCGTCGTTGACGCCGGTGGTCGACTCGTGGGACGCCTCGCCGATCAGCCCACAACCGTCAAGGAGAATTCGTGAATACCCGATGGGTGAGCGAAAACTGGGACCAGATTTGGCAGCTAGCAAGCCATCACGCGGTGCTAGGCGTCACCCCCGTAATGACGAGCTTACTGTTGTCGGTTCCGCTGGGGTGGTGGGCGTATCGCTCCCAAACCGCCAGGCGCATTCTTGTGCCGGGCACGTCGATCCTCTATGCCCTTCCATCTCTTCCGTTGTTCGTCCTTTTACCTCTCGTCCTAGGCACAAAGATCCTTGATCCGATCAACGTCATCGTCGCGCTGACGCTGTACGGCATTGCCCTGCTGGTGCGCACCGCCACTGATGCCTTCGATTCGGTGGGACGATCGGTGCGCCGTGACGCCGTCGCCATAGGGCATTCAGATTCCCAAGTGTTCTGGCGGGTTGCCTTGCCGCTAGCTGTTCCCGCCCTTGTTGCCGGAATGCGGGTGGTCTCGGCGTCCACCCTGTCCTTAGTCAGCGTCGGCGCCTTAGTCGGCGTCCCCTCTCTGGGTTACTTCTTCACCGACGGCTACCAGCGCTCCTTCCCGACCGAAATCTGGGTAGGGATTATCGGAACCCTAGTGTTGGCGGTCATTTTCGACCTCATCATCGTCTGTGTCGGTCGGCTCCTGACGCCGTGGCAGAGGGGAGCGGCGACATGAACCAGATCGCAGCCGCTATCACCTGGTTGACGACCTCCTCTCATTGGACTGGTTCCGGATCTATCGGGATCCGCATCAGCGAGCACCTGTGGTACACCCTGCTGGCACTCATCGTCGCCGCTACCATCGCCATTCCTGCCGGGCTAGCTATCGGCCATACCGGTCGTGGAAAGACCGTCGCGGTGGCCTGTTCTGGAGCTTTGCGTGCTCTCCCCTCTCTCGGCCTGCTCACTTTGCTAACGCTTTCAACGACGATCGGGATCGGAAATCCCGTCGTACCTTCCACCATCGTGCTAGCCATCCTGGCGATCCCGCCCCTGCTAGCAGGTAGTTACTCCGGCGTTGAGGCCGTTGTCGACGAGGTAGCCGACGGAGCCCGGGCCTGCGGCATGACCCAGATGCAGGTGCTAAGGCGCGTCGAGTTGCCGCTGGCCGCTCCTCTGCTCTTGGGCGGACTGAGGTCGGCCGCCTTACAGGTCATCGCGACCACAACGATCTGCTCATATCTGGGCATGGGAGGCCTTGGCCGTTTCATCCTTGACGGGCTCGCGGTCTCCGACTACCCGCAGATGCTCGCCGGGTCCATCGTCATCATCGCGCTGGCCTTAGTCACCGACGGGCTGCTCTCCCTCGCTACCCACTTACTCATTGACCCGGGTGTCAAACACGCCTTGGCCTTGACCCCGCAATGATCCCATCGAATGGAGCACCCTATGATCACAACGACGATGCCCCGCCGAATCCTGCTCGGAACAGTGTTGCTGACCGGCCTGGCAGCATGTTCTTCAAATGATCCTCTCAACTTTAATGACTCAGGATCCGGGAGCGGAGGCGTGACCGTCGGCTCGGCGAATTTCACCGAATCCGAGATCATCGCTGAGGTCTACGCTCAAAGTCTGGAGAAGGCCGGGATTACGGTCAAGCGTCGCATGCAAATCGGCACCCGAGACATCTACGTCAAGGCGCTGAAAGATGGTTCAGTCGACCTCGTCCCGGAGTACTCAGGCAATCTGCTGCAATTCTTTCAAGGGACGCCGTCCGCCTCCGACGAGACGTCCGTCATGGCCGCCCTGCGCAGGTCGATGCCCGCCGGTATGACGGTGGGTGAGCCCTCGGCAGCTCACGACGCCGATTCCTGGTGCGTCACCGCTGAATTTTCACAATCCCACAAGGTGACTTCCCTGGCCGACCTAGCCAAGCTGAATTCCTTCAAGGTAGGCGGCAACCCCGAGCTCAAAGAACGCCCCTACGGCCCAAAGGGATTGACGAAGGTATACGGCGTTCCAGCATCCAAGATCACGTTCACCGCCCTGTCAGACTCCTCTGGGCCGCTCACCGTCAAGGCGCTTACCTCGCGTACGGTGGATCTCGTTGACCTCTACACAACAACCCCCGCAATCAAGGAACAGCACCTCGTCGTCCTCTCCGATCCCAAGCACCTCATCATGGCGCAAAACATCGTCCCGCTCATGAATAAGAAGGTTGACGACAAGGCGCGTAAACAATTGGCCAAGGTGTCGAGGGCACTGACCACTGACGATCTCATCGCGATGAATCAGCGCTCCCAAGGAGACGAGAAAGCCTCAGCAGCCACCATCGCCAAGGATTGGCTTGCAAAAAAGGGGCTGGCCTGATCGCCAGCCCCTTCCCAAACTCAGTTTTTCACTCAGCTCACTCGACTTCCTCGCGCGCCTCCTCGAAGGCCTTAATGGCCTTGTCGAGCTGTTCTCGGCTAAGCCCGGCCGACATTTGGGTACGGATGCGAGCCTTCCCTTTGGGAACCACCGGGTAGCTGAAGGCACGAACGTAGATGCCCTTGGCGAGCATGGCGTCGGCCATCTTCGCAGCCTTGACGGCGTCTCCCACCATCACCGGCACAATCGGGTGGGTGGACTCGGGGATCTCAAATCCGCGACGCGTCATCTCGGAACGGAAGTACTCGGTGTTCTCGCGCAGCTTGGTGAGCAGGTCGCCGGAGGTCTTGAGCAAGTCAAGGGCAGCTAGCGAGGCTCCGGCGATCGAAGGAGTCAGCGAGTTAGAAAACAGGTAAGGACGCGAGTTTTGGCGCAACATCTCGACGACCTCCCGATGGGAACAGGTGTAGCCACCCGACGCGCCACCCAGAGCTTTGCCAAGGGTACCCGTGAGGACGTCGACGCGGTCACGAACACCCCAGTACTCAGGGGTTCCGGCACCGTGGTCACCAACGAACCCGACGGCGTGGGAGTCGTCGACCATGATCATCGCGCCGTATTTCTCGGCGAGATCACAGATCTGCGGCAGCGGGGCAACGAATCCATCCATCGAGAAGACGCCATCGGTGGCGATCATGATGTGCCTGCAGCCCTTGGCCCTAACGTCCTCAAGCTGAGCTTCGAGGTCGGCCATGTCCTGATTGCGGTAGCGGAAGCGTTGGGCCTTGCATAGCCGGACCCCGTCGATGATCGAAGCATGGTTGAGCTCGTCGGAAATGATCGCGTCGTCGGGGCCGAGAAGGACCTCAAAGAGACCCCCGTTGGCGTCGAAACACGACGAGTAAAGAATGGTGTCCCAGTTGTCAGGGCCGTCGGGGTGAAGGAACTCGGTAATGGCTCGCTCGAGCTCCTGGTGAAGGGTCTGAGTGCCACAAATAAATCGAACCGAGGCCATCCCGAAACCCCATTCATCGAGGGCCTTTTTGGCGGCCTCAATAAGCACCGGGGAATCAGCCAAACCAAGGTAGTTATTCGCGCACAGGTTGATGACCTCGCGTCCGTCACCGACGGTGATCTCGCCCGACTGGGGGCTGGTCAACGGGGCCTCCGCTTTGTAGAGGCCTTCCTCCTTGAGGGCTGCGATCTTGGCACTGAGTTCATCCTTCATAGATCCGTACATAGTTGTCCTTCCTGTAAATCGCTTATCAGTCGAGGCATTCCCAGTTCATGACGACCTTGCCGCCGTGGCCTGAGCCGGCGACGTTGAAGGCTTCCCGAAAATCCGTGATCGGGTATCGATCGGTGATGATTCCGGAGATGTCTAGACCAGAACGGATGAGGGAGGACATGGTGTACCAGGTTTCGAAGATCTGGCGCCCGGTCACTCCCTGAAGTGTGATCATGTTGAAGATGATCTTGGAGACGTCGAGGGTAGTGTCGTTGCTCGGGGTTCCTAACAGCGCGATACGTCCGCCATGGGTCATGTTGCCGATCATGGACGTCAAAGCTGCCCCCGACCCGGACATTTCCAGGCCGATGTCGAACCCCTCCTTCATGTCGAACCGGTCCCACACCGTCTCTAAACCTTCACGGGAAACATTGACGGTGTTCTTCAAGCCCAACTGCTGAGCCAGCTCCAGCCGCTCGTCGGACAAGTCGGTGACGACGACGTTACGCGCCCCTTGGAACTGGGCAACCAGGGCCGCCATAATGCCGATCGGCCCAGCACCTGAAACCAGGACGTCCTCGGCCAGACAGGGGAACTGCAGGGCCGTATGTACGGCATTGCCAAACGGGTCAAAGATCGCCGCAACGTCGGGGGCAAGGTCGGGGATGTGATGTACCCAGACGTTGCCGGCCGGCATGACGAAATATTGGCAATAGGCTCCGTCGACGGCATACCCGATACCTTGGGTGTTGCGGCACAGGTGACGTTTGCCTGCTAGGCATGCTCGGCAGCGCCCGCAGACGTAGTGGCCCTCACCGGAGATGAACTGCCCGACCTCTAGATCATTGACCTCTGAACCGAGCTCGACGATCTCGCCGCAAAATTCGTGACCGAGGACCAGCGGGGTATGCACCGTCTTGGCAGCCCAGCCATCCCATTTATCGATGTGAACGTCGGTGCCGCAGATCCCGCTGCGCAGCACTTTGACGACGACATCGTTGGGCCGTGGTGTTGGGTCGGGAATGTCAATAAGTTCAAGTCCCGGTTCTGGCCGGGTCTTTGCCAAAGCCTTCATCGCCGTTTGCCTTTCCGGGGGATCACCCCCAAACCACATCCTTGTGACAACACAACTGTGCCACTACCTCGTCGGGGATGCACACCCAGTCGGTAACTATTCATTCAGCCTTTCAAACCGGAGCTGGCTAGCCCTTCGATGACCTTCTTCTGCATCGAGAAGAACAGCAGGAAGATCGGCGCCATAGCCATCACCGAGGCGGCCATCATGAGGGCAAACTCGCTGGAGTGCTGGCCTGCCAGGGTGGCAATCCCCACACTCAATGGCATGGATTCTTCCCGCGTAGTCACGATCAGCGGCCACAACAAGTCGTTCCAGGACCAAAGAACGGTGGTGATCATGACGGCGAACAGTCCTGGTTTGACGACAGGAACCATAACTCGCCAGAAGGTCTGCCAGGGGTTGCAGCCATCCAGGCGGACGGCCTCTTCGAGTTCGACAGGCACGCTCATAAAGGACTGCCGCATGAGAAAGATACCGAAGGCTGAAAAGAATCCGGGAAGAACAATACCCCACGGCGTCTCTAGCAAGCCGAGGTCACGAATGATCTGATACTGCCCAAGGAGGCACGACTGCCCCGGCACCATAAGGATAGCCAGCACGAGGCCAAAAATGATCGACCTGCCCCCGAACTTCATCCGGGCAAACGCATACCCGCCCATAGCGCACAGGATCAGCTGTGCGACAGTTCGCAGGACGGTAATCGTCACAGAGACACCGAACTGCTTGAGGAACGGCAATCTCGTGAAAACTTCGGCATAGTTCTTAACCTGCCACTTATCAGGGATGAACTTAGGTGGGACGGCCTGAATCTCAGCATTCGTCGACAATGACATGAGCACCTGGTATGCGAACGGGAAGATCATGACGATGCCGCCGAGGAGCAGCAATACGTGAACACCGACAAGACTTTTTTGGGAGTTCCGATCGCCCTTCTTGATGAGCTGGTCGACCTCCTGCTGGCTCAAGGCCCCGCCCTCCTGTGCAATCTCAGACATAGTTGACCCATTTCTTCTGACCCAGAAATTGAACGACGGTGACGGCAGCTACGAGGAGGAAGATGACGATGGCAATTGCTGCTCCCATCCCCTGATTGTTGTTGACGAATGCCTCCCGGTAGAACAGGGACACTAACGATCGTGTTCTAGGTTCAGCTGGGTTTCCGGTACCGATCATGGCGTATAAGGCGCCAAAGAGCTGGAATCCGCTGATCGTCGTCATAATCGCCAGAAAGAAGATCGATGGGGACAATAGTGGGACCGTGATCGACCGGAACTGGCGCCATCTCGAAGCGCCATCGATCGATGCGGCTTCGTATAACTCCCGAGGTATCGACTTCAAGCCGGCTGAGAGGATAATGACGTTGAACCCAATAGATGCCCACAACCCGAATAGTGCGACCGCAGCTAAGGCCCACCCCGGCGTGACTAGCCAGTAAGGTGGATCGTTCACACCCAAACCCCGGAGGATCTGATTGAACAGGCCGAACTGACCGTTGTAGACGATCTTCCAGACTTGGGCGACAGCCATCGGCATCGCCAGGTAGGGCATGAAGTACAGGATTCGGTATAACCTCTTAAACTTCAGACCCGGCAATTCGATTATCGACGCGATAATGACCGACAGAGGGATCCCTAGCAGAACGATGAGTGTGTATAACAGGGTGTTGAACATCGCCGAGCCCAGGTCCGGACTCGAGAACACGTCGCTGTAGTTCTGCAGTCCGACAAACTCGGGGTTCCTCCCGAAAGCATTAGTCTGCTGCAACGAGGAGACGATGTTCTTGACGATGGGCCAGTAATAGAACACCGCAATGCCGAGCATGAATGGGCCGATAAAGAGAATTGGCCACGCCCCCACACTCGTCGGATTTCTTCGTCGGGGCCGATGGGATCTCGGCCGGCGGGGAGAGGCGCCCGCCGAACCACCACACCCACCAGACGGGGTCATCACTTTTCCTTACCTAGGGCGTCGTTCATGAAGGCCGCCAGCTTTTTGGCTGCTTCGGAGACCGGCGTTTCGCCACCGAAAGCTGGGGTTAGGAAGTCAGCCTCCCGGTTAGCCCAGGAATCAGTGTTCTGACTGACTGGGTAAGTCACGGCATACCTGGTCGCCGCATCGACAAACATCTTGCAGTTCCATTTCGGAAAGTTCTTGACCCAAGCGCTCTGAGTGCCATTGAAGGCCGGGATGGCCGTGCCGTTCTTCGCCTCGACCTTCTGGCTCTCCTTGCCGGACATGTGGGCGATGAGGGCTAGAGCTGCCGCTTTATTCTCACTCTTGGCTGACGCGACCCAGCCAAGGCCATGGATAATGGTGGCCTGCTTTGCCTTCTTGGGCAGGTCAATCACGTCGTAGTCGCCTTCTTGGCCTTTGAGCTCTTCGGCAAGCTCGGAGGCCGTCCAATCACCCGTCCAGAACATGGCGGACTTACCACTCGTGAACATTTGGGACGGTTTCGTGTCGGTAACAACCTTCGGCGATGCAACCGATCCGTCCTTAACCCAGTCTGCCCAGCATTGTAGCCCCTCGATGCTCTTAGGATCACCGAATCCAGAAGCATGGTCTTTGATGACATAACCACCAGCCTGCGCAATGGTGTTGTAGTATGTATCCTGACCATCACCGTTGATGGTGGTAGCACATCCGTAAATACCTTTGGATTTGCCCCAATCAGAAATCTTCTTGGCTTTATCGTGGAAATCATCCCAGGTCCAGCCCGCGGTAGGCGCCTCGACTCCGGCCTCCTTAAAAATCTTCTTGTTGTAGAAGACGCCGATGGTGTCAAAGTCTTTGGGCACGCCGTAATGCTTGCCCTCAAATGTATAGAGATCAACCAGCGCTTTCGGGTAGTTAGACCACTTAACACCTGCGCCAGTGATCTTGTCGATGGGGGCGAGCATGCCGTTGGCAGCGTAAAGTTGGATGTTAGGACCGTTCATCCAAAAAACGTCGGGAAGTTCGTTGCCCTGCGCCTGGGTGCGCAGCTTGTTCCAGTAGTCCTTGAACCCGGCCAAGTTCGTTTTGATCTTGATGTTTGGGTATTTCTTAGCGAAGGACTTAAGGTTCTGCTCGATCGTCTTCGTCTGGTTCTTGTCCCAGTAGGCCAGGGTCAGCTCCGCCGACGTTTTTGAGTCGGCGCTCGGCGAGACGTCCGACTCGTTCTCCTCGCTTGATGAGCATCCAGCAACGGCTAGGGCGGCGAGAGCAGCCCCGATGAAACCTCTGCGATCCATGATTGACCTCTCTGTCTCGTTCTCGTTGTGATCACTTGACCTGGTTGTTGTTGAAGTACCGGACGATCTCGTCATCCAGCGTCGGCACCTGACGCGGCGTCGACCCATGACGCAACGACTCAGTGGCCTCAATTCCCGCAGCGACGGCATACCAGGCACCCAACGGCGAGGTATCCGTGCAGGTTCCGTTCCTCACGAAGTTGAGGAATTCGGTAACCGTCAATACGTCGGCGTCACCGTGCCCATTAGCATCCCCAATGATTGGGAAAATCTCATCACCGTCGGCGTTGTAGTGGGTTCGCTTGTTCCACAACCGGATAACGCCTCCTTCGCCGTCACCGAAGTTCTCAATGCGTCCCTCCGTACCGATGACGGTGTAGTTGCGCCAATAATCCGGGGTGTAATGGCACTGTTGGTAAGAGGCGAAAACCCCCGAGTCCATTCGCATAAGCATCATCGAAATATCTTCGACGTCAATAACAGGATTGAGGCCTTTCTGAGTCAGCGGAGGCCAGTTATCCAGCGAGTACCAATCCCCCATGAGTTGGTCGGAGTTGTCACGGCGATCGGTAATTTGGTCGTAGAGGGTCAATCCCCCCATGCCGACGACATCGGCGGTGTAGGAGTCTGCGAACCAGTGCATGACGTCAATGTCATGAGCAGCCTTCTGCAATAGCAGGCCCGTACCGTGCTCGCGGGTGGCGTGCCAGTCTTTGAAGTAAAAGTCACCACCTGACCCGACGAAATGACGGCACCAAATCGCCTTAACCTCGCCGATCCGACCCGTGCGGATGAGGTCACGCATGGATCTCACCACGTTCATATGCCTCATATTGTGGCCGACGTAGAGCTTCGTGCCGGTCTCGAAGGCGGTCGTCAGGATCTTGGTCGCCGTAGCCATGGTGACAGCCAGGGGCTTCTCCAGGTACACCGGGATTCCAGCCTCTAAAAGCGGGCATGTGACCTCGGCGTGGGTGTCGTCTGGGGAGGTGACGAAAGCGACGTCGATACCCGAGGCGATGAGTCCGGCAACGTCGGAAGTGATCGTGATCGAGTCGGGGTCCTTCCCTAATCGCTCTGCTACCCGTTTGCGGGCCAAGTGATGCGGCTCGCAGACCGCAGTGACGACGCCCTCGTTGCCCTCCATTTCGGCGTTAAGGGCAAGCCGGCAGCGAGCTCCAACGCCAACGACGCCCACCCTCATGTGATCGCCGAGGCGCTCTTCTCGATGTGTCGTCATGACGCTGTGCTGTCCTTTCTCAACTGCGGAAACGACCTTGGCCATGTCTCGCAGGGCCACGGGATGTGGATGCTCGGTACCTAGGGCCTTCCTCGTCACCACTTCCAATGCGGTGTTAAGAGTCCCCACGACTGACGCGGCCCGGCCCAACTCTTCAACCTCGGCGGTCATCGACTCCGAACCGAGCGGACGCCTGGATATGAGTCGTTCGATGATCCGGCGAATCACCGTGACCGACGCATTCGTAGGCCCGGACATGACGATGACATCCGGGTCTATGACCGCTGCCACTGAACCGGTCGTCAGGGCTGCTCGATCGATCCAGTCGTCATCGGGCGTCTCGTCGCCGTCCAGACGCAGATCGAGCACGTCGCTAATCTCACCCGCATTCCACGTCCGGCCTCGGTGCAACTGTCCGTTGAGCACCAGACCGGTGTGCAGACCGCGGCTCATCCGCACCAGGAGCATGTCAGCGTCAGGATCGAGCGCACCGCGCTGGCGACGTTGGCAGAACTCGCCGTAGGCAGCCATATTGATGTCGTTGTCGACGGTCACGGGGACGTCAACACGTTGGGAGAGCAGATGGCCAAGGTTTAACCCGGTCCACTGCGGTACCAGATCGCTTCGGACGACGCGCCCCTCCCCATCGACGACTCCTGTGGTGGAGACAGCCAGGTGCAGTAAGGGCCCCTTGTCCCGGCAGGCGTCCCGCAGCGACTCGATAGCGCTGACGACAGCCTCAAGACGGGCGTCAGGCCGGTACTGGCTGAGCCGAGAGCTCCGCGCAGCCATGATGGTTCCTCCGAATGTCACCGCCACCATCAGCATGGAATCAACGAGGATGTCAGCACCGATAACGATTCCGACGTCGCCGCCCAGGGACCACGTCGTCGCGGGCCGACCCAGACCACCGGGGTCGGAGGCACCACGAATCACCCACCCGGATGATTCGAGGTCGTTGAGGATCGAGATGACGGTCGGACGAGATAAACCGGTGGCTTCCACTAGGTCAGCAGCGCTCATCGCATCTCCGGCACGCAGCTCGAGTAGGACGTCGTCAGCCCGTTCGCTGCGTCGATCACGCTTCGCCACTGTCAGCTCTCCATTCCCGAGTCTAAAGACAACGCCTTCACAACCTTTGTAAAGGCATATTTCAAAAGAGGATTTCACTTCTTGCTTGAAATGAGCATGGACCACCCTGACGAGTTGGTCAAGAGGTTGAACGAAACTCGCCGCTGTTTCGCTCACTCGCGGCGCATCCCCTGCGAAGACTGATGAAGACAACTCGCTGCGACCCAGCCATTGCGGTTCGCTGACATTGCTCTTCAGACTTTGGCAAAATTGATGGCGTGGCAGTCAGTGTTTTCGACATCTTCAAGGTCGGCATCGGCCCGTCCAGTTCTCATACCGTCGGCCCCATGCGAGCCGCCCGGATCTTCGTAACTGATCTGGCTAAGTCACCGGTGTGGCCAGAGGTCACCCGCGTGCGCGCTGAACTCTTCGGATCGCTGGGAGCGACCGGGCACGGACACGGATCTGAGGCCGCTGTCCTGCTGGGCCTCGAAGGCGAGGATCCGGCCACCGTCGACACGGATCAGACTCCGGCTCGAGCCGCCACCATCGTCAACGGCGGTTGCATCACCCTGGATGCTGCCCATAGCGGTCGGGAGGTTTCCTTCGACGTCACGACGGACCTCGTCCTTCATTGCAACCGGTCGCTACCCTTCCACCCCAATGGCATGACGTTTACCGCCTGGTCTGGTCAGGACGTCGTGGTTGAGCGCACCTTCTACTCCATCGGCGGCGGTTTCGTCGTTGAACATGGAGAGGACGAGCACCCCGCCATCGTACGGGACTCCGCGCCGGTCCCTTACCCCTTCAAGACCGGCACGGAGCTCCTCCAGCAGTGCTCGGACTACCGGATGAGCATCCCCGAGGTCGCAATGGCCAATGAGATGACCCTCAGAGACGAGGAAGAGGTGCGAGGCCAGCTCCTTGACATCTGGGCAGTCATGCATGCCTGCGTCGAGCGCGGTTGCTCGCGCGCCGGCGTTCTTCCGGGCGGTCTGCATGTGCGCCGCCGCGCCATGAAGATGCACCGTGATCTTGTCACCCGAGAGCGGATCACTCCAGGCAAACCAGAACCGTTTGGTTCGGTCGACTGGCTGACGGTGTGGGCCCTAGCTGTCAACGAAGAGAACGCCGCAGGTGGCCGTATTGTCACCGCACCGACCAACGGCGCCGCCGGCATCATCCCGTCCTGCCTGCACTTTGCGGTGAAGTTCCTCTCCCCCGGTTCGGACATCGATTCGGGCACGCCAGGCGTCGATACCGGTGACGACGACCTCATCGTTGACTTTCTGCTAGCAGCTGGCGCCGTCGGGGAGATTTACCAACAGTCCGCGTCGATCTCCGGGGCCGAGGTCGGGTGCCAGGGTGAGGTCGGCGTAGCATGCTCAATGGCTGCGGCTGGTCTGGCTCAGGTCATGGGCGGGACGCCGGCCCAGGTCTGCAACGCCGCCGAGATCGGCCTAGAGCATCACCTCGGGCTCACCTGCGACCCCGTCGGCGGTCTGGTACAGATCCCTTGTATTGAACGCAATGCGCTAGGCGCTATCAAGGCCGTCACGGCTTCCCGCCTAGCGATGGCTGGGGACGGCTCTCAGATTGTCAGCCTGGATCAGGTCATGAAGACGATGATGGAGACCGGGCGCGACATGAAGGTGAAGTACAAGGAGACGGCGCGCGGCGGTTTGGCCGTGAACATCGTTGAGTGCTAACAGCCCCTACCCGCACGCCGGAAATTCGCCACTTGACAAGGATAATCACCCCGGATTCATCCCCCGCCCCACCTTTGTAGTTCGTGTCCATTATGATCGGTTCTGGTTTTTCGAAGCCTCGGAGAGCCCCGGTGACATCCGTCGCCGATTTTCCACAACGGATCGTCGGGCACGTACCTGCCCGTGGAAAGGAACAACG
>ERZ501050.39-NODE-39-length-33631-cov-11.899035_pt1 | contig 33631 bp, 45 predicted proteins | sample MGYA00510865_ERZ501050 | MGnify/ENA primary metagenome ERZ501050 (study PRJEB25958, sample SAMN03398598) | human skin metagenome | study: EMG produced TPA metagenomics assembly of the Human Skin Microbiome Metagenome (human skin metagenome) data set. | reverse complement strand
CAGTCACGGAGTGGGATGCCCGGAGTGACAGCGTTTGGGGTGACGGCAGCCACTGCGGGCGTGTGCGTGTCAGTGGTCGGTCAGCCCCGTAGCCTTGTCGTAGGTGGCCGACCGGCCACCAGGAAGGAGAGGCATGGGCGTGAATTCCATTGCTGCGTCCCAGATGCAGTACTGGTGCCAGGCCGGCCCGGGGAAGCCGCAGGGCGGGGCCTACTCGGTCGGCTACTCGCAGCCCGATCGTCTGTTCGCGTATCGCGACAGCGACGAGGACGGCTGGCTGCGGCGTGACTCGAACATGGATTGCTCGTCCGCGGTGCGAGGGGCGATCAACTACGGCCTTCACAAGGCGTGGGGGTACGGCTGGGGTGATGGCCGGCTGCTGCCCGAGTCGACGTGGACGGGGTCGATCCGTTCCGAGTTGACGTCTCGCGGCTGGTATGAGGTTCCGTGGTCGGATGCGTCCCTGTACCCGGATGGTGGCTTCCAGGATGGTGACGTGGTCCTGTCGGAGGCTGCTTCTGGCGGTGTCGGCCATGTTGCGATGGTTGTCCCGGATGGGTTGGCTGAGGCGTGGATCGCCGAGGATGGCACGATCGATGGGTATGCGGGCGACCAGACCGGCTCTGAGACCAGGGTCGGCGACTATGCGACTCACGTGTACACGCGCGGCGGCAGGTGGACGCACTGTCTGCGCCTGCCTGAGGGCGGTGACAGCCCTTCTGGCGGCCGTTCTTCGTCGTCCGGGTACTCGGGTAGGACGATCGCGAATATGGGCGCTCTTGTGGCTGCTGCGGACGTTGCGGGGCTGCCTCGGTGGGTTGCTCTTGGTCTGGCCGAGCAGGAGTCGAACGGCGAGAACGTGTTCGGTCACGACGCGGGCGGCGCCTACCAGGGGGGCGGCGAGGTCACGGAAGCGAAGTTCCGTGATTTCTACGCTCAGATCAGCGCTGGGGTCGCGTCGAACGGTGTCGGTCCGACTCAGGTGACGTACCCCGGCTACTTCTTCAATGACCCGGATCGCGCTTGGTGGGACCCGCAGGCCTCGTCGGAGGTCGGGTTCGGGATTCTGGCGGGCTATCTGGGCGGCGACTACTCGTGGGACTCCCTGTGCCGGGCCGGGTCCACGTACAACTGCGGTAACCCGAACGACCGCTACGAAACGTACGGGCAGTCTTTCGCGTCCCTGGCTTGGGCGTGGAAAGATCAGCCGCTCGGCGACTATGCTGGCGGCGGTGTGTCATCTACCGATGAGGAGCTGGAAATGTCTGCTGCTGTTGATCTGCTCACCGAGATCCGCGACTCGCTGCGCGCCGGCAAGGAAGGAGACCACTACGCCGGCGACATGGCTTGGTACTCCGGGGCGATCCGCGACGAGCTGCGCTCTCTGAACTCGAAGGTCCAGGTCATCTCTGACGCTGTCACCCCTGGCATCGCGGGCGTCAAGTTCGACGGGGACCTGTACAACGCGGTCAAGGAGACCCGGAAGTCCCTCGCCGCTATCGAGCAGCGCCTGAACGCTCAGTCGGGCGGCCAGAACGTCTCCGCTGACTCATGATCGTTCTTTTCGCCGTCGCCGCCGCTATCCTGGGCGCCTACTGGGTCGGTCTGTGCGAGGGCGTTGAGAACGGGTACCCGTGGGAACGAATGAACAAGGAGAAGAAGAATGACCCTGACAGCTGAGCAGTCCGCGACTCTGACGGCGGCCGTTGCGATCGTGTGGCCTCTGATCCAGGCGGCCCTGGACAAGCCGTACTGGACGGCTTCTCGTCGGCGGCTGATCACCCTGGCTGCGATTGCCGTGATCGCGGCCGGCACTTGGTTCGTGGGCGCCTACCCGGCGACTGCCGCGGCGGCTGCCACTCAGGTCCTGTCCGTTGCCGGTCTTGTTCTCGGTGCTTTCAACATCCTGAAGTCCGTGAAGGTCAACGGGATCAGCATCCTGGATTGGGCTGGTATCGTCACTCCTGGTGGTGTTGACCTGCGGAAGTCGGAGGGCGGGGCCCATAAGGCCTGACCTGCCCTGACCTGCGGTCCGGCGGCCGTCTCGCGTTTCCTGCGGGGCGGCCGCCGATGGTTCCCGGCGGTATGATTGGGGCACGCTACGACCGATGGAGGCTGAGATGCCGCAGAAACCGCCGCCGCGGCTGAGTAAGTCCGCCCGCCGCATGTGGGATGACATCACGACCAGGTGGGAGCTCCGCCCGGACGAGATCCGTTTGCTGGAGGACGCCTGCCGGGAAGCGACGATCCTCGACAGGATCGAGAAGGAGCTTGCGGGCGCCGATTATGTGATGCCCGGGTCGCAGAAGCAATTGCGGGCTCATCCGCTCCTGTCGGAGGTGCGCCAGCATCGTGTGGCGATGGCGCAGCTGCTATCGAAGTTGAACCTCCCGGATGAGGAGGCGGACGCCAGGGCGCAGGCCTCCAGGTCTGAGCATGCGTCTATCGCGGCGGCCGGCAGGTGGGGTTTGACCCGTGGCCAGGCCTCGTGAACGGAAGTCCGCCGCCGGTGACGACCCGCGCCTGCTCGCTGAGATCCGCGCCTACTATGAAGGGCGCCTGAGGTCGCGTCCGGCTGCCCTTCCTGGGGCTGGCGGCATGTTTCCGGCGGTTGCGCATGGTCCCGTGTGGGCTTTGAAGGATGGTGAGTGGCTGTTGCCTGAGCACACCATCGGCTGGGATGTGTCCTGCTGGGCGTCCGCTCACCTCGCCGGCCCCGGTGGCGGCCCCTTCCTGTTCACGGACGAGCAGTTCCGGTTCGTGCTTTGGTATTATGCGACGGACTCGGCTGGGAAGTTCCTGTCGCCCACGGTGGTTCTGCAACGGTGCAAAGGGTGGGGCAAAGACCCCCTGGCTGGCGTTGTCGCTCTCGCGGCGCTCTGCGGCCCGTCCGTCCCATTTGTGGGGGAGGACGGCGTGGTGCGCGGGCGCCGCGAGGAGTCGCCCTGGATTCGCCTCCTAGCGGTCTCCCAGCAGCAGACGGAGAACACGATGGGGGCGATCCGCGCCTTAGCGCCGCCGGACGTCCGTGAGGACCTTGCTATCCGAGTGGTGACAACCCTGGTGCGCCCAACAGATGGGAGCGCAGGATTCATTACCGCGATCACATCGAACCCGGACGCAGCCGAAGGGGCGCGCGCCACCCTGACCGTGTGCAATGAGACGCAGAACTGGACGCGGTCGAACTCGGGCATGGCGATGATGGGGGTCGTCCGCGGTGACGCGGCGAAGTCCCCGCCGGAACGGCAGGCCCGGGTCCTGCACATCTGCAACGCGGCTCGAGTCGGTGTCGAGTCTGTGGGGCTGTCTGTCCGCGAAGGCTGGGAAGAGCACGGCGGCAGGGATGCCGGCCTTATGTACGACTCGCTGGAGGCGCCGCCAGACGCACCACTGACGGCGGAGGCCGCCCCTGAAGTGGTTGAGTCCGTCCGCGGTGACGCGTCCTGGCTGACCCCGGACAGGATCGTTCAGGACATCCTGGACCCGTCTACGCCGCCATCGGAGTCACGCAGGAAGTGGTACAACCAAGTGGTCGCATCCGAGGACGCGTGGCTGACTCGCGAGGAGTGGGACTCCTGCCTCGATAAGGAGCTGCCCGCGCTGGAGCCCGGCGACGAGGTGGTGGCGTTCTTCGACGGCGGCAAGTCCGATGACTCGACTGCCTGCGTGGCTGTCCGCGTCAGCGATGGCGCCCCGTTCGTGGTCGGCGTGTGGCAGCGGCCGCCCGATGCTCGCGCCCATAGCTGGGTTGTTGATCGAGGTGCGGTCGACAAGCGTGTCCGCGACTTCTACGAGCACCACAATGTGGTTGCCCTGTGGGCGGATCCATCTCACGCCGTCGAAGATGAGAGCATGGAACAGTTCTGGGACTCGGTCGTGGATGGCTGGCATCGTGATTACGGGCGCCGGCTCCGTTTGAAGGCCGGCCCGAGGCACTCAGTGAAGTGGGACATGTCTTCGCCCGCGAACCAGAAGGCGTTCGTGCATGCCGTGCAGGTCACTACGACCGACGTGCTCGAGCATGCGTTCATCCATGATGGTGACGCGAGGCTGCGCGCCCATGTGCTCCACGCCGTCCGCTATCCGACCCGGTTCGGCATGTCGATCTCGAAGGACGGCCGGGAGTCGCGCAAGAAGATCGATCTGGCTGTCTGTATGATCGGCGGTAGGATGATCCGTAACATATGGCTGAATAGCCGCCGCCGGAGCAGAGGATCGATATGGTGAACGGACCATGGGATGACATCGCGGCTCGCCGCGACGAGGTGAGGGCGCTCGCTGCTCAGCGTCGCGAAGAGATCGCCCCGGGGGCGTCCACGCGAACCGCGGCCAGCGGCCCTCTGTACGACGTCGACTCAGGTAGTGCCGACGCCACGAAACGGCGTCTGAAGGCCCTGTCGCTCGGCCCTACCTTGGGGCTGCTGTTGGACACGCTGGCCCGGCAGATAGTCGCCGACGGCATCTCCTCCGACCGGGACGATCAGGGGTCTGCCAGGCTGTGGCGGCCGTGGGAGGCGTCTGGCATGCCGTCCAGGCAGACGGCCCTGTGGCGTGAGGCTCTCATTGACGGGGCCGCCTACGCTGCTGTCCTGCCGTCGAACGGCCCCTCCGTGCTGCCGTTGCCGGCCTCTAGGATCGCCTGCGACTGGGGAGGGGCGGAGGCGAATGAGTGGCCCGCCGCGGCCGTCGTGCTGTGCGGCGATGGCGCTCCGTGGCGCTACTTGACTGCCACCGAGGAAGTCGACTGCAGGACTGGCGCCCTCCTCTGGTCTGGGGCCCTGCAGCATTGCCCCGTCGTGCGTGTTGCCCCCTACCAGGCGCTGGACGGCGAGTGCGAGTCCCTGGTCGACAGGCTGCGCCTTCCTGCCCGCCGCTACATCAAGACCGTGCATGACCGCCTACTTGTCCAGCATCACAATTCATGGCGTGTCCGTACTGCGACCGGCCTTGCTGATCCTGGTTCCCCCGAGGAGGCGGAACGACAGAAAGCGCTCCTGGGGCATGGTGACGTGCTGACCGGGGGTGAGGGCGTCCAGTTCGGGTCACTGCCCGAAACGAACTTGCAGTCCCTGCTCGACGCGGAGAAGAGCGACTTGGGTACGCTGGCGGCGCTCGCATCGGTGCCGTCCTGGGCTCTGTCGGGGTCGCAGCTGGTCAACCTGAGCGCGGACGCTCTCGCCGAAGCTAAGGCCGCCGAGCGCGCTCACCTGCAGGCGCTCACGCGTGCTTTTGGGCGCCCCGTGTGCAACCTCGTCCGTCTGTGCGCTGCCGTGGACGGGCGCCGCGACGACTCCGAGGACACCACGCTCTCTGTTGACTGGCGAGACACTGAGGCTCGCTCTCTGTCGCAGGCCGCTGACGCTCTCGGGAAGCTGTCGCAGACGCTCGGAGTGCCCGCCTCCTTGCTGTGGGACCGCATTCCCGGCGTGTCGCCGTCCGAGGCGGCCGGCTGGCGGGAGTACGCGGACACCCACCCTGACGCGCTCACCTCGTACACGCAGGCGCTCGCGGGCGTAGACGACCCCGGTAAGGTTGCCGCTTTGGAGGAGGAGTGACCCTCATCGGCGACCACCGTGTCGCCGTCGGGGCGCTCGCCGCCAAGGCCCGCGACTCCGCGGTTGAGCTGTTCGACGTGGTGCTCGACCCGGACAACCTGGACGCGTCGTCCGCGGCATGGGCGTCCCAGACGGCGGCCGCCCTGCGGGGCGCTTCGTCGGGCGTGGATCGGGAAGCCTCCAGGTACTTGGGCGCCTGGGGGCGCGAGCATGGGCGCAGCATGGGGTTCGCCCGCCCGGCCCTCCTCAATTCCTCTCTCGATAGGCAGCTAATGCTGTCTGGGCCGATCCGCGTGAAGACCCTCGTGGGGAACGGCGTGGGTCGCTCCGCGGCGGTCGCGGATGCCCGCCGCCGCGTAGGTGCGACCGCGATGAAGTCCGTGCGGGACCGTGATCGCTTGGACGTCATCTACTCCTGCCGGAAGCAACGCGTCCGCTGCCGCCGCGTGACTGTCGGGAAGACGTGTGCTTTCTGCTGCATGCTCGCCGCTCGCGGCCCCGTGTACACGAAAGACACTGCCGCTTTTCAGGCGCACGTCTACTGCGACTGCACGTACGAGCCTGTCGACGTGCCGAACTCGAAATGGAAAGCGACAGAGGCGTCCGACCATGACCTGGAACTCGTAGGCCTGTACGATGAAGCCGTGGCCTCGCAGAAAGCTGCCGGCGCCAGCGGGCTCAGCGACCTCCTGGCCCGCATGCGCCGGTCCGGCAATGGCCTACTGTCGGACGGGGTGAGCTAAACTATTCGCAGCACTACGTCAGGAGACGAAATGGCAGACCAGCCCCGAAACGTTCGCGACGCCGACGAGGACGCGAAGCCTCAGCCGGGCGCCACGGCAACCGAGCAGGACACCCCTGCCGCTCAGACTGAGCCGAACGCGAAGCCTCAGCCGGGCGCCAAGCCCGCGAGAGATGCGCCCGCGAAGCCGGCCGCTGACAGGCCCGAGCCGGAGCCGACCGAGGCTGCCGACGGGGCCGAGCCGAAGCCGACCGAGGAGCCGGAGCCCGCCAACGTCGACGAGGCGCCCGCGCCTGAGGCTCAGCCGGCCGAGGCTTCTAAGCCCGAAGACCCGCGCATCGCTGACTTGCAGGCCAAGCTTGCCGCTGCGACCGCCCGGGCTTCCGCCGTTGTTGCGCTTGCCAACGCCGGCCTGCCCGTCGTCCTCGCCGACCTCGTCGCCGGCGGCAGCCCTGACGACATCGAATCCAACGTGGAGGCGCTCGCCCAGGCCATCAATGATGCGGCCGCCCAGAAGACCTCACACGCCCAGACGTCTCTTCCGCCCGACGCGGAAGAGCCCGAAGAGGACATGCAGGCTCGCGCCCGCAGGATCTTCGCCTGACCGAACGAACACTGAAGGAGAAACCAAATGGCGAACTTCGCAACGACCGGCAGGAAGGTCGTCCTCTCGGACATCGCCTCCCTCCACTACCTGTCCAGCATCGCCCTGACTGTCAACCGTGACGCCGAGGCCGGCTACGAGCGCGGCTACGGCTCGACCGTGGACGTTGCCATGCCTGTTGAGGCCGCTTCGGGCACGCGCAGCAGCGCCCAGCGTGAGGCCCGCACCGCGATCACGTTCGGCGACCTGACTCGCAAGTACGTCCCCGTCAAGCTCGAGGACGAGCTTTACTCCGCGGTCCGGCTGCCTTCCGAGTGGCTGACCTGGACGCTCGCCGACTTTGAGCGTGAGGTCGTCAAGCCTCAGGCTGAGGCTGTCGCCTCCCTCATCCCCGCGAAGCTCGGCGCTGTCATGACGACCGTCCAGGCTTCACAGGCCTCCGACCCGAACGCCAGCGGCGTCGCCTACACTGACGCGAAGGCTCTGAAGTTCAAGGCTGACGGCTCCAACCTCCTCGAGGTTGTCGCCCGCGCCAACCGGATCCTCAACAAGGAGAAGGTCCCGTTCATTAACCGGACCCTCGCCGTCGGCCCTGGTGTCGCCGAGACGTTCCGCAAGAACAAAGACCTCCTGAACGTGTCGTTCTCCAACGACAACGGCGGCCTGCTGCGCGACGCCACCATCGCGAAGGTCGGCGGCTTCACTGTCGTCGAGGAGCCCGCCCTCCCCGAGGCGTTCTCCGTGTTCTACGAGAAGAACGCTTTCGCTCTGGCTGTCCGTGCTGCCGACGTCCCGGCCGGCGCTACGTTCGGCGACAGCGTCGCCCAGGATGGTTTCGCCCTGCGTCACATCTGCGACTACGACCCGATGTACGCTGAGGACCGTTCTGTCGTGGACGCTTACTTCGGTGCTGCCGTCCTTGACTCCCGTCGCGCTACCGCGGCCGGCCTGGCCTGAGAACAGGGCGCATGATGGCCGCTACCCCGCTCGCTTCTGTTGAGGATCTCGCCGGCTGGCTCGGCGAGCCTATAGCTGACGACGCCGACAAGAAGCGGGCGGGGTGGCTGCTCCGCCGCGCCTCCTCCCTTGTGAACGAGGAGGCCGACCGAATCCGTGACCCGTGGACGGTTGAGACTGTTCCGCCTGGTGTTCAGGAAATCGTGCTGTCGTGCGCCGCTCGCGCATACGACAACCCTGAAGGCTGGACGGGTGAACGTCTCGACGACTGGATGGGGACCGGTAAGAAAGTCGACGAGGCCGGCCTGTTCCTGACGGCGACTGAGCGTCGCGCCTTGCTCGCATACGCCCCTTCGGGGCCGTCCGGGGTCGGTATTCTCCGCACCACGCGCGAAGTCTGGCCGCCCGTGTCCCTGAACTCAGCGCCGTACACGTTCGACGAGTGGGTGCGGCCGTGAGTGCTCTACGAACCCGCCGCCGGCGGGCGAACTGGCTTATGGCCGACAGCTGCGTCATTGACCGGCCGACCGGCTCTATGAACTGGAACCCTGACACGAAACGCGACGAGCCGACGTTTGAGCGCGTCTACGAAGGGAAGTGCCGGCTGAAGCAAACCACCATGTACGGGGCGTCGCAGACTGTCGGCGGTCATACGTACACGGTGCAGCAGACTGAGCTGCACATCCCGTACGGCTCCTACGACGCCCGCGTGGACGACGTCGCCACGGTGACTGGCTACCGGTACGGTTTCCGCGTGCGGGGCCTGATCAACTTGACGCACGCGACCGCGCAGCGGCTCCTCGTGGACGCGGTGACGGCATGAGCGGCAGCCAGGTCGACGCGTCGCAGCTGACGGCGCTGGCGGCTGACTTCCTGTCTGCCGGCGAAGCTACCGAGGCGGTCAAAGTGTCCGTTCGGAACGCATTGGACACTGCGAAGGAGCGTGCCCGCAAAGACTATGCGGCATTCCCGGACAAGGGAATCGCGAAGGTCGGCCAGGAGTTCTCCTACGACACAAAAGGGAGTGGCGCTGTGGTGGAGGCTCAGTTCGGGCCGTCCAAGCCGCGTGGCGCCCTCGCTAACATTGCGATCTGGGGGACCTCCCGCGGCGGCGGCGGCCTGCCGCACCCGGCCGACTACATGGATGACTCTGTCGTCAACGAGATCAGAGCCACCATGAGCGAGATCGTTAGGAAGCTGTCATGATCAAACTGTCCCCGTTTGTGAAAGCTGTAGAGCGGGCCCTGCGGGAACGCTGCAAGTACTCCGTGTACCTCGGTGAGGTCACGATCGATAACCCGCCGATGCCATACGCTCTGGTCGGCTTCCCGAAAGCAAACTTAGGGGACGCTCCTACTCTCGACAATGCTGTGTCGGAGCTCAGCTTCTTGCAGCCCGTCACGACGGTCGCTTCCACGGCGGACCGGCTCCTTGTGGTTCTGGATGACGTGCGCGCCGCCCTGGAAGGGTTTGAGCTGCAGGTCGGACGGCAGCACTGCGAACCTCTCGTCTTGGAGTACTGCTCTGCCATGCTCCGCGACAGCCAGGTGAACCTCCCCGAGAAGAAGCACCCCATGTACGCGGTGGACATGTGGCGGATCCGGGCAGTCAACCGGTCCCACTGAGATACACTGACGTCATCTACTGGTACGCCGTCACCGCGGCGGCGGCATGGATAGGAGAGCAAATGGCTACCAGCATCCGTACGCTCGGTGATGGGCGCATCACCCTTGTGGCGCTGGCCGACGACAAGCGGGCCGCTGACCCGAAGAACCCGACCGCCGCCGAGCTGAACGCCGGCCTGCACCTGGAGATGCAGGTCATGAAGTCGGACTACAAGCTCGGTTCGAAGGGGAGCACCAGCGTTGAGGAGCCTGTCCTCGGTGCTGCCGGTAAGGGCACCGTCCCGGGGCCCGCCGAGTATGAGGGCAACGTTTCCGTCTACCAGTTCTTCGACGATGACGGCAACTACGTCACCTCCGACGACTCGCAGGCCTGGGACCTGCTGAAGCGCACTGGTCTTGAGTATGACCTGTACGAGCGTGAGGGCAAGAAGCCTGAGGTTCCGTTCTCTGACGGCGACCACGTCGACTGGTACCGCGTCGCCAACGGTCAGCCGCAGAAGCCTGACGACAGGACGTCGTACACGAAGCGCACCGTGTCGCTGTTCATCAGTGACGCCCGCGAGAACGAGATCATTCTGGGCGGTGGTGTCGCCGCGGCGGCTCCGACGATCACTTCGATCGACCCGTCCGGCAAGAAGGCCGGTGACACGGTCGCTATCTCTGGCACCAACTTCGTTGGTGTCACCGGCGTGACCTGCACGGTCGCCGGCAAGACCACATCGGTTGCTTCGTACCGGGTCGTGTCGTCCACGATGATCACCGCGGTGCTGCCTAACGGCGTCCAGACCGGTAACTTCATCGTCACCAACAGCAAGGGCGCCTCCCCCGGCAGGTCCTACACTGTGGGCGCCTGATAGGCTTCCCCTTGCGGGGGCCCGGCTGGGAGTGTTGGCGGTCTCTCCCAGTCGGGCCCCTTCCATTTCCGCCGCACCGCTTGACCGCCGCTGGAAGGGACAGCCATGACTGACACGTCGCAGATCACCGAGGTAGCCGCCGAGGATCGCACTGGCGACGCGGCAAAGCCTGAGAGGTTCGACTTCGCCCAGTGGATGGCTGGGTTTCAGCCGACTCGGAAAGCCTGCATGCTGTACGGGCGCACGGATCTGCTCGCCGTGATCGACCGTCTCGACGAGGAGGCTCGCCTCCCCGGGCTGACCGACGAGCAGAAGAGAGAGCTTCTTGCTGAGGCGCAGGAGACGCTCGAGACTCTGAAGGCGTCGGGCGTCGAGTTCATCGTGCAGACCATGTCTGTGTACGCGCAGAAGGAGCTCATGGAGCGCCTGGGTCACAAGACGAAGGATGACCCGGTCACCCATGAGATGGAGTGCGCTTTCCTGGCTGCCCATATCGTGGAGCCGACCGGCGTGACCGGCGAGGACATCGCCGGCCTGTACAAGGCGTCCCCGCAGCAGGTGGAGAAGCTGTCCCGTGTCGTGCGGATGGTCGACACGGAGAGTCCGACCATCACGGCCCCTTTCTCGTCGAAGTCCTGAGCGCCCCGACAGGACGGTGGCTGCGGGCGCGCGTGAAGCACGCCCTGCAATGGGGGCGGCCGCCCACTGGCATTCTGCGTGAGTCGTCGGATTGGGTGCCGCAGGACTATGTCCTCGCCGAGGCGTACTCCATGTTTGAGGACTCGCTGTGTCCGTGCGGGTGCGGCTATCCGCGCGCCCTTGCGTGGGACGAAATGATGGATGGGTGGTTCGAGGTTCGCCAGGAAGTGTGTTACGCGAAGGCGGCCCGAGAGCAGTGGGAGGCCGAGCATGCGGAGCGGAACCGCGACGGCGAGTTGATCGACCCTCCGAAGAAAGGAGCGCTCGTCTATGTCGCGGACACGCGCGATGAGGGCTAGGTAGACTGGGAGCTGGTTAACGTCGGAAGGGGCTGTGGTGGCAGATCGTACAGTCGTGGTGAAGCTGGTGGCGGACGCGTCCGGAGTGAAGGCCGGCATGTCCGAGGCGTCTGCAGCAACGAAGAGCGCCGCGGACGCGATGCAGGGGGCCGGCCAGGCCGCGCAGGGCGCCGGCGACCAGATGGGGAACGCTTCCGATAAAGGCAAAACTGGTCTTGCCGGGCTGGCTGATTCGGCCCGTCAGAACGGTGCTGCGTGGACGACGCTCGGCACTACCGTGGCTGGCGCGGGCGCGGGCCTGCTCGGCCTGGCGGGCATGGCGGGCACGATGGCTGCCAACTTCGATGCGTCTATGTCGTCCGTGCAGGCGGCCACTCACTCCTCGTCCGAGGAGATGTCGCAGCTGCGCGAGGCCGCCATCCAGGCTGGCGCTGACACGGCTTTCTCTGCGACTGAGGCTGCTTCTGGCATTGAGGAGCTGGCTAAGGCTGGCGTTTCCACGAAGGACATCCTCGCGGGAGGGTTGAGTGGGGCGCTGGACCTGGCTGCCGCTGGTGAGATCAGCGTGTCCGAGGCCGCGGAGACCGCAGCCACCGCTATGGTCCAGTTCAACCTGAGCGGCGATAAGGTCACGCACGTCGCCGACCTGCTGGCCGCTGGCGCCGGTAAGGCGCAGGGTGGCGTGCACGACATGGCGTACGCTCTGAAGCAGTCCGGCCTTGTGGCCTCTCAGGCCGGACTGAGCATCGAGGAAACGACGGGTTCGATCGCCGCATTCGCGTCTGCCGGCCTGATCGGCCAGGACGCAGGAACGTCGTTCAAGACGATGCTGCAGCGCCTGGAGAACCCATCCAAGGGCGCGAAGAACGCGATGGACGATCTGGGCATTCACATCTATGATGCGCAGGGGCACTTCATTGGGATCACCGCTGTCGCCGAGCAGCTGCGCAATGGCATGAAGGACCTCGGCGAAGAGGAACGCAACACGGCGATGTCGACCATCTTCGGGTCGGACGCCATTCGTGCCGCGAACGTGCTGTATAACGAGGGGGGCGAAGGGATCCAGGGGTGGATCGACAAGGTGAACGACGCCGGGTACGCCGCTGAGACTGCCCGCTTGAAGCAGGACAACTTGAAGGGCGACATCGAGAAGCTCGGCGGCTCCTGGGAGACCGCCATGATCAAGATCGGTTCCTCCTCTCAGGCTCCCGTGCGCTCCGTCGTCCAGCACATCACCTCCCTGGTGGATAAGCTCGGGGAGCTCGGCAGCGGGACGCAATCGATGATCTTCAACTTCGCTGCATTCGGAGGGGCCGCGCTGACTGCGGTTGGCGGGCTCATGGTGATGGCGCCGAAGATCGTCGAGATCAAAGACGCGATGAATACTTTGAACTGGACGGCGGACGGGCTGAAGGGGAAGCTGGGCGAGGTTGCCACTGGGATGACCGGCTTCGGCCGGGCCGGCCGGATGATGATCACCGCAGCCCTGATAGAGGGTGTCAAGCACTACGGGGACGAGGTGCGCCGCACTGGCGTGTCCGTAGACGAGATGTCGTCGGCGCTCGCTCATGGCGGCTCCGTCTTGAACAACCTGGACTTCGACAGAGGGAAGTACTCCCTGCAGGAGTACTCGCAGGCTTTGGCGGACATCAGCCGCCCGGGCGTGTGGTCGTCCGTGCAGCAGCACCTGGCGTCATTCGCTGATGGGATTGCGGGGGCTTTCGGGGCGGACACCCGATCCGACCTGCAGCGCACGAAAGATGCCCTCGAAACGACAGGCAAGGCCCTGTCGGGGATGTCGACGGATGAGGCTGTGTCACAGTTCAAGAAGCTCTCGTCTGAGATGACGAACGGCACGAACAAGTCGATGATCGACCTGATCAACTCGATGCCGGACTTCAAGGCCCACCTGAATGAGGTCGCGAAGCAGATGGGGCTGACTGCGGACGACAACACTCGCCTCGCTATCGCTCTCGGCCAGATCGACCCGAACGCCCAGCAGGCCGCCGGCGGCACTAGCCAGTTGGACGCCGCGATCCGTAAGGCCAAGGAGGGGACCGACCAGATCGTCCCATCCATTGAGGAAGTCATCAAGGGGATCAAAACCTATGGCGACACGGTGATTGCGAACTCCAACGCGGACATCAAGTTCCAGGAGGCGCTGAAGAACGTGAATGACGCCGTCAAGGAGAACGGCGCCACGCTGGACATCACGACGGAGAAGGGGCGCAAGAACCAGTCCGCCCTTAATGATCTGGCGTCCGCAACGTTCGCGCAAGTGCAGGCAGCGCAGGCGGCCGGCGCGGGGCAGGATGAATTGCAGTCCAAAATGGAGACCGGGCGAGAGGCGTTCATCTCTGCTGCGGAATCCATGGGTCTCACGGAGGACGAGGCGGTCGAGCTTGCCGACAAATATGGGCTGATCCCCGACAAGATCAACACGGAGGTCACCGCCGACACGACGCAGGCGACCGAGGCTGCCGACGGGGCGACCGCCGAGATCAACGGAATGACGGGGACGATCAGCATTTCCGGTGACGCTTCAAAGGCGGACTACACGTTGACGGTCACCGCCGACTCCGTGAACGGAACGACGGGTGTCATTGATATTGACGCAGACAATGACAAGGGGCTGGCGGGCCTGCAGGAGACCGTCCAGACGATTGACAACAGCGACGGCACTGTCTCTATTCTCGGTGACGCCACCGGCGCCCGGTGGGAGAAAGACTCCATCCACACGGAGATCGACGAGACTACGGGCACCGTGACGATCTCCGGCAATGACCAGGCGTCCGGGAAGGTGCGCACGGTCAAGTACAACATCGACCAGCTGCACGACAAAGAGATCAGCATTACTGCCAGGATCAAGCAGGTTTTCACGTCCGTCGGCCACTGGATCGGCGATCACGTGCCGAAAGGCTCCTGGCTGCGCGCCGAGGGCGGCCCGATCACCCCGATCAAGGGGTATGCGAATGCGGGGGCTGTCCGTGGTCCGGGCGGCCCGAAAGACGACTGGATTCCGGCGTGGCTGTCCAATGGGGAGCATGTGTTGACGGCGGCCGAGGTGGCGGCGGCTGGCGGCCAGGATGCCGTGTACCGCCTGAGGAAGCTGATCCGTGACGGCGACATCAAGCGGTATATGGAGGCGACTCGCTTCGCTGATGGTGGCGCCGCTGGCGCCGTCTCGCCGTCCACCGTTGGCGCCGCCGGCGTCTCCGTGAAGACGCTTCGTCGTGCGATGGACGGTATGAACTTGGAGCTGACTATCGACGGGCAGACCACGCTGACGTCTAGAATGAGGACTGTCGCAGACCAGCGGGTGGTGACCGCCTACCGCATGAGCAGGAGATGACATGGCAGACCAGTGGATGGCTGGGTTCACGGCGGCGCATACGGGACTCCTGAGTGTCGTCCCGGAGCCGTCGCCAGAGGGGTACGCCTCCTACCCGGTGTACGTCACGTCTGACAATGACCGGGTGCTGATCTGGCACCCGCAGGACCGGTCTGCGGTGTCTGACCCGCTCGCCCCGATCGGCATCCCGACCACGTACACGCAGGCCGGCCTGCCCCCGGTGACGTTCACTCGCCGCTCCACAGGGTCGGACATCATCTCCGACTGGTCGGGGCATGTGCGCGCCCGCGTTGACTTGATGCCGTCCACGTCGTACACGTACGAGGGTGGGCTGTCCACGGTCACTGCTTCGACTGGCGTCGTGGATCGGTGGAGCGCGGTCCCTTCGCCGCGGGCGACAACGATCGAGTGTCGCACGAAAACTCTGGGTGATTTCCAGACGCTTCGCGACCTCGTGGAGATGGCCGGCTACCTGATCGTCGCCCATGATACGGAGAGGTGCCGTATCCCCGGGTGCACGATCGAGCCGATCCGCGTGGTTGCCGTGTCGAAGGCTACCGGCGAGCAGACTGAGGCGCGCGCTCGGGGCACTGTGGAGTGGCAGCTGTCCGTGACAGAACGGTCGAAGCGGAAGATCTACACGGACGCGGAGCATGCCGGGTGGACGTATGGCGCCACCTACGCGAAGGCCGGCGTCAGCTTGGGGACGTTCTCTCCGTGTGTGACTTGGGGGGAGTGGATGCAGTTCGAGAAGGACGTCCACGACGGCAAGGTCCAGCAGCGTCTCGCATACCTGTGGGGCGGCCCGGACCGTCCGGAGGACGACAAGGCGATCGGCGGCGACCGGTCTGAGAACTGGTCGCCGCACGGGAAACCGACTCGAGGCGGCAGCGTCCGCAACGTGACGCCGACTGCGGGGACGCGGAGCTTCCGGCAGTCGCAGCCGGGGCACCGCATCCACCTGTCTGTGTATGCTCGGCGGATCACTCAGGACAAGTACGGCCTGTCGAACGTCAGTGTGGGTCTGTGGTGCTCGGACGGGTTCGGCGACGCTTCGAAGAATCGGGCTTTCGTCTACGACGCCGACAGTGTCACGAAGTCCCTCCCGGACGACAATGGGTGGGTCCTGATCCAGGACGACGTAACCGTCCCGGATGGGAAGCCGTGGATCGCCCCGTATATCCTGCTCGACGGCGCTGACGTGCCGTTAACGGAGTTCGGGGAGCTGACAATGGCGGATATGGACGCCCAGACCTCACCCACGTTGCAGACCCGCACCTACCATGATGTGTGCGTGCTGCTCGCAGGACAGGAGGACAGGAAGTGAGGCCCGGCCCGAGTATCCCGGAAATGAGTGACGCGGGCCGCTGGTCCGCGCGGATGGATATCCGTTACGGCCCCAGGCTGTTCAAGAACATCCCGATGACGTCCTGCTCTCTGGATTGGGGGGAGCTGAAGGTGGACGGCACGTCCGCTACCGCGCCGGCGTCCCTGCGTGTGGGCGCCCCCGACGACTACGCCCCGCGGCACGAGGGCGATTTCTACTCCAACTACGGGCAGATGATGTGCCCGTCTGTGATCTGCGAGTTCGAGCACGGCGGCAGGTATGAGATCCCGTTCGGACGGTTCCGCGTCACGGAAACATCGCAGTCGCCGGAGTCGACCCCTGTTCAGGGGAAGGATCTGCTGCTCGACCTGGAGGAGAACCCCTTGTCATGGCCGCACTCCCCGCATCCGGGGGGCACGCTGATCACGGAGATGAACCGCCTGAACCCGAACCAGGGCATGACGGCGATCCGCGTCCCGGACTCGCGCCGCGACTATCAGATCAGCTCCTACCTGCAGCTGCCCACGGACCTGCTCGTGTCGATGTCGATGATCGCGAAGGAGGCGGGGTGCGGGCTGCGGATGTCGTACCGCGGCGAGATTGAGGCGTACCCGCTGCCGACGCCGTCATCGGCGCCCGCGGAGATGTACTCACAGGAGTCGCACATGGTGATCGGGGCGGCCCCTGTCCAGTCGCCGTCGGGGCGTATCCCGAACTGGTACTCCGTCGTAGCGAGGGGGGACGGGTCTCGGCAGTACACCGTCCACAAGGGGGACTCGTACGAGTCTGCCGTGAAGGATGACGAGAAGAACAAGACGGAGGTTGAGATGGCGATCGATAACCTCTATCTGAACAAGGAGCGGGTGTGGGCGGAGAACGCAACACCCACCTACCAGAGGGATGCGGCGCGCTGGTCGTGGTCCCGGCAGTTGAACCCCCATTGGACGCGCACGGAGAACGGCTGGAAGTCCGACTACGACTTCAACTTCTACGTGAAGATGAATCAGGCGTACGGCTACTACCATCCGTCCTGGTATGGGTGGGTGTCGAAGACCACGGACCTGTCGTCGCAGAAGTCTTGGGACAAGGTCGTCGAGGAGGCCAACAGGTGGGCGAAGTTCGGCATGGATCGGGCGAAGTCGTGGCGGATCCAGTTGGTCGCCGACCCGCGCATCGAGGTCGGTGACGTGATCGCCGTTGAGTACAAGCGGGGGAAGTGGTGTGTCGTGTCCGTGACGTCCTTCTCCTTGGATCTGATGGACCCGTCCCAGCCGATGACGCTGACCGGCGCGGAGCTGCGCGCCTGGTGACGGTACACTGTGGTGCATGACCGCATCTGATTTCAGCTCGGCCGGGTCCTTGTTCCTGGACATGCAGGACGCCCGGAAGAGCCATGCCGCCTCCGATTCCATTACCCGGTGGGTGAAGGGGCAGGTTGTTGACACGCCTGACACGGACCCTACGCTGCCTGCAGGGTGGGTCCGCGTCGGGATGCCGTACAACGAGCCTGACACGTACGTGACTGGGGAAACGCCCGGCCTGTACACGTGGAAGGGGGCGATGGTTACCGTCAAGATGCACTCCGATGGGACGCTCCTGTCGATCAGTGACGGCCAGGACGAGCCCGGCGATGAGCGGACTCAGGTGGAGCGCCTCGGGCCGGCCGGCCGGGAGATCGCTGGCGCTATGTCTGACGCTGTGAAAGCGCAGAAAGCTGCGGAGGAGATCAAGGGGCGCGCGGACGTAGCTGCGAAGGATGCTGCCGCCGCCCAGAAGGCTGCTCTGGATGCGAAGGCCTCTGCGGATGCTGCCATGCAGAAAGCAACAACGGTGGAGGGGCAGGCGTCCGGCCTGGACGGTAAGATCACCGCCGCCCGGAAGGTCGCCGACGAGGCGAAGGCCGCGGTTGCTGGCGCCGATTCCAAGGCGACGGACGCGCAGAACAAAGCGCAGGCGGCCCTGGATGCGGTGAAGAAGTCCGGCGACAACGCTGCTGCTTTGGCGGCGGCTACTGAGGCGAAGCAGGCTGCAGATGCTGCCAAAACGCTTGCCCTGCAGGCGCAGTCGGCTGCCCAGCAGGCGCAGGCGTCTGTCGTGGATGCCGCCCAGAAGGCGACGAAGGCGCAGACCTTGGCGGAGAAGGCTGACGCGAACGCTGCGGCTGTGAAGTCGACGGCGGAGGCCGCTGACGCTGTGGCGAAGAAGGCGGCTTCTGATGCGGCTGCGGCGCAGGCGTCTTACAAGTCGCTGCAGGCGACCGTGTCTGCGAACTCTGCGGACCTGGCGTCGGCGAAGTTGAAGGCGGACCAGGCTACGAAGGATGCGGTGGCTGCGAAGGATGCCGCCTCGAAAGCCACCGCTGACGCGCTCGGGGCCCGCCAGGCCGCCGATGCCGCCTCAAGCAAAGCATCTACGCTGGCCGGCCAGGTGACGGTGTCGCCGTCCGCTCCGGTCTCGGCTGACGGGCAGGGGAAGCCGAAAGGCGCCGTGTGGTTCGTGCAGAACGGGCAAGGCGTCCTTACGTCCCAGTACACGTGGGACGGGGTGAAATGGTCGCTCATGCCTGTTGATGGCTCTGTCATCAAGGATGCGACGATCACGTCCGCGAAGATCGGGGCTGCGGCTATCGGGTCCGCTCAGATCGCCGATGCGGCGATCACGGATGCGAAGATCGGCGGCTTGTCGGTCAGCAAGCTCATGGTGACTGGCGGTGCGAAGATTCCCCGGGCTGTGATCGATCAGCTCGCGTCGGATGAGGCGTTCATTGGGAAGTTGTCTGCGAACTCCGTGACGGTTGACCCGGAGAACATGTTGCGCGACCCGGGGTTCACGGGCGCTCCGTCGGGGGTGTGGGCTCCGTCTGTCCCGGCGGGCGGCAGTGTCGCGTTCGTGTCGGATATCAAGGATGCGCCGGGCGGCAGGTCGACTGGGGTCCGTCTGGTCGGGGGTGCTGCCTCGGAGGCGCAGCTGAACCAGCAGTTCAAGGTTCCTGCCGGGAAGGTGTGGGTCCTGCGGCTTACGTACCGCTACCTGCAGGGGTCTGCTGGAGGCCTGCAGTTGAAGGCTGGCGGCACTGCGTTCCCCGCGTTCCCTTATAAGGACGCGGGATGGCACACGGAGGATGTGGACTGGAGTCCAGCTAGCTCGGTGGCGGGCGGCGTCTGCCAGGTGTGCGCGAGCAAGGGCACCAAGGCGGAGGTCGCCGCGATCGTCATGTGCCAGAAGATCGGCGCGACCATGCTCGCCCCGGGCAGTGTGACGTCTGACGCGATCTATGCCAGCCGGGAGCTGTGGGCGAAGGTCAGCGCGTTCGGGTCTGTGACCACTGAAATGCTGACTGCCGGGAAGGCGACTATCACCGGCGACGCGGTGGTTGGTAACCTGAAGGGCAACAATATCTTCGGGTCCAAGATCGTCGGGTCGTCCATGTACGCGTACTCCGAGTCCGCTGAGTCGCTCAACAAGAAGGGGCTGCCTTACAAGGCGGTCGACGCGGACGAAGGCGACTGGAATTCCCAGGCGATCCCCATGACGCGCGTGTGGGCGAACCGGTATGGCGCCAACGACAATGACGGATTGTGTACGATCACGTCCGCGTCGGATACGGAGATGACCGGCAAGTACACGTCGCGCCTGGACTTCACGTACAACGCGTGCTGGGAAACTTACGTCGACCTGCCTGACGGTGACGTGTTCGATGCTACCCTGGACTTCTGGTGCGCGGACACGAGTGGTACGACCGAGATGGAGATAGTCCTGCTGCGTGACGGCGTTGAGCTGTCCCGTAACCGCACCTTGGATGGGTGGCAGACGATCAGTATCGCGAACTGGAAGAAAGGCGACGCGGGGACGCGGCGCTACTACTTGCGCATCTTCCCGCTGTACTCGCCGTCGAGCGTCTCGTTCAAGAACCTGAAGCTTTGGTATCGGACGGTGTATGACACTTCGTCGATCCGCCTGAAGGGTAACTCGCTGCTCTTCCGCCAGTCGGTGCCGGACGACAAAGGGACGAACGCGTGGTTCCGTTTCACTAACGGGCAGATGTATGCGGCCGGCACCAACCAGCTGGAGTATCAGCGTCCGTTGAAGTCATTGGTCATGCCGCCGCATTTCATTGGGACGACGAATCAGCAGCGTGTCCTGCAGCGTAACTACTGGGAGTGGTGGCCTGGGAAGCTGCAGAATGATACTGAGTGGTTTGAGTACGACGCCCAGGACTTCCGCATTGGAAAGAACAACATTCCGCAGGCGGTGTATAGCGGCCTGTACTGGGTCACTATCCAGGTGACCGTGGCGAGCCGCTACTCGTCTCTCTGGACTACGCTGCTCGTGGAGCTGAACCCTGCAGGCAATTGGGACCTGGCTGTCGGCAACTCTGTCGCTTTGGAGCCGGGCGTGAAGGGCGCGAAGGTGTCGGCTGCGGGGCTTATGCAGTTGCGTACGAACGTCCGCTTGTACTGGCATTTCGCGATCCGCACCCCCAACATGGGGTCTGAGAACGGCTGGCTTGAGCTCAACAACATGCGCCTGTCGGCGATGTACATTTCGAACTGAAAGGATGGAAGGATGGCTGACACCAGATGGGATGGGGCGGTCGTTCCGACCGCGTACTCGGACCTGCTCGGCGCGTGGGGGCGGTTCAGCGACTCCGTCGGAACGTTCATCCGTGTCGCATCGATGCAGGAGGCGCGGGCGCGTCTCGCGCAGGCGCCGGCCGGCGTGGTGACGTCCGCGTCGCCGGCGATGTTCCTGATCGGCGGGGTCCTGTACTCCGCGGACGGCTCCAAGAGCGCCGCGGGCTACGACATTGTGCCCGTGTCGGGCTACTCGGGTGTGCTCGTTGACCATTGGGACAAGTCGGACGGCCGGGGGCGCTCCACGTCGGACCACACGACACGCCGGTGGGGGCAGTCCACGTTCCAGCTGCCCGTCCGCAGCCTCATCGAGTTCAGCCTGGACGTGTGCGTATCGATCGTGCACTCTGACTTCAACTCGGAGGACGAGAAGAACAAGGCCAGCGGGTCCTACTACTTCGGCTTCCTGCTGGACAACGTCAACCAATGGCAGACCGAGCTGCAGTACAACAGGACTTTCATGACGCATCATCTCTCCTGGAAGATGGAGGCTGATGCGGGCACGCACACGGCCGCGTACACGACGACCGGCTCGTACGGCACTGACCCGTACTGGCACTTCGACGGCGGCGTCTACCCTGGCACGCGCTTCCGCGTGTTCTCGCTCGGCGCCACAGACTGACGCTCAGACTGTTACCTGCCCCTCCTGTGAAACAATCGGGGGGGCAGGTTTCGTCGCTACTTGGAGGGGCCATGGCTACACTGGAGCCGTCAGAGAGTCGTCGCGCACGCACCGAGGCGCTGCGTGGCAGCGTGCAGATTTCAGCATATGGGGCGCCGGACGGGGCTAGGTGGGCGACGCAGGCCGCCGCGCTCGGCGGCACGCACATGCGGCTGACGAATATCTTCGAGGAGTCGACCGCCCGGGCGGCCGCCAACGACGGAGACAAGCTCGGCGAGATGGACAACAAGGTGCGCGCTGCCGTGGACGCCGGGTTCCGCATCGTCGTTGATTTCTCCTACTACCGGAACCTCCTCGTTAAGGAGAAGACGAACCCGTACTTCCTGGAGTGGCCGGCCTGGATGGCGCCGATGGCGCAGATCCTCGGCCGCCGGTTCCCGGGCGCCGACTACGACTACGCGCACGCCCCCGAGGTTGCTGCTGTGGCCCTGTCGGGGGAACCTGACATCCTGTGGGGCGATAACAACCCGATCCAGCAGGCGAAGTCGGCCGACCAGTACCTGTGGGCGCTCCGACAGCAGGTGACCGCGGTCCGGAAGTTGGACTACGACGGCCCTGTCACTGCCGGCGGGTTCAACCACTTGAACTCTGATGGGCCTGATCGGGGCGCGTACGGTGACGCGGTGGACCGACTTGCCGGCGTGCCGTGGGTGGATGCGCTGACGTTCCACGGGTATGACGAGCCGGCGAAGCTGAAGCCTGGCATCTCTAAGTTCGTGGATGTCGCTCAGTCCGGGGGGAAGCTCGCGCTCATGGAGGAGTGCGGCTTCAGCTCCGACAACACGGCGGATGCTGCCAGGGCGGCGAAGTTCCGGGCGTTGGTGCCGTGTGTCACTGCGTCCGGCTTGGCGGGCCTGGGCCTGTGGAACGTCGGGGACTACAACGGGTATGACGTGCGCGCTACCCACCCTGAGGCGATGAAGGCGTGGAACGAGGTTGTTGCCGCGCTGCCTGTGTTGGGGCGCGCTGGCGCGGCTGCGCCGACTGGCGGCGGTTCAGCGCCGGAGCCCTCCCAGTGGGTGGCGTTCTCGGGTGATGCCGCACCTGGTGACACGTTCATTGCCGCCTTGGAGGGGAATGCTCTTTGTGTGGGCCCCCGCTCGGAGTGGGGGACGGTGACGATCCCCGCGGTCGGGCAGAAGCGGCTGGCTTCGATCCCGCCGGCAGTGCTCGGCGACCGGAAGCCTCAGCGTGTCTGCTATCCGTTGCTGAAGACTGACGGCACGTCGGACGGGTCCACGGTTGAGGTATGGCCGAACAAGACTGTGGTCACGAACGTCGTGGCGAATGGTGGCGGGAAGCGTATCTGCCCGATGATGTACGCACCTCTTGCGTGACTGTCGCCGCACCCCGTCGGGGGGACACTTGGTCCATGCATGAGATCTCTTTTCCTCCGCTCCCGGCGGAGCTGATCGGCGCCGCCCTGGCTGGCGGCGCCTCGTGGGTGGGATGGTTGTTCGCGAGGGCGGACCGGACTGCGGACCGGCGCGTTGAAGCGTTGGAGGCGGTCACGAAGGCGTTGACTCGCAGGGTGCAGCTCTTGGAGGAGGGGCGCGAGAAAGCGGAGGCGGCACGCGACCTCGCTGAGGAGGAAGCGCACCGCCTCCGCATCCGCGCGTTCCGGCTGGAGGAGTACGCGGCGGCTTTGTTGAGGTGGGGTGTCGGTCTGGTGGCGATGATGACTCCGGCGGACAGGGTGCCTAGGCCTCCGTCACCGCCAGCCGGTCTCGATGATGTGGGCGATCTGGGTGGCGGCGGCGTGTCGGCTGGTTCCTTTCCAGTGGGTGACGCCGCCGGTCACGTACCAGGTGATGCCTCGGCGGGTGAGGGTTACTCGGGTTCCTGATGGGCGCCGGCCTCTGCGGATGATTGCTTCGTGGGGGCCGGTCGCTACTTTCAGTTCGGTCCGGTCGAGGCCGCACGCGTCGAGGATGGTGAGGGCCTCCGAGATGACTCCTGCTGGGGTCATGTCAGTTCACCCCCAGCCACTGCCAGAGGCCCCAGATGGTGAGGGCGGAGCCGAGGGTGATGAGGCCGCCGGCGAGTCCTGCGATGGCGTAGGCGATGCCGGCGAAGATGAGCTGGCCGGCCCGGTTGAGTTTGCGGTCGATGCTGGTGGCGGGGGCTGCGTGACGCATTAGGGGAGTTCCTTCCGGTTGGTGGCGTCCAGTTGTTCGAGTTCGCGGGTGAGCATGAGGGCTGCCTGGCGGGCTATGACCGCGTTTCCGGCGAGCCGGATCCGCGCTGTCCGTGAGAGTGTTTCCGCTGGGGGGAGGCCCGTCATCCACTCGGCGAAGGCGGGGTGGAGTCGCCCGTGGTCGTCTCGATGCGGCGGGGCGGGGGTGAGCGTTGATGGCGGCGGAGAGCTCTCCCGTGCCGGAGCACATGTCGGCGACGGGTATCGCGGCGCTCAATGCTTCCTCTCCTTTTCAGTTGGCGCGGACGATGACGATGGACCCGGCGGGTGCGGTTGCGTAGGACCCCTTCTGGGCCCCGGGGCGGCCGCCGCGGAGGGTGAGGGTCCGGTAGGCGGGCCGGCCGGGGGTCGGCTGGTTGGATTCAACCCTCCAGGTGGCTCCTTCGCGGATGATGAGCGCCCCGGCGGAGACGTTCTCAATGGGTGTGGGCTTGGTCGGCTGGTGGGGGTACATCATTCATGTTCCTTTCCGAGGTTGCGGGGGGCCTTCTGGCGGCCTGTCAGCGGGGGTCCTGGGTGACTGCCCGGACTGCGTCCTTGACGGCGTCGTAGAGGCTGCTGGGGGTGTCTGCGGGGCCGTACGGGGCGCGGGCCGGCCGCCCGCCGCAGGGATGGATGGTGACCCACGCGTCTTCAACGACGACCTTGGTGCCGGCGGGCAGCTCCTCGTCGGCGATGACCTTCCAGGCGGCGATCCGGGCGATGGTTGCAGTGTTCATTGATGGCTCCTTCTGGAGGGTGATGGGGGGGCGGGCCTGCGGCGGGCCCGCCCCCCGTTCGTGTTGGTCAGAGGGCGTTGAGGGCGCCCATGTCGAGGCGTCCCATGACGGCCAGCCAGTCGCAGAGGTCGCTGTGAAGGTCTCCGTTGAGGGAGCCGTCGTAGGGGAGGCCCCACTGGTCGACGTCCTGGAAGGCCGCCTGGGCGCCGAGGGTGAGGGTCCACCGGGTGAGGGCGTTGCCGGCCGCGTCGGTGCGGGTGGCGGCGTCCAGCTGGGCGGTCTGCAGGGGGGAGGTGGTGTCGGCGGTCATGTCCGTTTCCTTTCTGTTGGTTAACCGATCGGACGTGGGTGACGCTTCCGTAGTGGGGGTGAGGGCGTCAAGGGCGCCCGTCGGTTAGGTCTGTCACACGACTGTTGGGGTGTTGGGATTGCAAGGGAAAGTCCGGCCCGCTCGGGCGCCTGGACGGCGGAGAGGGCCGGACTGTGGGACGTCGTGGGGCCGCCCATTAAGAATGTGACACTCTGTCGGGCGATTAACGGCACGCGACCGTGGCGGAAGTTAGGACCAGAGGCGCCAGTTGGACGAGGCCCCCTCCCCTAGCTCGAACGCCAGCAGGGCCGGACCGGATGACTCCCCGCTGGCGTTCTGGAACCAGGAGCTGCCGGGGTCGACGGTCGGGGCGCAGATGATCTGTCGGCTGTCTCCGACCGTCTGCACGGAGAAGGAGTGCCAGTGGCCGTGCAGGAGCACGCGGGCGTCTTGCATGCCTGCCACGCATCCGAACGCCTGCCCGCGGAACCAATCGGCGACGCGGTTCTTGCTGCCGGCTGCGTGGCCGTGGGTGACACCCATGACTGTGCCGTCCTGGGCGCGCACGGTCAGTGACTCGAGTCGCGGTGAAGGAGCCATGAAGCCCACACCCTCGTAGCCGGGGCGGCCCTCAACGGCCATCTGAATGTTCGACTGGATCAGGAGCCCGTAGTCGTCCGCGGCGATGTTCGCCCGGTTGGACCTGCCGATTCCCGCACGGACCTGACAGTGGTTGGACGGCACTGCCACGTAGGTGACTGACGGGCAGGCCGTGGCGAGCTGTCGGAGGCAGTCGGCGAGGACCGCCTGGGCTGTGCGGATCTGTTCCACGAGGCCCATGTCGCAGGTCTGCGCCTGGCTGACCATGTTCGTGAAGTTCTCCGTGCTGTCGCCGCAGTCCACCATGATGACCTCGTCGTAGGAGGCGGCTTCGAGGGCGATCCGGGCGATCGCAGACCGGACCGCTTTGACGGTCTCTTTGGTTCCTCCGCGGACGTCGGTCTTGCCGATCTGCATGTCGGAGATGACGACCACGTACGTGCCCTTCCGGTGGCGGTCCGTGGCCGGCGCCGGCTTCTCGGTGAACAGGGGGGCGATGTCGTCGTAGGCGAGGCGCTTCACTTCCGCTCGCTCGGCCGCGCCCGGCTTCCAGGTGATCTTCTCGTATGAGCCGTCGGCCAGGCGGACGGTCTTGCCGCGGGCGGTGATTGCTTCGGTGGGGACCCCGAAGTAGGCGTCGGTGCTCGACTGCCGCTGCTCGGATCGGCGCTTCAGGGCTTTCCGGTGGCGGCGGACGGCCGCCTCGCTGGTCCCGTACTCATCGGCGATGGCCTGGTTGGTGCGCCGCTGATGCTGAGGAAGGGAATCGTTCGCGATGATGGCTTCGTCAAGGGGGGACATGTTCACTCTCCTGCCTTGTAGTTGTTGACCCACTGGCGGAGGCGGAACATGTTGAACCCGGCCCACGAGTCGTAGACGCGCCCCGTGCTCCTGTCGGCGACGTAGCAGACGGGTGCGGCGGTGTAGCCGTGCTCGTTGGCGAGTTCCTGTGCGGTCTTGTCGTCTTTGAATCGCTTCTCCATGTAGGGCACGCTGTTCTTGGTGAGGTACCGCTTGGAGGAGCGGCACTGCTGGCAGCCAGGCTGGTCGGCAATGTAGATCTCGTATGAAGCCACGGCTTGTTTCTCCTTGCTTATGAGGCGTGTGGTTGAGTGGCGGGGGCCGGCTGGGTGTCGGCCCCCGCCGTCGGGTGTGTCAGAACGGGCAGTCGCCGAAGTCGGCCTGCCCGGTCAGCGGGTTCGCCGCGGCCTGGCCGAGCTGGCCGGCCTGGTACTGGGGTCGAGTGTTTCCGTCCCGGTCGGCCTTGCGGATGTATCCGCAGAGGCGGCAGTTGCGCAGGTCGTGGTCGATGCCTTCCTTCTCTCCGGTGTGCCATTCCCGGAGGGTCATTGTGCCGGTGACGGTGACCCGGTCTCCTTTCTTGAGGGTGTCCGCGAGGTAGGTGTTCTCCTCTCCGAACATAGCGGCGGACACGTACAGGGGGGCGCCATCGTCGTTCCACCTGCCGGTGGACTTGTCCTTCGCGCGGCGCGTGGCGCCAATGCGTAGGGAGATGACAGGGTTGCCGGACTGTGCGTAGTGGACCTCGGGGTCCTTGACGAGGGTTCCGGTGGTGACAGTTTCGACGGCCATGATGGGGGTTCCTTTTCAGTCGATGCGGGCGGCTTTGATCTGGGTGTCCTGGCGGCGTGCGTACTCGTATGCTTGGAAACCGTCTACGGTGCCGGCAGGGATGACGGACATGACCGTGGGTCGTCTGACCGACTCGGCCGCACCGTGGTCCGGGCGGTCGATTATGACGGGGATGTCTCCGTGCTTCCTGACGATGTCGGTGAGGTGCTCGACGAGCTTCTCGGCGGTGACTACCTGAGCGGTCATCCTGCGAAGTCCTTCCTGTTGGCGTGGTTCAGAATGGTGACGAGGTCTGTGACTGTCATGGTCACCCATTGATCTCCGGCCTTGGCGTTGCCGTGGCGTTTGTGGATGACGATGCCGGTCAGGCCTCCGATGTTCGACGCTTCAGTGTGCGCCTCCTGCACCCATTGAGGCAAGCTCATTTTGGTAACGTTCTTGCATTCGATGGCGATCTGTCTGCCGCGACAGGCAACACCGTACAGGTCGCCCGAGTCGGCGGCGCCGGTCTTGACTTGCCGGTCGACGCGGCAGTCTTCGAGACGGTCGTCGAGGTGGTCGGCGATGAGTCGTTCGAATCGCGCGCCGGCGGCTTTAGCGGATCTCAGGTTACGTCCCATGTCTGGCGTACCTCCTTCTTGACTCGATCGTGGATGATGGTCAGCTGGTCCTGCAGGTGTTCGCGCATCTCGGTGGTGTCTTCCTGCCGGGAGGCCAGGTAGGCGACTGCGTCGTCCCTGCGCTGCCGGAGAGAGCGCAAGCCTTCCTCGACGGGCGCGGCCTTGACGATGTCATTGACGTACCTGGTGGCATACCAGACCGCCTTAGCCATGTCCTCCTCGTATGTAGACCCGGACTTGGCGCCGGCACGAAGGGCGTATTTAAGGACGTTGCCGTACAGGAAGCTTTCGCGTTCGGTCAGGTCGATGACCTCGACGGGCCACTGGGTGTAGTGGGAGGGGTGGTTGATGTTGTCGCTCACGAGATCACCGCCACGGCCTCGCCGGTGGGGTCGATGTTGAACAGGTCCCAATCGTCGTGCACCACTTCCCGCTTGGCGTGCATGACGACCGGGGCGGTGGCCTGCTCGTAGTCGGCGTCCGCCGCGCTGAAGACGGTAACTGGCGTGTCCTCGCCGTAGTGGGCGGCGATCTCTTGCAGCTCGCGCATGAGGCCGCCGACGGTGAGGTTGACTCTGTCGTCCATCTCTTGCTCCTTCCCGTTCACGAGATCACCACCATGGGGGTGCCGCTGCTGTCCGCCTGGTACTGGTCCCAGCTGGCGCGCCGGCCGGTCTTGATTGCGTTGATGACGACTAGGGCGTCCGCCCGTTCGTAGCCGCATCCTCCGTCGGCGATAACAGCGACTGGCGTGTCGTTGCCGTACCGGCAAGCTGCGTCCTGCAGCTGTGCCATGAGCTGTCCGATGGTGAGTTGGTTGGTGTTCCAGTCGGTGCCGTAGTCGCGGGCGATGGGCCCGGCGCCCGTGGACCCGAGTCCGCCCGCGCCGCGGTCCGTGTAGTCGTCTGCGATGCCGTTCTCCACGTCGATGGGCGGCAGCGGCAGGATGATCAGCTGGCAGATCCGCTCCCCGGCGGTGACAAGGACCGGCTCGGCGAGCGAGGTGACGAGAAGCTTGATGTTGCCGCGGTACCCGGAGTCGATAACGCCGACACCGTTGGGGGCGGCGAGTCCTTTCTCGCCTGCGGAGGAGCGGAGTGTCAGCTGCCCGTAGTAGCCGTCGGGGATGGCGACCCGAACGCCGAGGTCGATCGTGTACACGGCGCCCGGGCGGACCAGGACGCCCTGTCCTTCGGGGACGTGCAGGTCGAGGCCGGCGTCTGTGTCGTGGGCCCGCACGGGGTCTGTCACGTTCATTGTCTTCTGGATGGTGACCTTCATGTTGGTGGTTCCTTTCAGTGCTTGCCCCAGGGGGATCGGTCTCGCCCTCTTGTGAGGCCGTGCGGCCCGGAGTGGTAGGAGTCGATTTCGTTCTCCTCCCAGGCGAGGGGGGAGTGGCCGCCGGCGATGACGGCGGTTTTGTGGGCGGCTATGGAGTTTCTGTTCGGGGGGATCGGCTGGCATTGAAGCCGCTGCCATGCGCAGGCTAGGCGGAGCCTTGCCTCGGGGTCAACGTACTCGCCTGCGCGTCCTTTTGCGACTGCGCGGGGTGAGACTCCTGCCGCTCGGGCGATGCGGTGTTCGTCGTACCCGATCCACATGAGCGCCAGAATGCGTCGCTGCAGTCCGATCGGGGTGACGAGGACGGCGGGGACTGCTGTCATCGGTCAACCTCGGAGTTCTTTCCGGACTGCCAGGTCATGAGCACAGCTTCCAGGGAGTCGGGGTCGTCCATACTGGCGCCCCCTTCCTGGGCTCGCTTCCACACGTCACCCGGGCTGCCGCCGGTTTCCCTGCAGTAATCCATGAGCATGGTGCGGGTCATGCTGCGGCGGGCTTCCTGTTCGGAGCCGGGCTCCGGGTTCGGCGCGGGGGCTGTGACGGGGGTGTCGGGGGTGATCCCTGCTTCGTGCTTCCGTTCGGTGGGCGGCGGCACGTCCTTGGGGCCGGCGGCGTTCTCGGCGATTCTGCGGGCCTTCTCCTGGGCGCCTCGCCCGTTGGTCGGCGGGGCTTCCGCGGGTCTCTCCTGCGGGCTCTGAGGCTCGCTGGTGAGCTCCTCCGCGGTGTACACGTTTCCGGCGAGGGCGTCCGAGGCGCCCTGGCGGCACACTTCGGTGATGGCGCGAGCTCGGAGCATCTGTCGCGGGTACTGCGTCCACGGGCCGCGGTTGCCCCATAGTCCTGCCTCGCGGGCCTTCCTCTCGTCCCAAGTAGCAGTGAACTCATACTGAGGGTCGTCGGCGCGGACGATGCTGGCGGTGACGCTGTTGCCGTCTTCGTGGATGCGGAGCTTATGGCCGGCCCTGCGGACGATCGCCCCCATGAGGTCTGCGGACATGGTCATCTTGCCGCGGGCTACGACCATAGACTGCATGACCTGCGTGTAGGGAACGCCGAGGGCGTCGCCGATGTCCATCGCCCAGATGATGTCGGCCGGCTTGCCTCGGTACTCGGCGGGGATGAGGGATGACTGGGAGACGATCTTCGCGTGTTCGATGCGGTCCATTAGAGGGTTCCTTTCATTACTGTTCCGAGGAGGGCGGCGGCTACGTCGGCGGGGTGCGAGTCGCACTGGTAGGGGACGTCGGCGCGGGAGCGTCCCGCGTGGATGGTGACCCCGGCTTCGCCGATGCTGGCGGTGAGCAGGTCCTGCTGGTCGGTGAAGATGACCAGGCGGGCGGGGTCCGCGTCTACGAGTGGTGCGTCGATGACGAACTGCGGGCCAGGGTGGTGGCGTAGGCAGCATCCGGCGATGACCCTGGCCATGGGGACCCTGTCTTGCCTGGGGGCGAACCGGCCGATCATGACCATTCCTCGCGCGCGTCGTTGAGGGCCCGGCGGACGGCGTTGCTGATGGCGTCTTGGCTCGCGTCGGGGTCGCAGACGTATCTGCTGCCGCCGGCGTCGAGGGCGTACAGGCCGTCCTCGTCGATTGACGCGATCACGCTGCTCCTCTCGGTGCGGGCTTCGATGTAGGGGGAGCCGTGGGTGGTGCGGCGGAAGGCGGCGTATTCCGCGGCGGCGAGCTGGTCGCGGATGGCGGTCAGGAGGGGAAGAAGGAGGCGGGACTGCATGAGCGGTGACATTGGTGGTTCCTTTCAGCTGTGGCGGATGTTGACTGTTTGGATCCTCCCGGTGGAGGGGTCCGTGTATCGGGCGCGCTTCCAGTCGGCGGCTTCTATTCGTTCGATCCTGCGCCGGTAGGACGCTGCGTACTTCTTGGCTGATCGGGGTCGTTTGGCGGAGGCGGTGTTCTCGGGGATATTCATGGCAGTGGAAGGTTCCTGAGGGTTTGTTCGGCGTCGGCTTCGGTGGTGGTGTGGTTGAACGGGGGGTGTTGGGGGGTCAGCCGGTTCGAGGAGGCGACCACGATGCGGAGGTCGTCGTTGACGACTGCGACTCCGCGGTTCGGGATGATCACTACCCACCGCATGTCGTCCCCGAGTGGGGAGCGGATGGTTGCCGCCTTGACTTCGGCGGGCCAGCCGCGCCGGCCGATGTCGCGGGCGATGTCGTTGGCGAGTTCCTGTGCGGTGGGCTGCTTCTTTCGGCGGAACATTAGGCGCGCTCCATGGGGAGGAATGAGTGGGTGATGCGTCCGGCATCCTCCCGGTGGGTCGGGTAGGAGACGGGTGCGCCGGTGGCTGCCCCGTAGCCGATGGTGTTCAGGTGGATGCGGTTGGCGATCCGGGTGGCGGCTCGGTTCTGACTGGAGGGCGACAGCTGCATGGCATGTTCTTTCCGTGGGGGCTTCTGAGGGGCTGTCAGGCGTTGGCCCGGCTCTGGTAGTGGGGGCGGGCCGTGAGGGCGTCTGCGTGGCGGAGAGCGGCCTTCCTGCGGTTGCTGGACCGTGTTGCCTTGATGGCGACCGGCAGGCCGATGACCAGGGCCGGGATGGTGGCCGGCCCGACCGAGCCGGCGATGAGGCCGGCGACCGCGCCGAGGACGGCGACGATTGAGAGAGTCGCGATCCAGGTGATCAGGGTGGTGGCTGCGCGGCTGGGGAGCTGGGCGGTGGTGTTCATTTCGGTTCTCCTTGGCGGGTGGGGAGGGTATTGAGTTATCGGTATTAGTCTCCGGTGTTTCAGGCGGGAAGTCAAGGCGTGACCGGGTGGCGTCCGCCACGGATGTCTGTGCGGGTGTTGCTGCCCTTCGCCCTCCTTGCTCCTCCTGTGCCACGAAGGGAAGGGGACCGTGGTCCTAGATGCTGCGCGCCCGCGTGCGCGCACGCGCGTCCCGTACGGGACTATGACACCAAGGGAGAGATATCTAGGTAGTAGGTAGTAGATACCTGTGGATATGTGGATAACCCCGTCTTTCGTTGATGTGGTGCGGTTGCCCTGTCCACAGGAGGGTGTGGATAAAGTTGTATGCACATGTGAATTGCTTGTAGGTACAAGTACTTTCCCACAAGCTGTCCACAGGCAATCCACAAGGTTGTCCACGGGGTTATCCACAGGGGTGACGGTAGGGAGGAGGGACTGAAGTCCCGGCGTTGGGGGGAGTTATCCACAGGCTGTGGTCTAACCTGTGGACATCGACCACCGCCCAATCGGAGGACTACATGACTCGCACTCTCTCGTTCCTTGTCGGCGTCTCCGGCGCCCTTGCGACCCTCTGGACTCTGGCTCAGCTGGGGATCGCTCTCGCTGTCGGGGAGGTGAACGTGATCTCCCTGGTGGGATGGGGGCTGGCGTCGGCGCTTCTGTGGGCCCTTCTGCGGCCTATCCGGTGGGCTAGGGCCCATGGCCTGCACCCCGGATTCCATCGCCGCTGAGGGGCTCTGGGCGCCTGCGGGCAGGGGACCTCGACACGCCGGTGTCGGGGTCCCCTTCTTCGTGCCCCCTAACCGGAACGTTCTCGTCCGTTCCAGTCCGCTCCGCTCGAGGGCGGGTGCCCGGCGGTGCGGGCGCCGGTGGCGCTTCGGGCCTCGTTGCAGGGGGAAGGCTTCGTACCCGCCCGTTCTTTGACATGTCATACCGCACGGCATAACCGGAACGCATGTGTCCCACTTACACTAGAACGTCAGTCGGTTAACGTCTTAACGTGTGAGTTTCCCCACCGGATCCGGGGGTCTGAGAGGCCTCGTCGGGTACAGTGGGGGGAGAAAGAGGGGGGCGACGGAGAGCCCGACCGTCCAGGTCGGCCCGCCCAACGAGAACAACACAGCCAGCAAGCGAACAACCCTCCGACAGACACACAGCCCGCGGAGCCCGCCACCACGGAACACCCCCAACAACCACACGGCCCAACCTGAACAGCCAACGAGAACAGCAACCCATCCTCCCGGTTGAGAACAACCCGACCAGAACACAGCCAGCAAGACAAACCACCCGCAAGCCCAGCCCGCCCCCACAGAAAAGAACTGCAACCCACCAGACACCCACCAGCGAACAGCAACCACCACCCAACAGGGGGACGGCCCGAACCAAGAACCACAGCACACCAAGCGGCCGGGCGGGGGGAGTTAAGGAGGGGTCTCAGGGGAACGGCCGCCACCCGCCACAGCATCCACCACGCGGGAACCGGGACCCGCCGAACAAACACCGCCACCCACCAGACACCCCGACCCCGGAACCCGACCCCACCCGGAAACCCGACACCAGAACCAGGACCCCCACCACCCTCCAACCACACCACCACCCACACCCCACCAGGTACCCTGCACACATGCCATGGGCAACATCCAACCGACGTCAACGCTTGCCAACAAACTGGAACAAACTCAGGAAACAAGTCCTCGCGAAAGCGAACTACAAATGCGCCGGCCTCGACCCGGCCATCACCCCGCCACCAACCGGCAGAGAGGCGCAGGGGGGCATGCCCCGGTGGCACCACACCGCATGCACCATGCGCGCAACCGACGTCGACCACATCAACGCCGGCGACAACCACGAACTAAGTAATCTCCAAGCCCTGTCGCATGCCTGCCACACGGCCAAGACCGCACACGAGAACGCCGCAGCCAAGGCGCGCATACGCGCCGCAGCCGCACGCGAACGGCCGCCGCACCCATGCGCGCGCGCAACACAAACAAACAAAAAAGAAAAACAAAACAAAACAAAAGCAAAAACAAACGAAAGCGAAAGCCGAACTGAAACGCCGCGACGCGAAACTTGGAACTGAAAAAAACGGAAGCCGAAAAAACGAAGCCGCCCCCTGGCAGCCACTCCCCTCCCCCCGCACACGAAAGACCGGGGGAGATAGCAGTCACGGAGTGGGATGCCCGGAGTGACAGCGTTTGGGGTGACGGCAGCCACTG
>ERZ501050.34-NODE-34-length-36145-cov-6.042145_pt1 | contig 36145 bp, 57 predicted proteins | sample MGYA00510865_ERZ501050 | MGnify/ENA primary metagenome ERZ501050 (study PRJEB25958, sample SAMN03398598) | human skin metagenome | study: EMG produced TPA metagenomics assembly of the Human Skin Microbiome Metagenome (human skin metagenome) data set. | reverse complement strand
CGTCCGCGCGTCGACGTTCGTGTGTGGGCTGACGGGACGATCAACACCGAGGGGCAGCGCAAGCGGGTCGCGCGGATGCTGCTCGCCTGCCTGCAAAAGCGTTTTCGGTGCAAGGTCTTCGCGGCCCCCATCGACGTGCCCGACCCGGCGAACGACTCCCGCGAGATCACCCTTTTCACCGTCGAACTCATCCTGAGAGGAACCCAACTGTGAGCGACACGAACACGACCAAGGTCGACATGCTCTACCCGTACACCGACAAGTCCGGCAACGAACACGACGCCGACAAGCCGGCCACCCTGCCCGCACAGGAGGCCGCCGATCTCGTCCACCTCGGGCGAGCTGTCGAACCCAAGCAGAAGGCCGCCGAGAAGCCGGCCACCAACGGAGGTAAGTGATGAAGGATCGCAACAACGTTCACGTCTTCGGTGGCGACGACTCGGGCGTCTACGTCGCGCCGCTCGGCTCGCAGCCGCCGGCAGCGCTCGAAGCCCCGACTGCCCCGTGGAAGGACTCGGGCTGGCTCGGCGAGGACGGCATCGGGCTCGAGCAGAAGATCAAGAAGGAGCTGCTGCGTGGCCACCAGGGCGGCGCGGTTGTGCGGACGACGTTCAGCGAGTTCGAGCGCACCTTCAAGGTCACGATGCTCGAGTCGAACGCCGTCACGTTCGGGCTCGTCAACCCCGGCTCGAAGCTCACTGTGGCCGACGGCGTTGCTCGTGCGACGCTGTCTGATTCGCCGAAGGTGAAGCCTGTCGCGGCGATCTTCGACGAGTTCGAGATCGAGCCGCGCGCCGACGGGACGTTCGCGCAGGTGCGTTACATCTGCCCGCGCGGCACCTTCGACCCGTCCATCAAGGCGGAGTACAAGTACGGCGAAGTCACCGCGTACGAGTTCGAGTTCACGCCCGAGGGTCCGGTCGACATCGTCACGAATCTTCCCGGCTACATCGCCGCCGCTGGCTGACTGAAGCGTCACTTCTAGACCCCGCACCCCCTGAGCCCGGCAGGAGCTTGGGGGGTGCGGTCAATCCTGCCGAATCCTGCCCATGCAAAGAAGGAGGGCCATCGTGGCCACCTCGAAGAAGACCACTATCCCCGCGACGGCGAAGCAGCCGCAGGACCGCCAGGCGAAGGCCGAGGCGAAGCGCGAAGACATCATCGTTGAGCACAACGGTGACGAGTACACCATCGACCGCGAGGCCGCCAACAACGTCGAGATCCTCGAACTCATCGAGGACGAGAAGTACATCAGCGCGCTCCGCGCGTACCTCGGCTCCGAGCAGTGGGGGCGATGGAAGGACGCGAACCGTGACGACGCCGGCCGCGTCCCGCAGTCTGCGTTCGAGGAGTTCCTCAACGCCGCGATGTCGTCCATCGGCGGCGAGGGAAACTCCGCGGCCTCGTCTGGCTCCTGAGGGAGCACGGCGAGGCGCTCGAAGCCGACTTTCAGCAGCACTACGGCCTCGCGCTCGGTGGCCTGTGGTCGGGTGATCTGACACCGCGTCGCGTGGCTGTCCTCGCGATGAACCTACCGGACGGTGCTCGCGTGTGGGCGGCGCTCGGCATCGACCGGGCGTGGACGATAGGCGACCACCTCGCGGCGGTGCAGATCGACGCGACGAACACGGTGGCGTGGCTGAACTCGGACGGATCGGACAGTGACCGCCCGAAGCCGATTCCGCGCCCGTCCGATCTGCGTGAGGCGGCCGAGAAGTCGCAGCGCAACCGCGCCCGAGCGGCGAGGTATCTAGCCCGCAAGGGCGTCAACATTCAATGAGCCGGAAAGGGGGCGTCAGCATTGCGCTGGCGCCCCCTTCGGCATGTCGGCAGGGGGTCTCGTGGCTGGTGTGAACGTCGGTTCGGCGGTCCTTGAGATCTTCCCGTCCGCCAAGGGTTTCGGCGCGAAGCTGAACGCCGAAATGGGCGGCGAGATGCCCAAGGTTGGTCGTGATGCGGGCGACAAGCTCGGCGCTGGCATGAAGTCGCGCATGGGTGGTGTCGCGAAGGCTGTCGCCGTTCCGCTCGCCGCTGCTTTCGCTGCGGCTGGGGTCAAGGACTTCCTGTCGGAGTCGATCGCTGGTGCGCGCGAGTCGCAGAAGATCGGCGCGCAGACCGAGCAGGTCATCAAGTCGACGGGCAAGGCCGCGAGGATCAGCGCCGACCAGGTTGGCGACCTTGCGACGGCGATCTCGAACAAGACCGGCTACGACGACGAGGCGATTCAGTCCGGGCAGAACCTGCTGCTGACGTTCACGAACATCAAGAACGAGGCCGGCAAGGGTAACGACGTCTTCAACCAGACGACGTCGCTCATGACTGACATGTCGGTCGCTCTGGGTCAGGACACTAAGGCGTCGGCGATCCAGCTCGGCAAGGCGCTGAACGACCCGGTCAAGGGCATTACCGCCTTGTCGAAGGTCGGCGTGTCCTTCACGGCTCAGCAGAAGGAACAGATCAAGGCGCTCGTGAAGTCGGGCGACACGATGGGCGCGCAGAAAGTCATCCTCAAGGAGCTGAACAAGGAGTTCGGCGGGTCGGCGGCCGCGCAGTCGACGGCGACGGACAAGCTCAAGACGAGCATGGGCAACCTGTCCGAGCAGATCGGCGGAATGCTCCTGCCGTACGTCGATAAGCTCGCGTCGTTGATGACCTCGAAGGCTCTGCCCGCGATCTCGGGGTTCCTGCAGCAGATGCAGGACGGCACCGGCAAGGGCGGCGAGTTCGCGGCGTTCCTCAAGGACGTCGGCGACAAGGCCGTGAACTTCGGCTCGTACGTCACGACGAACGTCGTGCCTGCCATGAAGCAGTTCATCGCCGAGTTCAAGTCCGGCGAGGGCTCGGGCGGGGCTTTCAAGGCGACCTTGCAGAAGGTCTCCGACGTGGTCGGCAAGATCGTTGGCTTCCTCGTCGACCATCCCGGCATCGTGAGCGCTTTCGTTGCCGGTTTCGCGGGCCTCGCTGGGGTGAAGAAGTCCGTCGATGGGGTCTCCTCTGCCTTCTCGTCGGTGAAGACGAAGGTCGATGCTGCGAAGGCCAGTTGGGACGCCGGGAAGACCGCGATCTTGGGCCTCAAGTCGGCGGCGTCGTCGACGTCGACTGCGCTGTCTGGTCTCAAGGCTGGCTTGTCTGGGGTGAAGCCGCCGAATGCTACGGCGTGGACGGCTGCGGGTAACTCGATCCGTAACGCGGGTGCGGCTGCGAAGGGTTATGCGGCGTCGGCGATGTCGGCGTCTCGTGCGGCTCTGGCGAGTGCGGCGTCGTCGGCTCGTGCTGGTGCGGCTGCGGCTCTCGCGGCTGCTAAGCAGGGCATCCTGACGGCGGCGACGAAGGTGATGACGGTCGCTCAGCGCGCCCTGAACCTCGTCATGCGCATGAACCCGATCGGCATCGTCATCACGGCGCTTATCGCTTTCGGTGCGGGCCTCGTGCTCGCGTACAAGAAGTCCGAGACTTTCCGCAATATCGTGAACGCCGTCTGGAGGACGGTGAAGGCCTCTATCAAGGGCACCGTCGACTGGTTCCTGAAAACGGCATGGCCGACGATGCGCAACGTGTTGACGTGGATCGGCGACAAGATGAACGCCGCCAAGGTTGTCATTCAGCTGGCGTGGAGCGCGATCAAGGCCGCGTTCAAGGCCGTTGTCGATTGGGTCAAGGGAGCGTTCAAGCGGTCGTGGGACGGCGTCAAGACGGTGCTGTCGAAGCCGGTCGAGTGGGGCAAGCAGCTCATCGACCGTCAGATCACGGGCATGCGTCGCATCTTCACCGCCATCCGTGACTTCATGAAGGGAGCGTTCAAGCGGTCGTGGGATGGCCTGAAGACGGTCTTCACGAAGCCGATCGAGCTGGGCAAGCAGCTCATCGACCGTCAGATCACGGGCATGCGTCGCATCTTCACCGCCATCCGCGACTTCATGAAGGGAGCGTTCAAGCGGTCGTGGGATGGCCTGAAGAAGATCTTTACTGCACCGATCGAGCTGGCCAAGTCGTCCATCTCGGGAATCCTTGGTAAGGATGACAAGTCCGGCCTGCGGGGTGTTTTCAGCAACGCGCTCGAAGCGATCAAGAAGATCTGGGAGAAGCTCAAGGGCATCGTCGCGAAGCCGATCAACGGTGTGATTAGGATCATCAACGACCCGTTCATCAAGGGCTTCAACAAGATCGGCGGAATGGTCGGTCTGAAGATCGACGGTGGCGGCAAGGACGGCGGCATCCCGGAGATCAAGGGCTACGCTTCGGGCGGTACAATCCCCGGCCCGTGGAAGGGTCCTCGCGCTGACAACGTGCTCGGCGTGTCCAGCTCGGGTATGCCGGTCGCTCGAGTCAACCCGGGCGAGTACATCACCAAGGTGTCGTCTACGCGTTCGATGGAGCGCAAGTTCCCCGGCGCGCTCGACTACATCAACCGTTACGGCAGCCTTCCCGGCTTCGCTGACGGAGGTATCCCGAAGACGGGCATGTCGTGGCAGTGGCAGTGGGAGCAGATCCGCAGCAGGTTCCCGACTGCGCGGATGACGTCGAACTACCGCCCCGGCGCTCGCACGCGCGGCTACGGCAACATGTCGTATCACGCGATCGGGCGCGCCATCGACATCGACGGTTCGCCGTCGACGCTGGCTGCGGTCGCGCGGTGGATTCAGTCGAACTGGCTCGGGCAGACGCACGACCTGCTCTACACCCCACTGTGGGGGTCGCAGGGATTCTACAAGGGGCGATGGTCGACGCAGGCGGCGAATACCGTCGCGGATCACCGTAACCACGTTCACTGGGGCCTCGAAGGCAACGCCGAGAAGGGCAAGTCCCTGTGGGGCAAGATCGTCGGCGGCCTCTCGGGCCTTGTGTTCGACAAGCTCAAGGGCCCCGCGTTCAAGCTCATCGACGGCGCAGTCAGCAGGTTCGGTGGCGGCGACTTCACCAAGAAGTTCCTCGGCGGCCTCGCGAAGAAGCTCATCGAGAAGGCGATCAGCTTCGGCAATGACTCCGGCGGTGGTTCGGCGGATGCGGCTCCGAGCGACGTTTCTGGGGCGGTGGCGCTGGGCAAGCAGATGGCGGCGGCGCGCGGCTGGACGGGCAATGAGTGGAATGCTCTCTATCAGTTGTGGCAGCGCGAATCGGGTTGGCGAGTTAACGCCGACAACCCGACGAGCGACGCCTACGGCATCCCCCAGGCATTGCCCGGCTCCAAAATGGCGTCCGCCGGTTCAGACTGGCGAAACAATGCAGCCACGCAGATCAAGTGGGGCATGGACTACATCGCCGGACGTCCGGACTACGGCACTCCATCGCGTGCATGGGCGAAGTGGCAATCTCGCAGCCCGCACTGGTACGCCGACGGTGGTCTAGTCGAGCGTCAGATCCCGGTGTTCGACAACGGCGGCACGCTCGCACCGGGCATCAACCTCGTGCACAACAAGCTCGGCAAGCCTGAGCCGCTCGTCCGTCCCGAGCAGGCATTCAACAAGGCGGAAATGGCTGACGCGCTCGTGGAGGGATTCACCCGCGCGTTCTCGCCGGTCACCGATGACGCGCTGTTCGAGCGCAACCGACGAGTCCAGGCCCGTGTGACGGCTCAGGGCGGAAGGAGCGTGCTCTCGTGACGGTACTCGAGGTGCAGCCTGGCGTGCGCGTGAGCCGCGCCGGCACGTACTACGACGCTTTCCCGTGTGCGGCTTCCGATGGCGCGTCGACAGCTGTCATCGGGTGGAAGCAGGACTCGGGCCATGTCACGACCGCGACGGGTGAAGCGGTCGTGCGTGTGACGCGCGACCGCGGCGCGACGTTGTCGCCGATCACGCCGCTAGTTCCCCGCAAGGCCGGTGATCCGGCGCGCACCGTGGCTGGCTTGACGTGGAACGCTCGCGCCCGGATCTTCGTGGCGCTGTTGCACGAGATGGTCGTCGACTCCAAGGGCAAGATCACCTCACGCTCGTGCCGGCTGCTGTCCTCGCCGGACGGTACGACGTGGCGGCCCTACGGGTCGGCGCTCGCGTGGCCGTCGGCGGCGTGGGTGTTCGCTTCGGACGTGCACTGGGTGGACGACGGGTCGGCGGACGGGGTGCTCCTGGTTGCCGCGTACGCGTCTCTGCCTGACGCGCCTGCAGATTGGGCGACGTTCATCCTGTCGTCCAGCGACGGCGCCACGACGTGGTCGCAGTCGAACTTCCCGCGTCCCACGGCGGGCACGTCAACGGTCGAGCCTCGGTTCGCGTCCCATGGTGGGCGGGTGTGGGTGGCGACTCGCCACGACAAGTCGTGGACGCTCCTGCTGCGCTCGAGCGACGACTTCGGTGCCTCGTGGGGCTCACCGAAGCTCATCGCGTCGCAGGCATCGGGCGAGCCGGGCATCTTCGTCACGCGTGACGGCACGATGGTGTGTTGGTACCGCGACCTACGCTCGGAGTTTCCCGGCAGCACGTCAGCGCGGGCTCACGCGCCGTTCACGATGCTCGTCAGCAAGGACGAAGGCGCGACCTGGGACGACCTGGGTGACCCCACGAAGTCGGGGCTGCCATCGATGTACCAGGGTTTCGCCGAGTTCGATGACGGCACGGTCCTCGCCGCGTACGGGCTCGAGGGATCCGCGACGACGCTGTGGGCCTCGTCGGCGGTCTTCGTCGCCCGGATGGTACCGCTGAGCATTTCCGCGGCGGTCGGACGCACCCTGGCCGGATTGCCGGTGGTGCGTGTGCGTTCGGCGTCGTCGAAGGCGTGGCGCCGCGTCGAGGGCGGTGAGTGGGAACGCGTACGGCAGGTCGTCGACGAGTCCGGCGCGCTCGTGGACGCGGAGGCACCCGCGGGACGCGTCGTCACCTACACGACGAGCTTGCGCCCCGGCGCTCCGACGACGACGGTTCGCCCGCAGCCACCCCAGACGTTGTGGCTCGTGGTGCCGGATGACCCAGAGGCGAGCGTGCCCCTGCTCGTGCAGGACGGGGGCGCTCACGAGTGGGAGCCGAAACGTACGGTCGCGACACTCGAGATCCCTGGTGGGACACCGTTCTCCCGCGACTTCGGCCCGAGCGGCCGCGCCGGGTCGATCGCGGTATGGTGCCTGGACGCGCGTGATGTCTCGCGCGTGACCGCCGCGTTGGACGTGCCGGGCGTGAAGATGCTCGCCATTCCCGAATCCATGTGGATCCTGGCCCGAGCGCCGCGCTGGGTGATGGTCACAGGAACCCAGGAACAGGCGCTCGGCATCTCCACGGACGAGCAGACGTGGGGCATCACCCTGAGCGTGATCCCGGCATCGCGACCCGCAGTCATCGACAACGTCGGTCACGGGTGGGCGTCACTGAGCGCTTCAACGTGGAGTGCTCTTGCATCGTCGTGGGGAGCCCTGTCGTGATTCCAGTTGCCGACGATGTGCGCGCCGCCTTTCTGTCATCCTCCGCAGCAGATGTGCGCGCCGAGGTGATGCACGCCCGACGCGTGCTGGGGCGCCTGGACGTCGCCGCGTGCTCGGTCACGGACGACGGCGACGCGTTCGCGCGGCGCTCGGCGTCCCTGGCGTGCGCCGCAACCCCAGAAGCGGTCGACATGCTCAGCCGGCCGGGCGTGGGTGTGCGGGTCAGCGTCGGAATCGGCTTCGGCGGCACGGTGCACTGGGTGCCTGTGCATTGGGGCTGCGTATTCACGCGTGGCCGGTCCATGACGAGCGCAGCGATCGACATCACGTCGACGGATATGTTCACGCGCCTCAAGCGGGCGCGGTTCCTGTCGCCGCGCGCGAGCACCCGTGGGTCGACGGTGCCGTTGCAGATCTTCGAGCTCGCGCGGGAGCGCATCCGCTGGGCCGGCGTCGTGAACGAAAGCCACGTCGCGCCAGCGGTGGCGCCGGTCACCTGGGACACCGATCGCGACAAGGCGATCGAGGATCTCGCTTCCTCGGCTGGCCTCGAGGCTTTCTGGCGGCCCACGGGCGACATCGTGGTGCGCCCCGTCCGCTCGATCACGATGCGCCCCGACGCCCACATCCGCCAAGGCGTCTCACTCGCGGACGCGTCGTGGACGCAGTCGAGCGAGACCGTGATCAACGCGGTCCGCGCGCACAGCGACTCGTCGAACGGCGCCGGGTTCTCGGGCGTCAGCATCGACGCGGACCCGACGTCGCCGACGTTCGTCGACGGCGAGTTCGACATGAACGTCGCGTACTACTCCTCCGAACTCTTCACGTCGAACGCGCAATGCCGGCAGGCCGCGCTGGCACAGCGCCTCCTACAGTCCCGCAACGTCGAAACGGTCGAAGTCACGTGCGCACTCATGCCGTGGCTCGAGACGGGCGACCGCATCAACGTCAGCGTCGAGGGTCGCCTGTTCCAAGGCGTCGCCACGAACATCAGCTTCGACTGCTTCGGCGCGAGCATGACGATCACGCTGGCGCTCGCGAAGGCGCCCGAGGGCGAAGGGGAACTGGAATGACGACCGCTGCAGGAACGGTACTGAGCCGCAACGCTGACGGCACCGTGCAGGTGCGCGTCTGGGGAGGCACGATCACTGCGTCCACAACGGAAGCGACATCGCTCGCGGCACCGGGGCAGGCGTGCACGCTCACCCGTGTCGGTGACGGCGTCAGCGGGTCGTGGCAACTGAGCGCGCTCCCACCACCGGGAGCGCTTGGACCAAACCTCGTGCCGAACCCGTCCTTCGTCCTCGTGGACGAGGTTGGAGGACCCGCAGGGTGGACGAGTGCCTCCTCGACCGGCGCGTGCAGTGTCGTCGCCTCCCCCGACGCATCCGCGGCGGGTGGCCCGGCGGTACTTGCGGTCATCGACGCAGAAGATCCGCCGCCCGTCGGTGTCATCGAAGCGGCGACGCCGTTCTTCATCGATCCGGGCCAGACCTACACGGTCTCGGTGAAGATCGCGACTACCTCCGACGTGCCGGGCGCGCGCGTGAGCGTCGACCTTCTGACCTCTGCCTCACCGAACATGCGTCAGGAGATCGACGCGAGGACCACGATCCCTGCGGCGGCGCTAGCGACGGTCGGCGCCACATGGGTGGAGCTGTCTGGTGCGGCGACGCCACCTGAGGGCGAGGAGTACGCGCTGGTTCGTATCACCATGACGGCCGCCGCCTCGACGCCCGCCACCTTCATGATCACCGACGTCGCGATCCGCGCGACGCTCACCTGACGAGGAGACACCTATGCCTGTCACGGTCGGCCCCTTCACGGGCATCGGCGAAGAGTACGACCCGTCCGACGAGTCGAGCGACCCGAAGAAGTGGCCCAGCTGGTTCAACGGAGTCCACCTCACGGAGCTGCAGGGGTCCACTGTCTCGTCGTTCCCCAACGAGGCATCGATGCGCGCCGGCGGGTCGCCCGCGATGGGCCAGTCGGCGTTCGCATGGACGCAAGACACGGGCACGTTGTGGGCGTTCTTTTCCGGTTCCTGGCGCGCGATGGTCAGCGCCAACGGCGGCGCGTGGTCAACGAAGACCCCGGTGTGGCGGTACATCAACAACGGTGCACTGTCAGACGCCCTGTCCTACGGAAACGGCCGCGGCGTCATGCGATACTCGACGTCCGGTAAGACCGTGCACTTCAGCATGACCATCACGCGCGGCTCGTCCACCAACATGGGAGCCGGGGACTACTTCTTCGAGCTGCCGAAGATTCCGAAGGTCTACACCTCCGTGGGCGGCACCGCCACCATCTCGCTCACCAACGCCAAGAGCGGGCCCGCTATTCGCAACGCCACCGTTCAGGGCGTCGGAGCTGGGCGATTTGCGCTTCTCCTGAACGACAACTCCGGGAAGCGCCTGTCCCATCTGACCGGGAGCAGCGACGGGAAGGCCGCCGACGGGTGGAGTCCCGGCGACGAGATCGTTGTCAACGGTTTCTACGAGCAGGCGTGAGGAGGAAACGATGGCAACTCTGATCTGCGACGTGGTCCTGCCCGGCGGCCAGGTGACACTGGACGACGCTACGGATGCCCGCTACCGTGTCACCTACGACCGGCCCGTGCGCCTGGCCGCCGGGGGTGTCACCTTCCCCAAGATCGAATCGGCCACCAATGCGTTCGGGTGGCCTTGGTTCGAGATCCATGCCAACGACTCGCCCGACGTCCACCTCGACGACCGCGGCTTCGGCATCAAGGTGCACGTAGAGTGGACCAGCCCGGACGGGCGCCCGCAGACGGCGGATGCCCTCGTGGCCGTATCGACGGCGGACTTGGACGAGTCAGGGCGTGCGCTCCTGTCGAAGCTCGACCTGCAGGCCACCCCAGTGCCCCGCACCGACCTCGTCGGCGCGGGGTCGATCTTGGCGCGCATGTCCGATGTAGAAGCCGTCGCCGGCCAGTCCATCGCAGACGCCGCCGCCGCCAAGAGTGACGCTGCTGCTGCGAAGAGTGACGCCGCCGCTGCCGCCGCCCGGATCGACCAGGCTGTCGCGTCACAGGACACGGCGACCGCGCAGAACATCACGAGCGGAAGCGCAACGCGAGCAGCGCTGTTCAAGAACGCCGGAGACATCCGCGGGTACGGAGCCACCGTGGAGGCAACAGACAACAGGCCGGCCATCCAGGCCGCCATGGATGCGGCTGCCACGAACGGGGGCATCGTCTTCGTGCCTGCCGGGACGTGGAACGTCGTGGCGAAGTCGCAAACGTTGATCGCGCGCGCAAACGTCACCATCGTCGGAGAGGACCGAACGCGATCCATCATCCGAGTCCACGAGAGCTCTGGAGACTGGGCCTACCTCTTCGTCTATGGCGGCGCCACCCGAGACAACACAGTGTTCCGAAACCTGACAGTCGATGGCAGCGCAGATGTCAAGCCCACCGGGACGAACACTGGTTGGGACAAGGCGCGCACGCTGTTCCATCTGTTCGGCAAGGGCATCGTCGTCGAGGACTGCAATCTCATCTGTAACGGCACATGGGCGGGGCACTTTGTCGGCGATGACGCCACGATCCGCCGCAACAGGATCACTGTCGACATGCGCTCGTACCCGCTCGGCACCTTCGACCAGTCGATCATCTGGATCAGCGGGCAGCGCAGCCGCGTCCAGGACAACGACTTCGCGACTCTCGAAGCGGCGAGCAACTCATTCACCGTCCGCACGGCGATCGAGTTCCAAGGTCATCGCTTCACCGTTTCCGGCAACAAGGGCGGCCGCTTCCAGAACGGCATCATCTTCACGGCGCAAACCTACGGACCGGGGTCGAGCTCGTACTACACGAACCCGACCGCTGGTGCGCAGAACAACGTCATCGAGGGCAACGACTTCGTCTGCACGCGCAGCGGTGTCGAAATCTGGGGCATGTGTATCCCTTCGCCGGGGACGATCCGCGGCACGCGCATCCGCCGCAACACGTTCACGCTCGACAACGTTGGACCCGCGCCCGCGACCCCACCTGCAGCGGTGTCATTCCGCATCGGCACGCCAGGTGCTAGCGGTCACGACGGCACGCAGACGACACCCGTCGTCGACCTCAAGATCAGCGACAACACGGTGCAGTACACGCAGCGCGCCGTGACAACGTCGTTCACCTCAGCCAACGCCGCATTCCGCCTGTATACAGAAATCGCGCTGTCGGGCGTGAAGATCACCGGCAACGAGGTCTTTGGGTGCGGCGGCTATGGCGTTATCGCATACGTCGCCGACTCGTCATCAGCCTGGATCGACGGTCTCGACGTGCAGAACAACAGCTTCACCGACGTACGCGAACCGGTCCGGATCGTGCGCAACGTGCGCAACTGGAGCGTGACCGAAAACTGGTTCATCCAGACCCAGGCGTACTCGACGTTCGCGGATAACATGGTCGGCACGGTCGAAGCGCGGCCCGGAACGTACACGGACAGCACGAACGGGACCATCCTGCGCAACAGGCTGCGCGTGCCGGCTACGCTCAAGCCCTTCTACCCGACACGCGATCAGGGCATCGCGCAGTCGACCTACCCGGCCGCGCGAGGCTTCGTCGTCGAACAAATGGGTGTCGCCCTTGAGGCGCCGGGGAAGACGGCAACGGTTGGGAACGCGGACGTCATGCGTCGCACGGACGGTTCGAGTGTTCGCGCGCAGTACGCGGCGGGCGCGACCCTTGGGACGCTGACGGCGGCGGACGGCTCAAGCGTCACGATCAAGTCAGTGACGGATGCGCAAACGATGGAGGTCTCTGACGCGACCAACATTTCCCCCGGCCAGGTCATCAAGATCCCATTCAACGCGCCCTTCGCGTCGGGTAGCGCGGTTGTCGTGGCTGTCCTCGGCGGGACGGTGCGAGTGAGCGCCGGCCAGCTCACCGCCGCGTCCGGCCACTCGTGGGACGAAGCTGCGGGCGCGTCGCTCTCGTACTACGGACAGGTGGTGACCGTCTCATGATCCGCTGGATCCGCGCCCACGCCGACCCCGACGAATGCCTCGCCATCCTGCTCGCCATCATCTGTCTGTGGGCGGGCTGGGCGACATGGAACGACATCATCGGCAAACCCAAGGACGCCCCGCACCTGCGCATCCCCGGCGAGATACGCGCGTTCATGTGGTGGGGATGCGCCGCCGTCAGCCTCGCCGCGCTACGCCTACCCCGCACCTGCAAAACGCGACGATGGGCGCACGGCTTCCTCGGCGTCGGCTTCATGATCAACCTGCGCCTCGGCTCCTACCTCGCGTCATGGATCGCGTCATGGGAATGGGTCGACCGCTTCCTGCCCGATCGCGTCATGCAGGGCGACCCCAGGGCAGTCGGCTCCATGTGGATCTACGTCGGCCTCGACGTCCTCGTCATGTGCCTCATGCTCGCGCCCTGGTCATGGTCCTACCTCGACAAGAAGCCGATGCGAGGCGGTCGGCTAGAGAAGAAGGAGCACGCGCGGTGATCTCCGACGGGGGTATGTCGATGCCCGACTTCTCCGACCCCGGCGCCGTCATGGGCTTCATCGTCACCTTCGCGTTCCTCACCCTCATAGGACGCGTCGGCAAGATCGGGCAGATCGGCGCGCGCATGGGCGGCGAACAGGCCGAGCCAACGCAGCAGGTCACCGTGCCCACCCCCGACGGCGGGCACACCAGTCACGACGTCACCGGAATCGACCCGGCCGTCCTCGCGATCTTCCAAGCCCACGCCGCGACCATCGAGTCCATGCAGACACGCCTCGCCAAGCAGGCCGGCGACATCAGCGACCTGCAGAAGCGCGAAGACCGCCTCGCCAAGCACATCGTGCTGCTCAAGAAAGGCGTCGAGTCGGGCGCCTTCCCGCCCTGGCCCGACGACCCCCAGTAACCTCACTCGCCGACCCGAGAGGCCTCCCGATGCTCCCTGCCCATGTCCCATCCGGCACGCTCACCCTCGACGCCGCGCACGTCGTCGCCATGACAGGCAGCGCAGAGCCCGTCGATGGTCTGAGTGTCGATGTCGTCGCGAGCGTCGACACGGTCACGCACACCCCCACGGGCACGCTCGTCCTGCCAACGCCGAAGGACCGTTTCGAAGTTGGCGACGACGGCGCCCTGTCACTCGCCGTGGCCGCGACGACCTCGGACGAATGGAACGTCAGCGGCTGGCACTACCGGGTGCGCCTACGTCGCCCCGGCCTGTCCGACCTCACCGTGCGCGTCCAGGTCAGCCCCGACGAGACGGTCAGCCTCGGCGAACAGTTCGCGCTCAAGCCGATCCCCGGCGCAGCGGTGCAGGTCATCGAGCAGGGCAAGGGCGACAAGGGCGACAAGGGCGACAAGGGCGACCCCGGCGAAGATGGTCACTCGCCAGTCGTGGCGATGCAGGGCGACCAGCTCGTCATCGACGGCATCATCGTCGGCCCGCACCTCACCGGCCCTCCCGGCGACAGCAACGCACAGATCGAGCAAATCGACCAGATGCGCCGCTACCTCGACGGCTACGAGACCAAGTCGGTTAGTGGCACGGCCACGGTGAGCACGACCACCGCGGGCACGTTCGCGCTCGACCTGACCGCTGACACGACCCTCACCATCGACGGCAAGCTCGGTCAGACGGTCGTCCTCGACGTCGTCACGGGCGGCAAGAATCTGACCGTCGTCAACGGGCCGACGATCACGGCAGATGGCGTTTACGCGCTGCTACTGACGCGCGGCAAGTGGAAGGGCGGCACGACCGGCACCGCGTCCACGGGCGGCGGCTCCACGGGCGGCACTGGTGACACGACGACGCCCCCCACCGACACCTCGGCCACCCTCATCGGCAAACTCGACCTCGCGGGCGTCGCGGACGGCACGAAGATGTCCACGATCAACCTGTCGAACGGCACCACGCCCGTCGCTGGCACGCGCCTCGAAACGCTCGGCGGGAAGATTGTCGTCAGCCCCGACCAGCGCGAAGGTGAGCTGGTCTACCGCGTATCCACGCCGAAGCAGCGAGTGAGTGCCACTTACAAACTGCCTCGCAGCGGAGAGGTGCGTGTCGGACTCAACGTCGTCGGCGGCATCCGTGAAACGCCGTGCCTCATCCGTATCTTCGACACGGGGAGGGCCGAGTTCGCCAACCCGGACGGGGATAATTTCACTCTCGACGCGGCGCTGCCCACTTTCCCTAAGACGGGCACCGTCGCAATCGACTTCGACGCCACCACCGGAACCGGCGCCGTCTACCTCAACGGCACACGCCTCGGCGGCTTCACATCCCCGACCTACATGAACACCGACGCTACCAAGCGTCGCGCTGGCGGCATCTATCTCGTTTCGGTCGAGGCAGACCGCCCCTCCGGCCCGAACCCAGTCACCCTGTCCGACGTGAAGATCGAGGCGCTCCCGTGAGCACCCGCGCCGCACTCCTCCCCGCCCCTGCCACACATACGGGGGGCGTGACCACGCCGGTCACGCCTCCCAATGCGCGCATCCCCATGCCCGCAACTACCGACCCCCTCCTCGCCGCGATCCGCCCTGACCCCGCGCACACGGTCGCGCAGATTGTCGTCGCCCAGGACGGCACCGGGGACTACGACAACCTCGGGGACGCCTTCGCTGCCGTCGAGGCGGCACGCTCACTGCCTATGGCGATCAAGGGCAAGACCAAGGTCGACCCGACCGTGCGCGTCGATATCGCTGTCAAGCCTGGCGTCTATGAGCCTGGAGCCTGGTCTGGAGGGTTCGCCGTGCCGTGGGTCAACGTCTTCGCGACCGACCAGACACCCGGCGCGACGGTCTGCAACATCGGCACCGAGCCCTGGGGCGGTCTCTACTGGGAAGGTGTCGATATTGTCAACCCGGCGACCATCACCACCTTCGATCCCAAGTACGCCGTTCATATGCACTCCGCCACAAGCGACACGCTGCGAGGAAGCACGGCGATCTTCGCCCGCTGCACCCTCGCCAACCTCGCGAAGGAATCAGGTGGCAGCGGCGTCCCTATCGGCATGGACGGCGAGAAGCAGGGAACTCTTGCCCTGCACGACGTGCGCCTCGTCTTCGCAGAAGGGGGAGTCGCCCGCACAAACCTCCACGGGTGGTCGGACTGGGTGACGCGCAACGACGAGGACGGCCCAACCGTGGGCATGGACGTGATCTTCTCCAAAGTCGCCTACGACGGCGGAATGCTCTCCTACGATGCGCTCAACGGCCAGAGCCGCGACGAGATGTGGGTTGTCGACTGTACCGCAAAGGGGGCGCGCCTCACCGGGGCAGCGACCACCCTCCACGTCGCACGCTCCACCCTCAACACCGTCACCGCAGACGGGGCGCAGGACACCCGCTCCGACTGGCCCATCCCCACGGGCGGACTCTCGGCCCGCGACAAGCAGAGATGGGGCATCGCATGATGGCCCGCCGACCCCAATAGCACCCCACATCCCGCAAGCCCCGCGCCACCCGGCCGGGGCTATCTCATTGCCCAAGGAGGCACCTCATGAGCCTGCCACCGATCACGCAGATCCCGAGCCCGAACAAGCACTCCGGCCGAACCCGTAAGGTGCGCGTCGTCGTCGTCCACACGATGGAGTCGCCCGAGAATGCGACGACCGCTGAGGACGTCGCACGCAACTGGTTCGCCAGGACGGCAGCCCGAGCATCCGCGCACTACTGCGTCGACGCCGACAGCATCGTGCAGTGCGTCTCCGAAACCGACACCGCGTGGGCCGCACCCGGCGCCAACGCTGACGGCATCCAAATCGAACTTGCCGGCCGCGCAGGTCAGGGCGTCGAAGGGTGGGCTGACACCTACAGTGCCGCCGAGCTCGACATCGCGGCACGTCTCGTCGCCGACATCTGCACGCGCCACAGCATCCCCATCCGCAAGCTGACACGCGAGCAGCTCGCAGCCGGTGAGCGCGGCATCATCGGACACGCCGACGCGAGCGCCGTCTACCGACTCTCGGATCACACCGACCCCGGCCCCGACTTCCCGTGGGATCAGGTCATCGCCAAGGCCCGCGCCTACGCGGCACCGACCCCCGTGGCGGCCGTCAAGAACGGTGCGAAGGCCGCCGCGTCAGCGATCAAGCTCGCCAAGGGAACCCCGTTCCCCCTCGCGCCCGGACACTGGTACGGCGTCGACGACAAGACGCCCCGCTCACACTCCGGCGCCCGCGTCGCCGACCGCGCACAGATCAAGCGCATCCAAGCGAAGGTCGGCGCCACCGCAGACGGACGCATCGGCCCCCGCACAGCCGCAGCCGTCGCTCAATGGCAGCGCAAGAACAAGCTCACCGCCGACCAGAAGGTCGGGAAGATCACCTGGACGAAGATGGGACTCTGACAATGCGAGACACCACAGCATTCATCAACGAGTCGATGGGCGCCTGCCACCTGCTCGCGTTCGTCGTCGACGCAACCACCGAAGGCGCATACGCCCTCGAGTACGAGAAAGCCGACCCCGGCCGGCACAAGTCCGACTCGTGGCACGGTCGCCGTGACCCGTGGAAGCGTTACATGCTCGCCGCCGACGTCAACGCACGCGACGGCAACGAGCGCGCCGAGCACGCACTGTTCCGCGACGTCCTCGTCCCGCGGGCGAAGGCGCACGGACTCGCGGTGACGTGTGGCATCGGGCGTTACCACGTCAACAACCACTCGATCGGTGACGGCCTGCATCTGCACGTCGATGTCGGCCACTGGGCGAACTTGGGCGACCGTCCGAACACGCCGAAGGGCTACATCGCGTCGTGGGTCGGTCGCACGAGTCTGCCGCCGTGGCCCGTGCGTGCCTTCCAGAAGCAGCACGGCCTCGTCGTCGATGGCATTCCGGGGAAGCTGACGGTCACCGCTCTGCAAAAGACGGTCGGAGCGAATCCGGACGGTCTTTGGGGTCCGCTCACCACGAAGGCGATCCAGCGCAAGGTGAAGACGACGCCCGATGGTGTGTGCGGCCCGAACACGTACTACGGCCTTGGCTTGCTCATCAAGGGAGGTGTGAAGTGACCATCAGCGCACGCACCCGCCAGATCATCTACGCCCTCGCAACCCTGGCCGGCCTCATCGGCACATGGGCGTTAGCGAAGGGTTGGATCGACACCGCCGACGCCGCGTTCCTCACCGGCGTCGTGTCGCTCGTGACCGGCCTCGCCACCGTCAAGACCGGCGACCCCGCGCCGCCCGTCGCAGCCGAGGACGTTCAGGCCGGTGACGTCGTCGAGGTCATCCCCGCAACCGAAGCGACCTCGGACACCAAGAGCGACGCCGCTGGTACGCTGTAATCCTCTACTTTCCCAGGTAAGAGCACCCCGGCATCCGCCAGGCGCAACGTAAGCCCCTCGCCTTCATCTTCGCGCGAATGAAGGCGAGGGGCTTTCTTGCGTCCTCACCCGTGAAGACTAATCCGGCTTGGTCTACAAAGGGTGTATTCTCGGGGCATGAGCATCTACTACACCGACGACCTCGTGACCCTCCACCACGGCGACGCGCTCGAGGTCACCGACTGGCTCAGCGCCGACGTGCTGATTACCGACCCGCCGTATGGCATGGCTTTTCAGTCGTCCAGGACGACTGAAAAGCGTCCCATCGCAGGCGACAGGACGACATCTGCTCGCGATGCCGTCCTCGCAGCCTGGGGTGCAGATCGCCCCTGGCTCATGTTCGGCACCTGGCGCGTAGAGCGGCCTGTGTCGACACGCAGTGTCCTGATCTGGAACAAGCAGGGAGCAGGCCCAGGAATGGGCGACCTGAGCCAGCAGTTCGGAACATCGCACGAAGAGATCTACCTAAGCGGAGGGTGGAAGAAGAAGTCGTCGCGCCGCGGGTCCGTCATTACCACGACCGAGTCGCCCTCGGGTTTGACGGCCGAGATCGGCCACCCGACGCCGAAGCCGATCCAGCTCATGGAGCTCCTAGTTTCGGTAGCTCCAGACGGTGTCATCGCCGACCCGTTCGCTGGTAGCGGCTCAACGCTCGTCGCCGCCGCGCGACTCGGACGCCGCGCCATCGGCGTTGAGCTGGAGGAAAAGTACTGCGAGGTCATCGCAAAGCGCCTGTCGCAGGGCGTCCTCGACTTCGGGGAGCAAGCATGAGCATCTACTACCAGGACGACCGCGTGACCCTCCACCACGGCGACTGCCTCGAAATCACCGACTGGCTCGACGCCGACGTCCTCGTCACCGACCCGCCCTACGGCATGAACGCAGCGCTCACTCGAACGGCAATAGACGTGCCGATCGCAAACGACCACGACACAACAATCCGCGATCGAGTACTCGACTGCTGGGGGTCGCGACCAGCCATCGTGTTCGGCCACTGGCGCAAGCCGAGGCCAGCCAAAGTGCGACACCTCGGCGTATGGGACAAGGTTCACATGGCACTCGGCTCGCCCGCCGCCCCATTTGCCACCACACACGAGGAGTTCTATCTGCTCGGCGAAGGGGACTGGAATCCTGGACGGCGCCCTACAGTTCTTCGATTTCCGAACCTGCTTGGAAGTTCACGTCCAGACCACCCAACTCCGAAGCCAGTGGGGCTCATGGAGGCGCTGATCGACGCGGCGCCGCCGGGGGTAGTGGGAGACCCCTTCGCCGGATCGGGAGCCACTCTCATCGCTGCTCGAAACTGCGGCCGTCGCGCCATCGGCGTCGAGCTCGAGGAGCGTTACTGCGAGGTCATCGCCAAGCGCCTGTCGCAAGGCGTCCTCGATTTTGGGGATCTCGCATGAGTGACCCCATCGACGAGCACCTGAAATACCTTGCCCGCTCACGGTATTCAGCGGCGACCCTCCGCGAACGAGAACGAGTGCTGCGATCCCTGCCCGGAGACCCTTTCACCCTCACCCGGGAGCAAGTCCAAGCGTGGTGGGAGGAGCGTCAGACACGCCCAGACGGGTCACCTCGCGCCGCCTCCACCCTGTCCCAAGAGTCGAGCCACGTCCGCCGCTTCTGCAGGTGGGCGATGCAGCAAGGGCTCACCGAACGCAACATCGCTGACTGGCTGCCCGACGTGCGCCAGACCAAGCCCGCCGTCATCCCCGTATCCGAAGGCGAGCTCAGCCGCCTCATGGACGACGCCCCCGACGACATACGCCGAGCCATCGCCCTCGCCGCAATGGCCGGCCTCCGCTCAGGGGAGATCGGGCAAGTCGAATGGGCCGACATCGACCGAGGCAACGGCGTCTTGTGGATCAGGCTGTCGAAGGGCAACAAGGGCCGCAGCATCCCGTTGTCGGCCGGCCTGCTCGGTGCGCTCGGTGACCCAGGTGAGGGGCCGATCATCGGCAAGCACATGTCAGGCAAGGCCGTGTCGCAGATGCTCGGCCGATACATGCGCGCGCGAGGCGTCGACCTGACCGCCCACAAGCTGCGCGCACGGTACGCGACACGCTTCCTCGCCGCGACAGGAGACCTCAAGGCTGCCGCGGACGCGCTCGGGCACGCCGACCTCACGAGCATCGGGCGCTACGTCGTGGCCTCGAGCGACACGATGAGGCGCGGCGCTGAGGCCGCTGGAAGGATTGGGTAGCGCGGTTTCGCGCGGCTCCTGCCACATGGTGAGACGCCCATTGTGTATACATGTCCGTACATGCGACAGTAGTGGCACGAACGGAAACGAAAGCGACTCGCACCAGCCGCCAAGCACAGCACGAGTCGCTTCCGCACAACACCCAAAGGATACGCGATGAACCTCCGAAGCCTCATCCGCCAGAACCTCCCCGACGGCGAAGCTTGGGACGTGGACGAGATCGCCCAACGCGCACTCGCCAGCGTCACCACCGACACCCAGGCACGAGAACTCCTCGCCGAGGCGATGCCGTACATGGTGCGAGAGGTGATGAAGGAATCGCGCCGTAGCGCCTCGAAGCCCACGCCACAGAACCGCAGCAGCAAGGTCGCCGCGATCCGCGAACAGCACCAGCGCCGCCTTACGGATGCCCGCTACCCCGACGCGAACGGCGTGTGGCGTCGCATCGGCTCATTCACCAAGGCCGACCTCGATGCGCTGGCCGACAAACTCCACGCCAACGCGATGCGTAACCTCGCTCGAGAGAAGGCTATCCGCGCCCTGTCCGAGCAGTTGACGCAGACTGGCGCAAACACCGTTGACGAACTCGACGACGCCGACACCCTCCTGGCAGGTGCCGCATGAGCACCGCCACCCACGAACTCCTCGACGGCCATCCCATGCGCGAAATCCATACGACGCACGCCGTCGAGGGCACCACTTCCGCCGACCATCATGCACTCGATGCCCAGCCGTGCAGCGTCGGCGGAACCCACTTCCCCAGCGGCCGATACGCAGTCGAAGCCCAAACATCGCGCGCCGCTGGGGACACCGACCACCTCACGGGCCGAGGTGGCCCCGAAACCCACACGAACTTCGCCCGTGAGGTCACAACTTCCCCTGCCGCCGACTCAGACTCGGGACCCAGAACGGACGCGCGGCAGGGGAGCCCACTTGAGTCGGGCCGGTCGGCCAATCTATCGCCGGAGCCCAGCAAGCGGGCGCTGGCCGATCCGACTCTCGCACTCGCCGCAGACGTCGTTGACGACCTCGAACGCGTCAAGATCGCCAACCAGAACAGGCTGCGCGCCCTCACCCGCGACGTCGAAGACAGTGACGGCGAAATGCGCGGCTTCGGTCTCGACGAGTCGCACCCGGCTGTCGCCCAACTCGCGGCGCTCGTCACGATGATCGAAGCCGCCGAGGCCGAGGCCGTGAAGAACCTGCAGCGCGCCATGCGGAAGCACCCGCTTGGCCCGTGGGTTAAGGCGCAGAAGGGCGTCGGCGAGAAGCAGGCAGCGCGCCTGCTCGCCAAGATCGGCGACCCTTACATCAACAGCGCCACAGGTGAGCCTCGCACCGTCTCCGCGCTGTGGGCGTACTGCGGCCTCCACGTCATCAACGGCGAATCCGCGCGACGACGCAAAGGGCAGCAGGCGAACTGGTCGACGCTCGCCAAAACGCGCTCCTGGCTCATCATCCAGTCCGCGATGAAGCAGCTCGACGCCGACTGCAAGACGGAAACGGGAATCGCCGACCACGTAGAGGGATGCACCTGCTCCCCGTACCGCGTCATCATCGACGAACGCCGGCAGCACACCGCCGAGACGCACCCCGACTGGACACCCGGCCACTCCCTCAATGACGCACAGCGCGTCGCATCCAAGGCACTCCTACGAGACCTCTGGATCGAAGCGCGCCGCATCCACACCGAACGAAAGGAGGAAGCATGAACGAAGACCTCATCGGAACCGCCGAACTCGCCCGCGAGCTCGGTGTCTCACCCCAGACGATCTACCGGCGCGTCAAGGACGGCACCATCAAGCCCGCCATGACCGCACCAGGCGGACAGCACGGCACCTGGCTGTTCCACCGGCCCGACAAGACCAACCCCACCAAGGAGACAACGCGATGACCACCCCGCCCCTCAACTGCCCCATCTGCGGCGACTTCCTCTGCCCCGTCACCTGGCACCGAAAGGCGAACCGATGACTCTCATCACCCTCACCCGCGACGGAAGAGTCGAGGTCGATCACGATGGCCGCCCGGTCAAGGTGTCGCGCGAAGCGTTCGCCGCCGTCCTCGCGACGTCGAAGGATGACCGCCGCTTGGCCGGCCGACTTTTCGACCACTACCGGCACCTGTGCGCCGTTTGTAGCGACCTCCGCTGCTACGACGACCGGCACGTCAAGGCGCTGCACACCATGCAGGAGGGCGAACTCCATGACCGCGTCCGTGAGGTGCTCAAGTGGCAGCCCGAGTGGTCGCGCACCAGCCACGCCCGCCACAACGGCTACACGCGCCGCACCGATTTCGAGCGCGCCATGCGAACCACGAACGACGGCGCCGCACTGCTCGAGCAGCTCTGGAAAGACGCCGAGGCGCGCTACGTCCGACCGACCGGAGATGCCCGATGAGCACAGCACCCGAGATCCTTGTCGTCGTCAACGGTGAGACGAAGCGCCTGGCCGATTGCCGCTGGGTCCAGTACGCGCCGTGCGGCTGCATCTGCACGATTACTGCGACCATCTCAGGCGGAAATCCTCTCGCCACGCCCGGCCAGGTCGATGAATGCATGGGGACAACGAAGCGCGAGGCGGAGCGTGAACGCGAGCTCGGCTTCACGTGGAAGCTCGAAGAGAACGACACCAACCTCTATGAGCGCTTCAAGGACTGCGAGCACGAACCGACGTGGGGCGTCGAACCTCGCCCAACGCTCGACGGCTACGAGTGGGGCGTCGACTACTCCGTGGCCTCTGGCGCAATCGCTCACCTCGTCCACGAAGGCACCGCCCGTTGCCGTGGTGTCGACTTCGACGCCCCTCGCGCCGCTCCGCTGTGCAAGCCGGGCCTGCGTCCGAAGCGCTGGCGGAAGGACGCTCACGCCGTCGAGTGCAAGACGTGCATGAAGAAGGCCACCCGATGAACGCCGACCACCGCGCAGCCCTCGCGATCTGGCTCGCGATCGCCCTGTGGGTCGCCATCGGGTGCGCCGTGCAGACGTGGAAGGAGCGCCGCCGATGAACCGCCGCCACCTCGACGCCGACGACGAATGGCGCGAAGACCACTGGGCCGACCTGCGCGACGCCGCCGACGAAGCATCACGGTACGCGCCCGACCACCGACCAGACCCCAGCGACATCCAACCCGAAGACATCGAGGAGCAAGCATGAGAACGGTCACGTACACCTTCCCCGAGATCGTCGCCCGCCGCACCAAGTCGGGTTCCTGCCCCGTATGCGGGAAGCGCGTTCGCCGATCCCAGACATTCTCGGAAACGGTCAACCCGTTCAACAGGAACGAGGACGGGTCTCCCAAGTCGCCAGAAGAAGTCCGAACGAGCGTGGACGAGAAGGCCGACGCGTGGGAACCAGACTTCACTCACGCGCGGTGTGTCGACTTCGGGGAGGCGTCATGAGCCGCGACAACACCCGCATGGTCGACCTTCCCTGGGTCGACGGCACCACCCGCACCGTCCCCGAAGGAACCCCCTACGAAATGCCAGATGGCTACCTCGCCTTCGCCCGAGATGGAGGCTTCTCCTTCGAGGTGGGCACGGGTCACTTCTTCCGCGGCCACGAAGCCGACTCGGTCGCCGTGCGCATCTTCACCGAAGCGCCCGAGCCGCCCGTCAAGGTCAACGTGCCGACCGGCCTCGGCGCGATCGTGTCGATGCCGGCGCGCCCGAACGAGCCTGGCTTCGTCCTCGCCCGAGAGGGGTGGCGCGGACTACGCACGTACGACCGGTACGACCCGAGCGAGATCGCCGGTCGGCTCCGCGTCGGCGCTCATGTCCTCTTCGAAGGCGTCGACGAGGAAACCCCGTGATCGGCAACGAGATCGACCACCCCCACGACCACGACGGCCTCGACTGTGACGCTCACGTCATCATCACCGGCCACGAGAGATTCGCGACCATCCGCTACGGACGCTGCGAACTCACCGGCGGAGAGGTCGAACCGTGGACCGTCTGAACCGCCTCATCACCCGCACCCAGCTCTGGCGCGACCACCTACTCGGCCGCCACATCCCCCAGCACCTTAAGGACTGACCCGATGTTCACTCTCACTCTCCGCATCCCTCACCGTGGCGGCGACTCCCGACGCGACACGACACGCCTCGCCGCGAAGCACGAGACCACCGTGCGCGCATGGCTCGACGAGCAGGGCGTCTACCCCGTCGCCGCGATCAGGTGGGACAAGCGCTACAGCGACACCAAGGCCACCTGCACCGTCCTCGCCTACCCCGAGCGGGTGGCGGCATGAGCGGCCTCACCAACGCCGCCACCCTCCTCGGCCTCCTATTCGCCGCACTCGGACTCGTCGCCTGGATGATCGTCCGCTGGATCGACGAGAACAAGGAGGACGACCAGTGAACGCGCCCACCATCTACGCCGACCTCGAGCAGGGAAGCCCGGAGTGGTTGCAGGCTCGCTGCGGCGTCGTCACGGCCAGCGTCATCGGCCAACTCATCACCTGGGCCAAGCCGGCGCCGCTCGGATACGAGTGCCCGAGGTGCGGCGCCGAAGTCAACTCTGCGTGCCTCAGCGTCACCCGGATGACCCCGACACCCCTCAAGACGATGCACAGCGAGCGAGTCGCCGTCGCCGCTGAGGCTGACTCGGTGCTCACGCTCGCCATGACCGACACCGCCAAGGCAGCGATCCTCCGCCTCGCCGCCGAACGCATCAGCAGCCACGTCGAAGAGACCTTCACGACGTGGGACATGCAACGCGGCCACGACGACGAACCCAAGGCGCGTGACGAGTACGAGCAGCGCCACGACGTCACCGTCGACGAGATCGGCTTCATGACCCGCACCATCGACGGCGTCACCATCGGCTACTCACCCGATGGCCTCGTCGCAGAAGACGGCCTCATCGAGTGCAAGTCACGACGTCAGGCCACGCAGCTCGCGCACTGGATCAACGGTGACAAGCCGACGGTGCCTGCCGAGAACATGGCGCAACTCCAGACGGGGCTCCTCGTGTCCGGCCGCGACTGGATCGACTACCTCGGCTTCGCGGAAGGCTGGCCCACCCTCGAAATCCGCGTCTACCCCGACGCGCAGTGGGCCGTCGTCATCACCCAGGCCGCCCGATACGCCGAAGAGCAGATCGAGCGCATCACCACCACCTACACCGAGCGCACCGCCGGCCTCACACCGTCCGAGCGCACCCCCGAAATCGCAGATCTGAGGTTCTGACATGGACATCACCAAGGCCATCCAGCCCAAGAGCGACCAGCTCAACGCCGACGACCTCGCGCAGCCCGTCACCATCACCATCACCGACGTGCGCCAGGGCAACGCCGAGCAGCCCGTTCACATCGTCACCGACGTCTACGGCGACCGACGCCCCTGGAAGCCCGCCAAGACGATGCTGCGCCTCATGGCATCACAGTGGGGCGTCGAGACGACCGCATGGCACGGCAAGCGCGTCACCCTCTACCGCGACCCATCCGTCACGTTCGGCCCCGACACTGTCGGCGGCATCCGCATCGCAGCCATGAGCGGCATCAAGCGTGACTTCACCGACACCGTCACCATCGGACGCGGCAAACGATCCAAGGTCACCGTCGACAAGCTGCCCGACACCGCGCCACAGCAGCAGCACGACCTCGCCGACCGCATCGGCAAGGCCATCGCAGCGTTTGCGCAGCTCGGCACCACGCAGGCCGACCTCGAGCAGCACATCGGCCGCCCCGTCAGTGAGTGGACGTCCGACGACCTGCAGCAACTCATGGGCCTCTACGCGCAGAAGAACACACCCGCCGTCGACACGACCACCGGCGAAGTCATCGAGGGGCAGGCATGACCCGCGACCTCGCCACCGAAGGCCCCGTGCCAGGCCAGGAACGCATCGACGTCGATCACTGCGACCCCTGCCCGTTCGCCGCCTGCCTCGCCTGCCCCTACAAGGGCGGCACCTGGGGCACGGAGGATCGGCCAGAGTAGGAGGGGCGCCCTGTCATCGAGAGATGGCGGGGCGCCCTTGCGTGTCCCGACTTGCACGCATACATAAACATGTGTAAGGTTACAACCACAGATGAGAACCGCCTGAAAGGAACCGCGCATGGCAACCGACCGCATCACCACCGAACAAGCAGCACAACTCCTCGACCGCGCCTACCTCAGCGTCCTGCGATACGCGCGCGAAGGGCGACTCACCAAGTACCGCCGTGCAGACGGACGCGTGTTCTACGACAAGGCAGAAGTCGAAGCACTCAAGGCCGAACTCAACACCATCGTGAAGGAAGGCTGAAATGCAACTCACCATCAACCTCGACGGTGAACTCACCCTCGGCGAACTGCGCATGCTCGTCAACACCACCCGACACATGAGCGACAACACCGAAGTCGAATACTGCCGCGCCGACTTGAACACGCCGGACGACGTGCCGGACTTCCTATCCGTCAGCATGACCGCCGCCGACCGCGACAAGGACGGCGACTGCCCCAAGTGCGGCACCCACAACCCCCTGCCCAAGAAGACCGTCCGCGTCAAGGGGGCGCGCCGCTACTACGTCTGCTCCAAGTGCGGGCAGGACTGGTCCACCATCGAAACGGACGGAAAGTGACCTGGTTCAAGGTGGACGACGGGCTGCACGCCCATCGCAAAGTCCGCGCCGTCCGCCGATCGCACGGTGCAAAGAAGCGCGACATCGCCCCTATGGCGATCTGGGTACTCGCGGGCTCATGGTGCGGCGCTCACCGTACAGACGGTTTCATTCCCCGAGAGGTCATCGAAGATTGGGACGACGACGCCGAAGGCCTCGCGCAGCGACTCATCGACGCCGGCCTGTGGTACGCGGATGAGGTCGGCGGGGAGCAGGGGTACGTCTTCCACGACTGGCAGGACCAAAACCCCGCATCGAAGGCATCGACGTCCGGCGTACTCGGCAACCACGAACGCTGGCACGTCGGCAAAAAAGGTCACCCCGGCAAGCCGAGCAGCGACTGCGAACTGTGCCTGCAACAGGGGCTCTACGATCCTTCTATCGCACCCGATATCGCACCCGAGTCGGGGGGCGACAGCAAACCCGAATCGCAAAATCATCGCTTACCCGACCCGACCCGTCCCGACCCGACCCGATCCAAAAAGCTCCCCTCCGCAAGCGTCGGGAGTGAGTTCGACACCTTCTGGAAGCTCTACCCGAGGAAGAAGGGCAAGGGCGCTGCCGAGAAGGCATGGGTGAAGGCAGTGAAGACGACGGACCCTGGAACCATCATCGGCGGCCTCCGCGAGCAACTGCCGAACTTGCAGATGAACAAAGCATCCGACCATGACTTCCGCCCCTACCCGGCGACCTGGCTCAACTCGCGACGATGGGAAGACGAACCAGACCAGCGCCCACACGTAGACCCGAACGCCCAATGGAACAACCCCTGGGCCAACTAGCCAGAAAGGAGGCACCACATGGACCACGCACTCGACCAAGCACAAGCCACAGCCATCGGAGGCATCCTCCACCGCCCCACCGAAGCCGCAACCGTCTTCACCCGCGTCCGCGTCGAAGACTTCGACCCGCCCTACCGACAGATCGCCGAAGCCATCCACGGACTGCGCCTCGAGCAGAAGCAAGTCGGCCCGCTGCCCGTCATCGACGAAATGACGCGCCGCGGAACCATCGGACGCGTCGGCGGCCCCGCAGAAGTCATGCGCGTCTCACAGCTCGGCTTCGGGAGCATCGACTACGCCTGCGAAGTCATCGCCCGGTACGCGCGGCTGCGTCGCCTCAACGCACTCGCCGGCGCAGCAGCAGCCGAAGCAACCCACCCCGACGCTGACCCCCACCGCCTCGCCCGAATCATCATGGACGGCGCGCAAGCCGTCCTCGACGGAATCGAATCCGAGGGCGACGTCATCGTGCCCACCCTCGCCGAGTTCCTCGCCGGCGACGACCCCGAGCACGACTGGGTCATCCCCGGCCTGCTCGAGCGCGGCGACCGGTTCGTCCTTACTGGCGTCGAGGGTGGAGGGAAAAGTACGGCCCAGAAAGCGATCGCGGTCGCCGCCGCCTCGGGTGTTCACCCGTTCAAGCATCACCGCATCAAGCCGTGCCGTGTGCTGTACATCGACTGTGAGAACGGCTCGGTGAAGATGCGCCGCTCACTGAGGCCCCTCGTCGAGCTCGGCAAACGTCAGGGCGTCGACCCCGGCGCGAACATGTGGGTCGAGTGCATCCCCCAGGGCTTGGATCTGACCAAGCCCGAGGACGAGATGTGGCTCGTGAAGCTCGTGACGAGCATTCAGCCTGACCTTCTCATCACGGGGCCGCTGTACCGCCTCCACGCCGCGAACCCCAACGACGAGCAGCCGGCGCGTGAGGTGGCGCGCGTCCTCGACCGTTGTCGTTCCGCGTCGAACTGTGCGCTCATCACTGAGGCGCACTCGGGTCACGGTTTCGGCGGCGATAAGCGTCCCGTGCGCCCGACGGGGACGTCGCTGTGGTTGCGCTGGCCGGAGTTCGGATACGGGCTGCGGCCGACGGACGAATCGACCCCACAGAACCGCATCGTGGACTTCGTTCCGTGGCGTGGTGACCGTGAGGCGCGCGACTGGCCGCGGAAGTTGCGGCAGGGCACGCCGAACGGTTGGCCTTGGGAAGCCGTGCCCGACCATTTCGACCCCACTGCCGGCCTCGCTTGAGTAGTGTCCAAATCAGATGACCGAAGGAGACCAGCCATGACCGACACCCAGCCCTACTACTGCCCGTTCTGCCTCGCCGAGCACACCGGCCCCGACTTCCCCGTGCCGTGCGAGGACTGCCCGAAGGACACGCCATGACCAGCGGCCCCTACACCCTGACCGCCGCCGTGTTCGGCAGCACCTGGTCCGAACTTGACGCCAACGCCCAGGACGTCATCGCCGCCTTCCGCAACGATGAGCCGGACAGCATCACCTGGGAGGAAGCCGAGGTCGAGCGGATCGTCGAACCGATCGGGAAGCCTCGTCCCCTCAGCATCACATTCCGCGCCCGATTCACGGCGACATGGTGACCGCCATGAGCCGCGCACTCCTCGCCCTCGTCAGCCTCATCGGCTGGCTCATCGACCACCACGTTCAGACCGCCAACCGCCACGCAGTACGCCGACTCGCCAAGGAGAAGCCATGAACGAAAAGATCCCGGCCGTCGAAATCTTCGGCCCCGACCCCGACCTCGCGTACCACGTCTGCTGCTCATGCTGCGATGGGTACTGCCGGTTCGAAGACGTCCCCATCGACGCATTCGCCTCAACAGCGAAGCTCTACGTCGTCACCAGCAGTGGAAGCCAATGGGTCACCGACAAGGCCGTCTCAATTCGCGCCGACATGATCGACCTCGACGACAAGCGCACCGGCAAGGTCAAGACCGTCGATGAGCCTGTGGCCGACGACTGGACGCTCGTCGCGGACTACACCCACGCCCCCAACAAGGCGATCTTCCAGGCCCGCTACCTCGACCTTCTCGACAAGGCCGGCGTCGAGATTCGCTCCAACGGTGACCCGCACGCGAAGCACGCCCTCTACCGCAACGCACAGCACATCGGCTGGATCATGCCTGCCCGCAACGACAGGAACGCGCACCTGTCTGCAGCCGTCAAGCCTGCCGACCTCGAAGCTGTCCGAGCGCTGCACGACCGCCTCAACGAGAACGACTACGGCCCGGAATGGATGGCGCGCGACGACATTAACGCCACGGCCCACGCCTACAACCTCGCCCACTGGATCACCAAGGAGAAGCCATGACCGACAAGAACGACCTCAAGCCCGGAGACTTCGCCCGGCACCCCAAACACCCCGAGCTGATCGGGACCGTCTCTTGCGACTATTCCGGCGTCCTGTGGGTCAACTACGTAGGGAGCAACGGATTCCGCCTAGCCGACCGCGACCTCACCGACTGGGAGCGCGTCGAGGTCGTCCAGCCCGGACATGTTCAGGTGCGCGTCGACGACCTCGACCCGCAGACGCTGTCCGAATGGTCGCAGTACACCGTGCATTCGGACTGTGACTCAGTCCTCGTTCGCACGGGTCGTGCCTTCATCGGTCAGCAGGTCGAGTACAACCCCCGCTGCCCGAAGCGCGGCGAGAAGGCGACGAGCGCCACCGTCACGCTGCCCTGCCCCGACTGCGGGGAGGGCATCACGCATCGGGTCGTAGTGCGCCTCGATCCTGACGTGTTCAGCGGCGGCTACTACCTGGCCTTCGAAGGCGAGTACCCCGTGACGAACCATCGCTGCCCGCCCGCGCAGCCCGACGAGCCGACCGGACTCGGAGCCGTCGTCGAGGTCGGGGGCAAGCGGTTCGTGCGCACCGACGAAGACGGGCACCCCTGGATCGACAACGTCGCGTATTGGCACACCTGGGACGAGATCACCGCTCGCGGCCCCGTCACCGTCCTCAGCGAAGGCCTCGCGTCGTGATCGCCGCACACCACGGCCCCTGCGCGCTCTGCGACGACCCCATCCTGCCCGGCCAGCGCATCGCCACCGTCCGTGGCGCGTGGGTTCACGCCCGATGCGCGCAGGCCAGGTGGGGCGAATAGGCCCCAGGAAGCCACAGAACGGCCCTCAGAGCCACGCACGGCCCCCGAAGCACTCCCAGCCCATCCGCTCTCACAAACCCGCACGAGAGCGCCCAGCACGAAAGGCCCCTCAAATGCCCCGCGCACTCACCAGCCAGAAGATCCCGCCCCTCACCGACACCCGCAGCCTCGGACAGCGCGCATGGCTCGACGAAGCAGCCTGCGCCACCATGCCCGTCGACCAGAGCGACCGCATGTTCTTCCCCACCGGCACGCAAGGGCGCGCCAACGACGCCATCTGGGACGACGCCCGCGCCATCTGCGAAGGATGCCCAGCCCGGAATGCCTGCCTCGCCGACGCGATGAAAGCCGAAGAAGGCGCCGCGCGGTTCGGCTTCGTCGGCGGCAAGTCACCCAACGAGCGATACGCACTCGGCGGCCACGCCACCGTGAACCCGCGCCCACTCAACGGCCCGCGAGCCAAGGCCGAGCGCCAGAAAGCCCGGAGCGCCGCAACGAAGGTGTGCACCGCCTGCCACGTCAGCAGGAGCATCGGCGACTTCGAGCCGCGCCGCGCACAGTGCAAGGACTGCCGCCGCTTCGGGGGCGCTCAGCGGCAGGTCGAGTACCGCGCCAAGCACGGACGCCCCGACCGGGTCGACCCTGCCGAGCGGGAGAAGCACCGCGCTCGGCAGGCCAAGGCTCGAGCGGCTAAGAGGGCGGCGTCATGAGTGGGGCGATGGGTAGTCACCAGTCTCACGCCGCCAAGTCGACAACCTGGCTCACCCCGCTGTACGTCATCGAATCGCTCGGACCGTTCGACCTCGACCCGTGCGGTTACCCCGAGTGGCCGACCGCCGAACGCCTCATCTGCCTGCCGGATGACGGTCTCGCCGCCGAATGGGAAGGCCGAGTCTGGCTCAACCCTCCCTATGGCGCGGCCGTGTGGACATGGCTCGACAAGCTCGCCGACCACGGTGACGGCGTCGCGCTCATCTTCGCCCGAACCGAGACGAGCGGATTCGTGCGGCAGGTGTGGCAGCGCGCCGACGCGGTGAAGTTTCTGCACGGCCGCTTGCACTTCCACTACCCGAGCGGCGAGAGGGCGGACGCCAATGCCGGTGCGCCGTCCTGCCTCGTCGCGTACGGCGAGCGCAATGTGCGATCTCTGCACGACTCCCCACTTGCGGGGACAACTGTTCGCCTCACTCAAGAAAGGAGCGCAGCATGAGCCGCTTACTGGCCATCGACCCCGGCAACACCGAGTCCGGGTGGGTTGTCATCGACACCGACACGTTCGAGCCGCTCGAGTTCGGGAAGACCGACAACGAGGTACTGCGTGCGGGGATCTTCTCCTCCAGCGTCACCGTCCCCGACTTCGATGCGGCCTTCGTCGAGATGGTCGCCTCCTACGGCATGGCTGTTGGGAAAGACGTGTTTCAGACGTGCGTGTGGATCGGCATGTTCTCCACGACCATCGAACGTCGCTGCGGCCAGCTTCCGACGCTCGTGTACCGCCAGCCCGTGAAGTTGCACCACTGCCACAGCGCGAAGGCGAAGGACAGCAACATCCGTCAAGCACTCGTCGACAGGTTCGCGCCCGGCCAACCCAACTACGGCAAGGGCACCAAGGCTCAGCCTGGGTGGTTCTACGGCTTCAGCGCCGATATCTGGCAGGCTTATGCGCTCGCCGTGTACGCCGCCGACACGCAACACAACGGAGAAGGAGAAACGCTGTGACCTACTACTGCGACCGCTGCCTCAGCGAGCACGAAAGCCCCGACTTCGTGTGTGCCGAATGTGAGCCGGGCTCGCTGAGCACCGCAACCCTGACCATCGCTGTCGATGGGCGCCGACTCACCGTCGAGGTCTACCACGTCGACGAGCACGGCATAGCTGAGGGTGTCGTCGACGAACTGGCCGACGCTGCCAAGCGTGCGATCAGGCAGGCCGCCAACGATGGTGCCGAAATCAAGGAGACCCGATGAACCGCAAGCCTTTAGCTCACATCCTGCTCCACCGCGGCGCGGGTGACGCCGCGTTCCTCATCGACGGGTGGAAGGTTCCCGCCTTCATCGCCCCCGAGTTCGACGTGACGACCGACGAGTTCGGCATCGTGCGCTGCACGGTCACGTTCCTGTGCGACGAGGTGACCGTGCTCTCACCGTGGGAGCCGCGTCGCGTCGCAGCAGAGATCGTCAAGGGGGAGACCCGATGACCAGGAAGATCACGCCCGCCCAGCTCGACGAGATCGAGGCGGCGGCTAAGGAGGCGACGCCCGGCCTTTGGGGCATCGTCGTGTTGAACTCGCCGACCGCGCTCGCTCTCGTCGCTGAGGTGCGGGAGTTGCGCGCCAAGGTGGAGCGGGTGCGGGAGATTATCGACGGGCCGAACTATGCCGAGTTGCAACTGGACCTCATTGAAGAGGTGCTCGAGGAGGAGTGCTGGGACGCGGCACACGAGACGCCGTGGACTGACGGCCCGGTCAACCCGTACCGGGAGGAAGCATGACCAGCGAACTCGACCTCGAACAGCTTGAGAAGGTGGCGCGGGTTGCGACGGACGGCCCGTGGAGCGTCGTCGATGGCGACGAGGTTACGTCTGCGGAAGGGCCACTGCTCGCGGGATTGCCGACGGGCGATGCCATCGTGTGCTGGATGCCCGACGCCACCCACATCGCCACGTTCGACCCGCCGACCGTTCTCGCGCTCATCGCTCGGCTTCGTGAGGCTGAGGCGAAGGTGGAGCGGGTGGAGGCGATTCACCTCCGGATGCGCGTCGTCCTCTACCCCGGCGCAGGCGAGCGCGTCATAGAAGTCTGCACCGAGTGCCGCACTCGCTCCGGCGATTTGCGCCCGTGGCCCTGCCCGACCATGCGAGCGCTCGAGGAGGCGTGATGAGCATCGAGCAGCAGCGCCGAGCAGTTCGCCAAGCCCGATGGAAGCGCCGTCACGCGTTCATCGTCGCCCGTCGAGGTGATGCCGACTACCTCGACCACCTGCCCCTGCGCGAGACGATCAACCACGCTTTTGACTCCGTGCGGAGCACATTCGACGGGCTTGAGGAAATCAACGCCTGACCCACCCCTGTCCGGCATGACCTCACGGCGCACCCTGCCCAAGGTCATGCCGGACACGCATAGCGAACCCTGCCAAGCATGACCTCACCGCATAGACTGAGACCACACCGCCCAGGAAAGGCCCGCCTGTGGACTGCCTCATCTGCACCGCAAAGACCGACGCGTTCGCCTGTAAGGACTGCGCCGAGACTGCACGCTCCCACCTTGTGAGCATGGCCGAACTCCTCGAACCGAACGCGCTGGATCAGCGTCGAGCCGGTGTCCGCGCCATCAGCTACTCCGGCGTTGGGGGCAGGAGTGGTGGTGAGAAGCCGTTGCCGTTCAACCCTCGTGTTGCCGAGGCTGAGAACCTGGCGCACGGCACGCTGTTCGAGGTTGCCCGCCAGCTCGTCGAGGATGAGTCGAGCCTGTACGAGTCGCTGCCTCACGCATCATCGACGGCCGTTCTCGCGGCGTGGCTGTCTCGTCAGGTCATGGAGCACCTGCGTTTCATGCCTGACTGTGACGACTACTTCAGCGACATCGCGGACAAGCACCGCGCCGTCGTGCGCCTGTGGGACAACCCGCCGGACGAGATGTTCATCGGGTCGTGCGGTGCGAGCATCGACGTCGAGGGTGGGGTGTCGGTTGCCTGCACCGAGGCGGTGTATGCCGAGCGTGGCCGGGTGAGCGTGAAGTGTCGGCGTTGCCACGCTGAGCACGACGTCGCCCAGCGGTATGCCGAGCTCGCGGCTCGGTGTGCTGACCACCTGGCGACGCTCAAGGAGATCGCCGCCCTGCTCGCGCCGATCCATGGTGAACGGGTCAAGCTGCGTCGGCTTAAGTACCTCACCGAATGCGGGCGCCTTCGCAGCAAGGGCGAACATCTTGAGCTGATGGGCGATGGGAGCGTCCGCCGCATTGCTACCTACCGCATCGGCGACGTCGAGAACGCCATTGCTGAGGACTTGGAGCGTGAGCGCGAAAGGCGAGATAAGAGGGCGCGCAAGCGCACGCATGCCGCGTGAAATTTCCCAAGGCTGCGTAAAGCATTCGGCCTGAGGGTGTGTTACTCTTCGCGTAGGCGAGAGTCACATCATCGTGATTTAGCCAAACGCCCACATTGCTACGATGATGGGAAGAGGCCCCGAGAGCCGGACGGACGCCCGTGCTCGTCGGGGCTTTCGCGTACCCCAAGCCAAGTCCACGGTGAGCATCCCCACCTAGAGCGGCCAGCCCCGACAGAGCGGCGGCCCACCAGCGGGACAACCGTGGCCCTCGTCGTCCAGCCGTGGGGCGACAGTGACCAGCCGCGCACCCGAGAGGGAAGGCGGCTACCGCGGCCCTTCGCCCGAAGTGTTACGGAAGCACGCCGGTCTCCAAAACCGGAAGCCGCGGTTCGACTCCGCGCGGGCGGGCGCATTGTCGTCGAAGGCTGAGCGGCCACAACGTGAAGGGGTGAGCCGTGGGCACGATGACGTTCCGGCGCTACACCGACCCGGACCTGAGCGACGTGCTCGCAGGCCTCGAAGGTCAGACCGTCAACGTCATCGACCACGACGGCAACGTCATCGGGCAGGCCATCGTCGGCCAGCGCATCTACTCCGACACGCCACGGCTCGACCTTCACGTCGAGCCTGACACACGAGTGATCGGGGCATGAGCATGGAACGCACATACATCTTCGTTCGGGCGGGGCGCGCCTTCACCAAGCGCCACCCGCTCTGTGCCGATACGTTCGACCGCTTCCCCACCATCGCCGACCTCTACGAAGAGCAGGCGATGCGACGGGCCACGCGGACAGCTGCCGCCCGGCCCGATCTTGATGGGTACGCTGCGGCACCGCTTCACCGTCAGTGACAGACTCCACGACGAGCGCACCACCGCCCACGTACACGTCTACGCCACACGCGCCCACCTGCACGCCGCCGCTCACGCGTTCAACGGCAACGCCCATGACGATGACACGCGCGCAGTCACGCAGGCCTACGCCAACAGCGACGACACATGGGTGCTACCCATCGTTCGCGTGCACCTCGACGACGACGGCAGCGTGCCGCTCGAAGTCCTCGTGCACGAGATGCACCACGCGAGCGCAGCCATCTACGGCACGCTGCCGCACAGCCTCGCCGAACCGCTCACGCACTACAACGAGCCGTTCGCCTACCTGCACTCCAACCTCGTCATGGGCGCCGCGCATCAACTGCGACGACGCGGCATCGGACTCAGCATGTGAGGTGACACGGGCATGAGCGTTGACCCTGCTGCTCGTGGTGCTCGTGCCGCGTGGGACTACCGCGAGGCTGAGCGGCGCAAGAGGGAACGCGAGCTCGACGACGTGCGGGCGCTCATGCAGACCGAGCGGCGAGACGTGCGCGCTGTCATCGTCGACGAGTGCAGGTGGGATAAGCGGTGAGCCCGGCATCCCGCGAAGCCCGTGGGTACGGCTACCAGCACCGAGCAGAGCGAGCGCGATGGCAAACACGCCTTGATCGTGGTCTCGTCGTCGAATGCGCTCGAGTGGCCATCGGTGAATGCGCTCACCCCGAAGACCTCATCGACTACGCATCACCCTGGGATCTCGGACACACCGACGATCGAACCGCGTGGACTGGACCTGAACACGTTGACTGCAACCGACGAGCCGGCGGAGCGAACGGGAACCGAGTTCAACGCGAACGACGCGAGACGATCGTCCGCTCGTGGGGATAGGGGCGTTCGAATCGCGACGCGAAAAAACTCGAAAGCCAC
>ERZ501050.32-NODE-32-length-37104-cov-9.300359_pt1 | contig 37104 bp, 42 predicted proteins | sample MGYA00510865_ERZ501050 | MGnify/ENA primary metagenome ERZ501050 (study PRJEB25958, sample SAMN03398598) | human skin metagenome | study: EMG produced TPA metagenomics assembly of the Human Skin Microbiome Metagenome (human skin metagenome) data set. | reverse complement strand
GCAGGATCTGTGGGACGAAGGTCAGCACGGAGCCGACACCGCCGATGATTCCGTCGCCCAGCAGACCGGCCAGAATCTGGTTGGAGACGTTGTCGTCGACCCAGCTTCCTAACCAGCCGAAGAAGTTGTCGATGGCGTCTTGGGCCGGTGCCGCCCATGTGAACAGCGCCTGGAAGAACAGGAACATTACGACGAAGAAGACGATGGTTCCCCACACTGGGTGGAGTAGCACTTTGTCGATTCGTTCTGTGCGTGAGTCGAGGTGGGGGTCCTGGTAGCCAGCGCTGGCGAGCACGGAATCCACCCACCCGGCAAGTTCTTCGGTGGCAGTGGGCGGCGGCACCGGGGGGCGGTCCCAGGTTTGCCAGTCCGTGATGAGGTGACGCAGCTCGCCGATGCCGATGCCACGGTTTGCGACTACCGAGACCACGGGTACGCCCAAGGCCTGGGACAGTGCGGTGGTGTCGAGGCTGCCTCCGCGGCGGCGTAGCTCGTCGGTCATGGTGACGATGACGGCAGTGGGCAGGCCGAGTGCCAATGTTTCTGCAAGCAGCAGAAGGGATCGACGTAGTGCCGTCGAGTCGGCGACGACGAGGACGCCGTCGGGGGCAGGGATGCCCTTCATCGTGCCTTCGAGGGCATGGACGACGACTTCCTCATCGGGGGAGATGGGGGTCAGGGAGTAGGTACCGGGAAGGTCCTCGATGCCGTATTCATTTTTGCCGATCCGGCAGACGCCGGTACTACGGGAGACGGTGACGCCGGGATAGTTTCCGGTCTTGGCGTGCAAGCCGGTGAGTTGATTGAAGATCGACGTCTTACCGCCGTTAGGGGAGCCCACCAGGGCCAGTTTGGGTGAATCCGTCCTCGGTTCCGTCGTAGGAACGGTGTGACAGGGCGCTGCGGTGGGTATGGGCATCAATAAACCTCGAATGGGTGTGGGTTCTACGTGGATTGTGCAGGATGAAAGGTGGTTGATTAGGCGAGAGCAGTGGTGGCACACGGCTCGACGACCGGCTGCGGCGCGGTCTGGGGTGCCGGGCGGACCATGATCATGTCTGCCTGGGCGCGGCGAAGGCACATCTGGACGTCGCAGACGTGAAACACCATGGGGCCGCCGAAGGGGGCCTGGCGAATCTTGGTGACGGCGCGACCGTGCCCGAAACCGAGCATGTGAAGACGGCGACGGATGTAATCGGCACAGTCAATGGTGATGTCTTCAATGGTCGCGTTCTGCCCTGCCGTCAGTGAACTGAGTGGCACGACGCCTTGGTTGTCTGCGGTGTTGCGATGTATATGCCTCGTCATGTTGTCTCCCCCAATGAAGTGATTCCATGCTGCCGTCGGGACCCGGCGTATCACTAGATGATAGCAAAGCCTTACCTTAATGACCCTATGGGAGTGTATCGTCCAGATGGGGGTGTCGTGACTTCCCGCGAGTGGTCGCTTGGAGAACTCGCGCGGTAGTCTGTCGAGCCGTGACCGAACCTGATTTCGACGTTGTCGACTCACCGATCGGCATCTTCGACTCCGGATTCGGGGGGCTGACGGTGGCTCGATCTGTTGTTGACCTTATGCCGAACGAAGACATCGTCTATCTGGGGGACACGGATCGCGCTCCCTATGGTGAAAAGACCATCGCGGACGTACGGCACTATGCCCTACAGTGCCTCGATCGGCTTGTTGCTCATGGCGTTAAAGCTTTGCTGATCGCCTGTAATACCGCATCCTCGGCGGTGTTGAGGGATGCCCGGGAGCGTTACGGGGTGCCGGTTATTGACGTCATCATGCCAGCCGCGCGTCGGGCTAGTTCTGCTACCCGCAACGGGCGAATCGGCGTTATTTGTACTGAGGCGACGGCTCGTTCCCTGTCCTATGAGGACGCTTTAGCTGCGGTGCCCGGCATCACTTTGACGACTCAGGCGTGCCCGAAGTTTGTTCCTTTTGTCGAGGAGGGGATCACGAGCGGACCGGAGCTTGAGGCTATCGCTCGGCAATATCTGGCGCCTATCCAGGAGGCTGGTTGCGACACCCTCATTCTAGGGTGTACTCATTACCCGCTTCTGGCTGGGCTTATTGCGTACGTCTTGGGCGATGACGTCACCCTTATTTCTTCGTCTCATCAGTGTGCCCGCGCCTCGTACTCTTTGACGGCTGAATCTGGGCTGTTGCATTCCCGGCCTCGTGAGTCGAGCCGCTATTTTCTTACCACGGGGAATGCTGAGCGTTTCGAGAGACTGGGACGACGCCTTATGGAGGGATTTGTTCACGATGTGAAGTCGGTGCATGCCGAGGCGCACTCTTTCGGTGATCGCGCGGTTGTTCGAGACTGACTCCGGCGCGGGGTCTTTGCATCCGCTGGGTGTCAGTGCAGCCCACTACCCTTGGCAGGGTGAGTGAGACTTCTCGAATTGACGGACGCCGCCTGGACCAGTTGCGAGACGTCAGGATCGAACGCGGCTGGTTGTCCCAGGCTGAGGGTTCGGTGTTGGTGAGTTTTGGGCGCACCACTGTGCTGTGTAATGCCTCGGTTACGGAGGGAGTGCCGCGTTGGCGCAAGGGGTCCGGGCTGGGGTGGGTCACCGCTGAATACGAGATGCTTCCGCGCGCTACCAATGAGCGGTCCGGCCGCGAGTCTCGCAGGGGCAAGATCGGAGGTCGTACTCATGAGATTTCTCGTCTGGTAGGGCGCTCCCTGCGAGCCGTTATTGACGACAAGGCGCTGGGCGAGAACACCATCATCCTTGACTGTGACGTGCTTCAGGCCGATGGCGGGACTCGTACCGCCTCGATTACTGGTGCTTATGTCGCTCTCGTCGACGCCGTTAACTGGCTGCGTAAACGTGGTGGACTGGTTGGCGAGCCCATCACCGGGTCGGTGCAGGCTATCTCGGTGGGTGTGGTCGGCGGCGTCCCGATGCTTGATCTGGCCTATGAGGAGGATTCGCGTGCCGACACGGACATGAACGTTGTCATGAGTGGCAGTGGGGACTTTGTTGAGATCCAGGGAACGGCGGAGGGTGCCCCCTTCAACCGTGACCTGCTTAACGAGTTGCTTGACCTCGCTGCCGGTGGCTGCGTAACCCTCAAGCAGGCCCAGTCCGAAGTTTTGGGGGTGGCGCTGTGAGCCGGATCGTGTTGGCGTCGAATAATGTGAAGAAACTGGTTGAGTTGCGTCGTACTTTCGAGGCAGCGGGCACTGACGTCGAGATTGTCAGTCTGGCGGAGGTCAGCGATGCCCCGGCCCCGGAAGAGACCGGTAGAACCTTTGTCGAGAATGCTCTCATTAAGGCGCGTGCCGCAGCCTGCGACACCGGGTTGCCTGCTTTGGCCGACGATTCCGGATTAGAGGTTGACGCCCTCAACCGGATGCCCGGCATCCGTTCGGCACGCTGGTCGGGGCCTAAGGCCACCGACGCGCGCAACCTTCAGTTGCTGCTTGATCAGACCTTCGACCTTCCGCACGACCGCCGTCATGGCAGGTTTGTATGCGCGATGGCTTTCGTCGATTCAGACGGCACCGAGATCACCAAGGTGGCGACGATGGAGGGGCGGATCATTTCGCAGGCCCGCGGAGAGAACGGGTTTGGCTATGACCCGATGTTCGTCCCCGATGCCCAGCCCGGCGACCTCACGAGTGCTGAGATGACTCCAGAGGCTAAGGACGCCATCAGCCATCGGGGACAAGCTGTTCGCGCGATTGTCCCGGCGGTCGTCGCGCATCTGGAGGGCCGCTGAATGCAGATCTACCTCGACTTGCTGCAACGGATTCTTGACGAGGGTGTACGCCGCGAGGACCGCACCGGGACCGGGACGCTCAGCGTTTTCGGCCACCAGATGATCTTCGATCTGCGCGAGGGATTTCCGCTGGTGACCACGAAGAAGATCTACACCCGCAGCGTGTTCGGGGAGTTGTTGTGGTTTCTGCGTGGGGACACCACTGTCGGCTGGTTGCATGACAACGCCATCCATATTTGGGACGAGTGGGCTGACGAGAATGGTGATTTAGGGCCGATCTACGGGCGTCAGTGGCGTTCGTGGCCCGATGGGGACGGTGGCACGATTGATCAGATCGCCAAGGTCATTGAGCAGATTCGTACCAATCCGTGGTCGCGTCGTCACATCGTCTCGGCGTGGAATGTGGCCGAGGTCGACGAGATGGCTCTGCCGCCGTGCCACACCCTGTTCCAGTTTTACGTCACCCCAGATGATCGGGGAGAGCCGACTTGGTTGAGCTGCCAGTTGTACCAGCGTTCCGGTGACACCTTCCTTGGAGTGCCGTTCAATATCGCCTCGTATGCCTTGCTCACCTATCTGGTGGCGTCGGTGACCGGGCTCAAACCGTTGCGGTTCGTTCACACGTTGGGCGACGCCCACCTGTATCTCAACCACCTTGACCAGGCCCATGAGCAGTTGAAGCGTGAGCCGCGGCATCTGCCAACGCTCACCGTCAATCCGAATGTCCGTGACATTGACGGGTTCGAGCTGTCCGATCTCACCCTGACTGGCTATGACCCGTATCCGGCGCTGCCCGCCCCGATTGCGGTCTGATCGGGTGCCGGGGCCGGGTTTCTTAGGAGCCGCAGGAGGATCGATGAAGGTTGTTGCGATCGCCGCCGTCGCCGATAACGGCGTCATCGGGTCAGGGCAGGAGATGCTCTGGCACATTAGTGAGGATTTCCGTCGCTTTAAGACCGTGACAATGGGCCACACGTTGGTTTTCGGGCGTCGTACCTTTGAACAGATCGGCAAACTTTCTGGACGTCGTCACATCATCTGTACCCGCGACCGGCAATGGTCGGCGGAAGGGGTGGACGTCGCAACTAGCCCGCGCGAGGCCGTCGAGATGGCGCGGGAGGCCGGCGAGGAGATTTGTTTCATTGCCGGAGGTGGACAGATCTACGCTGATGCTTTCGAACTGTGCGACGAGCTCGACATTACTGAGGTCCATCAGAGTCCGAATGGTGCGGTGCGTTTCCCCGCTCTCGACCCTGCGGTGTGGGTGGAGACCCGTCGTGAACCTCGTGGCGGCTTCGATTTCGTCGGGTACCGGCGTCGGGCATGAGATCGACGGCGTCGATCCTCCACCTGGACATGGACGCTTTCTTCGCCTCGGTGGAGCAACGGGATAAGCCCTCCCTAGTTGGCAAAGCCGTCATTGTCGGCGGGGTCGGTGGTAGGGGAGTAGTTGCGACGGCCTCCTACGAGGCCCGCACATTCGGGGTGCATTCGGCGATGGCCGGGTCTCAGGCCCGTCGATTGGCGCCACATGCTGCTTTTTTGTCTGGACGGTTTGAGGCCTATCGGGAGTCCTCGAAGGCCGTCATGGCGACCCTGCGGGAGATGTCGCCGCTCGTTGAGCCGCTGAGTCTCGACGAGGCTTTCGTTGATCTGGAAGCTGGAGGAATCGACGTCGAGGACCCTGACGCTGTGCATCAGGTTGCCGCTGAATTGCGCGCCCGGGTGGCGGAGCGCACCGAGGGCTTGAGCTGCTCGGTGGGTATCGGGTCGAGCAAGTTCATGGCCAAGGTCGCCTCCGAGATGGCCAAGCCGCAGCGTGGCCATACCGACCAGATCGCCCTCATCGCCCCCGGCACTGAGGCTGACACGATCGCGCCTCTTCCTGCCCGGGCTATCCCAGGAGTAGGGCCGGTCACGGCGGAACGGTTAGAGAAGTTGGGGCTTCGCACCATCGCCGACGTTCGAGCCGCGAGGGAGTCCGAATTGGTCCACGAAGTGGGCCATGCTGCTGGGGCGAGCCTCGTCGCTTTATCACGGGCGTGGGATGACCGACCGGTAGTGGCCAGCCGAATCGCCAAATCGATCTCAGTGGAAGATACCTTCGAACACGACCTCACTGATCGTGAGGAGTGCCGCCAGATCGTGGAACGCCATGCGGGTCTGGTGTGTAGACGGTTGACGAAGTCCGGGCAGTTCGCCCGCACTGTCACCCTCAAAGCGAAAATGGCCGACTTCACCGTGTGGTCGCGGTCGCTGACCCTGAGTGGAGCCACTGACTCGCCGGAGAGGATCTCCCAGCTGGCGGTGCGGATGCTGGACTCCCTTGACCTGCGCGAAGGAGTGCGACTGCTGGGTGTTGGGGTGTCGAATTTCGCCACGTCCGCTCAGGAAGAACTTTTCGTCATTGACAACGAGGGGAAGCTACTCGACGAACCCGAGGCGACTGAGGAGATCACCCCCATCCAGCCTGGACCCTTCGGACGACGCCGAGCCTTCGACGAGCAGAATTGGCCTCCCGGGGCCGATCTCATCCATGACGACTACGGACGTGGCTGGGTGTGGGGATCGGGTCACGGCATCGTCACCTGTCGGTTTGAGTACCGGGGAAGTGAGATCGGAAGGGTGAAGTCGGTTCGTCAGGATGATGAGGCGCTTCACCCGGCTCATCCTCTTCCGCTGGCATGGCATCCTCCTGCCGAGGACGTCCCGTCCACGTGACGTGCGCCTCCGGCCATGACCCGGCTAGGCGAGTTATCCTCCCCGATCAGAACATCGGGATATACGCCACTGATCCACCCAATACCATCAGGTGCTCATCAAAATGATCCTCAGGCCGTCGGTGGCGATACTGAAAGGCACGGAAAGTTCCGGCAGCGTCCGGTTCGATATCATCGGTCAACTCCTCGCTTCCAATGCTCGTCGGATTCATCGTCATGATCGCCTCGAGCCTGATCCTCATCTGAGGCGGGAGTAAAATATGTGCCCTCCGCCGGCATGGTTGCGGCGGGCACACATCTTGATCTTGGAGGAGATGACGATGGCTGAGTCGATGGGCTCGGCGTGTGAGGGGCTGTACGCCCGGTTGGGAGAGTTACAGACGATGACGCGGACCGATGCGGTCATCGCCCAGTACTTTGAGGATTCCTTTCCTCACTTGGCTCTGGAGAACTTGGACGAGATTAGTGTCGCGACGGGTACCTCCACGGCGTCGGTGACGCGTTTCGTGCGCAAGCTGGGCTATGCCAGCTTCCGTGACTTCTCGCGGAGTCTTCGCGAGGAGGTCGCCGCCAACTTCGACCTTTCTAATGATCGCACCACCAACGGCCCTACGACTGATGGGCCGGGAGCTATGTGGCGTTCCAAAATGGAAGCTGCCCGACGCAGTATTGATATTGGCCTGAATTCCTTGGATGGAGAAGCATTTGATCGAGTCGTTGAGGTGCTACGCGACGATTCCCGTCCGCTGTGCCTCGCCGCGGCCGCGCCCGGGCACACCCTGCTCGACTATTTCGGGTTGTTAGCGCGCTACTACCGACGTGACGTCATCCTGCTGGAATCAACCGACCGGATGGCCCATCAGCTCATTGACCTTCCTGACGACGCCGTCTTGTTGGCATCCGTGTTCGACCGGCATTCCCGAATGGTTGAATCGGTCTTGCGGCTCTTTCACGAGCGCAACATGACGACGGTGCTGTTGACGAACCGTTCCTCCACCCCAATGCGCAGATATGCCGACCACGTCCTGCTGGTGGCCTCGGAATCCTCGACGGCGTTTCGGTCCAGGGCCTGCTACCTTATCCTGCTGGAATCGCTGGTGGCTGCCCTGGCCCCGGAGGATCACGAGGTCGAACGCTGCCGGGTTGAGGCGATGCAGGGGCTGTGCGACGAGCTCGGGATTTTTATTACTCCGTCGATGCCCTCGCTGACAAGGAGGACGCTTACGGGCGGGTGCCGTTGAGGGCCGACCGTAGAGCGTCAACGCCCCGGCGAAGGGATTGCCGCTTCCACCGCTAAAGACCTGCGCCATGACGGTGTCGGTGGCCTTGGTCTGCGTGGTGATTCGGCACCGGTTCTGGCCGGGATCATTCCGGGGCGGTCTGAACCCACACCAGGGCAGCCTCGACGTCATACCAGCTCTGAACCGTCAATCACTCCGACCAGATGCGGTTCATCTCCTCCGTAACGTAGCCGTGGCGGGTGATCTGGTTGTCCAACGACCCGAGCACCACTGTATGCCCCCGTTGATAATTAGCTGTTTGTGTCAGTAATTTTACATTTCGGGGTGGTGTGGCCACCTGACAAGGAGGGTCTTTTTGGGGTGTGTTGGTGGGGGCAAAAGCTAACAGTTTCCGGTGGAGTAGGTGTATAGTGCTCGCTGTCAGCCCAAAGGAATGGTTGATACCCGAGTGGCCTGGGGAAGCCGGTGAGAATCCGGCACTGACCCGCAACCGTGTCCACGCTGCAAGGCGTGGGAGCCGGAGTACCAGGAGCGTCAGGGCAGGTTTAAGGTTCCGTCGTGGATTACGGAGTCGACACCGACGCGTCAACGCCAGTGCTGCCCGCGGTTCCCCCCGGAACGCTCCGAGTAGATGGAGAAGTCATGGCAGTAAAACTGGCAACGAAGCGTAGCCGAGTGTTGGGCTCGCTGGTGGCGGCCGCGGTGACCGCCGGCACGGTGGGGGTGATGGCGGTCCCGGCTCAGGCAGCCCAGGCGGCTGGGCCTTCCGATTACACTGCCCAGGCCGGTAAGGCAGCCGACTACATCAACGGGCACAGTGGCGATCTGACGAAGGGTGATTTGGGTCCGGAGTTGGATGGGGCGCTGCTTTGATTTCTGCCGGTAAGACCGATGCGGCGACGTTCACCGCGATCAAGAATGACATCAAGGCCAAGGGGCCATCCTATTGCAAGCCGAAGAATGTGGGTGGGTGTGCGAAGGTGACAATCACCTTGCTGGCGGCCGGCGAGTCAACCACCTATGACGGGCACGATTACGCCAAGCCCGTAACATCGGCCACGGATTTCACCGAGTATGCAACGAATCAGGCCTTAGACATGATCGCGTTGGAGCGGTTGGGCAAACCGATCCCGCAGAAGCTGTTCAAAGCGGCCACCGGCTATGCCTCGGAGACTCCCAAGTGGGCTGATCCGGACACTGATGGTCTTATGCTTACGGCTCTGTCGCATGTGAAGGGTTCAGATGCGGAAAAGTCCAAAGCTGTCTCAAACCTGGAGGGGCGGTTGAATGCCGCCAAGCAGGGTGACGCTTGGACTCCCTCAGGTAGCGAGGGGAACGTGAACACGACTGCGTGGGTGGCTCCAGGCTTGTACCGGGCTGGTGACGCGGACCACAAGGATCAGGCTGTCAAGGGGCAGGCGTGGCTTGCCGGTCAGCAGCAGTCTGACGGCTCGTTCCCGGGGTCAGTGAAGACGTCCGTTGGAGCCATGATGGCGACGACGCAGGCAGTTCCGGCGCTGCGGGGCTTGCAGTCTTATGACAATGTAGGTGCTCATCAGGCCCAGGAAGAGCCCGTTGACTGACAAGGTGACGTTTTAGTCATTCTCAGTGATGGTGGTGGGGAAGCTTTTTGGCTGCCCCACCACCGGTGAAGTTTTCGGCTTTTGTTCTTGCTATGTGGAATTTGTTAAGTCGGCGGTGGGCAGTGGTGGCGACAATTGTTGTCACGGTGATGGGCGCGTTGTGTGGGCTTGGTGTGCCGGGTGCGGTGGCGTCCGGTGATGATGAGGATTTTCCGCCTTCGAATGGGGAGTTGGGGGTGTATCCGGATTATGGTCCCTCGCGGCAGACGTTCTTCGACAAGGGTGGTCGATGGCGTGATGGCTGGTGCCGCAGGGGTGAGGGGTATGCGGTGGTCGTCGATTTCTCCGATGCCCCGGAGGGTTATCGTGGTGATTTGACGCCTACCTCTGCGCATATTCGCCAGTTTGGTCCCACGGTGGCCGATGGCTGGATCGTGCGCTGTCATGAGGGTCCGTACGGGGCGAATGTGACGTCGTCGTCCACGGCAGTGGATTGGTCTGATGCGCTCAGTTCGGTGGGGCTCTTCACCAAGAAGACTCAGGACTACAAGCGCCCGGACCCGGAGAATACCAATGAGGCTGTTTCCGATTCCGCGGTGAAAGAGCTTTTGCATGTGCGAGGTGTGGAAGAACCCATCAGTGTTCCTGGATATATCGAAGAATATGTCTTCAACCCTGGCGTGTGGATTCGTCCGGATGCCTCTGGTGGCTTGTCGGGTGGGTGGCCGCTGCATGGTTCCTCGGCGAATGACCCGTGGCCCTCGGCTGGTGCAGGTAACAGAATCCTTTTCCAGGATGCCAATGGTGATGTCGAGAAGAGTGATGTCGTGGATGGCACCGTCCTCTACATCGCATATGGGAAGGACGAATACGATAGTAAGGAAGGTGTCCACAAGAGCTGCTTTTCCCGAGAGGCTTGGCATCTCACTTCTGTGTGTCTGGGTGAGGCGGCGCGGTATCCGAGGATGTATCCGAGACATCCGGAACGAACACTGACTCCTCGGTATGCTGATGACAAGCCCAAGCCTGTTCCCACGCCGAGTGGGGGTCCTCGGCCGCGGCCTTCTGCTCCCACGGGTGGTCCCACACGGGACCCGTCGGGGAACAGGCCGCATCCGCACAGGCCGCGGCATCATCGCAGGCCGACTCCTCATGTCAGGCCGCATCCTGACCCGCACCATAATGGTTCGACCGGGCGTGGTGGTTCTGGTTCGCATCATGGTGGTTCGACCGGTGCTGGTCATGGTGGTGCTCGCCGGGATGCTGTCCGGCGTGGGAATGATGCTCGCCGGGATGTTCATGCGGGTGGCCGGGTGAACTCGAAGGTGGGCAAGGCTCCGCGCACGCCCCACCCGTCTGCTTCCTCGTCCCAGTCGGCCTCGCCGCTGTCGTCTGGTCGGGGTATGGCGGCTGGCCGGGTTCCATCGTCTGCCAGTGGTGGCCGGGTGTGGGGTGGTGAGCGGAAGAGCGCTGCTGTCCTGGATGATCACCGTCGAGTGCCTGGCTGGGCCTGGGGCGCTGGCGGTGTTGCGGTGGTTGCTGCCGCTGCGCTGGTGTGGTGGCTGATCCGCGGTAGGCGCCGCGGCCAAGAAGGCGACGATGATGATGAGGTTGGTACGGATCTTTTTGAGTGATGCGCCCGGTGGGTGCATGTGTGTTTGAAGTCGGCCACGCGTGAGGAAAGGTGACGTATTAATGGTGATAAGGAATTCGATGGTGAGGTGGACGACGGGAGGCTTGGCGGTTGTGATGACCGTTGGGGGCTTCACGATGCCGGCATGGGCCGATGATGATGTGAAGCAGATTCCGACGGCGTCGGCGGATCAGTGGCATGCGGGCTGGTGTGCCAAGGATGAGGAGGGCTATTCGGTTCTCATCGATTTCGCGGCGTTGGATCCGAAGGACCGGGGTGATTTGAATCCGGACACGACCACGTACACCGACGCCCATGTCAAGGATGGCTGGCTGGTGCGCTGCCACAAGGGCTTGGAGCCGGTCAACCATGCCGAGGGTGATGATTACGAACCGGAGGCGCAGCCTGCGAACTGGGTTGCGATGGTGGGTGTTCCCGGGACGGTGGACGCCAACGGGTGGCACCGCTTCCTGGGGATCACTCCCGACAGCGATGAGACGTCATCTGGTGACCGGATCAGTAACTCGGCGGTGACGGTGCTGCCCGGCAAGGACGGTGCCCTGCTGGCGTGGCCGCAGAAGGTTCATGACGATGAGGACTAACCCGGCAAGCCGGCTGATGTGGGTTACCTCGCGTTGCCTGAGAAGCCGGTGAAGGGGATGGCCGTGGCCATTGCCCTCTACCCCGATGGACACACGGACGATCCGGAGAATCCCGGGGCGAAGTTCTATTTCGCCGGTGATGATCCGAATCGGCCCGAGCACCGGCCCCAGTACGGCGAGGCCCCCGCACCGACACCGACTCCGACTCCTACGGTGAGCCCGAAGCCAACTCCGACCGTGGCGCCGACCCCGGCGGGTAAACTGACCCCGGCGGTGACGCCTACGTCGTTACCCACTCCGAAGGATCAGTCGGGATCACCGGTGAAGCCAGGGGTAGGGGATCACCCCCGTGCCGGGCGCCCCGGTGCCCCGGCCACCCATGGTGGGAATACTGGTTCCCCCGATCCCAGGGGCCAAGGTGGAATCGGCGGTTCGGGTGTCGGTGACGGGTCAGCCCCCATTGGCCTGCCAGCCACCGGAGCCTGAGCAGGCCATGGTGAACAGAGTGTTTGCTTACTTCATCATCTATTGAGGAAGGATATAGATGCCATGATGACACAGAAGATGGGAATGTCGGTGATAAGTCGGCGTGGGGCTGGCCCGCTCGTTGCGGTGTTGCTAGCAGCTGGTGCTGTAACCGGGGCGGGAACAGCTCAAGCGGCTGGGTCAGTCTCTGGTGCTCCGGGCTGGCACGACGGGCCGTGTGTCGCTGGTGAGGGTCAGACGGTGGTGGTGGACCACAGTAGCGACATGAGCCAGAAGCCGATCATTCCGGACAATTGGAAGGCTAAGCCGGGGATTCTGGTGTGGTGCAGTGTGGGTGGCCAGTGGGCCAATTCCGATGGTGATGGCCGGACCGAGCCGCTCAAGGCGGTGGGAATCACGTATGCCCCGGAGGGCGGGGTGAGTCTGATCCACACGGTTAATGGTGTTACTGACAGTCCGGATCTGGGGAAGTATTGGGTGTACTCTATGGTTTCTAAGCCCGGCGGCAAGTGGGACATGATGGTGCCGACACCAGGTAAGAACACTTGGGTAGGTGTGACCCTGGGCGGAAAAGAAGTTCCGTCAATCGATCCGCCCGTCAAGAAATAAAACTAGTAACAAGGGGGGTTCGGCGGGAGCGTGGTGCCTCGCCGGACCCCTTCCGCTATGTCATGGCTTGTGCGGCTGGGGTCGCAGAAGGGATGGATTGTGAAGGTTGGCAGGGCGATGCGCTTGGCGACCGCCGTGACGGCCATCGGTGCAGCCTCGTGGCCGGTTGCGGCTCATGCAGATACTGATGTCGGACCGGTTGTGCGCCGACCCCACTCATGAATGCACTGTGAGTGTAATGGGAGGCCCGGCACGAGAGGTGTCCTATTCGGGGGTCGACGTGACCGGGAGGCCCGGCACCCGCGTGCGGCTAGCGGCCTACTACGTGCGTACCAATGACCACGGTAAGTTGACGCGGCTGGAGCGCTTCGCGGTGGGTGACAAGCCGGTAGTCGTCGGTGACACCGGGATCGTGGGCACCAGGTTGGGATTCCCCACCATTCAGGATGATCCGGCAAAGATACCCAGCGCATGGATCTTCGTGGGCCCCGATGACGTGACCATGGCGAACCTTGACAAGGCGGCAGGCAGTTTCGTGCCATATGGGACGCTGAAACCCACCGTGCTGGGGGACGGCTGGGGTCTGGAGAAGCCCGTGGGTCAGACGATCGGTGTACGCACCGTCGGGTCGATGGTGACGGGGGCGTACCAGATCGAGTACCAGGACGATGCGGGACACTGGGTGAACGTGACCAAGGCCCGGAAGCCTAATCCTGATGAGTTTTTTTGCAGTGGCAGCCTTGGGGTGATGGCGCGCTTCGATAGTCCCGACACGGCCCAAGTGTGTATGGACAACCCCTCCAAGCCGGTGGACATCGGCTACCAGTTGCCTCGCGGCCTGAAACATCACCGCTACAAGATGCGGATGACCACCTACGGTGGTGACGGGCTGATCGTGGTACACACCTGGGACGCCGTCCCCTCGAACCATCCAAAGCGGGCACCCTACAAGAGCACGTTCCGTGAGCCGTACCACCGGGGAGCCTCGAGCCTGGCAGGGGCTGAGGAGAGACATGCGGGTAGCCGCACCATGCAGAGTGCTGTCGGTGCAGGGGCCAGTAATCGCGCGTGTCGATCCAGCGTCCTTACGCCTGTCGGGGGGATTGATCGACGTGCGCGCCGGTCAAGTGTTGGGGGTCATGGCCTGCGAACCAGTTCAGGCGCACCGGGTTGCACGCCGTCTGGCCACAACCGTGTGTCCACGGGGCATTGACGATCGCCTGTTGCATGCCCTGCTGCGTCAAACGAGCGTGCGACGGGCCTGCGACATCGTCGATCGCCGGGCCGATATCCCGATCGAGACGAGCATGAAACTAGTTGATGAAGTGCTGGGGCCAGTCGGCGCCCGCCGGGGTAACGAACACGGCGAGGGGCAGCAACGCCTGCTCGCCGACGTGTTAGCGTGCGCAGGCGGCGAGGTCGTGTTGTGGGTCGATCCGGGGTGGGCGGTTGATGCCGCCAGCGGCGACCACCTAGTGCAGGCGGTGCGCCGGCGCGGCGCGAGCGTGATCATGGCGTGCCGTGACGTCGACCTGGTGGCCCGATGGTGCGACCGGGTTCTCGTCGTCGATGAGCACGAGGTTGTGGCCGACGGACGTCCCAGCTCCGTGGTGGACAACCTGCCCTACCCACCCCAGATTGCCCAGGTGTTCCCCGGCTGCCACGTAGTCAAGACTGCTGATGTGACCCTCATCCCGGGGGTCGGTGCGAAGGAGGGCAGGGCCCATGCGCAGCTGGTGTAGTGGCGTCGTCACGGCGATCCTGGCCGGGACGGTTGCGGTCTGGCTGGTGGCCCCGATTATCGACTCGATGCATGCGGGCACCCGCGAGCAGATCTCCACCGAGTCCCAGGCGATGGTCGTCTACCTGACGACTGGTCTCGTATTGCTGGCGGTGTGTCGGTGGGTCGACGACGGCCGGCGGATCTGGCGGGTTGGGCTGCTGGTGTGCCTCGTCGTGGTGAACGCGCTGGTGCGGGTGACGATGTCGCCGCGCGTGTTCGGAGTGGAGCCGGTATTCGTCCTGCCCCTCCTGGTTGGGGTGTCTGCCGGGGCATCGGCGGGATTTTTCGTCGGGGCTGGCACATGCCTGCTTTCCAGCATGCTCGTCGGTACAGTCGCAACACCACTGCCCGGCCAGATGCTGACGTGGGGCCTGACAGGGCTCATTGGCGCACTACTGGTGCGGGTTCCCACTAAACCTGCGTGGCTGCTCTCATGGCCGCTGGCCGTGCTGTGCGGGCCGGTGCTGGGAGTCCTGCTCAACCTCATCGGCTGGCCCACCGACGGGGGCAGCGCTGTTGGGCAGACCACCTCTGACACGTTCGTGCCTGGCTTGTCGAGCATGATCACGATGCAGCGGCTGATCCGTTACTCGGTGCGCACCTCAATGGGAATCGACCTAACCCGAGGCGTATGCACCTTGGTGGGCGTCGTGCTCCTCGGCCTCCCGGCGATCCGCGCGCTGCGCCTGGCATGGGGGAGTCCCGACAGACGAGCCGACGAGACGCCAACGGCCCGCGGCACGCCCATCAACCCTGCCGCAGTGGCGCGACGAGAACAGGCCAGGACGAGGACGATGGAATGGTCCCAGGACCACAAGGAGGACACACAATGAGTGCAGGGACGACCGGTCAGACGACAGGGGAAGAATGGCCCCGTCGCGGTGAACCTGACGGGAGGGGCCCCAGGATCGATCCGGGCGAGGCGGCTCAGGCGCGCCGTCTCGTCGAGGCGATCTCACACACCTTCGACTCAAAAGTTGTGGGCCAGGAGGCGTTGCGCACGGCACTGCTGGTCGGGTTAATCGGCGGCGGCCACGTGCTCCTGGAATCGGTGCCCGGTTTGGCCAAGACGCTGGCGGCCTCGACGCTGGCCTCCACCGTCGACGCCAGCTTCTCGCGAGTACAGTGTACCCCTGATCTGCTTCCCAGCGACATCATCGGCACCCAGGTGTTCAACCCCGGCAGCGGAACGTTCACCACCGAGCTGGGCCCGGTGCATGCCAACGTTGTACTACTGGACGAGATCAACAGATCTAGCGCCAAGACCCAGGCTGCCATGCTCGAGGCCATGCAGGAGAAACAAGCGACGATTGGGGCCAAGACATACCCCATGCCCAATCCATTCCTCGTGCTGGCAACCCAGAACCCCATCGATGAGGAGGGCACCTATGTGCTGCCGCAAGCACAAATGGATCGTTTCCTCCTCAAAACGATCGTCGACTACCCGTCGCCAGCCGACGAGGTAGAGATGCTGCGACGTCTCAAGTCCGGCGCCCTCGAGTCCCGCACTGTGCCTCCGGTAGTGAGCCGGCAGGACGTGTTGTGGCTCCAGGACCTGTCGCGGCGGGTGTACGTCGACGAGGCGCTGCTGCGCTACATCGTTCAGATCGTCCACGCGACCCGCCATGGTGGCGACTACCTTCCCCAGGAGCAAGCCCGCTGCCTGGAGTACGGTGCCAGCCCGCGGGCCGCGATCGCGTTCGTTCAGGCTGCCTGTGCCCACGCGCTGATACATGGACGAGACCACGTGCTCCCCGACGACGTGCGGGCGATGCGGTACATGGTCCTCCGTCACCGGCTCATCCTCACCTTCGAGGCCGTCGCCACCCGGGTGCCCGTCGAGGAGATCATCGACGGCATCTTCGGTGCCGTCCCCACCCCCTGATCATGGCGTATCTCACCGCTGTCCAAGGACGCCTGGCGTTGTACCCGAGGCGTCTGGTCATGGGGCTGCTCGACGGCCAGTACGCGTCAATGACGTCGGGGCGCAGCCTGGACTTTGACGATCTGCGCTCCTATGTGCGCGGCGACGACGTCAAGGGCATTGACTGGAAGTCCTCGGCACGCTCCGGCGAGCTGCTGGTCAAACGCTACCGGGCAGAGCGTAGGCACACTCTCGCCTTCGTCGTCCCGGCGGGCGGACCGCTGGCGGGTGCGGCGACACTCACCCAGGGTAAGTCCGATGTGGCGCTGGCGGCGATCGGCGTGTTGGCGTGGGTGGCGTGCCGTCACGGCGACTACGTTACGGTAGTTGCTCCGGGGCCGAACGGGCCGAGCGTGGCACGACCGTCCTACCGTGACACGCAGATCGAATACATGCTTGCCGGGCTCGATGCGGGGTGCCGGCTGGAGGCCCCCGAACCCGATCTGGTGGAACTGCTCGACCTGGCTGCCACCGGGCTGCGTCGCCGCGGCATCGTCGTGGTCGTGCTCGACGATTGGGATCCCCAACCCGCAGACGTAGACTCCTTGGCGCGCCTGTGTGCTCGCCACGAGGTTCTCGCCATCGAGGTGTCGGACCTCGATGTGACCGATCCAGCCATGATCGCCGTCCCTACCCGTGATCAGGCTTCCGGCCGGGCGGTGCCGGGGTTCATGGCCCGCGACCGGCATGTGCGCCAGGAAGCAGCTGCCGCCCGTCAAGAGCGAGCACGCCGACGCAGCCGCACCCTGGACCGCCTCGGCGTCGTTCATGAGTCGATTGAAGACGTGGACGATTCAGTTGCGGCGATCGTCAGACTCCTCGAAAGGATGCGCCATGCCGCACGCCACTAGTGCGCCGCTGGATTTGTATCCGCCCGTCTCCCACGACCCGAGGTGGTGGTGGGTGGTTGCCGGCTGCCTGGTGGTGGCCGCCGGCGTGGCGTGGGGGTGTCGCCGCGTCCTGGCGGCGATTGATTCCGCTGCTGCGGGCGATGATTTAGCCACGTTGGAGACGCTCCGCGCTGCCGCGCTGCGGGATCTTGAAGAGGCCGAGGACGCCTCCCGACGCGGTGAGTCCGATCGTGCCGTGTGCCGACGCATCAGCATCGCATTGCGTCGATTCGTCGCCGTTGTCTGCGACACCGACCTGGACTACGAGGGTCTGGGCGATCTTTCCCGTCACGCCGATGAGGATGCGCGGCTTAAACCGGTCGTCGAGGTTGTCGAACGCTGCTACCAGGTGGAGTTCGACCCAAGAGGCCACGATGTCGACCCGGATGAGTTGCTGTCCGTGGCCGTGAGGACGGTGCGTTCATGGAGCTGATGTGGTGGTGGATGTGGCCTGCCGTTGTGGCCGCGGTCGCCGTGACGGTTGTCACTGGGTTGTTCCTACGTCACCGGGAGAAAACCGTACGGGTCGTGGTAGCCCACGCGGACCGTCTGCGTGCTCTTCCCGCCTACCGGGGCCATGCCCGGCGGCGGGTGCGATGCCTGGTGGTGGCGGTGGTGTGCTGGGCGGTGGCCGCGTGCGGGGCCGGCCTAGTGGCCGCCAGGTTGCAGGGGATCGACGACGACGATCGTCAGATACGCACCCGTGACGTCATGTTGTGCCTCGACGTGTCAGGTTCGATGGAGGGGGTGGATCGTCAGGTTATCAACACCTACCTCCAATTGGCCGATCACATCAGCGACGACCGGATCGGATTCGTCATGTTCGACTCCTCGGCGGTGACGGTGTTCCCCCTCACGCATGACCGGGACAGCGTCAAGGCCGGGCTCAAACAGGCCGGAGAACGACTCGGCCGGGCAGGCCTCGACCCGGGGGTGCGTTACGGCCCGGGCGGCTCACTAGTCGGCGACGGTCTGGCCTCCTGCCTAAGCAGATTCGATCAGCTCGATCAGCCCCGTTCCCGAAGCGTCGTGCTCGCCACCGACAATATGGTTGCCGGGCCTTCGGTCTACACCGTGCCCCAGGCCGTTGACTTGGCCGTGAAACGCCACATTATGGTTTTCGGCATCGTGCCCGACAGCGACGACCCGGACTATCGGGCGGCTCGCGACGAGCTGCACCAGCAGGTGGTGCGTACCCATGGGGAGACCTTGACGATTCCTTCGAATGGGCAGGTCGACACCGATGATGTCGCCGATCGTATTCAGTCTCAGGCCAAAAAGGCCGTGATGGCCATGGCCACCCACCGCTCCTACGACATGCCCTGGCCTGGTGTCCTCATGATCGGCATCGCAGGCCTGGGTGTCATGATCGCTCGACGACGGGAGGAACGATGAGCTGGCATCCCTACCCCATCGCTGTGGCACTCGCTGCGGTCATGCTCGTCGTTGCCGTGTGGTTTGGTGTGCGGGCCCGACGTACCCGCAGCGGGGTCGCCATGACGATCTTGGACATCCTATTAGCCGTGCTCGTCGGGCTAATCGGCCTGCACCCGGTAGTGGGTGAATCCGGGCGGCAGAGTTCAAGCGTGGATGCCGATATCGTCATCATGATCGACACGACCACCTCGATGGCGGCCCGCGACAACGGCGGCAAGACGCGTCTGTCCGCGGCGGTCCACGATGTCGCGGCGCTCGCCGCGGTTTTCGGCGGTGCCCGCTTCACGCTCGTAACCTTCGACAACGACGCCCGGGTGTCGGTGGCCTCGACCACCGACACCGGCACGATCGTTTCCGCAGCAAACGCCCTCACCTGGCGTGAGGACACCAAGGGCACCGGCACCGATGTCAGCGTGGCCGTGCCCACCGTGGTCCGGGTTCTCCAGAAGGCCCGCCAGGCGTCACCCCAGGCCACCAGGATGGTGTTCTACCTCGGTGACGGGGAGCAGACGGCCACAAGACCGCCGAGCTCTTTTGCTGCTCTGAAACCTCTGGTCACTGGCGGTGCCGTTTATGGCTATGGCACCGCCAAGGGGGCGCCCATGGCCCGCTCGGCCTTCGACACCGGGGACGTCACCTATCACGGGAAGAAGGCCATCTCCCACGCCGACCACGCCACGTTGGCCGCTGCCGCCCAGCAGGCGGGTCTGGCGTATGTCACCCGATCCTCGGGCCAGCCACTCACCCCTCCCCGAGTGTCGCTGCGGCGCACCACCCACGTTGACCAGGTGAGTCCCGGTACGGACCTGTCATGGATCCTTGGTCTCGTCGCCGGAGTCGACGTCGCCATCCAGCTGACGATGAGTGCCCGGCGGCTACGTCGGGCTCGAAAGGACGTTCCGTGATGAACCCTCGCCACACGCGTCAGACCGATACGCGATATTTTCGGCGAGGGGTGATGAGTCCCAGCCGAGCTCGATGGGCGCGTCGGGCCACTATCGGGGTGACGGTGCTGCTCGTTGCCGCTCTCATCCTTGTCGCGTGCCGGCTCGCGGGCATCCTGATATTCGATTGGCTTGGCCACGGAGCCTTTAGCTCTCAGCAGTATGCGCAGGCTGAGGACTACTACGGGGCGAACACGAAGCTCAACATCATCGAACCGTGGATTGCCAGCTATGACCGCGGCACCGTCCGGTCCGCTGAGAGTAACTACACCGACGCCGAGAAAGATCTTCGTGCCGCCCTCAAGCTGGCCCCGGAAGGGCAGAAATGCCGAGTGAGCATGAATCTGGTGTGGACCATGGAGGAGTCGGTGACGATGCACAGTCTCAACCCCAACCGGGGGCCTGCCATGACCGCCGACACGTTGAAGGAGGCCAAGGCCATTGCGCAACGGCTCAAGTGCCACGGCAAGACCACGGCACCCCAGTCCTACGTGCGGCAAACTTCAGCCGATCAGAAGACTGAGCAGTCCACCACCATGAAACGCCTCAACCAGGAAATGAATCAGGCACAGCAGGGCTCACAGTCCCAGGAAAACAAGACACCCAAAAAGAAAGATTCCGAGCAGCAACGGCAGAAAAACCTGTCCACAAGGAATCAACAGGCTCTCAACGAGCAACGCCGTAACAGCCAGGAGCAGAACCGATCACCTCAGCAAGCCCCGAGTGCGCCCACGGCACCCCGAACCGCCGGAGGAGCCCCCGACAAGAAGGGTTGGTGAGATCTGGGGGCATCGCCAGAGCGTGGCCTTATTCCTTAACCAGTGCCCATCAAACTTACTCTGCATCTCGACGGGTCTGTTTCCGGCGCGTCCACCACACCCCCACGCCCAGGGCGATGACCGCCACAACCACGCCGATGGTGGTGAGAGGCCCCGATCCGTGTCCTGACTCGGGCGGCATGGCGGGTGGCTTGCGCGCAGCGGAGACCTGGCGGGGCGGGAAACCCTTCCCGGTACCCCATCGCCACCCCTCAACAGAGCCCGCGGCGGGGTGATATTGAGCTGCCCCTTTCGTGGAAAAGGTCCACTTGTCCGCGGGGGAGGCAGCATGCCAGTATGACCAGAACTGGCGGGTGGACTTGTCATAGCCGCCGTGAGCACAAGCGTCCTGGGGTCGCCCCTGAAGCTCGCAGACGAGGCCTGGCTTGGAATTTGGTTGACGAACATCGACGCCGATCTGACTGAGGGCATCCATACCGTCGGTGGGTTGATGCGCACACCCCGCGGCGAGGGGTTTGTCAGGCATGTCCACGACGACCCACACCCCGCCGTGGCAAGTACAGTCGACCGCCGTCGCTGACCCTGACGCGGTTGGTTGTCCGAAGGCGCTGGTAGCTGGCACCCAGCCAGCCACCACAGCCACCAACGCGACGATGACACGAGACACTGCGGCAGCGCAAGAGCCCGCCTTGGCTCGACGAAAACATCTCATGGACCCCACCATTCCCACGGAAACACATCACATGACCAGATGACAACGGGCAGAGAATCGATACCCGGAACACACCTGAGCCCCACCCCAACCCTTGTCCTCACACCTGTGGAGTGAGGACGTGTATAGCGAAGCCAAGCGTTAAGTGTAATCACCCACGATGACCGTTGTGCATGGCGATAGGGAGTTGACGGTGCTGATAGGTGCCTTGGCCTCTGGGGAGCAATTGCTTTTGCCCATGACGATTGGATGCAAAACGTCAGTGGCAGACTGCAAGAGCATTGGTGGCCATTTGCGGCGCCGGGATTTTCCGGTGATGAATGAAACTGAACTTGCCGAAGGAAGGCGCGGCTGCCGTGCTCCTATTAATGGTGTGATCGTTGGCGCTATCACTGGAGCTGTATTAGCGCTGGTACTGGTTCTAGAGGTAGATGATCGTCTATACCGGGTCGCTCCCGGAATGGTTGTCATCTATGCTGTGGCGGGATGATCCGCTGGGCTGTGGGGAAGAAGGATCTGTGTATACGAGGACCCAAAGATTCGGCAGAGGAGGGCCAAGATCCTCGGTGTTGTTGCGGTTGCCATTGTCGGGCTGATTACGGTGATTGGATATCGGTTCTATCTTATCTGGGCTTTAAATCCTGTACGGAAAGAATTTGGTTTTGATGGTAAAGAATTGCTTCTATTTCTATTACCCTCGGTTATTTTCCCCTGTGTCGGATGGGTTCTCGGTGCTTTTGGTAGCAGTCTCGATCATGGCAAGATTTCATCTGTGCTCATAATGAGCGTGGCGACCGTAGTTGGATTGCTCGTATCCTTGCTCGTTTGGATGGAGCTTTCAGTCGTAACCCTCAGTCTGTTTCATTTCTAACGTACTACTGCGGTTTCATGTCGCACGGCGGTGTATTTAGCGTCGGTCCCTCCGCCGGTACCGGCCACGAGGCGTGCCATATTGGTGCCTCCTCAGGGGCCTTGGGCTCTAGATGACCGCCATGTGTCGTGTGTGGTTTTTCGGGGTGTATGGTGTTCGCTGTTGGCCCAATGGTTGGGTTGATGCCTGGGTGGTGTGGGGAAGCCGGTGGGAGTCCGGCACTGTCGCGCAGCCGTGTCCACGTTGGTGTGTGGGAGTCGGAGTACCAGATTATCCCGAGGGTTGGTTTTGTTCCGTCGCGGATTGCGGAGTCAACACCACCGCGTCACTAACGCTGGTCGAAACCCCTTCGACCAGTTGGGGAGGGTTCCTGGGGTGCGGATGCGTGCTGCTGTGATCGGGCAAAGCCAGGTACGTCGCGGTAATCCGTTGAGCCTGGATGCTTCCTCGTCCTACACCTCGATCGGACGCATTCGGCGCTGGCAGTGGGACCTTAACGGTGACGGGCGCTATGAACTGACCACTACAACCACCGACCAATACTGCCGCGCACCCCTTAACGGCCTCATCATCGGCACCATTGTTGGAGCTGTCTGAGATACGGTATTCATGATGTTCTACGTCAATTCTCAACCGGCGTTCCAAACCATCGTCGGTGAACTGACTACCGTGAGCGTCGGTGAAGTACTTCATTACTGACACGAGGGTCAGGGACGTGGCGTCGCGGTTCCATGGGTCGCGAATTTCTTGAGGTCTTCCCGGGTTCCGGCCATTCGGTCATGGTCGTAGTCGGTGACCGAGTACTGCCACATCGTCCATGCGTCCCATCCCGACGGCAATTCCCCCACGGTGGAGGCGTATCGGGCGATCCACAACGGCGCGACGGCTGTGCTGTCCGAGGCGGCCGATCCCACGCACATATTCCACCAACTCGTGGAGGTGTAAATCATGGGAGGCCTGCCCCACCGATTCCGGTAGGTCGACACGAAATCACGAATCCACGAAGCCATCGCGGTCTGATTCAACCCGTAGCAGGCATTCGTGCCGTACGGATTGTATTCCAGGTCCACGGTCCCAGGCAGGGTGTAACCGTCCCCTGGCCATCCGCCGCCATGATCGGAGAAGTACGTGGCCTGGTCCTTTCCAGATGAGTTCGATGGCAGGGCGAAGTGATAGGCGCCCCGGATGAGGCCAGCGCTCTGGGACCCGTTGTACTGGGATGTGAAAAATGGATTTTGATACGACGTTCCCTCGGTGGCTTTTACCCACGCAAATGACATTCCCGAGGAGACTTTCGCCGGCCAGTCAACGTCCCCGTCGTAGCTGGAGACGTCGATTCCCTCCGGTGCGGTGTCTGTCGTCAAGGTCTGTACCCGGCCAGTTACCGCAGGTCCATGCTCATGTTTTTTGATTTGAGATCCCATTGCGTGATCGCTGGGGGAGGAAATGGCGTCTGAGGATGGCGACTCGGTGGGCGATTGGGTGTCTGATGCGTGGGCAACAGCGGTGGGCATCAGCGTGGTTACAGTCATGCCGGAAACTATCGCAGTGAGCCATAATTGTTGACGACGGTTGAATAAGCAGTTCATACAAACCCCCACGGATAGAAGCTGACTTTAGCATACCGTTTGGGGGTACACAAATCCGGCTGTCGTAACAATCTCCTGTCCGCGGGCAGTTTCTGGGACGGGCTGCGTCTAGTGGCTTCACCCCGGTGGTTGCGTGGCATTGTGCGGTCTTTGAACGTGACATGACGCTTCCTTTTGTGCCCTAGAGGCAATGACGTTATGTATCTGTGCTTCTAGATTTGTAGACACGAAGTGTCGGGACCTCGTCGAGCTCATCTGCAAAGTAGCCAGGGATGAGGGATAGGAGCTTCACAATATTGCCCCTGAGTCATCACAACGCCTGGCCGCCACCTTGAAGTCATCTGGGCTGATCTTACGGGACATTGGAACCGTCATAGGTATCTCGTACTAAAGGGCTGCCCAGCCGCTTCACTGAACGCTCCTCTGTAGGTGCGCGTCTCATCGACTCTCGTCGCACAGACCGGCTGCGTGACGTCCGCACGGCAACAGTCACACATTTTACCGCGGTGCCGGAGAAGGGACTCGAACCCTCACACCACAAGGCACAGGAACCTAAATCCTGCGTGTCTACCAATTCCACCACTCCGGCAGAGGCGTTACCGCCCCGGCTACCAAGACCCTCAGATACTCCTTATCAGCAGTTGATCTTGAGCTCCTTGCAGAGCTTGTCAACATGACCCTTGGCTCGAACATTGTACTGAGCTTCAGTGATTTTACACGAACCACCCTCATCAATATCAACGACGAAGGTGGAGCGAATGACTCCGACGATCTCTTTGCCGTAGACGTTCTTGGGACCGTAGGCTCCGTAAGCCGTCATAACCTCCTTGCCCTCGTCGGAGAGCAGGGTCAGGGTCAGCGACTCCTTAGCGACGAACTTCTGCAGCTTGGCGACGGGATCGGGGGAGATCCCCAGCACCTCGTACCCAGCCTCCTCAAACTCGCTCAGATGAGCGGTGAAATCGACAGCCTGGGTAGTGCATCCGGGCGTCATAGCAGCGGGGTAAAAGTACACGATGACTCGTTTGCCGACGAAGCCCGAAAGGGTGATGCGGTTGCCGTTAGCGGCGGGCAGAGTGAAATCAGGGGCCGCGTTACCGGCCTGAAGACGGGTGCTCATGACCCCAACGATATAGGCTGTTGCTAGACCAGCGCCGCGCCCACGCCGGCGCAAAGCCCAGACACGGCACCAGGAGGGGGCATATGGCTGATAGCAAGTCGAAGGCGAAGGACGAGCGTACCGCCGATGAGATCAGGCGGGATATTGCAGCGATTCGTGCTCGCCTGGCGGCCGGGGTGGAAAACCTCGTCGAAGAGGTGCATCCGGCAAGCCTCAAGCGTGAAGCATCCGATCGTGCCCGTGATTTCGTGCAGGGCGAGTTTGACCAGGTCAAAGGCCAGATCAAGGACGAGCACGGCTGGCGCGTGCAGCGAATCGCGGCCGCTGGAGGTGCGCTCGCTGCCGGCGTTATCAGCATCATCGTGCTGCGCGCGATCGTCGGTCGCGCTACAGGTGCTACTGCTCGTCGCAAGCTCGAGAAGCTGCAACTTTCTGAGGCCAAGCGGGTTCGTAAGGGTGCCAAGCAGCGCCGTAAGGACGACGCTAAGGCCGCCAAGAAGAATGCCAAACTCGGCAAGAAGAATGCTAAGAAGTACGGCAAGCTCAATATCGATGACTCATCGGTGAGCAACCTTGCTGAGAAGATGCTCAAACAGGCCGCCGTGTTGCGCGCACAAGCGGCTGCTGAGCGCGAACATGGCGTCGTCTGACGGGCTCGGCATGAGTTGATTTAGTGCGTAACTGCGCAGAGCGAGTTCGGCCCCAGTCCCTCACGGATCGGGGCCGAACTCGTTGCCGCGTCACTTGGTGCCGCCAGCAGCCAAACCTGCGACAATGCGACGCTGGAATACCAACACCATGATGACTAGTGGCACCGTCATGATGACACCAGCAGCCATTTGGGAGCCAAACGGGGTGTTGAACTGTGAGGCTCCAGTGAACTTCGACAACAACACCGTGGCGGGCTCCATCGTCGGATCGTTGATCATGGTGACGGCGACGAGGAACTCGTTCCATGCACCAATGAAGACGATGATCGCGGTAGTGAAGATTCCGGGGGCCGCTAGCGGAAGGATGATCTTGCGAAAAGCCTGAGCTGGGGAGCAGCCGTCGATCATGGCCGCTTGCTCCAGTTCATCGGGCATCTGTTTAAAAAGGTCGTGAGGTTCCACACTGCCAGCGGTAGGGAGAACGACAGGTCTGGGATGATCATGGCTTGGTAGGTGTTAATCCAATGCCATGCCGAAAAGTTCTTTAGCAGCGGCACGATGATGGCCACTAGCGGGAACATCGACGTCGCGATGATGAGGATGAGGAATCCGCCCTTGCCACGAAAGTCCAGACGCGCGAGCGCGTAGGACGCGAAGGTGGCGATGAGCAGCGCAATGACCGTCACCGCGACGGAGACGATGAAGGAGTTCAGCAGGCCGCGCAGGAAGTTGTTGCTCGGCTGGAAGACCGCCTGGTAATTCTCCATCGACGGATGGGCTGGCCACCAGGTGTTATCGAAGATCTCCGAATCAGGACGCAGTGAAGACACCAACATCCAGTAGAACGGCACCAGACAGTAGATGACAATGAGGACGATGCCGATAATCGGCAACACCTTAGCCCAGGTGCTCTTCTTGTGATGGGTGTGCTGTTTCATGACTCCCGATGCAGCCGCAGTGCTCATGACGCCGCCTCCTTGTCGGCTGCGGCTTGTGCAGCGTTGGCTTTCTTCCGGGTGCGACGACCGCCCGGACGTCCACCGGAGACGAAGGTGGTGGCCTTTAACTTCTTGCGTTTGTGCTCGTCACCGACGAGGTCAGCTCCAAGGATCTTGATGAACGCGAATGCGATGATGAACACGTAAAGGAACAGGATGATCGCGTACGCAGCAGCAGCGCCATACCGCAGGTTGGAGGCCTCATCCTGGACCAGCATGGACAGTGTCTCGACTGACTTCATACGAGGCCCGACGAGAATGAACGGCAGATCGAACATACGCAGAGCGTCAAGGGTTCGGAACAGCACAGCGACGACCAATGCCGGTTTGACCAAGGGCAAAGTGAGAGAGACGAATCTTTTCCACGCATTAGCACCATCCACCTTGGCCGCTTCGTAGACCTCAGTCGGAATCACTTGCAAACCGGCAAGTGTTAACAGACCAATGTACGGAGCCGTCTTCCAGACGTCGGCAATGATGATCGACCACTTAGCCGTCCAATTGCCTGAGGCCCACATGATGTGCTCGCCGAGGATGGCATTTGCCACACCATTTTGGTTAAAGATCCAGCCCCACAAAATAGCTGAGACGGCTGTGGGGATAGCCCAAGGGACCAGAATGGCGGCTCTGACGATGCCGCGTCCGGCCATTGCCCGATGCATGATGAGCGCCATGATGACGCCGAGGATGGTCTCGAGCACGACTGTGACGACACCGAACAGGGTGGTGTTCCAGAATGCGTTCCAGAACCTTTCCCCGGAGCCGGTGAAAATGTCGGTGAAGTTCTTCACCCCGACGAACGGCTCGGTGTCGTTGATGAATCCGGTTTCCGGATCTAATCCAGGCTGACCATAAAGAGCCTGCTTCACTGACTGAATGACGGGGATGACGATAACGATCGTCAAGACGATGAGAGTGGGCGCGATGAGTGCTAAGGCTAGACGTTCTTGGGACTTGGCCCGCGAAGACCTTTTGTTGGTCTGCTCCACTGTTGCAGTGGCCATAGTAAAGCTCCTTGTCCCCGGGGCTGTTGGCCGGGTAGTGCGAGCGAGATCATAGATACGGCGGGGGAGGGGGCCCCCCCCCCCGCCGTATCCGTGTGCTCAGTTCTGCGTGACAGTCAGTTCTTGATGACCGCCTTCAGCTTCTCGGCCAGTTGCTTGGCCGTGCTCTCGGCGTCAATCTTGCCCTGCAAAGCCGGGTAGATGGCGTCTTGGATGGCTGCGGTGACGTCACCATAGGCAACAGCGTGCGGACGTCCCTTAGCAGTGTCAAGAGAGGCTTTCAGGGTTAGTAGGTACGGGAGCTTCTTGACGTTCTCGTCTTTGGTGTACAGCTCGCTGTAGATGGGGGCGTTGGACTGCTTCTCGAGGTTGTACTGACCCGATTCTTTGCTGGTCCACCACTTGACGAACTTGAGGGCCGTGGCCTTGTTCTTACAGTTAGTGGTGATAGCGCAGTCGTGGCCACCCAAGGTTGACGTGTAGGCCTTACCATCGATGGAGGGCAGCGGGGCAAGGCCGAACTTGTCCGGGCCGAGCTCCTTGAGGTCATTGCCGTACTGGTAAGGCCAGTTACGCAGGAAAAGGACTTTGCCAGATTCGAAGCCGTTGCGGCTGTCCTCCTCCTTCCACTCCAGGGCAGCAGTCGGGATGAGCTTAGATTTGAAAGCATCGACGGCTGTCTGGATGCCCTTAATGGACTCCGGGGAGTCGACGGTCACCTTGCCCGAGTCATCGACGATCGCACCACCGCAGGTATTAATGAACTCGGCGATGTTGCAGGTCAGACCCTCGTACTTGGCCCACTGGCCGCCACAACCACCAATGCTTTGCATTCCGGGAAGCTTGCGGACGGCTTCGGTGGCCTTTTTAACGTCTTCCTAGGTCTTGGGGATCTCAACCCGGGCTTTTTCGAGGAAATCCTTGCGGTAGTACATGATCGGTGCGTCAGTGACGTACGGGACGGCGTACTGCTTGCCGCGGTAGGAGCCGGTCTCCCACACCGAGTTTATGACGCCATCGGGTTTCGTGTCCGATGGAATCTCGACGACCCAACGGTTGGCGGCGAACTCGGCTACCCACACCAGATCGAGGCCAATGACGTCATAAGCTGCAGAGTTCGTCTAGGCGGCGTTGATAAGAGACTGGCGCTGCTGATCAGCCTCCGAGGACAACTCAATAAGGGTGACCTTTTCCTTAGGATATTTTTTATTCCACTCGTCGAGTCGCTTCTGGACCATTCCACCGGAGAAGTCCTTGCCCTGGACCCAGGTGATGGGGCCCTCACCGGTGAAGTCTTCCTTTTTGGCTGCGGGCTTGTTGGAGCCGGAGCCCTTCGAGTCTCCGTTGGAGCAGGCTGCCAAGGCACTGAGCGCCAGTGCTCCGACAGAGCCCTGGATAAAGGCTCGGCGGGAGTGCGTGTAATGCGTCATGTGACTTCTTCCTTGATGCGGTGTTGTCGACAACGACATCACGTGCGCATCAGTGACTTTCTGCAGGTGTGACAGGTCACAACCTCAGGCAGCACCCTAACACTGCCACCCCGGCACGTGTGCACAGTGTTTCGGTAATGGAATGAATGATCGTGCAGAAGATGTGGGAGTGTGACCGGTTGACTTGAGTATCCTGTGAAAAGAGATAACTCTTACGAGAGTGATTGGCAGGGGCCTGCGGTGGTGACCAGTCCGGAACCGTATGCTGTCAGTTAAGCTTGGTGGTGGGGATACGAAAAAGCCGCTCCACCCCGGTTCTAGGATGGAACGACTTCCGATTCGGTGCGCCGCCAGGGACTCGAACCCTGAACCCGCTGATTAAGAGTCAGCTGCTCTGCCAATTGAGCTAGCAGCGCCGACGACAAGAAACATTAGCGGACTTCAGCCACGATGCAAAATCGAGGTGACAAACTCATGGTCGACCGGTGCGTACAGCTTCGATTCGACGCTGTCGCAGTGCCGTCATCTCCGATATGTCGAGGGGCTCTAAACGGCATCCTAGGGCCATTTCGAGCACATGGTCGGCTAGCTGCGGGTTACGTGCCAGCACCGGACCGTGGGGGTACGTGCCAATGACGCGACCTTGCACAGCTCCTTCGTCACGACGATTGCCATTACCCCAGCCAACCTCCACAGCAGCAAGCGGTTTGGCGTCGGAACCGAGTTCGGTCCAGCCGCCATGGTTTTCGAAACCAGTGATGGGATAAGTACTACCGTCGGGCTGAACCCAGATGTGCAACACCTCCCCGACGGCACGTTCTGGGCCACGTCGAGTTTCAATGTCGAGGAGCCCTAGCCCTTCGATAACTTCGTCACGGGCCCCAATAGTGAAAGACTTTCCGCAGATCTGGTAACCGGCGCATACGGCAAAGAGCATTGCGCCGTCGTCAAGGGCGGTGAAAAGCCCGCCATCAGCTTTGAGCTCCTGGACAGCGGTGATCTGGGCGGTGTCCTCCCCGCCTCCCAGCAGGTAAACGGCTCCGTCGGTGGGTACAGGCTGGCCAGGCTCGACGGTGAGGAGCTCGGCGTCAATGCCACGCCATTGCAGCCGTTTAGTGAGGACGACGGCATTGCCGTGGTCGCCGTAGATACCCAACAGGGACTGGTACAGCAAGACGATCTTGGGACGGTCGGTATTCATGCCAGTCCTCCGAGTCGGCGCAGTTTCTGGAAGGGTGTGTAAGTTGACAGCACGTCAATGGGATGTTCAGCGTCCCACTTTCCGGCCAGGAGAGGGGAGGAGAGAGCCTGAGAGAGGTCCTCAATGACGACGTGCCTTACCCCAGCGTACTGTAGCCTGACGGCCAGGTCGAGGGCACGCGGCCCAGTACAGATGACGGTTCTTCCGGCTAGCTGTTCGTAGTCGACGTCCCATAGCCACGAAACGTCCTTACCGTCGGCGGCCACCGCATCAATAGCCAGCACCAACGGATCTGAAGCCGTTAGCGGCAGAGATTCTGTCCAACCAGCGGGGTTCTTCGACAGCAGCAGACGGCAGCGAGTGCCACTGATGGTGCAGGTGGCGTAGCGGCCAGCGGGGGATACCACCGTGGCAATCCCGCGCAGGGCGTCCTCAGGCTGGATACCCATATGGATAGCTGCTGCGAGAGCACAAGTGGCGTTGGTGAGGTTAAAAGATCCCGGCACCTGGACGTCAAGGTGGAAACGTCGTCCGGAAGCCTCAACGGCGTCGTGGTCTTCTACCCACCAATCAGCGGCTGGCTGCTGTAGTTCGCATCCAGGGCAGTCCCAGCCCTGATTGCCATGAGTAAGGACGGCACCACAGTTGGGGCACAGCGTCGAATCGGCTGTCCAGCGGGGCTTGGTATCTACCCAAATGACGTGACGAGCCTTTTGACACACCCACACGATGAGCGGATCGCAGGCATTCGCAACCACTGTCGGGCCGTGTTCGGCTGCTTTTTCGAGGGCCGCCCGCCAATCGCGGCCTAGAAAGGCCAGCTCGTGATTGCGGTCGAGCTGGTCACGGCTGAAGTTGAGCAGCACTAGCACTTCCGGGGTGCCCATCGCCACAATATCGGCGACGACTCGCTCGTCGGTCTCCAGCACTGCGATATTGGCGTCAGGAGCTTGTCCCAGAGCCGAGACGATGCCGTGATGCAGGTTTGCGCCGTCAGCATTGGTGACGACGGTCCGCTGACTGTCAGGAGTCCCGGCCCGCACTGCGGCAGTGAGGAAGTGGGTCGTCGTGGTCTTGCCGTTGGTCCCGGTAACGCTTGCGATGCGACGTCCCGCCAATAGTTCGGGCAAAGCCGTGGGTGCCAGTTTCATTGTTACCCGCCCCCGGATTGACGCTCCCGAGCCCTTCCCTGCCATGCGGGAGACCGTTGCAGCTGTCCGTCCGGCCAGTACGGCTAGTTGCAGCCGTGGGGAGTTGCGGTGTCTTCGAGGTGACGAGGTCATGGTCTCAATCATGGCAGGAAGGGATGACGGCATCGAAGTGCTCAACCTGGGATGAGGACGCTTTTAGAACCACGTCAATACCGATTGACAAGGTTGTTCGCTGTTGTTCTGGAGACTCATCGGTAGACCTGTCGGGTACGCGTGTCACGGTGATTTCCATCGAGAGGTTAATGGATGCCGAACAAGGGGGTGTGCGATGGTCGACGTCGACGCATTGGTGAGCCGTGGTGTCGATGGGTTAGAGGTGCCCAACGGCCATGCTATTCACCCGCTGCTTCAGCCGCTCTTTCCCGGTGGGCTCATGCCTGCGGTATACCGATTGGACGGGGCATCTTCGGTGGGCTTAGGGCTACTTACCCATGGCTGGTGTGGGGCGGTAGGTCTGCCTGAGCTGAGTGTTGAGGCGGCTCAGCAGTGGGGAGTCGAGCTGTCCCGATTGGTGCTCGTGCCCGATCCAGGGAACTGGCTTGAGACGGTAGCTACCCTCATCGAGGGGCTCGATGTCGTCCTTGCTGTAGCGCCGCCACCGCTGCCGATGTCAGCAGGAAGACGATTGACGGCTCGGCTGCGTTCTCGCGGTTCAACTCTGGTAGTGCTGGGGCCGTGGTCTAATCCGGCTGCTCGAATCGATGTGCGCACGACCGGTTGGCGGGGCCTCGGGCAGGGGTATGGCTGTCTATCAGCCCAGGAACTTGAGGTGACGGTGGTCAGGCATCACCACAACCGTTCAGTGAGGTTGGTCCGCACTGGTACTGGGGTGCACTCTGCCGAGGAGATGGCGGATGTCTGTTGAACGTCTGAGTCCCTTCCCGGTCCGGGTCCTCTTGATGGTGGTCCCAAAGTGGCAGATTGTGGTTGCATCTCGGCGTTACCCTGGTGACGACCCGCTCATGATCGTTGACCGTGGCATAGTCATTGACTGTTGCGCACGTGCTGCTGAGGAAGGTGTAGTTCCTGGCCTGCGGGTGCGAGCGGCCCAATTGCGCTGCCCAGAGGGCATTGTTGTGCCTTACGACCCTGCCTCCGAGGAGATCCTCTTCGACGAGGTGGTTCGTGAGATCGAAAAGTTCGTGGCCCCTTCAGTTCACGTGGTACGGCCAGGCGTGGCTGCGGTGGCAGCTCGCGGTGTAGCCCGTTTTTATGGCAGTGAGGTTGCTGCCGCTGAGCGTATGGTCAATGCTTTGACCCGTCTTGGATATCCCCATGTAGGGGTATCGGTAGCTGATGGTCTGTTCGCTGCTGAGGTGGCGGCTACTGACGGCAACGGTGACGGGAAGCGGAATCCCGTTTTTCTCACTTCGGGAACTTCTCGAGCTTTCTTGGCTCCCTATGACATCTCGGTGCTGGCTCGCACTGGACGGGCCAGTGAAGGATTGGTGCGAACTCTGCGCCAGCTCGGACTGACGACAATGGGTGCCTTCGCTGATCTAGACCCTCAGCACGTTGTGCAGCGGTTTGCCGATGCCGGTCAGCGTGCTCATAACTGGGCTCGGGGTATGGACGTCACAGTGTTGTCGCCTCGGCGTCCTCAGGACGACGACGCCATGGAGGTCGTCCTTGATGACCCAGAACCTTCCGGAACCCAGATCGTTTCCAAGGTACGCCCAATGGTAGAGGAGTTCATGACACGTCTGGCAGAGACCGGGCGGGTGTGTTCCCAGGCCGTATTTTGTTGCGAGCTACCACCGGTTTCTCCGAGCGCACCTGGCGTCAACCCTGGCAGTTCAGCGGTGATGATCTGCTGGCGCGACTGTTGCGCCAGTTTGATGACCTTCCGCGTGGCATTAACGAGTGCGGCGCTGACGAGTTTTGTCAATCAGGGATAGAAGCGGTGCGCATCGTTCCCACCATCCATCGTGCGGGAGAAACCGCTGAGGGGCTGTTTGGCGCCAAGCCAACCGAGCACCTCGTCCACGTCATCTCTCAGTTACAGGAGAGACTGGGCTCCGAGGGGGTCCTAGTGGGGGAGGTCGCCGGTGGCCGGATGCTCAAGGATCGACGCCGACTCGTTCCCTTCGGGACGGTTGTTGAGGATGCCCGCCCGGTGGATCGTCCTTGGCCTGGTCATCTAGATGGCCCGGCCCCCGGAATCGTGTACTCCCGGCCCTTGCCGGCCCAGCTAGAGACGACGGATGGTACGCCTCTCACGACCTCCTCGGATCTGCCTACTATTGCTCCCGGGTGGTTTCACGACGGCACGTCGCGACGTCGTGTCATCGCGTGGGCGGGGCCTTGGCCGGTACACCAGAGGTGGTGGAGTACCCCGGCCGTCTCAGTGGAACGGGTGCAATTGGTCACCGAGGATCAACAGGCTTGGGTGTTGGCAGGGTCGGCTAACCGCTGGTGGGTCGAGGCTCGGTACGACGAGGCGTGATCGCGGTGAGCTATCACAATCCGCCGATTCCCTGGCATGAACTGGAAAGGCGTATTTCTGGGAGGCCTGTCTCTCCGGGCCACCAGGAGAGTCACGGTGAGCAGGTCGGTTACCGTCGCGTCCGCAAACCTTTTGACCGTCATCCGGCCCAGCCGGAGGGACCGGTGGTGCCCTATGCCGAGTTGCATTGTCATTCCTCTTACAGCTTTCTTGACGGCGCTTCTAGCCCCGAAGATCTCGTCACTCGGGCGGTGGAACTGGGGCTGTCAGGGCTGGCTTTGACCGATCATGATGGTCTCTATGGAGTAGTCAGGATGGCCGAAGCTGCTGAAGTCTGTGGTATTCCCACCATCATCGGGTCGGAGTTATCGATTGGTATTCCTGAGCCGCAGAACGGGGTGGCCGACCCGGTTGGTAGCCATCTACTCGTGCTGGCCAATGGGCCGGAAGGGTATCGACGTCTGACTGAGGCTCTCACCGACGCTTACCTGGCTGAGGGAGGTCACAAGGGCCACCCGGTGCATAACCTTGACCATCTGGCCGAGGTAGCTGACGGGCACTGGACTGTCCTTACCGGGTGTCGCAAGGGGGCGGTGAGGCAAGGATTGGCTAAAGGGATGCCGCAGGCCGAGGCGGAACTACGCCGTCTGGTCGACCTCTTTGGCATCGGCAATGTCCTGGTCGAGCTGACCGATCACCGGGCTCCCACCGATTCCCGCGACAACGACGTCCTTGCAGAACTGGCTTCTCGCCACAGTGTGTCGACGGTGGCGACGACGGCTGCCCATTACGCAGGGGCCGAGCAGTTTGAGTTGTCCTGTGCTTTGTCGGCGGTGCGGGCTCGACGCAGTCTCGACGAGATGGATGGGTGGCTGCCTCCCGGCCCGGTGGCACGGCTGCGTAGTGGGGCTGAGATGGCAGACCTCTTCAGTCGTCATCGAGATGCAGTGGACAACACGGTGGCGGTGGCTGAAAAGACGGCCTTCCATCTGCAGTCGGTGCGCCCTCGTCTGCCCGAACAGAAGGTACCCGACGGCCATACTCCCATCAGTTGGCTGCGTCACTTGGTAGAGGAGGGACGTCGGGTTCTGCTACGGGAATGATCCGGTAGCCAAGGACCGCCTGGCTACCGAGCTCGACCTCATCGAGGCCCGGGACTTCGCCGGATACTTCCTCATCGTCTCCGACATCGTGGAGTTTGCGCGGTCGCGGGGGATCTTGTGCCAGGGGCGTGGATCAGCGGCGGCTTCGGCGGTCTGTTACGCCCTGGGAATCACCGTGGTCGACCCGGTCTTCTATGGCTTGCCTTTCGAGAGGTTCCTGTCGGTGCTACGCGAGGAGGAGCCTGACATCGACGTCGACTTTGACGCTCGTCGCCGCGAGGAGGTCATCCAGTACGTCTACACCAAATACGGTAGGCGCAATGCCGCCCAGGTGGCCGACGTCATCACCTATCGCCAGCGCAGCGCCATCCGTGACATGGCTAAGGCGCTTGGCTATTCCCAAGGCCAGCAAGACGCATGGTCGCGTCAAATGGAGAAACGCTTGGTGTCACCCTCGCCCCAAGATTCCGACGGCCCCGAGATTCCTGACGACGTCACCGGCCTCGCCCAACAGGTAGTGGGTTTGCCGAGGCACCTGGGCATCCACTCAGCCGGAATGGTGCTGACGCGAGAACCAGTAGGACGCATCTGCCCCATTGAGCCGGCTCGAATGCGTGGTCGCACGGTGCTGCAATGGGACAAGGAAGACTGTGCCTGGATGGGGCTGGTGAAGTTCGACCTGCTCGGGCTGGGGATGCTCTCGGCACTGAGCTTTTCCTTCGACCTCATCTCTCGGCATTGCGGACGTTCCTGGGCCTTAGCCTCCATTCCGCGCAATGAGCCGGGGGTTTACGACATGTTGTGTCGTGGTGACAGCATCGGGGTTTTCCAGGTAGAAAGCCGCGCTCAGATCGGCACCCTGCCTCGTCTCAAACCGCGCTGCTTCTATGACCTAGCTGTGGAGATCGGACTCATCCGTCCTGGTCCGGTGCAGGGAGGTGCGGTACATCCCTATATCCGCCGACGCACCGGTGCTGAGCTAGTCACCTATCCCCACCCGCTGTTGGAGCCAGTGCTCGAACGCACCTTGGGGATTCCACTCTTTCAAGAACAGCTCATGCAGATGGCTACCACCGTGGGCAACTGCACGGTTGCTGACGCCGACCTGTTACGTCGGGCTATGGGGTCCAAGCGGGGAATGGAACGTATCGACTCCCTGCGCACCAAGCTTTTCGAGGGGATGGCTGCCCATGGGATTGACGACGACACAGCTCAAGACATTTACGCCCGCATCGAATCTTTCGCGAATTTCGGGTTCGCCGAGTCCCATGCTCTGAGCTTCGCCGGGTTGGTCTACACCTCGGCCTGGCTCAAGCTTCACTATCCGGCAGTCTTTTTGGCAGCCCTGCTGCGTAGCCAGCCGATGGGGTTCTATTCCTCGGCAACTTTGGTGGCCGATGCTCGACGGCATGGCGTAGTGACGAGACGTCCTGATGTGGCGAGGTCTTCAGTAGGTGCAGATCTGGAGTTGTTGGATTCGTGCCATGAAGGGCTCGGTGGTGAGGGGCTGGAAACAGGGATGGACGACTGTCTCCACGACCACGACGAATCCGAGATCGGGGCCTTTGATCCCAACCATGATGACGGCGACCACCGGCGCGACACCCACTTTGCCGTGAGGTTGGGGCTTTCCGATGTCTCCGGTATCAGTACCGAGACGGCGACTCGGATTGTTGAGGAAAGGGAACGCGGGTTCTTCACCAGCCTCGACGATCTCGCTCGTCGGGTTGACTTGAGTAGTGAGGAGGTCGAAGCACTCGCCCTGGCCGGTGCTTTCGACGATCTCGTTGGCTCTAGGCGCGGTGCTCTGTGGCAGATCGGCCAAATAAATGGTGTCGCCCCGGGGCAGCTGGACGTTCAGGTGGCCACCCAACCTCCTCTACTTCCCGAACTTACCCAGATGGAGCTATTGGGCGACGACCTTCGCGCCACTGGTATTAGTACGGATGATCATCCGATCCGCCATATGCGAGATGCCCTTAATCGACGGGGTGTGGTGCGGGTCGACCAGTTGGATGGTGTTGAAAGCGGACGGCGTATTGAGGTCGCCGGGGTGGTTACCCACCGTCAACGCCCTGGAACGGCTGGAGGAGTGACTTTCCTCAACCTGGAGGACGAGACCGGTCTGCTCAACGTCCTCGTCGCTCCGATGGCGTGGAGGCATTACCGACGTGTTGCCCGAACGTTGCGTGCTCTGGTGGTGCGAGGAATCCTCGAAAGGGGAGATGAAGGAGTGATGAGCCTGCAGGCAGATCGGCTAGAGGCCCTGGATTTGTCAGTACCGACGAGGTCGCGTGACTTCTGTTGAATGGTCTTTGGTTGGGGGTGTTGATGGCCAACGGAGCTGGATTTGCGTTGGTGGTGGGGTGTGTGTAATGTTTGGCGGGCCGTCGGGGGCTG
>ERZ501050.23-NODE-23-length-41883-cov-9.106818_pt1 | contig 41883 bp, 46 predicted proteins | sample MGYA00510865_ERZ501050 | MGnify/ENA primary metagenome ERZ501050 (study PRJEB25958, sample SAMN03398598) | human skin metagenome | study: EMG produced TPA metagenomics assembly of the Human Skin Microbiome Metagenome (human skin metagenome) data set. | reverse complement strand
GCAAGGCCGTCGAGCCCGTCTTCGAGCCTCTCGGATTCGACTGGCGGATCGACGTTTCCCTCATCGGCTCCCTGGCCGCCCGCGAGGTCTCGGTGTCGACCTTGGGACAGATGGCCTCGGCTACCGATCCGGAAGATGACGTGGACGTCTCCCATCAACTTGACCATTGGACCTGGACCCATGGACCCGACAAAGGCAACAAGGTCTTCACCCCGGCCACCATCGTGGCACTCATCCTCTTCTTCGCCTACGCCTTGCAATGCATGTCGACCGTGGCGATCATGAAACGGGAGACCGGTGGATGGAAGTGGCCTGCCGTGGCCTTCGGATACATGTTCGTGCTGGCTTGGGCCATGGCCTTCATCGGACGTCTCGTGACAAACCTACTGATGTGATAAAGCTCGCCTGTCATCCATCCACCGCCGTTCATCCGGAAACAACCGCCGACCCTGCCACTCTGCGCTGGGTGGTCTCCGGGATCACACTGCCCTTCGCCGGGCTCTTGGTAAGCGCCCCCGGCCTCGACGAGTTCCTCAACCAGGTGCGCGTCGAAGCGACGGTCGGCGCCGTCATGGCGACTGTCCTCGAGGGCACATGGGGACGCATCGGTGCCGGATTCCGGACTGCCTTAACGACGGCCTTGGAGCGCACCGATGAATGGGTGGGCGGCCCTGACAGTCAGCCCCTTAATGAGGTCGAGACCTTGCGCCGCTGTACCGATGAACTTATCGCCGGGCCCGTCGGCGCGGTTGCCGCGATGCACGGTGGATCCATCGAATTAGTCGACGTGTCGGTCGACGGTCAGGAGCGCAGGGTTGACGTCGCTATGAAAGGAGCTTGCCGGGGATGCCCGGCAGCCGTCATGACCCTGCATCAGCGCCTGGAACGTCAGCTAAGTTTGCGATTACACGAACAGGTCACCGTTCATGAAGTCTGACACCTACTCCGACAGCTCCACCTCCACGAGCACCTCCACGACGAGACCGAGCCACTCGTAGACGCACTCCTCCTCGGCCTCTAATTCTTCTTGGGCCACCCGAGCGACTTCGTCGGCGGTGACCTGGTCGATAATCCCCAGTCTTGCGGCCATCATGCCTCGCAGCGCGTTGACGGTGCGAAGCCATCGTTGCGTCATCTCAGGGTTCATGGAGATACGGCCAGTTCGGCGCAACGTCTCCACGTCAATGCGCAAGGCCTGAGCGTCTTCCCATCGCGCCGCGACGTCCTCAGCGTCATGATCGGCATGGAAGTGGGCATCCGCTGAGTCGTCGTCACGGTAGGCGCTCGGTAGGATGGACCGGCGTACCCTGTCGTCCTCCTGGAGCCCAGAAAACTGGCTCTCCCAAAAAGCGAACGGGTCCCCGCCCAAACTGGGAGCAGTACGCAGACGCGACAAGGCCTCCACGTAGTGTCCTAGAGCATTCTCAATGCCAATGATTTCGACGTGTTCCAGGTACCAGACCCAGCGGGTTCGGGTGCCCTCAATCCTCATCCTTGACCGCCCTTTTCGACTGAGGCCTGCAGACCGTAGCCGTGCATGGCGTGCACAGCGATCTCCATCTCTTCCTTGCTGCCCTCTGCGACCGTCGCTCGTCCCTCGTTATGAACCTGGATCATGAGTTGGGTCGCGCGTTCGCGCGGATAACCGAAATACCTCATAAACACCATCGTCACGTAATCCATAAGGTTCACCGGGTCGTCCCAGACGACCGTCGTCCGCGTCGACTCCTGGTCGGCAAGACGGTGTGCAAGGGGTTCTGCGGTGGCTACAGGCATGGCCTTATTCTGTCACTCGGCTGGGACACTCAAACCTCACGCGCACAGAACGCATCCCTCAAACTATGGCCCATTAAACTATGGCCCATGTCGACCGCACTGTTCACCGACCACTACGAGTTTACCATGGTCGAAGCGGCCATGGCATCGGGGACCGCCGACCGGCGCTGCGTTTTTGAGTTGTTTCCCCGCCGTCTGCCTGAAGGGCGCCGCTACGGTGTCGTGGCCGGTACCGGACGCATCCTCGACGCCATTGAGAACTTCCGATTCACCGACGAGGACGTCTCCTTCTTAGAACGCACCAAGGTGGTCGGCCCGCAGATGGCCGAGTGGCTATCACGCTACCGATTCACCGGATCCATCCACGGTTACGCTGAAGGCGATCTTTACTTTCCTGGCTCCCCGCTGCTCACCGTTGAAGGCACCTTCGCAGAGGCCTGTGTGCTCGAAACGGTGCTGCTCAGCATCTACAACCATGACTCTGCTATCGCCTCCGCTGCATCCCGCATGGTCATGATGGCTGAAGGCCGCTCGATCATCGAAATGGGCTCGCGACGCACCCACGAAGAATCCGCAGTCGCTGCCGCCCGCGCCGCCTGGATCGCCGGTTTCGGCCCCACCTCTAACCTGGCTGCCGGGATTCGCTATGGCGTCCCCACCTCTGGTACCGCTGCCCATGCCTTCACCCTCCTCCATGACACCGAGGAAGACGCCTTCCGTGCCCAGCTGGCCGCCTACGGCGAAGAAACGACCTTACTCGTCGACACCTATGACATCGACAATGCGGTACGCACAGCCGTCCGCCTTACCGACGGACGTCTCGGTGCGGTTCGCATCGACTCTGGCGACCTATCTATCGTCGCCCGCCAAGTCCGCGACTTACTTGATGACCTCGGCGCCTCAAACACCCGCATCATCGTCACCAGCGACCTTGACGAGTGGCAAATCGCCGCCCTGCGTGGCGCGCCCGTCGATGGATTCGGCGTCGGAACCTCCCTGGTGACCGGCTCGGGAGCTCCGACCTGCTCCTTCGTCTACAAGCTGGTCGCCCGCGCCACCACAAACGGCCGTGACGCCGAGTTGCTGCCGGTGGCTAAGAAGTCGTCCCACAAAAACACCGTAGGCGGACGCAAGTATGCGGTGCGCCGCATTGGCTCAGGTGGGATCGCCACCGCAGAGGTCGTCGGGGTTGGTCAGCGACCAGCCGCCGATGCTGACGACCGCAGTCTCATCGTTCCACTCATCGTCGACGGCGAGGTTGTAGGCCGTGAACCGCTGGAGGCGGCGCGTAAACGTCACCGGGCTGCCATCGCCGAGCTGCCCATTTCCGGACGACGCATCTCGCGCGGCGACCAGGCCATCCCGACAGTCATGGTGAAGCAGGGCGACGATGGCGCTGACGCCGTTCTTGGAACAACCCTCTCCTGAGCCCCCACCACCAGGAAAGCCCCAGACACGTTGAAATATGTGACAAGCGGGTTATTCGTGCCCGAAACCTGCCCAAAAGCCTCGTCTTCTGCCTAAAAGCCCCCTAATGACGCGGTTTTCGGCTTGACTGAGAACCGACAGCCGCTAGTGTCATATTAGGGAACGGCAACAAGCCAAAACCGAACATAGTCCATTTGAGGAGACCCCCATGACCAAGTCCGAGCTCATCAAGGCCGTCGCCAAGCAGGCCTCGCTCACTGAGGCCCAAACCAACGAAGCCGTCAAGGCTCTCACCGACGTCATCACCGCCGCTCTAGCCGAGGGCGAGAAGGTGCAGCTTCCCGGTCTGTTCACCGCCGAGGCTGTTGAGCGTCCCGCTCGCAATGGCCGCAACCCCCGCACTGGCGAGTCCATGACCATCCCGGCTCACAAGGCCGTCAAGATCTCGGCTTCCAGCACCCTCAAGAAGGCCGTCGCTGACTGAGCGACAGTTCAGGGGCGTTGACCCAAACGCTTGGGGTCCGGTGCTTCGTAGCACCGGACCCCAGTTTTTCGTGATTGTGCTCGCGCCAGCCGGTCACCTCTCGCAGATGACGGTCACTTTCGATTTATGACAGTCATTCAGTCATTCTTCGTTCATGACTTGGGACAGCCGCGCAGCCCGTTCGTCAATGAAGACCTCCTCCAGCCACATCGGGGAACCATCCGGATGGCTGAGAGGAACCCGCCAGTTCGGGTATTCATTCGCCGTACCCGGCAAGTTTTGGGTGCGACGATCTCCCACCGCGTCAGTCAGGGTGGCGCTGAGCACCTTTGACGGGGGGCAAGCGAGCATGCGGTGCATCGCTAACACGATGTCCTCCTCGCAGGGGCTATCCCCCACCAGGACGCCCCACTCGCGCAAGATGGCGATCCAGGTGGCAGTCTGACGGGCAGCCTTACCGCGCTCGTGGTCGAGAGATTCGGTGAGCAGCCCCAGTTCATTGCGGACTTCGACGTGATCACCAGCCAGATACCCAGTAGTGGGTGGCAAATCGTGAGTGGTGACCGAACTCATGGCGTACTCGCGCCACTGTTCAGGAGCCAGCGGATTGCCATCCTCCCCGTTCTCGAACCACAGTACCGAAGTGCCCATGATGCCGCGCTCACGCAAGTAGGCGCGCACCCATGGCTCTACCGTTCCAAGGTCCTCGCCCACAACGAGAGCACCCGCCCGGTAAGCTTCCAGCGCCACAATGCCGACCATGGCCTCGTGGTCGTAGCGGACGTAGGTGCCCATGCGCGGACCGAGACCGGCGGGAACCCACCACAGCCGGAACAAGCCAAGAATGTGGTCGATGCGGATACCCCCAGCGTGGCGCAAAGCAGCCCGTACCATGTCGCGGAAAGGCTGATATGCCAAATCGGCGAGAATCGGAGGCTGCCCCCACTCCTGTCCAGCCTGGTTGAAAGCGTCAGGAGGCGACCCGACGGAAACGCCGTCAGCAAAGAGTTCCCCGAGCATCAACGCATCTGCCCCGGCACCGGAAACGCCCACGGCCATATCGCAAACGAGCCCCAAAGACATCCCGGCGTCGCGACCGGCAGATTGGGCTGCCGAAAGCTGCTGGTCAGCGATCCACTGCAACCACATGAAAAAGTCGACGCGTTCCTCGTAGGCTCGCACGAACTCTGAAACGGCACGGCTACTGGGCGCTGGTACTCCTCGGGCCAGGTGTGCCAGTCGTTGCCGTAGACCTCCGTCAGCACACACCATGTCGCAAAATCGACGAGCCGAGTACCGCACAGCCTGCGGAATGCCTGATAGGACAATTCCCTCGATCCCTCCAGGCCAAGGGCATGAACGGCTTCTAACACTGGCAGCTTGGCGTTCCAGGAACGATCTCAATCGATGGCCTCGATATCGGCCGCTGCCTGGGCACGAGCCGACCGCGCCTCGGAACGCTCATAGGCGTCAAGATCGGCGAACTCCGGGATGATCTCGGGGCGCACATACAACAGGTTAAGGAAGAGGCGGCTGCAAGGCAAATACGGAGAGGGCTCAATCGGGGAGACAACCTGGCTGGCATGCAGCGGATTCACGAGCACGTAGCCGGCGCCCTGGGTGGCCGCCCAGGTAGACAGGTCTGCCAGATCGGCAAAGTCACCCATGCCCCAAGATGCACGGGAGCGAGTTGAATACAACTGCACGGCATGGCCCCAGGCTCGAGACGAGCCCATCGAACGGGGAAGACCGAGCCAATTCGGGGACACAACAAGCGTGGCGGTTGCGCGATGGTCCGTGGTCGTCGCAACAATAGTGTGATAGCCCAACGACAGGTCACCGGGGATACCGAAGGTGGCCTCGCCGATCCAACGATCGTCCACCTGGCGATCAGGGTTCTAATTGTCGACCTGCCAACACTCGCGGCGTTGACCGTCCTCGCAGACGACGTGAACCTTCACCTGCTCCCCTGCGTTGACGTGGACGTCAACGCGACCCTCCTGGCCCTCGCGTAAGACGACGATTCCGGGCAGCATCCGACGCCACCCACGCCCGGTTAGCTACCTTGTGGCACGCGCGCTCGGCACGTTCCGGGGTTGAGGCGTCGATTCCCAAACCGTCAAGGACAGCGATGACAGTCACCTCCCCGACCTCGATGTACTGGCCCTTCCAGTCGTGATAATCACGAGCGATGCCGAAATAATCAGCCAGGGTCGCCAGGTGGGGATTCGTCAAGGACATGACGGCCTTTCGCTGCCCCAATCGCCGGAGCAGAAGTCGGGATCGGCAGATTACGCCAAGACGACAAATCGCCTCGGCACAATCGAAATTTACTCGACGTCAGACTCGCGGACCGGGCGAACCACCTGGGTGCCTGCCACTGCGTCGTGAATGGTTTGACGAGAACGCTGCCACAACGGCATGAGGTAGCTAAAGGGTGTCAGCAGCACGATGACTTGATTGCCCATCTCGACGCAGGCCCACGCGGCGGCGCGTATGAGAGCACGCCACCACACCAGGCGGCGATGCTCCTTGCCCTTGTTGACGGCGACGACTCGTAGCCCGCATACCAATTGGCCGACCGAACCCGCGCAAGCTGCCAACATAATGAATTGGTAAATCGCCTGCGAAATGATCACCGCACCGACGAGATTCGACAGGTCGTTGACGAATCCGGCTTCCATCAGGGCTCGCGTCGTAATGACGTCAGAAGGGCTAGCCCCAGCGCTGACCGCACGCATCGACTCGGCAAGGAACCTCTGGTAACTGTCGACGATGCTCGCGACCTTCTCGTGCATCGTCAGACCGACGACGACCCACACCAGGGTGGCGTCGATGATGGTGGACAAGGCTCGCCACCACCAGCCTGCCAGGGGAATTCCGTCAGCCGTCGATCCCCACCGGCTCTGCGACGTACTCTTCGATATATCGGCAGTGCCGCGACGCGAAACAGCTGCGCTAGGTCGTGGCGATGACGGAACCCGTGATACGGGCGCGAGTGTCTCGGGCACATGGTTCGCGCCATGCCGCGGCTGAGGGTCCGGCTGATTGCGCAGGTTCCGAGTCCAACGCTCGCCGTCCCAATACCGCTCCTGATCGCTTCCAGCAGGGTCGGGGTACCAGCCCATGGGGGGTGGAGTCGCATTTGTCACCGGTCTATTGTTCCACGAAGCCCCAACGATGCCAGCCACGTCCGCTGCCAGCAGGACCAGGGGCTGTCCGTGGCAACGCGGGATCGGCCACGTAGACTGGTGGACTATGAGCACACAGGTGGCACCAGGTTCCAACACAGCGGTCGAAGAAAAAACTCGTCCATCCTTCGATGACGGTGACGCCGAGCGTTTCTCGCACTACGTCCCCAAGGCGAAGCTCACCGACGCGATGGTCAACGGGACCCCCGTCGTCGCCCTGTGCGGAAAGGTATGGGTGCCCTCCCGCAATCCCGAGAAATTCCCTGTCTGCCCAGAGTGCAAAGAAATCTTCGAGTCGATGAACCGGTAGGCACACTCCTAGGTTCAGCCCGTGGCCAGCCACGACAGGGCCAGCTCGTACCCTTTCAATCCCAGCCCGGCGATCGTCCCGGTGACGTGCGCGGACACCACGCTGCGATGACGGAACTCCTCCCGGGTAGCGATATTGGTGATATGCACCTCGATGCAGGGTGCCTCTAACTGAGCGAGGGCATCTGCAATAGCAATGTTGTAGTGGCTCCAGGCCGCCGGATTAATGACGACCGGGGTACGGTCATCGGCGGCCTGGTGGATCCACCCAATCATCCGCTCCTCAGAGTCGGTCTGGCGCACCTCAACGTCCAGCCCCAGTTCACGACCGTATTCGACCAACCGGGCCGCCAGATCGTTATGGGTGGCCGTCCCATAAATCTGTGGCTCGCGTCGACCAAGCCGACCCAAATTCGGGCCGTTAAGGACCAGTACCTGTTCGCTCACGGCTGATCCTCCGATCTTTCCTCCCCATCAGTGATGCGATTGTCCCCATAACGGATATCGGGCTCAAGGAAGAGTGGACCAACTAGCGGCTCAGCGGCCCGCACTGACACCTCGGCGTTATCGATAATGCGTGCGACCTCAAGGGCGGAATCCGTCGGATCAACAGCGATCTTGGCAGCCAACAGGATCGTCTCAGGGCCCAAATGAACCGTCTTCATGTAGATCACCGAGTCAACGCCATCAGAATTCACCAAGGCATCGTGGATGGCCTTACGCGACTCTGGGGTTGCCGACTCCCCCTCCAAGAGGGATTTCATCTCGCGCGAGAGCACTCCGGCAACGACGACCAGCAAGATACCAATACAGGCCGAGCCGATGCCGTCAAAGATTGGGTTATGAGTGAGCAGGGTTAGGCCCACACCCACGAAAGCAAAAATCAGACCGAGAACGGCAGCAGAATCCTCCAGCATGACGACCGGCAGCTCCGGGGCCTTAGCCTTCCGGATGTATTGCAAGATCGTCATGCCTTCGCGGTCCTGGGTACTCTCCTTGAGGGCAATGCGCAGGCTAGCTCCCTCCGCGCAGATAGAGATCACGAGGACTGCCAGCGGCACCCACCACCACTGGGAATCGAGGAGCTCGTCGGGATGACCAACAAGTGTCGACTCGATCTTGCCGTAGGCCTCGTACAGGGCAAACAAACCACCGAGGGTGAAGATGACAATGGCGACAACGAAACCAGACAGGTACCGCGCCGTCTCGTAGCCGAAGGGGTGGTCCTCGTCCGCTTCCTGGTGGGACTTCTTACCACCCATTATGAGAATGACCTGGTTAGCGGTATCAGCCACCGAGTGGATGGCCTCTGCCAGCATCGACGAAGCCCCAGTGAGTGCCCATGCAATCGCCTTTGTCACCGCGATCGCGAGGTTGGCGAAGACAGCTGCAATGATCGCCTTGCGGCCACCCTGCTGTGCATCGGCTGGTTCCTTAACCTCGTCCGACCGCTGGACTGCATGTGCCTGGCTCATGTCATCTCCTCCAGACGATCCAGCCCGAGGGCCAAGTAGACGGCGGCGAAACTCCCCTGGAGCAGCAAGGCGACGTAACGGTCCATCGACGAGGACCGCTCATCAATGCCGAGCGGCAACGTAACGCTGCGCACCGTCACGTCATGGCTGGCACACAGGTGCTCTAGCTCGCGGTGGACAGCGGCATGCTCGGTCTCGGCATCATCCATGACGACAAGGACAGGGCGACGCGTCTCGCCGTCAAGATCGGGATCGGCAAAAGGATCCCGTCTAGGAGCAGATTCAATGATGGGACGCAGTGATGCTGAGTCGGCAGACAAGGCGATGCGACCCGTGGCTCGCCTCATCCACTGTGCGAGGCGTCGCGACGCCCGCGCTGCAAGCACCGACCCTCCCCACAAGAGGGGCTCCGCATCGGCTAACGCACACGCGAGGTCCTTAGCCTCATTGACGGCGAGGTTTCGGTGCGGTGAAGCCGACTCGGCCACCATATCCGCAACCCGAGCAACCTGTCCGGGGTCGACGACCGGCCCAAGACCCAAGTCACTCAGCACTGACAACGCCGCGACGGCGGCCGACATGGCACCCCCGGAGGCCATCAGGATGCGAGCAGTGCCGTGACTACCGGCAGCTTGCCAGGACTCGGTTTTCTCAGGGGCAGTTACGATGATGGCGCTGCCTCGACGTCGGGCCTCAGCCACCTGGGCCGCACAACATCCATCAGTATCGAGGGCGACGACAAGATCAAGGGGTCCGACCCACGCTGGCAGCCGCAGGAAAGGCCAGGCGACGAGCGGGACGGGACATATCGGCTCAAGGACAGACCGCACCAACCGGGCTTCGGGGCCGACAACGAGAACTCCTCTGGGCTGTCCCCACTCACCGACCGTTCGACGTACGTTGTCAAGATCAGCAGAGTCGCGACGGATGCGCGTGCCGGTGCTGGCCAAGTGACGCAACACCTCCTCGGCGAGTGGATTAAGAGGCGCGTCGAGGCGTGAGTCGTCGAAGGTCACTGCGGCCTCGTCTCATGACGATGAGTGGGCTCAAAAGCCTCAGTGTCCTCAGTATTGACCGCCTGGCAAGATTCTCGCTTACGTGCCGCGTCGAGGCGAAGATCGGGAACGCCGTCGCGCACAAGGAAAGCCAGCCCACATGATGGAGAAGAGCACACCAATTCCCCACTGTCGAAATCGAGGGCAAACCGGGAGTGACACGCCGGGCAAGCTGCCACCTCGAGGAACGCCGGAGACAGGTCGAGTGCCTCAAGGGCCAGCGGTAAATCAGGCATGACCGTCATCCTAGTGGCTTGGGGCGTCACGGCTGGCGTCCGTAATGACGGATAAATGGCCACGCCGGCCTAAGACGTGTACCGAGGCGGGGTCAGGCTCAGGTACGGCCTCGTCCGCGAGCATTCCCACCTCTCGTACCGCTGCCGCGAGTGCCATCAGGTCATCGGCTGGCGGGTCTGGAGTTGGATTGTCGATACCGGGCAGGCGGATGACTTCCCATCCCATCGGCGCCGAGAGCGTTTCGGCGTGTTCGGCGCACATGTCGTAGGCGCCGGGTTCACGGCTAGGCCCCAAAGGCCCGAGAACTGCAGTGCGCTCGGCATAGACGTAGGTCAGCGTCGCGACCGCTGGCCGGGAACATCCGGGGCGAATGCACTCTCTCACCCAGGGCACGGTACGCCACACACTGGTACTCACACAGTTGCCACGCGGACGCCACAAAGACACATGTTCCTGCGGTACACCGCAGAACCGCTCTTGATCGCGCTCTGTTGCCAACCGCAATACAGTGGCGGCATGTCCAAGCGTCGTAACCGTCATGGCCGTGGCCAGCGTGGGCCAGTTGTCTTGCCTCGCTCCTACGGCGGACGCATCGACCGCATTGACCCCACCCACGCCGAATTCTTCACAGCCTGTCTGGCGCAGGCTGTTCAGCAAGTACAGATGTCATGGATGTCATGCCCAGGAATCCTCGATAACGTCGTCGTTGGGGCCGAAGACGTCCCGACCATGCCGGACTGGACGGAAGGGCGGGTACCGCTATCCTCTGCCGTCGATAGGAGCGACCAATCCCCCGCCAAGGTTGTTATCTATCGACGACCCCTCGAGTTGCGGACAGCCAGCAGGCGCGGGTTAGCCATCCTTGTTCATCGCACCCTGGTCGAACAGCTCTCAGCACTGACTGGCACCCCGGTAGAAACAATCGATCCCAGCATCGACGACTAAAACCGTCACCGCAGTTGAGGATCAACGTCAGCGCTGCGACCGTTCGTCGTAGTCGTCGCGACCTCCAATGGAAGGACAGCCAAACCGCTGGCAGATACTACCCCGCCAATAAGCGGAGCCGACCCAACAATGTGCAGGTGGCCAGCTGCTGGGACCTTCCCCGACCAGGTGGACCCAGCTGGAACCGTGCCCTCGATCACCGTCTTCTTCCCGCTAGTGCCTGTCAACTCGCCAGAAAAGGTGGCAGCCTCCCGTCCCGGGTTGGACAGTTCAAGGGTTCCAGCCGCCCCTACGGTTTGCTCCAGCACCTTGCTCGACCCTCCCGGGCTGACCATGGCGTAATCGGTGGTGCCAGGCTTGCCCTGAGCAAACAACCTGGCAATAACCGGGTCATCGGCAGACAAACGTAGCCCGACGCCTTCCCCTGCTAAGGCCTTCGACAGGTCCACCTGGATGGTGGATCGGGGATCGATATCGATCTCGTCGGCTCCGTCAGGGGTAAAGGACCCACGTCCGGCCAGCGCCGTCACTGACACACTCAACCGTTTTGTGCCGGGATTCGAAATGATGAGGGTTGCAGTCGATACCTTGGCGGGGACGGCTGGCAAAAAGAGGGTCTTAGCTGCTGGAGCCATCGCGATCGTCTCGCGGCCCTTATCGGCCCAGGTACGGGCGCCAACGACAACTCGTCCTTCGCGGGCGTTAACAAGGGCGGTCACCGGGGTAGTGTCGTTGTCCCATACCGACATCGGCAGCACCTTGGTCTGTCCCGGGGACACACGAATCCCTCGCATCCCGGCGGTGTCAATTTCTCCCTTTGAACCCAACATCGTGACGTCGACGGTGGCTGCCCGGGTGTCCGGGTTAACCACCACCAGGTCGGAGGTCGAAGGGTTCGTGACGCTGACTACTCCTCCCGTAGCCGCACCCACGCACGGCACCCACGTCGTCATGCCCGCTTCTGAAGATAGCGCCGAGCCAGAGGGCCGACGTTGCCCGGCTGTAGACCGGATATAACCCGCTGAGGTGTCGATCTTTGTGACTACCGGCACTGCGGTATCAAAGAGCTCTTCGATCGAGGTGCCAACTTGTAACTTTCCCGCCAAGGACCCCGCGGCAAGGCTGGCCTTCCCCTGGGAGGGAGGGCAGACGAGGGTGCGTCCCGAGGAGATGAGTTGGGCCTTCGGGGCAGAGCGCTGGGTATAAGGAATCGCTGAGGTGGCCAGGGAGATCGCGACCGCCGCGACGGCCAAGGCTAGTGCCCATACCGGACCCTTCCAGTGGTGCCCGGCCTTCTTATCGGACTTCGCCTCGGGTGTCGCATCGTGGTCGTCGGATTCAGGGCCCTGAGTCATGGCGCGGGCAACATGAACCGGCTGCTGGTCGCTGACATCATCGGAATCGACCGCGCGACGCGCTGGGATTGCGCTATCGCCGACGGGTCGAATCTCGGGAATCTCCTTGGGCTCCTCGTCATCTGCGAGGGCGCGGCGGGGGCGATCGCTCATGACTCCTCCTGACGACGGCGAGGCTTACGGTCAAGCACGGATCGGCGGGGAGCAGCGGTGCGGTTGTGCGGAGCGGCCTGAGGTCCGGCCAGCATCATCAAAAGGAGGAGGGCAACCAGTTCAATGGCACAGGCCCATCCCTGGGTCGGCATCGACCATGTCAGATCACCGCGGGCCGAGCCAACTTGGTAGGACTCCCCGATTCCGTGGCGCGACACCGGACTCAGTCGCGTGCCCCCTACCTCGATCTTCCACCGATCATCACGGGGCTCAAGGATTGTCACGGTTCCTGATTTAGACACCTTCTTGGCCACAGGAACTTGATCGCCACCACGGCTTCTAAACAGAGCCCGCGAGGGAGATCCATCGACGGTCCACACCGTCGTGGTGGAATCCGTATTCACGGCAGACAAACCTGCAGCATTACCCACCTGGGACACGACGTCGGCACCCGCACCACGAAGCCACAGATGACCGATTCCCAGACCGGACAGGCGATCAGCCAGATCGTCTGGGACAGCTCCGGTCGCCACGGCAAGGGCAAGGTCCGCAGCCGAATCAGCGATGCGGCTGTCCGCAGAGATTTCTGGACGCTCCCCGCTGCCCCAGCTCGGGTTATCGAAGTCAACGAGGTTCCACTGGGCGCCGTCACCATGCACATTCACCATGAGGGTGCGGGTGTGGCGAGCAGAGCTCTCGACTGCTGTGACATAGGCCGGGCGCATGGCATCAGTTGTGGACATCGGGCCACGAGCGCCCCCCACAAGCCACCAGACGCCGCTGGCAGCCACAGACACCGTTAACACCCATGGCAACCATCGGTTGCCCACCCCAACAAGCAGCTCGCCCAGTGTCGGGGATGCGTCGTCGGGCAGATGGTCCGCCTCGGCACGCTTCAACATGGCCGACTGGCGGGCAGCTGCGACAAGGATCAGGAGCACTCCGACGCCCACCAACTGCCACGGTTCGATAGCGGGATGCACCTGCGCATTCCAGACGGTGACTAAGGTGCGCGACGCCACACCAGCGAGAACCAGGCACAGCAGGTAGACGATGATGAGGGCCAGCACGCGGCCACGACGATGACCAGTCAAAGACCCGATGGACGCGGAGCGATCGATGACGAGGCGCCAGATCGCCCACAGCGCAGCAATCCACAACGGGACCATCGCTATCACGGTGAACGCGGTCGGAGCAGTCCCAGGAACAATCGCGCGACCCACCAATAGCCACAGCCCGGCACGGGTTTCAACAGCCGGGCTAAGCAGGGGCTCTGCCCCGGTCGCCATGCGGCCAGGATCGGCCACGAGCCGAGGAATCCACGGGAAGATGACCAGCAGCGGCCCCAGTACAACAATGGCACCGAGCAGCAGACGCCGAGGGCGGCCCAAAAGGACGCCGATGGCCACCACAACCGGGTATACCCACAAAGCCGGAACAAGACTAATAGCCAGGGCTGACCAGAGAGCCAGACCACCCGCCGAGGAGACTCCCCCGCCCTGGCGGTTGCCAATACTGGCACCATGCAACTCGGCAACGTCTACGGTGTCGGGATTGACCAACCGCCAGGTGTGCAGGGCCATATGAGGAAGGATCACCCCGAGTGCCAGCGCTGTCACCGAGCCTCGGGCCAGGCCACCAGTGAGGACAGGCAGCAAGCCCCAGAAGGTCGCGAGCAATACCGTCGTCGCACCAAGGCCGAGTACCCGACGAAACAGTCGATGTGCCGACATCGCCGCGAGCAACGGAGCCGCGACGAGCAGAATCCGGACCAGAACTTCCGGCTTTCCAATCGTCAACACTGAGCCGAAAGCTGGCCACGCCAGCCACAGTGCGTTTCCCCCAGACATGCCGGGAACAGCGGTCAACCAGCGATGCCATGCTCCAGCCAGCCCGTCTGGCGCTGGCGCGAGCCAGGTCGAGGTCGCTTTGCCTGACCCGTAAAGACCGCGGCAGGCAATGAGCCCGAACACCACCATGAGGCTGACCATCACGGTGTGCGGGTTAACGACAGAATGGTGGTCACGGACGGTGAAGTCGTCGCCAGTGAGATCATCGATCGTCGTCCCATCCTCATGGCGCCACGGGTGGATCCGGTCAGACAAGTCCCCGGCGTAACGGTCGACTGCCCGAGCCCAGACACTGCGTCGGCTTGGAATGAGACGGTTGGTGTTCTCGAGATCATCAGGATCGCATTGCGCATGGAAATCTTGCAGGCGCCTCGACATCTCGCGTGCAACCGAGCGTGACCGCCACAGCTGCCACCCGGCCCGCCACTCGTCGGCAGCACGCGCGGGGGCCTTGCCCACCATGAGGACGAGAAAACGCCACACGCTAACCAACAAGAGGGCCAGACTCGTGCGAGTGGGGTGACCGGTCCGGGCTGCAACCATTCGCATCCCTGCGAGACGGTCGGTGACGTCCGGACGGGGGGCTATATGCGACTCTCGCTGCCACCCTCGACCCGCTTGGCGGTGATGAATGGTGCAGCTCGGCGCAGTGCGGACGACCAGACCCGCCTCATTGGCGCGCCAGCCGAAGTCCACGCCGTCACGGAAAAGGGGAAGTGCTGGGTCGAAACCACTAAGGCGGCGCCACACGTCCAACCGGATGAACATGCCAGCCGTCGAGCCGCCCAGGATCGGGCCCGGATCAGCCTGTTTCTGGTCAATATCTCCGCGGTCGACGACCGGCAGAACACGAGTACCGCCGGTGCTGACGCTTTGCCCCTGCTCATCAATGAACTCCGGGTAATTATGCCGAGCCGGTTTGAGCAATGTGGGGTACAAGACGTCAGGGTGAGGCTTGCGCGAAGCCTCCCGCAACATGCAAGTCAACGAATCACGACGCACCTCGACGTCGTCGTGCAGGATCCAGATATGGGTGACATCGTCAGGGAGTCGGTCGATCGCCAGGCTAATGCCATCACCGGGGGGGGTATCCGCGCTAGCCGTCACGCACTCTTCCAGCAACCCCTCGCCCACAGCTTCCAGGAGCAACTCGGAGGAACCATCCGTAGAGCCAAGATCGACGGCAATCTGTACTTCGGCGCGCTCACCACTACGTCGCAATGCGTTGAGGGTCCGCGGCAACCAACCCGCCGCTTGATGCACGAGAAGGATAGCCGCGACCTGGTCGGCCGTGATGTCAGGGTCTGCTGGTTTACGTCGCTCGTGAGCCCACGCCCAATCCTCCGGATCAGCGCGCACCGACGAGATGACAGGAATAGTCCAGTCAGTCAGTCCCTCCGCGGTGCGGGGAGCACCACCGCGGTCAGACTGGCGGCCCACGTCGGGCCCGGTCTCCGCAGAGTACGTCTCGTCACTCACCTAGCAGGCCACCTGTTCGTCGACGTCATGGAGCACGGGATGCACGCCACGTCTGCGATCATCGCATGCCGCATCATGCAGACAGATATCCCGGACAGACAGGGCATTCTACCGGGTTCTAATTCTACCGGGTCCTGCCGAAATAACCGCGGCCCGACACCAGGTCACGCCCGCTTGCGCAGTCGGCGCCTCTCCATCTCAGACAGTCCACCCCAGATTCCGAACCTCTCGTCATTCTCGAGGGCGTACTCCAAACACTCCTGGCGGACCTCACAGGACTCACAGATGCGCTTGGCCTCACGAGTGGACCCACCCTTTTCAGGGAAGAACGCCTCCGGATCGGTCTGGGCACATAATGCCTTGTCATGCCACTCCGGCTCATCGTCACCGCCTCCGGCAAGCAAGGTCAAAATCTCGTCCATGGGGGAAGCTCCTCGAGATCAGACGCGGCGGGTTCCGCGCCGATGCACAAACTACACGCGTGAGATTCACCGCGCGACTTTTTCTCGCAAAAACCCCGTAACGAGCGGCGTGTCGCGCCGCCAAATGTGATCGATTTATGGCCTCAGAGTGGACCGCACTCAAGCCAACCACAACTATGTCTGGTCACCCGTCGTCTCATGTGAGTCACTTCCCGACGCGTCATTGCTTGATGCCTCCGCCCTCCAGCTGCGGCCAGCGTCGTCCTGATCCCATGACGACGCCCCGACACCACTCGCAGCGTCCCCAGCCCTCGTCCACACCGCACCAACCCCCTCAGGCCAGCTGAATGCGTCGTCGCGAACCGGAACCTCAGAATCACCGGCGGAGACGAGTTGGCCAGCGGAGTCATCCTGCGCAACCTTCGGTTCTTCCCCGGGATCTTCGCCATCCTTAGCCGAGACGGCCTCGGGCCTCGTCAACACCAATAAGACCCAGGCAATGAGGACCTTGATCGCAATCGCCAAAAGATCCCCAAATAGCTCCAAGACAGCCCCAAATGTCCCACCGGGTCCATGGATTGGTGACAGCAAAGCGAGAACGAGGTCAAATCCAGCTGCCGTGGCGATAACAAGGGCAGATATCTTGCCGAGCAATTCAGCACGCGGCGTCGCCGGACGGATAAACCTGCACACCAAAACTGTCGCCAGCAGCAACAGAATCATGCCGATTCCCAGTGAGCTCCCAGACAAGCTCCGAGCCATACCGAAGAGCCCACTGTGATCGTGAGCCAGCATCATGACCACGCGCACAACAAAGGAAATGAGGAACCCAACACTGACGACAATGACTGTCCACGCGAGGGGTTCGCGAATTTCTCGGGCGTTCCTCACGCGTATCGCCCTCCTGCCCGGGTAGCAACCTCGGCTACCACATCCTTGACCTGCTGCGATTGAGATAACGGCACCACTAGGGTGGCACGATCGGTACTCACGACGGCCATGTCGTGCAAGCCTGCAACGACCAGGACGGCGTCAGAACGGTCGTTGATCAGCAGGTTTCTGGCTGAGTCAACTGATACCGTTAGTCCAGTCACATTGTTGCCCTTCCCATCGTCAGGTAGGTGCGGGGCCAGCGCCTCGTAAGAACCGACGTCGTACCACTGGATCTCCAACGGAATCGCTGCAACATGAACACCACATCCACCATGGGATGCCGGTTCCATGACCGCGATATCGACCGAGACCTTTTCCATAAGCGGGTAAACCTCAGCCAATCGGGACGGATCAGCGACCAACTTATCAACCTGCCGACGGGTCTGTGGTTTGAGTTGAGACAAGCAGTCCAACAAGGTCGCAGCTCGCCACACGAACATGCCGGAATTCCACCAATACTCGCCGGAATCTAGGTACTGGCGGGCCACCTCGATGCTGGGTTTCTCGACGAATTCGAGTACCTGGTAGGCACGCGGGTCCAGCCCCAGCGAATCACCTCGATGGAGGTAACCGAATCCGGTATTGGGCTCGGTGGGGACAACACCGAAAGTCACTAAAGCGGTGGGGTCAGCGTTGGCGAGGTTAAAACCGTGCTGCAAGGCCGCCCGGAAATCGTCGACAGGACGAATGACGTGGTCAGCAGTGACGACGGCCATGACGCCCTCGGGGTCACGGTCAGCGATGATGCCAGCCGACCACGCCACGGCATTGAGGGAGTCACGCCCCACCGGCTCGCCCAGAATGTTCTCAACGGGAACCTCCGGCAATAGCTTGGCGACGGCGTCGGCATACGAGGCGCCCGTGCATACCAAGATGTTGGCATCGGGCACCAACCCAGCAACCCGCTCATAAGCCATCCGAAGCAGGCTGACCCCGTTAATAAGTTCCAATAACTGCTTAGGCTCCCCCTGGCGAGACAACGGCCATAGGCGAGTACCGGATCCTCCGGCCAGGATGAGGACGTGTTGCATGTCGACAGAGTATCCATCCCCGACGACGTAACCGCGATAGACCCACCACAGCGTCTCATCCTTCACAATGGGTACCATGGTAACCCTTGCTCGACCGACCCCAACCCGCAGCCCTGACCCTCTAACCGGCCTATGGCGGCGCAGTCAGAACGCAGGAGCACTGCCACTACTGACGTGGTACCACGGCACAGACCGCGGTGAACTGTCAGCACGCACCCTGCTGACGTGGGTCACAAAATCGGTTCACCTACTCGATACCGAGGAAGTCGAGCCCGGTGATGTCGCCCGTCTTTCAGTATGTGATACCCGCCCCGGCCACTGGACAAGTTGCGTATGGCTTCTGGCCTCGTGGTGGGCCGGACTCCAAGTAGATCTGACTGGACAAAACGAGGCAGCAGTAGAGGTCATTGGCCCCGACGCCAACCCCGTCAACTCCCCCGATATCCTCATCCAGTGCAGTCTGGCACCCCTCGCTACCGCCTGCAGGACCCTGCTGCCAGGGGCCATCGACAATGCCGAGGTTCTCGCCGGCCCTGACAACTTTATTGCAGCGCGTCCTGCCGCTGCCGACGCTGTATGGCTCACGGGGCGCCAGAAATGGACCGGGGAACAGCTCTTCGGCCTGGTGCCACTGAGCCAGCCAGTTTTGCTCTCCCCTGACCGAATTCGTTTCGGTGGCGGCGAGCTCGTGGCCACGACCCTTACCAGTTGCCTCCTGGGTGGTGGGTCGTTAGTCCTCGTCGAGTCCGCCGACGATCTGACTACCATCGCAGCCCAGGAGGACGCTACCGAGGTATGAGGTCAGTCGTGTGAGCGATCGCCCAAACCGACGAGAAATCCAGCCCCCCAGCTCATGTGCATGATCGCCAATACGATAGGCAGACGGGCCCGGACCTCGGGATCCAACTCACGTTTCATGGCGGCTGACCCGACTCCGATGATGCTGGCATAGCCCAGGGGGGCTGCCCAGCCGACCAGCGGCCAGCGCTTCAGCGTTTTTCCCTTGGCCGCCTGAACGGCCCCAACGAGACCAAAGACGGTTCCCACCGTGATTCCCGTGACGGCGATAGGAGCAGCCAAATACCGCAGACTCACCGAATCGCGATGGCGACGCATGACCTCGCGACGCCACTGGCCTGTACGGAAAAACTGCCTCGCCAGGGCCTTGACGGTAGAGCGAGGCCGGTATGTCACTCGGAGATTAGGGCTAAACCACACTTCGCGTCCAGACTGACGCAACCGGTAGTTGAGCTCCCAATCCTGAGCCCGGTCGAACTCCGGGCTGAAACCACCGGCGGCCACAAGATCCGCCTTGCGGAAGACGCCAAGAAATACCGTTTCAACCGGGCCCTCCGGCGCATTTCCCTGGTGGAAAGCACTGCTACCCAAACCCAACTTAGAGGTATAAGCCGTCGCCACAGCTCGCTCGAAGGGAGTACGCCCCTTCGCGTCCATAATCCCGCCGACATTAGCCGCGCCAGTACGCTCCAGCAGTTCAACGGCGGTTGCGATGTACTCCGGGCCAAGCTCACCATGAGCATCGACGCGCACGATGATGTCGTACTGAGATACGGCCACACCAAGGTTCAGGGCCTTGGGAGTGGTGCCGTCCGGATTGTCAATCACCCGAATGCGCTCATCTCGGGTGGTCAAACCTTGAGCTATTTCGGCGGTACGATCAGTGCTCGGCGCAATAGCGAGGATGATCTCCATCGGACCCGGATAGCCCTGGTTAAGAACCCCGGCAACCGATTCTTCGAGATACCGCTCCTCGTTCCTGACCGGTATGACAACACTGACCGGGGGCGCGAGGTATGACGACATGCACGCTATTGTGCCAGGTCTGAACAGCCTGTGAATCCTGCGGTCCACAGGACTCGCCCTATCATCATCGCAGATCTGGGCGGACCTGCGACTACGGTAGAGCTCATGTCTTATCGAGGCACTGGGCGCGGTCCCCGCGACGAGCGATCTCGTCAGTCCGATCTGGACTGGCTATACGAGGTTGACGAAAATGACGCCACCCGTATCGATCCGGTGAACCCATCGCGCCGCGCATCCGTGAGTGGGACCGGTCGTCCACGGGCCGACGGGCGTCCCCAGGCACGTCACCATAGATCTCGCGTCTCCTCCCAGCCGCCCTCACAACCGTGGCCCTCCCGGCGTCCTACTGCCGATCTGTACCGATCCGGTAGCCAACGACGCCCACGACGTCAGGCCCCACAGCGGCGGCAGGACGTGAGCCGCCCCCTTCGCCGGCGTCGGCACCCCTTCAGGGTCCTCATGGTGTTGTTATTGGCATGGCTGGTGTGGCTCGTCGCGGTGCCGTCATATGCCCTGAGCCATACCGGAACGGTTGACGCCACCCCGGACGGGCCGCGAGGCGCAGACCATCCGGGCACCCTCGTGTTACTGGTCGGCACCGATGAGCGGCAGAACCTCACGACCAGGCAACAAAAGCAGTTCGGCACCGGCACCGAAGCCGGTCTACGCACCGACACCATGCTGCTGCTTTACATGCCACCCGAAGGCATGAATGTCCTGATCTCCTTGCCGCGTGACACGTTCCTGCGCATTCCCGGACATGGTCACAACAAGCTCAATGCCGCCTACTCGATTGGCGGAGCAAAGTTGCTCGTTCAGACGATTGAGAAGGCCACTGATCTGCGCATTAACGGTTACGTCGAGATCGGATTCGGCGGGTTCGTCCAGATGGTCGACGCGGTCGGCGGGGTCCAAGTAACCCTCGACAAGCCGATGGTCGATAAGGACTCTCACACAAACCTTCCCGCCGGCACTCAGGACCTCGATGGGGTCCAGGCCCTCGGGTACGTGCGTATGCGTAAAGCCGACGCGCAGGGAGACCTAGGCCGCGTCAAGAGGCAGCAGAAGGTAGCCTCCCAGGTGGCTAAGAAGGCCCTCAGCCCGTGGACCTTCATCAACCCGGTGCGCTATTGGAAAGTAAATATGGCCGCCTCGGGAGCGGTAACGCTCGGCAGCGACACCTCGACCTTCACTGCCCTCAAGACGGCCCGGGGGCTCATGAAGGTCTCCGGAAACGACGGAATCAAGATGACCGTTCCGGTCTCGACGGCCTCGGCGTACACGTCAGCCGGATCGTCGGTGCTCTGGAACACCAAGAAGGCCGCTCAGCTGTGGGACGAACTGCGCAACGGCGACACCTCAAAGGTGACCGAACTGTCCTGATTCTTATCTCTATGCAGCCCTCTGGCTGGAAAGCCCACGGCAACCTCAGCGCCCCCAAGATGACGGGTCCGCCGCACTACTCGACCGCCCTTGAGGCTGGGGTCGCCGTCCTCACATCGGTTATAGTCGGGCGCTGCCAGCATCTGCGCTTTGCGAGCACGACGTACACGCTTTCATCATGGCGTTCTATTCATCACAGCGTTCTATGGTTAGTGCCATGGTTGCCAATGCCGACACCGCGTACGGCCTCGACAATGCCCTGACGAACCTCATCCCCTGGCACGGTCCGATAGCTCCCCAAGCTCATCTGCACACCGACGCCCCCACCCTCGACCTGTCTGGAATCTGGCGGTTTCAATTGGTCGACTCACCCTGCGACACACCAACCGGTTTCACCGATCCCCAGTTCGACGACAACGAATTCGTCGACCTCACCGTGCCGTCCTGCTGGCAGATGGTCGACCCAGCCGGAGACGCGCCCTTTGGCCGCCCGGCTTACCTCAACGTCAACTACCCCATCCCGATTCCCGCCTCAGACGAGGACGTCGTCGTTCCCGATGAGAACCCCACCGGGTGTTACCGCCACACCTTCGAAGTTGGAAAGGACTTCACCGACGCCGAGCGAGTGCTGCTGCGCTTCGAGGGAGTCGATTCCTTTGCCCGTGTCTGGCTCAACGGGACCGAATTGGGATGGACTAAGGGCTCGCGTCTGACCAGCGAATTCGACGTCACCGCGCAGTTGCACCCTGGCCGCAATGTGCTCGCTGCGGCCGTCAGCCAATGGTCCGACGGCACCTTCCTCGAAGACCAAGACATGTGGCGAATGTCAGGCATCTTCCGCGAAGTCACCCTCCTGGCTAGGCCTCATGGCGGCATTGACGACCTTTTCGTCCACGCCGCTTGGGAGGGTGACGCCAAACTCCTCATTGACGGACCAGACGGCGCGACTGTGACCATTCCCGAACTCGCCGTCACCACCACCTGCAATACCGAGGTGACGATTCCCGATGTGCAGCCGTGGACCGCCGAAACTCCCAGGCTCTACGACGCCACTGTCTCCACCGATACCGAGACCGTCACTGTGAAGATCGGATTCCGGACCGTCGCCATTGACGGGGACATCATCACCGTCAACGGGGGAAAAATCGTCTTCCGCGGGGTCAACCGCCACGAATGGCATCCGCGCACTGAGCGAACCCTCGACGAGGAGACGATGCGCGCTGACCTCGAGCTCATGAAGCGCCACGGTGTCAATGCCATTCGCACCTCGCATTACCCACCGAACGCTCGTTTCCTTGATCTGTGCGATGAATACGGCATGTGGGTGATCCTTGAGAACGACCTGGAGACCCACGGTTTTGAATGCAGCGGCTGGGACGGCAACCCGACCGACGACGACCGTTGTTACGACTGCCTACTCAACCGCATCCAGCGCACTGTTGAACGCGACAAGAATCATCCCGCCATCATCGGTTGGTCGATGGGCAATGAGTCCCACTGTGGTGAAGGTATTCGCCTCATGAACGAGTGGGTCAAGGATCGTGACCCGTCCCGTTTCACCCACTATGAGGGGGGGACGACGCCCACACCATCTGCGATGTGTGGACGGTCATGTATCCGTCCATGGAGTGGGTCGAAGCCGTGCGTGACCGCACCGTCATGCCCGGGGCTGAGCCTGCTCCACAGACCGGACGCGAGCTCGAGCTGCCGTTCCTCATGTGCGAGTTCGCCCACGCGATGGGCAACGGTCCCGGGGAGCTCGCCGACTACGAGGAGCGCTGTTTCGACCCGCACTTCCACCGCGACCGCATGCATGGCGGATTCATCTGGGAGTGGATCGATCACGGCATCGAAGCTGGACGTGGCTATGCCTACGGGGGCGATTTTGGCGAGGCCCTACACGATTCAAACTTCGTCTGTGATGGGCTCGTCACGCCCGATCGCGCGCCCTCCCCAGGACTGCGGGAATTTACAGCGACAATGGGAGCGGTACGCATCGAGGTCGACAGCAAGCAGCTGAGCGGTGGTACCGGCATCGATGTCATTAATCGACGTGATTTCGCAGATCTATCCGACCTGGAATTCAGGTGGCAGCTCCTTGACGACGGTGAGTGTGTCCAGGCGGGAGTCTTAGAAGTCGGTGCCCTGGCGGCCCACCGCGCCTGGACTGGGAGCGTGCCTCTTCCTGACGAGATCTCCGATCGGATGGTTGTCGTCGTAGAGGCAAGGTTGCTTGAGAACACTCTCTGGGCTCCGGCCGGTCACGTTGTAGCCCGGACATCGGCTCTGCTGGCTCCCAAACCACGCCTGCGCCCCACCTTCCGGCGTCATCACAGCCGCGCCGCGACGATCATGGTTGGGGTCTCGGGCCGGCACACTTCGACCACCGTGGTCGCCTCGTGACATGGGGTAGGGTCGGCCTGGTCGCTCCTGTCCTTGACCTCTTCCGTGCCCCCATCGACAACGACCGGGCTAGCTCACTGGCCCGCACCAATATTGGTGACGTGGCGCTCGCGGCTGGTCTCGACCGGCTCGTCCACACCACGATGTCGGTACGTGACGAAGGTGACGACCTGGTCGTCGTTACTCGTAGCGCTGCTGCCGCCACCAGCAATTCCATGACAACGACGTGGAGTTGGCGCGCAGTTCAAACCGACGATGGCTCCGAAGGGGTCCATCTTGACCTCCACGTCGATCCACACGGACACTGGCCGGCCATGCTCGGGCGTATTGGCGTGACGATGGGCCTACCCGCAGAGTGGACCCACGTCTCGTGGTTCGGACTCGGGCCGGCCGAGAATTACCCCGATTCTCAGCACGCCGCCATCTGGGGACGATGGAATGGGGAGGTAGCTGACCTGCAAACCCCTTATGTCATGCCCCAGGAGAACGGTCTTCGTCAGGGAATCCACGAATTGACGATCAGCGGTTCGAGCGGCGGTCTGCGGCTCACTGCGGACGGCAACTGGCCAGCTTTCGCGGCCCGACCGTGGACGTCACAGGCCTTGATGAATGCCGCCCACACCTGGGAGTTGGAGCCGGACGGGCACACCTGGCTTACCTTGGATGCCGTCTCGGCGCCGCTTGGATCGACGTCCTGCGGCCCGATGCCGATCATGTCTCATCGGCTGTACGCCCAGCCGGTTGGCCTGTCACTAACCCTGTCCTTAGTCTAACGGACGGGTCGTCGATGGCCCAGGATCACCGGTCTTGGGCCATCTCAGCAAGACATTCTCGACAACCGCTCAGGGACGGGAGTGGCGGCGTACGTTCTCGCCCTTACCCGCAGCCGCATCGCGCAAATCGGACTGATACTTGACCATGGCCTTGCACAGTTCGGGGGAGGATGCGGCAAGAATCCGCACCGCTAGCAGACCGGCGTTTTTCGCATTACCGACGCCGACCGTCGCCACCGGAACACCACCTGGCATCTGGACGATGGACAGCAGGGAATCCATACCGTCAAGGTGGGCTAGCGGCACGGGGACTCCGATAACCGGCAGCGGGGTCAGTGCAGCGACCATACCCGGCAAATGGGCAGCGCCACCGGCACCGGCGATGATCACCTTGATACCGCGCTCGTGCGCGCCTCGACCAAACTCGACCATGTCCTCAGGCATGCGGTGGGCCGACACGACGTCAGCCTCAAACCCCACATTGAAATCGGTGAGCATCTGCGCTGCGGCCTCCATCGTCGGCCAGTCAGAGTCCGAGCCCATGATGATCGACACCTGGGGGCCGCTGGCGTCGCCTGCTAGTCGACGTGCCGCCACGGCCGCTGTTTCGACCTTCTTGCCTCGGCGCGGCTTACGGCTGTTGGCGGTGGTCTCAGGCATCGTATTCTCCCATGAGGTAGGCGGCGGCATGGCGGGCCCGGCGACGAGTCGTCTCAACGTCATTACCAAGACAGGTGACGTGACCGACCTTGCGTCCGGGCCGGACGGACTTCCCGTACAGTTCGACGCGAAGTTCTGGGTCACGAGCGAAGCAATGTTGCAAAGCCCCGGTCAGGTCCTCTTCGGACCCACCGAGAACATTGGCCATGACGACGACGGGGGCGGTCAAGGCCGGTGAGCCGAGCGGCAGGTTAAGCACGGCTCGCATGTGGTTTTCAAACTGGCTTGTCTCAGTCCCGTCGATCGTCCAATGGGCAGTGTTGTGGGGGCGGGTCGCCAGCTCATTAACAACGACGGATCCGTCCTCGCGTTCCATCAACTCGACTGCCAGCACTCCGACGACGTCGAGGCGTCCAGCGATGTCGAGCGCCATGGTCTGGAGTTCAACTTGGCGGTCCGAGGACAGGTCAGGGGCTGGGCTGATGGTCTCGGCACATACTCCGTGACGCTGAATGGTTTCGGTAACCGGGTATGCGGCTCCTTGGCCCGACGGGGAGCGCACGACGACCGCGGAGAGTTCGCGTCGGAAATCAACGAATTCTTCGGCGAGAATGCGAATCGGCTGCTTGCCGTCGGCCAGACCCCCCGCGGCGTCGAAAGGCTCGCCAACACCATCGGGGCCGTCGATCTTGAATACTCCTTTGCCGTCATATCCGCCGCGGGACGTTTTCGCAATGGCGGGCCAGCCGTGGCCATTACCGAAAGAGACAAGGTCATCGGGGGTGTCGCACACCTTCCACGCGGGGTTCGGGAAACCCTCGCGCGCCATAAATTCGCGCATGACAACCTTGTCCTGGGCGTGGACCATGGCAGCCGACCCTGGGCGGACGGCGTAGCCGGCCTGTTCCATTTCCTCAACGAGGACGGTTGGTACGTGTTCGTGATCGAAGGTCACGACGTCGCACCCGGCAGCGAAGTTCATGACGGCGTCGTGGTCGAGGTGGGAGCCAACGACGACGTCAGACATCACCTGGGCCGCAGACTCGTCAGGGTCAGAAGCCAGCAGGCGGGTGCGTACCCCCAATCCGATCGCAGCCTGATGCATCATGCGGGCTAGCTGCCCGCCGCCAATGATTCCGATGGTGTAGGACGTCACGACGTTCATCGTAATGGTCACCGAACACCCGACGCCCACCGTGAGGGGCGGGACTCAGAGTCACCGTCGGCGGCCTGGCACACGCGATCACCTCACGGCACGGATCGTCCATACTGGAGACATGGTGCGAATCGGACAGCCGCTGAGGCGTAACCGTGACGAGACGGTACTCGTGCACACTCGTCGTCACGCCAAAAGTCTCTTCTGGCCCGTCGTCATGGGGTTTGTCGGAGTCGTCGGGGCGGCTGCTCTGCTTGGAATCATGCCGACCGATATGCGTACACAGTATTGGCCGATCGTTGCCGCTATCGCAGCCGTAATCATCATTGTCGGTACCCTCGCCCCCTGGCTGAAATGGTTCACGACGACGATGACGATCACCGACCGCCGTGTCATGCTGCGTCACGGTGTCGTCGTTCGACGCGGCCACGACGTCATGATCGATAGCCTCATCGATGTGTCGTGGCAAGCCGGGGTGTTTGACCGGATGATGGGGTGCGGAAAACTCATCCTCACCACCCCGTCCGGCCAGATGGTACTCAACGACGTCCCCGGGGTGCGTCGAGTCGCTGACCTTTTCACGGACCTGACAGACGGCGAATATGGCGGGTACAGCGCATACCTGAGCGACGACTACTGCGAGGAGTCGATCACAGCACGGTGACGTCGAGTTCCTCGCGCAGGACTCCCGACGACGTCGGCTCCTCGGATGCAGAGAACCTTGACACCTCGGCTCCTTCATGCTCGGCGACCGCCCCAGTGAACATTCCGTCGACGAAGTGCACCGCAACCCCATCATCAACCGCATACCCGCCAGGAAGCACCCCGTTAGCGACAGCCTGGGCGTAGATAGGCGCCCGCTCGGACTCACCGTCGAAGTGGGGACAGAACGACCCGTCCAGCAGACCCATACCGCCACGCCAGGCTCGCAGGTCCCCAAAAGCGTCGGTCAGGCACCCGGAGAACCAGCACGCTGCGCCAGCAGAGACACCGGCGAGAACAACGTCATTGTCAGCTGCGATCATGCGACGGATCACGTGGTCGACCCCGTGCATCTTCCACAGCGCCACAAGATTGGCGGCTGATCCACCACCAGAGATAACGACGTCAGCTTGCGAAAGACGCTCCACTGACTCCGCTGCCCCCTGCCACAGGGTCAGCACCATGCTGCGCACACCGAGGGCTGAATAGGCAGCCAGGAAGCGGTTAATGTAAACCGGATCGTCAGCAGCTGCGGTAGGTGCAAAGCACACCAGAGGGGAAGACTTTCCAGACAGGTCAAGGATGTGGCGGTCGAGGGCGGTGGGCTCACCGCGATTCGACATCGAGAAGCCGCCACCACCAAGAGCCAGGATGTGGGTCGTCATGGTCAGCCAGTCTAGATGGTGGGAACGCTCAGGGCGCGGTGGTAAAACTCACGTCGTCCGCAAATGATTGACGTCAGCCGCATTGAAGCTGCGACGCCCGTTAGAGGTTTCCACGACAATGGCGCCGTCTGTGTCAACGTCAACGCCGATACCGTCAACAGCCTTTTCACCGCCACCCACGATGTCCGGGTCGAAGGTCAGACGAACCGGAGTACCAATAGTGTCGCAGCGCGCCACATATTGATCTCGCACTGTTCCGGCGTCCAACCACACCGTCAGCAGCTCGCCAAGGTGTACGAGTAGGTTGGCCAGCAACCCATTCTTGTCGTGATTCAACCCGCACAGCGCCAAAGACGTCGCCGTCGGCACGGGCAACTCTTTGAGGTCCATGGAGACATTGATTCCAATCCCGATGACGGCGTGGGGTCCAGCGGGACCGTCGACGCGCTCCGAGAGAATTCCGCACACCTTGCCGCCATGGTCAGTGCCCAGGTCCACGAGCACATCATTGGGCCACTTCAACGTCACTCGGGAACGGTTGGCCCCGCCGACCTCCTCGATGACTTTGGCGACGGCAAGCCCCGCGACCATCGACAACCAGCCCCAGTCCTGCGGTGGACGATCATTGGGCACCAGCGCCGAAAGTGCCAGGCTCGTACCGGGGACATCCTGCCAGCTACGAGAGAACCGTCCACGCCCGCCTTCTTGGTGGTCAGCAACGAGCAGACGAAAGGAGGTTCCTCCTGCTCGGACGAAAGCAGCCATGTCGGCGTTGGTGGAGCCGGTGGAGTCAATACAGACAACTCCTCCCCCGCGAGGCTCCGTGAAAAGGGTGTTCCCCGCAAGCTCGACGATGCGTTCGGCATTGGCTGGAGGCGTGGCAGGCACCCGAGAAGACTATCCGAGGAGTTACGGCTGCCGATGTGTGGAACCGAATTCAGGTGTTTCGGAAATCGGTTCAGCACCACGTGCTTCACCCCAGACAGATAGTCTCGGCATATGGAGATCGACATCCACACCACGGCAGGGAAGATCGCCGACCTTGGTCGGAGGATCGACGAGGCCGTCAATGCCGCATCCCCCTCGGCCATTGAAAAGCAGCATGCCGCCGGAAAGATGACCGCTCGGGAGCGCATCTTGCGGCTGCTCGACGAGGATTCTTTTGCTGAGCTCGACGAGTTCGCTCGTCACCGTTCCACAAACTTCGGCATGGACCACAAACGTCCGTACACTGACGGCGTCATTACCGGCGTCGGCGCGATCCACGGCCGCCCGGTCTGCGTGTTCAGCCAGGACGTCACTATCTTCGGCGGATCTCTCGGCGAGGTCTACGGCGAGAAGATCTGCAAGATCATCGACTTCGCCGTCAAGACCGGCTGTCCGCTCATTGGCATCAACGAGGGTGGCGGTGCGCGTATCCAAGAAGGTGTGGCTTCCCTAGCCCGTTTCGGCGACATCTTTCGCCGCAACACCAGAGCCTCCGGTGTTATCCCCCAGATCTCCATCATTATGGGGGCGGCGGCCGGAGGCCACGTCTACTCCCCCGCCCTCACTGACTTCATCGTGATGGTCGACCAGACCTCACAGATGTTCATCACCGGCCCAGCCGTCGTCAAGCAAGTCACTGGTGAGGACGTCTCTTTGGAGGAACTGGGCGGCGCACGCACCCACTCCGTCAAGTCGGGCAATTCCCACTACCTGGCCACTGACGAGGACGATGCTCTTCAGTTCGTCCGCGATCTCATCAGCTACCTGCCGCAGAACAACCTTGAGGACCCGCCGTTCTACGACGACGGTGAGGCTGACCTGACGATCACCGATCACGACCGCAAGCTTGACGTCCTCATCCCGGACTCCTCGAATCAGCCCTACGACATGCACGAAGTCATCACGACCGTACTTGACGAGGACACCTTCCTGGAGATCCACGAACTCTTCGCCCCCAACGTCATCTGCGGATTCGGACGCATTGAGGGCCGCGTGATCGGCATCATCGCCAATCAACCGATGGTCAATGCCGGCACTCTCGACATTGACGCATCTGAGAAGGCCGCCCGGTTCGTACGCACTTGCGACTCCTTTAACATCCCGGTGCTCACCTTCGTTGATACCCCAGGCTTCCTGCCCGGTGTCGAGCAAGAGCACGACGGCATTATCCGACGCGGCGCCAAACTCATTTATGCCTATGCTGAGGCCACCGTGCCGTTATTGACTGTTGTCACTCGCAAGGCCTACGGCGGCGCCTACATCGTCATGGGGTCTAAGACGTTGGGCGCCGACGTCAACTTGGCCTGGCCAACCGCCCAGATCGCCGTCATGGGGGCTGAGGGGGCTGTGAGCATTCTGCATCGCCGCACTCTTGCCACCGATCCTGACCCGCAGGCCAAGCGTAAGGAGCTTATTGACGAATACGAGACGACGTTGTCGAACCCGTACCAGGCTGCCGAGCGAGGCTGGATCGACCAGGTCATTCATCCGCACGAGACCCGCGCCTCGGTCATTCGCACCTTACGTCTACTGCGCACCAAGCGTGAGGCCCTGCCTCCCAAGAAGCATGGGAACATCCCACTGTGAGTAAAAACAGGATGGACGACGCGATCACGGTGACGAAGGGGCATCTCACCGACGAAGAGCTCGGCGCCCTGGTGGCGGTACTGGCCGAGTTGACTCGCCCCGGCCCGAATGCCTACGTGCCTGACGACCGGCCGATCGCCTTCGGCTGGAAGTCGTATTGGCGCACCATCCGTGAGCCTTTTATGCCCGGCCAGGCGGCCTGGCGAGGATCTTTGCGGCGTTACTGACATGACGACTTGTTTCGTTCTCGCTTCAAAGTCCCCGGCCCGGCTGCGTATGTTGCGTTCTGCCGGTATCGAGCCCGTCGTCATCGCGTCGGGGGCTGATGAGAGGCGTCTGCACGGGGAAGATGCCATCACCATGACGGCGAGGCTGTGTCATCTCAAAGCTCACTCAGTCATCGAGTCCGGGGCCCTCGACACCCTGCCGATCGGACAATCGTGGTGGCCTGCGATTCCGTCCTCAATCTTGATGGGCGCATCTTCGGCAAACCTCACACTGCCGAACGTGCCCGGCAGTGGTGGCGTCGGATGCGCGGTCACCAGGGTGTGCTGGTGAGCGGCCATCACGTCACGGTCATTGCGGAGGGACAATTGCGCGAGCAGACCCGCGTCGGGCAGACAGTCGTCACCTTCGCCGACCTCACCGACGCTGAGATCGACGCCTACGTGAACAGTGGCGAACCCGCCAAGGTGGCAGGGGCGTTTACGATCGACGGTTTGGGCGGCGCCTTCATCACCCGTATCAACGGCGATCCGCATAACGTCACCGGGATCTCCCTGCCCCTGCTACGCCAGATGCTCATAGATCTCGACGTCGAGTGGTCCTCACTGTGGAACGGCCCGAAGGGTGGCCATCTGGGCTGACGGGCAGATAGCGCTCAGATGGTGTAGCCGGATGATCGACATCCGCCCCAACCCACAGGGGAGAGCCAGTGTGGGTGTATGGTGTTCGCTGCTGGCCCAATGGTTGGGTTGATGCCTGGGTGGTGTGGGGAAGCCGGTGGGAGTCCGGCACTGTCGCGCAGCCGTGTCCACGTTGGTGTGTGGGAGTCGGAGTACCAGATTAGCCCGGGGCGGGTTTGAGGTTCCGTCGCGGATTGCGGAGTCGACACCGACGTATGAGCGCCTGTGCTGTCTACAAGGGTCCCGGTCGGGGCGCTTCCTAGGAGGAAGCCATGACGATGTGTAGACGATGGACTGGCCCGCTGGTTGCGGTGGTGTTAGCAGCTGGCGCTGTAGCCGGGACGGGAACGGCCCAAGCGGCTGGGTCAGTCTCTGGTGCTCCGGGCTGGCACGAGGGGCCGTATGCCGCACATGAGGGGCAGACGGTCGTCGTGGACTTCAGCAAAGATCCGAAACATCCGACCCCAACGGAGAAGGATAACTGGCCAGGTAAGGCGGGGATCCTGGTGCGGTGCAATGTGGGTGGCAACTGGACTAACGATGCACTCAGGGATCCGCTCAAGGCCGTGGGAATCACGTATTCCCCGGAGGTAGGTTTTATTGACACCGTCAATGGTATCCACGACGATCGGGATTCAAATACCTACTGGATGTTCTCTTGGGCCACAAAGGCCAACAAAACCTGGGATCTATGGGCAAAACCAACAAAAGGCGTTGACACCTGGATGGGCGTAACCCTGGGCGGAAAAGAAGTTCCGTCAATCGATCCACCAGAGGGCTCCCCTGCGCCACCGCCCCGTAAGTTGATGACGATGACCGTGCTAGGGGATTCATACTCGGCAGGCAACGGGACACAGTTTTTTACCCCTAGCGATGGGTCATATCGCAGTCCGAAAAATTATGGCTCAGTACTGACCCGCCGGTTGAATCAGGAATTCGGGGCTGCTACGACGGTTCAGACGGATGTGCGGGCCTGGAGTGGCGCCCAAATCGCTGCCGGAGACCACAACATTGTCGGCCAAGCCGATCAGATGGATCCCCACACCAACGTGGTCCTCATGACCGCTGGAGGCAACGACCTGGACTTCGTTGACGTCGTCATGAACTGCTTTGCAGAAATAGGATGGTCAGCAGCTAAGTGTGGCGGCTCTGTTGACGCAGCACGTAAAAAGCTTGGCGCCACGATGGCGAACACGGTGACATTGTTGTCGCATATCCAGCATCGGCTGACTGACCCGGCTCACACTCGTGTCGTCCTGATCGGCTACCCCTACCTTGTCCCCGCAGACCGTGATGTCCCTTTGACTGACGTGCCATCAACTCAGGTCCGGGCCGCCGAGGATGAATTCCGCACCAGGCAGGCTGCCACGATCAAGACCTGGAACAACACCCACGCTCTCAAGGTGGCCTATGCCCCCACCACGGGCTTGTTCAATACCCACGAGCCCGAACCGTCCGTTATTGATGTTGATTTAAGCAATCCTTATCGCTGGATCAACGAGTTCTATGAGACTGCTGGCGATCAAGGGTGGACCGGGAAGACCTGGTCACTTCCAAATGGGGATAAGAATAATTGGTATCACCCGAATATTATTGGCCATGAGAAGATTGCTGGCCTGGTCCATGATGTTCTCCTGTCGAAGGCAACCAGGAGTGCGAATGGCGCGTCTGACAGCGTTGCACAGTTGGGGAGGGTTCCTGGGGTGCGGATGCGTGCTGCTGTGATCGGGCAAAGCCAGGCACGCAGCGGTAATCCGTTGAGCCTGGATGCTTCCTCGTCCTACACGTCGATCGGACACATCCGGCACTGGCAGTGGGACCTCAACGGTGACGGGCACTACGAACTGACCACTACCACACCCGAGATCACCCGTATCCTCACTCGGATCGGAAAATACCGGGCACACCTACGCATCACCGACCAAACCGGCACCAGTGACACGCTCACCTTCCCCATCCAAGTCACCCGAGACGGTGACGGTATCCCCGATACCCGGGATAACTGCCCCATCATCGCTAACCCAGACCAAACCGACACCGACCATGACGGTATCGGAGATGCCTGCGACCCCCACACCACCACGAGGGCACCACGATGACCACCCGCACCACTACAACCACCGACCAGTACCGCCGCGCACCCCTCAACGGCCTCATCATTGGTGTCATCGTCGGAGCACTCTGGGCGCTCGTGATCTTGGGATACCTCATAACCCCGCCCCTAGCAGGACAAGATATTAAATTCTGCCCGCCTGAATTCGGCATGTCATTTATTTTCCCTGTGACTGGGTGGCTCACCGGACTGTGGGAACGAGCCGCTGTCGACTGCGACGATGTAACGAAACAAAAGCGTAGAGTCAGGGCTATCACTGCGACTATGTTCACTCTTGCTGGCGTACTTATGGGTTCCATCGAGCGCTTCTTGTCAACTCTGAGGTTTATCAACGGCGAGGAAACCCTCATAAACTATCTCATTCTACTAGCGGTGTTCTCCCTGGCAGGATGGACTCTTGGCACGCTAAAGATTACCCTCAGAAGGGATGACCATCACTTTCTTGCCAAGATGATCGTAGCCACACTGATCGCTCTATTCATATCTGTGGTGATGTGGTTTTTCATATTCAGTTTCATAGAGGCGGCTTTTTTCTTTGAGTTTTAATGGTCTTCACTTTTCAGTGAAGATGTTGAGGAGTGTGAAGTTTCTCCCGTTATCTAATTAAAGGCAGACACGATGCTCCTGCCCCACACACCCGCATCACACTTGCCACAAAACCAAGCCTACTGACACCCCGACAACAAGAGGCAATCATGAACATCCACGAGAACATGACCGAGAAGCAATACCGTCGCGCACCCCTCAACGGCCTCATCATCGGCACCATTGTTGGTGTTGTCTGGCCTACGGTATTCGTGATACTTCATGTGCGAAAAACGCTAGTCCTCGCTCCCAAGGAATATCCCCCCGTATTTACCATGTCGTTTATTTTCCCTCTGATTGGGTGACTCACAGACCCGTGGGAACGGAGGGTATACGCAATACGGTGACCCAAAGAAGCGGAGACTCAAAGCCCAAATCATAGGCGCTGCTATTGCGACCCTCGCTGGCGTGCTCATGTTTTTGATTGGATTTTTCCTGTTTACGGATCATATATCTTTTAGAAGCGCGAAAGTAGCAATATGCCCGCTCCCGCTTTCGTTAGCAGTGTTTCCTTTTGCTGGGCTAACCCTCAGCGATATCGGAATCAGACTCAAGAACAGTGAAGCCCCTTTTATTCTTATCATGAGTATTGCTTCAGTGGTCACGCTTTTCATAACCGCGGCAGCGTGGTTTCAATTATACTCAGTTATGATAATCCTTTTCTTTGGGCTCTAATGACCTGCGCTATTTTAGCGAGGTGCGCCGGAGAATGTAACCGTACGGACATAATCACCACCGAAGACACTGCTCTTGAGAAACTACTTCTAACATGGATGGCCACGGTGTTCCTATTACCTCAGCCGCCAGCGAGAGCCAGACTAAGACTGAGACACCGCCAACCCTTCTAGAAAGGCAACGATGAGCATCCACGACAACATGACCACCGATCAGTACCGCCGCGCACCCCTCAACGGCCTCATCATCGGCACCATCATCGGGGTTGCCTGGGTACTTGTGCTTTTGATTCCTGGTGTGTTTGTGGATGACCCTTCAAGGAAAGAAAAGATGAATCTTGTCGCGTTGGTGTTGCCTGCCCTCGGGTGGCTCACGGGCTTGTGAGAACGGGCCGTTATTTCCCGTGGAAATCCAACGAAAACAGAGCATAGAATTAAAGTAATCGGTGCTATTATGATGACTGTAATTGAAATTGTCATGGCCACCATTTTTTATGCACTAGTTGCGAGTCATGACACCATTCATGTGCCAGCCCATTCTACTTATAGCACTAAGGCATTTATTCTGTATCTGCTTCCGTTGATGATGTTTCCTTTTGCCGGATGGGCGCTCGGGAGTGTTCGGGTAAGTAATATCCATGATAACCGATGGATCATTTCTAAGATGAGTATCATGGTGGCTATAGTGCTGTTCTTGTCCGTGGCTTTCTGGTTTACGCTAAGCTTATTTTTAGAGACATTATTCTTTTTCGAGTTCTGAGTGTGCTCCCAATGACGTGAGCCAGTTCCGAATGACCATGAATGAGTCTAACCGCTGAATTTTCTCTTACGTGATGCGAATCATCATTCCCTGCCTCACTGGATGGATACTTGGTATTATCAGTGCGCACATCCGCCAAGAAAACCACTCAGTCATCCTTGGAATGAGCGTTGCAGCAGCCATTACACTGACTCTATCCTTTGTCACATATGAAAAATTATTGGGGCCCCTTACACTTCTTATATTCTTCTGATCCTTAGATATTACCACTTCAACTGTAACGCAAAGTCAGTCCCGCCGCCTCGTCGGAACTCGTGAAGGCCCCACTCCATCCCTTGGTGTCAACGCGATTCGAGACGAAGGTCAGGGACCCATCGGCATTTCCAGTCACCGTAAATCCCGACGCCGACAAATTATCGGCTAGAAAATCATGCACTTTACCCGACGTATCCGGCTCAGTAAGCAGGGTGACGTTGTTGACGTGATCGACCCGCAAGGTGACAACCAGCCCCTTAGGCAACCGGAAGTTCCGGGGGCCATACTTAAACCCCAGATCCGCGAGGGTTTCCGCACCAGCGGGAGCCGGGGTGGCAGATGCAGCAGCAGGGCCCGGTACGGCTCCCTCGTGTGAGGGAGCACACCCTGCCACAACGAGCAGAGCCGTCACCGCGACCACTACCCTGGCATTCATACCGGTGATGCTATCGCTGATAGTACCTTGCACATCATCACGCAGCGCCGGGCACAACATGCAGCGTGGACCGCCACGGCTCGATCCCAACTCCGAGCTCAGGATCATCAGCACCTCGATGCCGACAGCCTCCATACGGGCATTGATATTCATGTTGCGCTCGTAGGCCACCACCACGAGTGCCTCGACCAGTAACCTCGCTGGACGGCTCCGATAGATGCTGACGCAGGTAACTGCACAGTTCATCGCCAGGGCGACACAGGATGACGGCCCGCAACCACCCGATTTCGGATTTGGCATCGCACATGTTTTCTGCAGTGACAGCAACCAACCATAACCTGACAGTGCTCGTTGGAAAGACAAGTACGGTGGCGCCATGGAAACGCCTACAACGCCGGAACCTCACAGAACAGCCACAGCACCAAGAGAGTCCTCGTGACCGGGACCACCCGCGGCATCGGGCGAGCTAGCTATCGCCCGATGAGGTGCCGCGTCCCCACCTCAGCTGGCCACGAGCGAGTACAGCAAGCTCACAACAAGAGCCACCCCGACGCACACCGGCAGGCCAACGGCGAATTCCCAGTGGAACATGTCGTCCCTCTCCTGCGCGTCAGTAAATCCCAACACCATGGCCCCACCGGCCGAGAACGGCGAGATGCCAGTGGCCAGACCACCGATCGTCGTGCTCGTGTAAAGAAGTGCCGGGCTCATGCCGGTCGCCGTCGCAAGATTCGCCACAATTGGGAAGAGGGCCGGTGCGACAACGCCGACGAAGCTGCCGCCGAACATGTTTAGGACTGCCGCCAGGAGGCAAAGGACAACCGGTATGAACAGTCGCGGGGTGTGTCCGACCCATCCGGCAAGCAAGGAGATCGTGCCTGCTTTGACAGCAATCGAGACGAGCATGCCCATACCCCCGATCATGATAAGAGTCGACCACGGCACGTGTGACAACGATTCCTTCTCTGTACCAACCCTCATTAAGGCACAGACGACGGCGAAGAGGACAGCGAACAGCGAGACGTCAATCCGCGAGTTCACCCATGTCACGGCCGAGCTTCCGGGCAGACAGAGATGGAGGATCGGTGGTACAAGAAGAACGACAACGAAGACTCCAATGAGACACACATTCGTGCGTTGGCGTCGGTCCAGTGGGATTGGCTCGGCGAAGGTCACTTCCTGGGCCGTCGTCCCAGCTCGTCTTCGTTGACGCGAGGAGCGGAGGAGCATGGCAAGGATGATGAGAAAGGTCATAGCCAGGTAGACGACGAAGATCGTCGTCGACACCACGAATGCCTCGTTCGAACTGAAGCCTTCACTGGTGATGAGGTTGCGGAAGATCACCCCGTTGAGACCAACCATGAAGTTCGACCCCACCTGGCCCCCGCAGTCGGCACACAATGCACCGATGAGCGGGGAGATCCCAACCTTGCGACACACGAGAAGAGCGATGGGTGCCATGAGCACCATGACGGCGTAGTAACCGGCGCCCAAGGCCGCGATGAGCACGGAGGCAAGGAAGATCATGATCGGGAGCATGGTCGGAGCCGCGCGGAATCTATGTAGCAGCCCGTTGGCGATCTCTGCAAGAGTGCCGTTGGCCATCGCGAATCCAAAGAACAGCGAGATTGCGAGGATGACGAAAAAGATGTGGGTCGGCCACAGCTCTACGACATCGGATGGCTTCATGTGCATAAAGAACGCGCCGATGACATAAGCGAACGGAATCGCGACAAGACCGATGTTGATCTTTCTGACACGACCGATGGCCACAGATACGGCAAGTGCCAGTCCCAGTCCAATGGCGAGACTGATCATCCTCACTCCTCTGCCTTGAAGGTGTAGGCCTCCGGGTATCACAGGCCCCGAGACGCCACACGTGTTCCAAACGAGCAGACAAGACACCTCTCGTCGTAGTGGATCCGTGCAACGCTTGGCGTGAGCCTTGCACCTTTGTCGCAAAGGTTCCATAGAATTCGCCTCATGGTACAAAACCCCAACGCTCTGTCCTCATGACCGGGGCCACCCGCGGCATCGGGCGGGCCATCGCCAACGAGCTGGGACACGACCACCACATCATCGTGGGCGGACGCCATCGAGAGGCCGTCGAAAAGGTGGTATCAGAGCTGCTCAGCGCCTCCCCCTTCGTCGTCGATTTGAACGACGGGGACGCCACCGCTGCAGCCGTCTCCCAGCTGGACCGCCTTGACGCCCTTGTTAACAGTGCAGGAGTGAGCGCGAGGTCACCGGGCAATATTGCCTCCCAGACGCGAGACGAATGGCGCCGAGTGCTGGAGATCAACGTCGTCGCCGTCGCCGACCTCACTCGCCTGGTACTTCCCCTGTTGCGAGCCAGCCACGGCGATGTCGTCATGATTAATTCCGGATCGGGATTCTTGCGGACCCCCGCCGGCGGTGGCGTATACGCGGCGTCAAAGTACGCTCTGCGTGCTCTCACCCACGCCCTACGCGAAGAGGAGCGCGGCGTAGTTCGGGTGACCTCCATTCACCCCGGCCGCGTGGACACTGACATGCAGGTGGAGCTCCAGGCCCAGGCCGGGCGCCTCTACGACGCGTCCGAGTATCTGCGACCGCAGTCAGTTGCCGCACCGTACGCGCAGCCCTGGAGGCTAGTCCTGAGGCCATGATCGAAGAGCTCTCAGTGCGTCCAGTGTGTCGAACCTGATCGACTCGGCAGCGCAATTCGGCCCCGGCGTTACTAAGCGCCGGGGCCGACCTCGTACGAACTCTATGATGACGTCACGCCTGGTAGTTGCCCTGGTAGACACAGTCGAATGGAGCGTTACCGTGCATCCGGTTCTCGATCGCCGAGACGACGACCTGCTTGGCAGTGCGAGCAGCGTCGAGAGCATTGGCGCCCTTGGCAATTTCCGCAGTGATCGCGGCAGCCAAGGTGCATCCAGCACCAGAGACGCGCTCCTGGCCAACGGCAGGAACTTCAAGAACCTCGCAATCATGGCCGTCGTAGTAGACGTCAAGAGCGGTACCGGTGCCCAGTAGGGTGCCGGCCTTGGCGATGACGACCGGAACTCCCTGGTCACCAATCTTCTTGGCAGCATCTTTAAGAGCCGTGACGGAGGTGATCTCATCGCTCCCGGCAAGGGTCTGAGTCTCGAAGAGGTTCGGAGTGATGACGTCAGCGTGCGGGAGGATCTTCTCGCGCAGGGCGTTGTCAGTGTCGAGGGCTGCACCGGGCTCCTGACCCTTGCAGATAAGAACGGGGTCAAGGATGACCTTGGGGAATTTGTAGGTCTCAAGAGCCTCGGCCACGACGTCGATCGTCGTCGGCGTGCCAAGCATGCCAATCTTCACGGCGTCAATCTGGCCATGGACGGCAACGGCAGCCTCGATCTGGTCATGGATGACCTGCGGATCCACCGGAACGAACCGGTGCCCCCAGTCGTTGTTGGGGTCGAAGGAGACGATGCAGGTCAACGACGTGCATCCGAACACCTTGAGCTGGTGAAAAGTCTTGAGGTCGGTCTGGGCTCCGGCGCCACCAGACGCCTCGGAGCCGGCAATGGCAAGTGCAATCGTGGTCACGTCGGCAAGTCTAAGAGGCTCGACGGTGCGAATGTGCGCATCCAGGAGAAACGACCAATGACCGCTCACCCCAGCTCCGGGCTATTCGGCTATCCCTCATGCCAACATGGAAACTTGCCAAGCCACTGCGATGCTGAGGCTCATACACGGTGTACCCAAGCTCGGTATCCCACCCACGTCCAATAAAGATCACCACCAAAGTCGCCTTGAGCACCGCCTATCGGTCTTGGGCTGAGGTGTAGTGGGGACCACTGATGATCGCGCAGCTAACCTGCCAAGCAGCATCCACGGTTACAGCCACTTGGCTGAAGCATCCACCCGCTCGAGGATACTTATTCGTTCGATATGACGGTGCATCCCCCGAAGCACCTTCAACCTAACCATCGCGCCTGCTGCGGAGGATGACATCGCGACCAGTGGGATCAGCTCGCCTCACGTGAGACTGAAAATCTTGCTACTTGGTTGCATAATACAAATTGCTTAGTTGAGACTATACATAATTTCTGATATACTTACGCGCTATTTTGAGTAGTTTCCAAGGAAAGAGGATAATGAAAGAAAACCCTTAACCAAAGTCGTTTCACATATTTTTAAAGAATTCATCTATGGTTACACAACCAAAAGCAAAAGGAACCTCTAAATCCACATGAAGCAAAGTTTTAAATCCCCCACGACCGCAGTATTGGCCGGAATGCTGATTGTTGGGTCTGCGCTTTTTAGTGCCCCCCCCCCCGCGAACGCTGACACAGTAAATGAAATTCACGCAAAAGCTGGAGATCAAGCTTCAGTGTCACTGACCGCACGCGCGGAATCCCCCTTCTACAAGAAACTCCCAAGTTACGTCAGCGACTCGATGGAGAACGGCCCCTTCTATTACACGGGATACTATCTCGCAGACGGCACAGCTGCAGGACTTGCTGATCTAACAGCGCTCCACCCGACGGACACAAACGACGATTCCTAGTACATTAGATGGTGATCCAGTACTGGCGTACTGCATTGAGAAGAATTCGTTTCAGGAACGGTACCGTCAGGACACAGGAACTCTCACCAAGTGGAGTGAGCTGAAGCCACACTACAACGATAATCTCCCCAATGCACTCCCTAAAATTGGGTGGGTTGCGAAAAACGGCTATCCTAGCGTAGCTCTTGATGAGTTAGAGAAGCAAGCTAACGCTGCCAATGGGAACGATGATGCAACAGGATCCGATCATAGGGATGCCGTGACCGCTACCCAGGCGGCAATATGGCACTTCAGTGATGATTTCACCCTGAAAAGTAATGATATCACCGAATATGTAAATGGTATCTTTATACCCGTCCCCGACAGCACAAAGAAGCACATAGCTAGTATTTATAATTATTTAATCAAAAAGGCCATTCCTGTCTCAGATCCGTTGGACTCAACGTCCGACGCACAGGGGACCTCAGAGTTCGCCGGGGCTGCTCTGAGCCTTGGAGCAGGGCAGAAGGGACATCAGGATCGCATCATTGTTCCCATCCAGCCAATCAAGCCAACCCCAACTCCGACACCAACTCCAACCCCAACACCGTCGAATCATGTGAAAGTGACCACCACCGCCGACCAGACCGCCGAGGTGGGTAAGCCCTTCGGCGACACCGCCCACATCACCGGCACGGTTCCCGAAGGCGCCCACATCACGTTCAAGCTGTCCCACAAAGGGCTACTACCGAACATGTGCGGCGACTCGATCATCACGACCAAGCCCGTCGCGGTTCCCGCCGGCGACCACACCCAGCCCATCGACATCGCCTCTCCGAAGGTGACCGTCGACCAGGCCGGCACCTACTACTGGGTGGAAACCCTCACCGACAACAACGGCAAGGTGCTCGCCCAGGGCAAGTGCGGTGAACACGCCGAAACCACCACAGTCACCACACCTGTGGTTCCGACACCAACCCAGACTACGGTTCCGGTCGGCCCCGCTCACCCAAGGCAAATGCCTCGCACGGGTGTGTGATCTCAGCGTGATGGCCCCATGATGGCCATCGCCCCATAACACGGCGGGGGGTGCCCACCATCACAGGTGGACACCCCCGCTGTTTCACACCTCGACCTTCGGCGCAACCGTGCACCAGCCGCGTCGGTCCATTACCCTTCCGTGGCGCACGTCCCGCCCTCGCAAGCACGCACAATCACCCGCGCTCATATCCAGTTCTCCCTACGGAACACCAAATACAGGAGAACACTCGACGCGACGACTAGCACCGCAGAGATCCACAGACCCAACGGTCGTCCATCTCCCCAAAAAGGCACATTCTGACCAAACCACCCGGTGACAAAGGTCGGTACCGCAATGATGGCCG
>ERZ501050.16-NODE-16-length-49161-cov-9.348491_pt1 | contig 49161 bp, 47 predicted proteins | sample MGYA00510865_ERZ501050 | MGnify/ENA primary metagenome ERZ501050 (study PRJEB25958, sample SAMN03398598) | human skin metagenome | study: EMG produced TPA metagenomics assembly of the Human Skin Microbiome Metagenome (human skin metagenome) data set. | reverse complement strand
AGGAGTTGAGCCTGGCCGGGGACTTCCCGAAGGTCACCCACGAGCAGTGGGAGGACGCGGTCCTCAAGGTTTTGAACCGGGGTCGCCCCGAGGGCAAGGAACTCAACATTGAGCAGGGAATGAAGCGCCTCGAGCCGACAACGGTCGATGCCATCCAGATCGAGCCGATGTACCGGCGTCAGGATGCCCCCGAGAAACTCGGCGTTCCGGGTGTACCGCCTTTCACTCGCGGCACCACGATCCGTGGCGGAAGCATGGACGCGTGGGACGTCCGGGCGCTTCATGAGGATCCCGACGTCGCGTTCACCAAGAAGGCCGTGATCGCCGACCTTGAGCGTGGCGTAACGTCCCTGTGGCTGCGCGTCGGAGCTGACGCCATCAAGCCCGAGGATATCGCTGGCGACCTCAAGGACGTGTTGCTCGACTTAGCTAAGGTCGAAGTTTCCAGCCGTGACGACCAGGAAGCCGCTGCTCAGGCTCTCCTTGACGTCTACGCCGAATCCAAGATCGATGCCGACAAGTTGTCGTTTAACCTTGGCCTGGACCCGATCGGTTTTGCGGCCCTCAACGGCGGTACCCCGGACCTGTCCGGGATGGCCGAGTGGGTTAAGAAGACTGAGAACTACAAGAATTCCCGCCCCTTCGTCGTTGACGCCACCATTTATCACAACGCTGGTGCTGGCGACGTGCATGAGCTCGCATGGGCCATCGCAACTGGCGTCGAGTACGTCCGAGCCTTCATTGAGCAGGGACTGACGGCTGAGCAGGCCTTCGATTCCATCAACTTCCGAGTCTCGGCCACCCACGACCAATTCCTCACCATCTCCCGCCTGCGTGCTCTGCGCACCCTGTGGAACCGCGTCGGTGAGGTTTTCGAGGTACCGGCTGCTAAGTGTGGTGCTCGTCAGGAGGCCGTCACGAGCTGGCGTGAGCTCACTCGTGACGATCCTTACGTCAACATCCTGCGTGGCACGATCTCGACCTTTGGCGCTGCGGTCGGTGGCGCCGAGGCCGTCACGACCTTGCCATTCGATGCCGCTATTGGTCTGCCGAAGGGTGACTTTTCCCGGCGTATCGCCCGCAACACCGGCATCATCCTCGCCGAGGAGTCGAACATTGGTCGCGCCAATGACCCCGCCGGTGGCTCCTTCTACGTCGAGGCATTGACCAAGAAGCTGGAAGAGGTCGGTTGGGCCGAGTTCCAGGCTGTCGAGGCTGCTGGTGGCATGGTTGCCGCCCTTACCGGAGGCCATGTTCGCACTGAGCTCGACAAACTCAACGGTGAGCGCACTAAGCGCCTTGCTACTCGCAAGCAGCCGATCACGGCCGTCAGCGAGTTTCCGCTGCTCGACGCGAAGACCGTTGAGACCAAGCCTTTCCCCGAGATTGCCGAGCGCAAGGGTCTGGAGTGGCATCGCGACGCTGAGATCTTCGAGGCCCTCGTTGATCGCTCTGCTACCTGCTCTGAGCGCCCGAAGGTGTTCCTAGCCTGCCTGGGCACCCGTCGTGACTTCGGTCCTCGCGAGGGATTCTCTGCTCCGGTGTGGCACATCGCCGGCATGGAGACCCCCGAGTGTGAGGGAGGCACCACCGAAGAGGTCGTGAAGGCCTTCAAGGAGTCTGGTGCTGAGATTGCCGACCTGTGCTCGAATGCAAAGACCTACGCGGCTCAAGGCCTCGAGGTCGCCAAAGCCCTCAAGGAGGCTGGCGCCAAGCTGGTCTACCTGTCAGGTGCCTTCAAAGAATTCGGTGATGACGCTGCCGAGGCCGAGAAAATCGTCGATGGGCGCATTTACCTCGGGATGGACGTCGTTGACGTCCTGACCACCACTCTGGACACGTTGGGAGTTGCCAAGTGACCACCTTGCCTCGTTTCGATTCCATCAATCTGGGGGACTCTCCGGTTCCCGCGGACGCGCAGGAGCAGTTCGCCAAGCTGGCCGCAGCTGCCGGTGAGCAGGAGCCCTGGACCACGCCGGAGCAGATTCCGGTGGGACACCTCTACTCCGAGGACGTCTACGGTGACATGGACTGGTTGGACACCTACGCCGGTTTGCCGCCGTTCACTCACGGCCCGTACGCCACTATGTACGCCTTCCGGCCGTGGACGATTCGCCAGTACGCCGGATTCTCCACCGCCAAAGAGTCCAACGCGTTCTACCGCCGTAACCTGGCCGCGGGCCAGAAAGGCCTGTCGGTCGCCTTCGACTTGCCGACCCACCGCGGTTACGACTCTGACAACCCGCGTGTTCCTGGCGACGTCGGCATGGCTGGTGTGGCCGTGGACTCCATCCTGGATATGCGTGAACTGTTCGCGGGCATCCCGCTCGACCGTATGTCGGTGTCTATGACGATGAACGGCGCAGTGCTGCCGATCCTTGCCCTGTACGTTGTTACTGCCGAAGAGCAGGGCGCCAAACCTGAGCAGCTCGCCGGAACGATCCAGAACGACATTCTCAAAGAGTTCATGGTTCGTAACACATACATCTACCCGCCGCTGCCTTCGATGCGGATCATTTCCGACATCTTCGCATACACCAGTGCGAACATGCCGAAGTGGAACTCTATCTCGATTTCCGGTTATCACATGCAGGAGGCCGGCGCAACTGCCGATATTGAGATGGCCTACACCTTGGCCGACGGTGTCGATTACATCCGCGCCGGTGAGTCGGTGGGCCTGAAAGTGGACCAGTTCGCACCGCGCCTGTCCTTCTTCTGGGCTATTGGCACCAACTTCTTCATGGAGGTTGCCAAGATGCGAGCGGCCCGCATGCTGTGGGCCAAGCTGGTCAACCAGTTCGGACCAAAGAATCCGAAGTCGATGAGCCTGCGTACCCACTCGCAGACCTCCGGCTGGTCGCTGACCGCTCAGGACGTCTACAACAACGTCATTCGTACCTGTGTGGAGGCCATGGGAGCTACCCAGGGACACACCCAGTCCCTGCACACCAACTCCCTCGACGAGGCCATCGCCCTGCCGACCGACTTCTCCGCCCGTATCGCTCGGAACACCCAGCTGTTCATCCAGCAGGAGTCGGGTACTTGCCGCGTCATCGACCCCTGGAGTGGTTCGGCTTATGTTGAGAAGCTCACTCTTGAGCTGGCTCGCAAGGCCTGGGCCCACATCCAGGAGGTCGAGAAGGCCGGTGGCATGGCCAAGGCTATCGAGAAGGGTATCCCGAAGATGCGCATCGAGGAGGCCGCTGCTCGTACTCAGGCTCGCATCGACTCGGGTCGTCAGCCCCTTATCGGCGTCAATAAGTATCGTCTTGACGAGGAGGAGCCCCTCGAGGTCCTCAAGGTCGACAACACCCAGGTGCTCAAGGAACAGAAGGCCAAGCTTGTGCAGCTTCGCGCCAACCGCGACGAGGAGGCCTGCCAGGCCGCTCTGGAGAAGCTCACTTGGGCTGCCGCCAACCCGGATCCGAGCGACCCCGACCGTAACTTGCTCAAGCTATGCATCGACGCTGGGCGCGCCAACGCGTCTGTCGGTGAGATGTCTGACGCAATGGAGAAAGTCTTCGGACGTTACACCGCGCAGATCCGTACCATTGAGGGCGTGTATAGCAAGGCAGCCGGCAACTCCGAGTCCACCAAAAAGGTCCACGAGCTCATCAAGCAGTTTGAGGAGAAGGAAGGTCGCCGTCCGCGCATTATGATCGCGAAGATGGGCCAGGACGGTCACGACCGTGGCCAGAAGGTCGTTGCGACCGCTTATGCCGACCTTGGTATGGACGTCGATGTTGGCCCGCTGTTCCAGACCCCGGAGGAAACTGCTCGACAGGCTGTTGAGGGCGACGTCCACGTCGTCGGTGTCTCCTCGCTTGCCGCCGGGCACCTCACCCTGGTGCCGGCTCTTCGAAAGGAACTGGATAAGCTCGGCCGTCCCGACATCATGATCGTCGTCGGAGGCGTTATCCCGACCCAGGATTTCGACGAGCTGCGTAAGGACGGCGCGGCGGCCATCTACCCGCCCGGCACCGTTATCCCGGACGCTGCCGTCGAGTTGATGGGAAAGCTGCTTGCTGCCCACAAAGACGACTGAGTCTGATCGGTCTTGGTGACCGAGGATGGTGACCCCCGGGATTTGCTGTGGTTCCGGGGGTCATTTCGCACCCTGACAATGACGAAAAGCTCGCACGAAACAAGCCTGTCGCTGTAACCGTCGGCGGTGGGCGGTACGGTGGAGACATCCACCGACGAAGGAATGGTGACAATGCCGATCGACGTCCCCGAATTGGTTGAGCAAGTCCTGGCTGGGAGCCGACAGCACATCGCCAGGGCACTGACTCTGGTGGAGTCGAGCAAGCCGGCTCATCGTGAGAAGGCACGCGAGATGCTGCGCCGGTTAGCTCCACACACCGGCGATGCCATCCGAGTCGGCATCTCGGGTGTTCCGGGCGCAGGCAAATCCACCTTCATCAACGCCATGGGCGGCAAGCTTATTGATGAGTTTGACTACAAGGTCGCCGTCCTGGCCGTCGATCCTTCCTCGACGCGAACTGGTGGATCGATTCTGGGTGACCGCACCCGGATGGGCGATCTGGCTAACCGTGACGAGGCATTCGTGCGTCCCTCACCATCGGGCGGCCACCTTGGTGGCGTTGCCCGTGCTACCCGGGAGGCGATGATCGTTATGGAGGCGGCTGGTTACAATGTCGTCCTCGTTGAGACTGTGGGCGTGGGCCAGTCTGAGGTGGCCGTCGCCGGAATGGTCGATACTTTCCTCATGCTGTCGGTCGCCGGTACTGGGGACCAGCTTCAGGGCATTAAGAAGGGCATTCTGGAGCTTGCTGACGTCGTCGCGGTCAACAAGGCTGATGGCGACAATGCGGGTAATGCGCGAGTTTCCGCCCGAGATCTGTCTATTGCTATGAAGCTTGTGTCCTCTGACGCGGACAAGCGTCGTGTTCCTGTGCTTACCTGTTCCTCGTACACCGAGGAGGGCCTTGACGACGTCTGGCAGGCGATTGTCGATCACCGCGCGTATCTGGAGGAGGACGGTTCCCTGCAGGTTCGCCGTACGGAGCAGCAGCGAGAATGGCTGTGGAATATGGTCCGCAATGAGATTTTGGAGTCTCTGGATACTGACCTTCGCGTCCAGCAGACAGCAGAGCGTATTGAGGCGGGATTGGGCACCGAGGCCACTAGCGCTCTGGAGGGGGCCGAGGAGATCCTGCGCGCCTTCGCACGCGCCGTGCCGAACCTTCCGTGGGCTCAGGGGGAGTTGACGAGTGGGTCCTGAGGTGAGGGATCACAGCAGTGACTGGTTGGGAGCGCTTAGCACTCCCGACCTCGTCATGCGGGAACATACTCAGTACTGGCGCTAATGCGGTCGTGTTTCAAGAGGGTTTCTTGATCGCTGTGTGAGAAGTTTCCGGGTTATGTCTCAATGACCCGTTGCCACCGTAGGTTAATTCTATCTTCAGCAAACCGAGAGGAATGGACATATGGCATCACGTCGTACGTTGACTTTGCTGCTCAGCGCGATCACCGGCGTATCACTTGCCGTGACCGCTGTCCCCAGCAATGCTGCTCCTGGCTTTACGACCTCACCGCTGCGTACTTACGATTTCACGCAGTCCACCAGCGGGTTCGTCGTCCACCTCAAGGACCGTTCGACTTCTGCTCAGGGCGTTTCGAGGGCGGCTCATACCGCCTCCGCGATGCGGGCAACCAGCACGGCTCTGCGAGGAGCGGTGGATCGAGCTGTGAAGGTACGAGGCGCCCGCGTCATCGAGTCGTTGGCCCATGCAAACAACTCTATGTCGGTTCAGGTTTCTCGAGGGTTCAATGCCACGGCGGCTAAGGCCTTTGCGTCTGAGATCGAACGCAACCCCGAGGTGGAGTCCGTTGAACCCGTCTTGCACATGACGATTAATGAGAACACTGGTGCCCGTCCCGCTGCCGTATCGTCGCCCCCGAATGACCAGTACTGGACTCGTCAGTGGGGCTTGAACTCTGAGAAGGGGATTGACGCTCCCGGCGCATGGGCAACCAGCACAGGATCCGGAGTGACTGTGGCCGTCATTGACTCCGGCATCACTAAGCACCCGGATCTGGATGGCAAGATCCTGCCTGGTTATGACTTCATCTCCGACAGCCACGTGGCGGGTGACGGTGACGGTCGCGATTCGAATCCCGCCGATGAGGGGGACTGGACTAAGGCGGGAACATGCACTCGACGTGACGTCCCGTCATCATGGCACGGAACTCACGTGGCCGGCATCGTTGGTGCCGCGACCAACAATGGCAGGGGCGTTGCCGGGGCCGCTCCCGGTGCCAAGATTCTGCCAGTGCGGGCACTGGGCCACTGCGGTGGAACCGATGTCGACATTGCCGACGGCATCACCTGGGCTTCCGGTGGCGAGGTGCCGGGTGTTCCCACTAACCGCAACCCCGCCAAGGTTATTAACTTGAGCCTCGGTGACTCGTCCAACTATTGCCCGACCAGCTATCAGCGGGCCATTGACGCGGCCGTCTCTCGTGGATCAACCGTCGTGGTGGCAGCCGGTAACGAGATGAGGGACGTCCGTAAATCGACGCCTGGCAACTGCCGTAATGTGGTTGTCGTCGGAGCGACTGGTGAGACAGGCGCCCAGTCGTACTTCTCGAATTACGGTTCGGCGGTTGACGTCTCGGCTCCCGGCGGAGACGATCACACCGGTGACCTGATCCTCTCCACCGTCAATAACGGCAAGACGACTCCGGGGTCCCCGGCCTATGGCTACATGGAGGGCACCTCCCAGGCAGCCCCGCACGTCTCCGCCGTTGTTGCTCTCATGGTTGCGGCTAACCCGCGCCTTACCCCCGCAAGGATTGAGGAGATCCTCAAGCAGTCAGTAAACCCAGCTAAATGCACGTCCAGTTGCGGCACCGGCATCGTTGATGCCCGTAAGGCGGTCAAGGCAGCTAAGTCGGCCTGATAGTTAAGACCCCTGTGGACGATGGGCGGCCTGGGCCATATGAATCCAGGCCACCCGCCGTCGTGATGAGCTGTATGGAATTACCAGGGGTCGGTGAGATCGACAATCTGGGTGACGGTCTGTCCACAGTTCGTGACTCTCACCTCATCACCGGGGTGAAGCTGACGTCCCCGTCGGGTCTCCACCTCGTCATTGACGCTGACCATCCCTGAAGCGATGAGTTCGCGGGCCTGCCCGCCAGTCTCGGCGAGATTGGCGAACTTGAGATACTGGCCGAGCCTGATCATCTGATCGTCATGCACGGTGCCACTGTGTCATGAAGTCACGACACCCTACAGCACAGAATCGATAAACCCGCGTAGACGGTCGGATTTCGGGTTGTCAATAACTTGATCGGGGGAGCCAGCTTCGACGACGACTCCGCCATCTATGAACACGATATGGTCTGCGACCTCCCGGGCAAATCCCATCTCGTGAGTTACGACGATCATTGTCATGCCTTCGCGGGCAAGATCCTTGAGGACACTCAGCACCTCACCGACGAGTTCGGGGTCGAGGGCTGAGGTGGGCTCGTCGAAGAGCATGAGCTCGGGCTTCATCGCCATAGCGCGGGCAATAGCGACGCGCTGCTGCTGGCCGCCGGACAGCTCAGCGGGGTAATGGTCAGCCCGATCAGCCATGCCGACACGGTCTAACAAGGCCATGGCTAGCGGTTTCGCCTCTTCCTTGTTGAGTCCCGACACCTTGATGGGGGCCTCCATGACGTTGCCCAAGGCGGTCATATGGGGGAAGAGATTAAAACGCTGGAAGACCATTCCGACGCGGGCGCGCTGAGCGGCAATGTCTTTGTCAGAAAGCTTCTTGAGCCGACCGTCGGGGAGCGGATCGCGCTCGTAGCCTACACGTTCGCCGCCGACCCAGATTTCCCCTGCTTCGAAGGTCTCCAGTTGGTTGATGCATCGCAACAGGGTGGATTTCCCAGAGCCGGACGGGCCGAGTAGGACGCAGACCTCACCAGGAGCGACGTCGAGGTCGATTCCTTTGAGGATGTGCAGCGGGCCAAATTCCTTGTGTAGTGCCCTGATATGCACCATCGTTTCGGTGCTTACAGGTGCTTCGACGGACGTGTTCACTGCTCGACCTCCAGGGCAATATTTTTATGCGTAGTTCCAGCCGCTTGGATGGCGGCCTGGCGATGCAGACGCTTCGACGAGGACTTTCCATTAAATCCGCGACCAAAGTACTGCTCGAGGAAATGTTGCCCGACCATGAGGACACTCGTCATAACGAGGTACCAAAAGGCAGCGACGATAAGCAGCGGAATTGGAGCGTAGATGCGGTTTGCGATGGCGCTGGTGGCGTACTGCAAGTCGAGGGTGAAGGGCACGGCAAGGACCAGCGAGGTTGTCTTGAGCATGCCAATAGTTTCGTTGCCCAGCGGCGGGATGATGACCCGCATCGCCTGAGGAATAATGACGCGTCGCATGATGAGGGAGGGTTTCATGCCGAGGGCCTTGGCCGCTTCGGTCTGGCCCGCGTCGACGGACTCTAAACCTGAGCGGGTGATTTCGGCTAGGTAGGCGCCTTCGTTGAGACCGAGGCCGATGATGGCGGCTGCTAGCGCCGTGACGATTTTTTCTGTTTCGAGACTGGCGAGTTGTGGGCCACCAAAGGGCACTCCGACGGAAAGGGTGGGATACAGTACTGCGAGCAGGCCCCAGAACACTAACTGGGTGTACACCGGGACACCCCGGAATACGAAGATGTATGCCCATGACACGCCACGCAATACGGGGTTACGGGACTGTCTCATGATGGCCATGAGGAGGGCTACAGCGGTTCCGAGGAGCATCGCTGCAAAGGTCAGCAGAATGGTGTAACCGATACCGGTAATGACTTTGACGTCACGCAGGTATAGCCACACTACCGACCACTGATAGTTGGGGTTCCTCACAAGCCCCTCGATGAAGACCAGCGCTAGGATCGCGACGATGATGGCCGCGATCCAGGTGCCGGGATGTGCGACGTCACGGGCGTGGATGCGATTGGGAATATCGGCGTGGTGGTTGGCCACCGTGGATGCCTTTCAGTTGGGTGTGATCACGACTCGGGATTGATTTGAGAGGTCTTAATGAGACCGTCCTCGGTGCCCCATGCAGTCAGCAGTTTCTTCATTGTGCCGTCGTCGATGAGCTTCTGCGTTGCTACCTGAATGGCCTTCGATAGACCACCGTCATTCTTGGCGGTGGCGACACCGAACTTGGAGGCATCAGTGATGCCGCCGAGGGCCTCCAGCTTGGATGTCTGCTTGATGGCGTAGCCGGTGATGACCGAGTCGGCATAGAGGACGTCGGCCTTGCCTCCAGCGACGTTCGTGGTGGCGTCGGACTGGGACGCGTAGGACAGCAGGTCAACGGGCTTCTTGTTGGCCTTGACGCACTGCTTGGATTTCTGCTGGGCCGTGGTTTCCTGGGCCGTGCCGGTTTGGACGGCGACGGAGTGGCCGCACAGGTCGTCAGGGGAGATCTTTTTGGGGTTGCCCTTAGGGACGGCGATCGAGAACCCGGCCTTGAAGTAGGAGGTCATGGTGACTTGTTTTTGACGTTCTGGGGTGATCGTGAAGGAGGAGGCACTGACGTCGTACTTTGAGCCGATGGCCGGGATAAGGCTGGGGAAAGCCGTGTTGGCGGTCGTCACTTTGAGGCCCAGGATCTTCCCGACGGCGGTGATGTAGTCGATGTCCTGGCCGACAACGGTGGAGCCGTCGGTGTCGATGAACTCGGCGGGAGCGTAGTTGGCCGCTGCGCCGTTGCGCAGGGTTCCGGACTTCCTGATGTCGTCGGGAACCATTGTGGCGATAGTGGGATCCTTCTTGATCGACTCGATGATCTCGGCATTAGACGAGGGCCCGGTGCCGCTGGAATTACCTTCGGAGGTGGCGGACTCCTCGGAGGCATAGGTGCATCCGTTCACGGCAAGAGCGGTGACGGTCAGGCAGGCACCGACGGCGTGGCGCAAAGTCTTCATGTGACGTTCCTTCGCTGGTGTGGTGTCGGGCGACACCGAGGGATACATAATTATGCATACCAGAGCATAACTTCAAGTCGAGGGGGTAGTGGCGCTAGAAGCGAGAGGCTATCTGTAGATGGGGTTCTCCGGGGTCAGTTGTACGAATGGACAATGTGCTGCAGATGAAGGAATACAATATTGAAGAATTTGTTTGTGTTTAGGTTATGAGTGAGTAATCGATCAAGAGTGGCGTGTAGAATTGACAACGGAGGGGCTGTGGTGAAACGACTTGCGGGTGTCGTCGGGGTTACTGTGGTATTGACATTCGGAATGGCTGTTGGTGCGTTTGCTTCTACTAGTGGAAATATAGGGATCGATACGGGACAAAATGTCAGTTTTCATGGTCGATACACCTACGGAGTGACACATCGGGGCTGGGTTGGCAAGGCAGTGAGGGTCACCGGAACCTTGGCGTCAACTGGTTCTAACTCAGGCCATGTCAATGCTCGCCAGCAAGGGTACTCGTGGAGGAGAATCGGGCACGTAAACATTGGCGGCAAGGTGGGTGTCAATTCTGATGTGAGCCCTGGGGATACTCTGCGTGCAGCAGATCTTCGGGTCCAGGTGTGCGCTGAACATTGGTATCGTGACCACTGCGTCGAAAGTCTGTACCGCGAGTGATGACCGCGCTCTGGCGCCCATAGATCGGACACCTGATGGTTAATCGATATTCATTGGCTTGTTATGGCTTGTTCATGCAGTTCCCCCATTCGAGTCGACCCGCAGTGGACGATGTCTCGCTGGTCATGTCTCCGGAATCGGTGAACGTGGTCGTCGGTGCTTCTGGTTCGGGCAAGTCGACATTGTTAATGTGTCTTGCCGGTTTGGAGGCGCCGACCAAAGGACGGGTCGTACATGGGGATGTCGATGTATACGGGCTGGATGACAGACAACGTGCGGCGTGGCGGTTGCGAACGATCGGCTTGGTGTTTCAGAACTCTGAGCTGGTTCCCGAGCTCACATTGCGTGACAACATTGCCCTGCCTCTTGAGCTCCTTGGCACTGGGCGTCGGGACGCACTGAGGCGCGCTGACCGCCTTGCCGAGATCCTTGACCTCGGTGAGAGCAGCAAGCGACGGCCCAGCGAAGTGTCAGGAGGCCAGGCGCAGCGTGCTGCCGTGGGTCGTGCCCTGGCGCACCATCCGACGGTCGTTCTAGCCGACGAACCTACTGGAGCCTTGGACACTACGAACCGCCATGCCGTGATCGGTCTGCTGGATGATCTGGTTCGCGCTGAAGGTTCCACTTTGGTGATGGTTACCCATGATGAGCACACGTTGCCGGAAAATACCCGGATCATTCGCTTGGCCGATGGACGGATCGTGGGAGACGCGGTGTGAAAGGCTTGCGTCTGGCGTTGCGATTGAGCCGTGGAGCGAGCCGTCATGAGCTGATTCGATCAGTGGTGATGGTTGTGGGTGTGGCCCTGGCAACACTGGGGTTAGCGGTGGGTATCACCCTGCCCCGCGTCACCGTCCAGCAGCAGGAGGTACGTGATGCGCGGACCCCCATCCTTGCTCCGGGTAAGCCGGCAAGCGGGCATGCCGGTTTCAAAGTGCAGGAATTACAGGTCGACGGCACGCCCTGGACGAGTTTCGTGGTGAACCACCCCGCTGACTGGCTGCCTCCTGGACTGAAGCACTGGCCCCAACCGGGTCACACCATCGTTTCCCCGCGTCTGAAGTCGCTGATGGATGCCGGGGTCGTGAAAGTTTTCAGCTTAGGCACGGTCGATCCGGTGGTGGTAGATCGGGCTGCCTTGGCTTCACCCGATGAGTTGTTCTCGGTTACGACCACCCCCGATCAGGCTGGTTGCCGCGAGCTGAAGGGCTTCGGCTTGACCGGGATAGATGATTCTGGGGTGTCGTCACGTACTGCGTGGATCGAGGTGATCGGACTGGTTGGGCTGCCGGCAGCCATGTTGTTGTGGACGTCGCTGAGTCTCTCGGCCGCCTCGCGTCGCGACCGGTTCACGACGTTAGTGCGCATGGGATGCGACCCCGACTGGTGTGGCCAGGTCTTCGCCGCCGAGGTTTCCGGGACCGCTGGCCTGGGTGCTCTGCTCGGATTGGCGTTGTTCGTTCCCGTTCAAAACGTCCTCGGAACCAGCGGGGTGCTCGGGCTAACCTGGTGGCCTTGGCAGGCGAGGCTGAGATGGCCGGCGTGGCTGGCTATCGTCGTCATCATGGTGATCGTGAGTGGTCGGTTAGCCCGTCGCACCCTGCGAAGGTTGCTGGCTTCACGCCGCCCCCCGCGCCGCCGCGCCCGGCTTGGGACAGTGCGTCATCTGCTCGGGATCGTTGGTCTTCTCCTCGTCGTGGCTGCGATCGGTCTGGAAGGCTGGATTTGCCTGATGATGGCGTTCGCTCACGACGGCCAGCGCCTGGGGGACCGAGGCGCTGGATACATCATGGGTGGGGCTGTGCTTGGAACTCTCGGCGCCGTCATGTCAGCCCACCTCATCATCGTGTGGTGCGCCGGTCGTGAGCAGCTGAGACTGCCCACTCGTCTCGGTTTGGCCCTGGCCCGGGCCCACTATCCGAATTCCGCTGCGATGGTGGTCGCATTGACGATCATGGTCGGCCTGGCCGGATTTGGATCGGGATTCCTCATTTCTGGTACCCACGACACCGAGGGGGATCCCCGCCACGTCCTTGTCCAGGTCCCCTTCACCGATCGGACCGCCACCGAACAGCAAGCCCTCCGGCGCATCACCCGGCCCCGACGCATGATCTACATGACCACCGATGGCCATACCCTTGTTGCCGCCTCCTGCGCCGACTTGGCCGCCTTCGACCCCGATGTGCGACCCTGTCCAAGGATGCCGGCAACGAGGCGAGACGCGCCATCGATATGGACCTTTGGTTACGACAAACACACCATGACCCGTACCATCACGCCCGTCAGCCACCTACCCGTCACCTACGGTGATGACGCTCTCCTCGCTCGCAGCGACCCGAGGCTGGCAGGCCTCACTCCAGACTTCTTGGAGTTCACCGCAGACTCCACAACTGGCGATCTCGATCGGCTAGTGGATCAACTCCACGCCACCGCGCCGTCCTATGCGGCCCACGCCGGGGCTGAGAACCCCGACACCCTACAGGCGTTTATCCAACAGCATGGAATCGTGCGTAGCGGCCTGGCGGCCGGATTCCTGCTGATCCTGGTGGCATGTACTGCCGCATTTGTTGAACTGCGGTGGGGAATGCGACGTACCATTGCCGCTCAACAAGCCGTGGGTACCCCCGCCCATATCCTGCGAAAATCTTTCTTGGTGCAGATGATCGTCACGATCCTGCCAGCCCAGTCGATGTCACTAGTGGTCGGAGTTCTGGCTGGCTGGGCGATCAATGCTGCGATCGGATCGACCGACGCGAATCAATCCTTCGATCCCGCCATTGCGGCGCTACCCGTCACCATGTGGGCAGTCAGTGTGGTCGCCATCATGGTCACTGCCCTTGCGACCGGAGCGTCCCATTTTCGGCTGTCAGCTTTGAGGGATACCACGTAGGCAAAGAGCGATAGTCATCCGGCTGACTGTTCAAACCCCGGTATGAGGCAACTGTCGGTTGGCTGACGGAACTGGAGTCGTCACGGCGTAACTGGTGTCGGGCTCGAGGTTGTGTGCATCGACCGTGCTATCAGTGGTGGAGAGTTCGGCCTTGCGATACCCGGCGCCATGCACGCTGCTGGGTACAGAATCCATGCGCACCTTCATCGACTCGCCGATGTCTTGACGGGACTCGTCAGTGCCAAAGTGCTTCTCGACGAGCTGGAAGGGATTCTTGGACCCTTTGACGATGCCGTTAATGCCGAATCTGAGTCGTTTGACAGCCTTCACGCTGCCGGCGTCGGCATCTGTGTTCGGGCCGCGGTCGGTCAGACCGTAATAAATGTCGTCAGGATCTCCATTGCGATGCGTGAAGGCCAACCCGAATCCGCTGTCGGTGATGTTGACGCCATTAGGTTCTGTGGGGAGTCCTGGCGCGTCATCCGGTGTATACTAGGATAGTATGCGAGGCGTTGATGGGTTCAGCGTTGGCAACCGTTAACGTGCAGAACAGAGTGATGACGCAAGCGGAAGAAGCAAGGCCTCGGGCCAGGTGGCGACACGGTGGTGTCGAGATGACAACGTCCTGTCAACACGGGATTACGACAGGACGTCGTGGGGCATCACAAGATCCGGCGGCTCCAGCCACGGTGCCGACGAATAGCTCCCAGCCCTAGACACACGAGGTAGATGAGGAAGCTCACCGTCGTCACGTAAGGGCTAATGGGCAGGCCCGGTCCCAAGGACAGCAAGATTCCTCCTACAGCAGAAACCGTCGCGAACACGACAGATAGTAACGACATCGCCAACGGGTGTGCCGTGACCTTGGCAGCAGCGGCCGTGGGAGTGATGAGCAGGCTCAGTACCAGCAAAGCACCGACGAGCTGTACTGCCATAGCGGTTGTCAAGCCAAGTAGCAGCATGAAGACGATGGACAAAAACCGCATCGGTACACCGCGTGCTCTGGCGGCCTCTGGGTCGACCGATGCAAAGAACAACGGTCGCCAAATGATCCCCAGACACACTGCGACGATGATCGCGACGGTCACGAGGGTGCCGAGTTCCGTCGTGTCCACGGCGACGATCTGCCCTGTGAGCAGACCGAATTTATTGGACGATCTGCCTTTATACAGGCTCAGGAAAAGCACACCAATTCCCATACCAAAGGGCAGCATGATTCCAATGGACGCGTTGCGTTCCGCTGCCTTGACGCCCAGCAGGCCCAAAATGAGGGCCGCCACCAAAGAACCGACGACGGCGCCCTTAGTTACTGATGCCCCGAGGAACAGGGCAACGGCGGCACCAGCGAAGGAGAGTTCCGAGGTGCCGTGGATGGCAAAGGCAAGATCACGGGCGTGAATCATCGGCCCGATAAGGCCCGCGAGCATACCGAGCACGATCCCGGCGATGATTGAACCGTGGACGAGTGGCACCAGCTGGCTGAAACTGTCGAAGTTGATGATCGTGGAGAAATCCATGTCAGCCCATCTCCTCGGACTCGTTGGAGATTTCTGGGGCGTGGAGGTGGGGTGAGCGCTCCTCGTTAGCGAGCACAATGATGCGATCGCCGCGATGGAATACCTCAACATGCGACCCGTACAGCTCGCTGAGGACGTCCGATCGCAGCACCGCGTCGGGGGTGCCGACGCGAACCTTACCTCCGGCGACGTACACTACCCGGTCGACATAGGGCAGGACGGGGTTGATTTCGTGGGTGACGAAGAGCACCCCGAGATTGCGGGTCCGGCGTGCGTTGTCGATGAGTCGGGTGACCTCCTGCTGATGGCGCAGGTCGAGACTGGACAGCGGCTCGTCGCACAGCAATAGGTGAGGATTGGTGACCAGTGCTTGGGCGATGCGCAATCTCTGCTGCTCACCCCCTGATGTCATCGTCAATGGGGCATTGGCGAAGGCTGTGGCTCCGACTGAGGCGATGGCCTCGTCGATACGACGCCGCCGCGACCGACTGAACCAGCCGAACCCCCACTTGTGTCCGTCGATTCCCATCCCGACGAGATCGCGCCCACGGATGGGAGCTGTCGCCTCGAGGGATCGTTGCTGCGGGATGTAGCCGATGCGGGTCGAGCCACGGCGTACCGGCCGGCCGGCGACCATAGCGGTACCGGCTGTCAGCGGAGTCTGTCCCAATAGGACCCGCAACAGGGTGGTCTTACCTACCCCATTGGGGCCCAGAATGGCGATGAACTCGCCGGGCTCGACGACGAGATTGAGTCCAGACCACAGCACCCGGTCCCCGAAAGCGACTTTGGCGCCGGTGAGTCTGGCAGGCTCGGCACTCGTCGTTGTCCCGGTGGTGTCAGAACGATGTGATGCCATGAGGTCAGGCCAAGCCCTTGTCGATGGAATCAATGGCCTTGCCGATGAAGTCTGGATAATTGTCGACACCTTTCGGGAAGGTCTCCCAGACGCCAGTCTGCGGGATTCCGGCATTCTGGGCGGCCTTCTGCAGGATCTTGGTGACGTCGTCGCTCGTTTGACCATTAACAAGAAGGATGGAGGCCTTCTTGTCGGAGATCAGCGAGGTGGTCTCGTGGACGACCTTCGTAGACGGGCCGGCTTCAGTTTCGGACTGCTCAACGAACTCGTCGGGAGTGATGTTCTTGATCTTCATGTCCTCGAGCAGGTAACCGACCACGGGCTCAGTAGCGATAGCGGTACTGTTCGGGTGTCTCTCCCCGACCTTGATGGCGCGGGTCTTGAGGCCGTCGAGCTTGGACTCGAAGTCCTTGAGGTTCGTTTCAAAGGTGGACTTATTATCCGGCGAGGCCTTGACGAGGTCAGACTCAACGACCTTGGCCACCTTGCGAGCGCTGTCGATTGAGTAGAAGACGTGCTCGTTGAACTCCTTTTGGCCGGGCTTCTTGAGGCCGGAGGTCTTGACGGCGTCAATGAAGTCAGCCTTGGAACCGCTGCTCTTGACGAGTTTGGTAGCCCAGTCGTCATAGCCACCTCCGTTGGCGATGACGATCCTGGCCTTGGAGAAGGCGAGCTTGTCCTTGGCGGTGGCCTCGTAGTCGTGCGGGTCCTGATCGGGGCTGTCAATGATGGAATCAACGTTGACCTTGTCCCTGCCGATGGCTTGGGCAATCGAGCCCCAGACGTTGGTCGAAGCTACGACGTCAACCTTGTCAGAGCTAGCGGACGAGCTGGATCCCGAGTCTGGCCCGGAATCGGAGCAGCCTGCTATTGCGAGGGTGCAGGCGCTGATAGTTGCAATGGCCAGAAGACGACGATGCATGTGGTGTTCCCTTTCCGGTACGCAAGTGATAACCATTGTCGTCTTGAAGATAAGCATATACAAGGCAGGGTGTTCAAAGAAGTAGGTGATCCTCAGTCTCAGGTGACGGACGCAAGGACCTGGGAACTGGTGACGACGTCGATCTGAAGGGAATACAGATCCATGACGGTCAGAGCTGCTTCGTGGCTATCCGGTGCGGATCCGGCGCAGGCATCAGACACAACTCTCACCCAAGCCCCTGCGTCGGCAGCGGCCAAAGCTGTCGTAATGACGCAGCAGTCGGTCGAGACCCCGGTGAGTACGAGGTGTGGATGCTCGCCAGTTACTGCTGACAGTTGAGTTCCCCATTTACCGAAGGTGGTGACGTCGATCGTCGGGCGTTGCGCCCATGTCTGAGCCTCGTCGACAAGGTCAAATATCGGGTCATCTGCGGGGCGATCTGCAAAGGTCCAGCGGTCGAAATAATCGCGCCACGACCCGCTGTGAGTAGTCGCAGGAATCCAGCGCGTCACGATCGTTCGGCCACGAAAAGCAGCGACCATGCGATTAATCGGTTCGATGATGTCCGGGAAGGCAGGGGAGCCCCATGAGGATGTAGGGGAGGCGAATATTACTTGGGGGTCGATGACGATAAGCCATGTGTCACTCATCGCGACTCCTGGCGACGTACTGTGCCACGCCGGACGATGAGGGTGACGACATAGCCGAGGACGAGGGACCCGAGCACCCCAAGGTTGGCGTAGGCCCAATTACCCCCACGCCCACCTAGGCCGAGGGGTCCAAGGAGATACCCCTGCCAGTTGTTCCAACTGACCCCCTCATAGGTGTTGACCACCAGACCCCACCCGATGCCGGTCACGACGACGAAGGTGATGATCGAGGTGAGGTCGAAACGACCGTAACGTCCAGAACCGTCAAAGAGGTCAGCCTCGTCATAGGGGCGGCGGCGCAAGGTGATATCGGCCATCATGATGCCGGTCCACGCTGAGAGTGGCACACCCAGCGTCACTAGGAAGGACTGGAAGGGGGAGATGAAGTTAGGAGCCACGAAGACCACATAGAGGGTCCCGGTGGTGAGAATCGTCCCATCAATGAGAGAAGCTGCCGGGCGTGGAACTCGGATTCCCAGAGTGAGCAAAGTGAGCCCAGAGGAATAGATGCCGTTGATGGCACCAGCCAGCAGGGAGAGGATCGCAGCTAACAAGAATGGGATGAGAAACCATGTCGGCAGAATCGTTGCCAGCGCGCCAATAGGATCGGTCCCGATGGCATCAGAAAGATTCTTCGAGGAAGTAGCTAGCAGCAGTCCGCAGGTGATGAGGATAACGAGTGGCAACGAAGCCCCAAAGACATTCCAGAACGCGATAGCGAGCCCGGGAGACGTGCGCGACTGGTAGCGCGACCAGTCGGCAGCGATATTTGTCCAGCCCAATCCGGTGCCAGTCATGATGAGGGTCAGTGCGCCAACGAATGCGGGGAAGGATGCCGACGGCAACGAGGTTGCGGCGTGCCAGTCAATGTGGCTGACCGCCATCACCAGGTAGATCACGGTAAGGACGCCCGTAATCCAGGTCAGAACGGCCTGCAGTTTCATGATGATGTGATAACCGGCCACCGCGCCGCCGACAATGATCAAAGCCACGACGATAGTGGCGCAGATTTTGACCGAGTTCCCAGAGCTCCACCCCAGTCGGTGGAAGATCGTCGTCGTTGCCAAGACAGCCGTGATTGCCAGAGATGTTTCCCAGCCAATTGAGGTCATCCAGGAGATGATTCCGGGGAATTTGTTGCCCTGGGTGCCGAAAGCTGCCCGAGACAACACCATCGTTGGCGCGGAACCACGCTTACCGGCGATAGCGATAATGCCGCAGAACCCGAAGGAGACGATGACACCGACGAGGGTCGCGGCCATTGCTTGCCAAAAGGACACTCCGAATCCGAGCATGAAGGCGCCATAGCTCATGCCGAAGACGGAGACGTTAGAGGCGAACCAGGGAAGGAAGAGGTTCCGGGGTTGGGCAGTGCGCTGTGATTCTTCGACGATCTTGATCCCGGTTGTCTCGATGCCCGTGCGCGTCGTCGTGCTCGGCTCGGTAGCGGTCTGCGTCATGAGCTGTCCTCTCGGAGTATTCGCGGCGATATTCTTGCACCGATGGGCTGTAATCCGTGCGTTGTCGTCTGCCCGGGTTACAGTCATGCCATGAGCATCGACGCTGATACGTGGGTCTCCCCATCCCCACGCCCTGCTGACCTGGTTGACGAGGCAGTTGACCAAGTCCACGCTTGGCTACGAGACACCAATGGTGCAACGAAACGACGGATAGATCGTGCCCAGATCGCTGCTGGGCTTCTCTCCGACGTGCTGTCCCACCCGGCTGGCCTGCCCTTCACCTTGGCCTTTATTGACCGGGTTGTCCGGCCGGAGGATCCCCGGACCGCAGCGGCGAATCTCATCGAACTGGCAAAAACCGATTGTTCCTTCCTACCGCCCGCACTCCAACTGGCGGTGCGGACAGGCGGACGGATAGTACCCATTGCTCCTGACGTCGTCGTCCCAGCCGCGCGTAATGCCTTGCGGCAATTGGTGGGTCACCTCATCGTCGATGCACGACCGGCACAGCTGACCCGCACTCTTAAAGCATTGCGAACCTCGGGTGTCAGGCTTAACCTCAACCTTCTGGGCGAAGCTGTGCTGGGCGATCGCGAAGCGGCCTCCCGGCTCGAAGGGACGATGGCTCTACTAGCCCGCGACGACGTCGACTACGTCTCGATCAAGATTTCGGCCGTCGTCAACCAGCTTGATTTGTGGGCCCATGAGGCCACGGTCGACGAGGTCGTGGAGCAGTTACTGCCGCTGTACCACCTGGCTGCAACCTCCCCGGAACCAAAGTTCATCAATCTCGACATGGAGGAGTACCACGACCTTGATCTGACAATTGAGGTCTTTCAGAGGCTCCTCGACCGCCCCGAACTGCGTCATCTGGAGGCGGGCATCGTCTTGCAGGCCTACCTGCCCGATTCGCTTGCCGCTCTTCAGGGTCTTGTCGAGTGGGCGGACCGTCGCACTGCAGCCGGTGGAGCGGGGATCAAGGTGCGGTTGGTCAAGGGTGCCAATCTTGCGATGGAAAGAGTCGACGCCGAAGTCCACGGGTGGCAGCAAACCCCGTGGCCGTCCAAACTTGCCACTGACACCCACTACAAGAGGATCCTCGACTGGGCACTGACCTCCGAACGTACCCGCTCGGTGCGGTACGGCGTCGCTGGTCATAATCTCTTCGACATCGCACTGACGAAGCTGCTTGCTGAGCGTCGTGGAGTCCGCAATCGTGTCGAGTTTGAGATGCTGCTCGGCATGGCCCCTGACCAGACCGAACGAATCCGAGCTGACGTTGGTGGGCTACTGCTCTACACGCCGGTTGTCGATCCGGCCCGCTTCGATGTGGCGATTAGCTATCTGGTGCGTCGGCTGGAAGAAAACGCCGCCAGCGAGAACTTCATGTCGGCAGTCTTCCAACTCGGCCACGATTCCAGGCTTTTCGCCCGCGAAGAGGCAAGGTTCCGCACTGCTGTGGCTGGGATCAGTCGTGAAGTGCCGCAGCCTCGTCGTCAGCAAGAACCTGATCGAGTGCCGGATCTATCCAACGGATTTATCCAGTCCATAGACTCCGACCCCTCCCTACCCAATATCCGTGTCTGGGCTGATGAGGTCGTCGAAAAAATGAAGGACTGTCAGTTGGGGAAGTCCACCCTGGCCGACAACCACCTCGAGACCGTTGCCGAGGTGGATTCTGTCATTGCTACCGCCCTTAACGCTCAGCGGTCCTGGTCTAGACGTGGTGGAAACGCGCGCGCCGACATATTACGTTCGGTGACACATGCCCTCGCCGCTCGACGTGGTGACTTATTGGCGGTAGCCGGGGCTGAAACAGGAAAGATCCTGGCCGAGGGTGACGTCGAGGTGTCTGAGGCCATCGACTTCGCTGCCTGGTATGCCGACCGAGCCGAGGAACTCGAGGCCGTTGACGGCGCCCAGTTCGTGCCGCCACGGGTGACCGTCGTCACCCCGCCGTGGAACTTCGCTCTGTCTATTACCGCTGGATCCACCCTGGCAGCCTTGGCTGCAGGGTCGTCGGTACTGCTCAAGCCCGCCCCGCAGGCTCGCTATTGTGCTGCCGTTATCGCTGAGTGTCTATGGGAGGCTGGAATCCCGCAAAACGTCCTGCAGCTTGTTGATGTTGAGGAAAACGAGGTTGGTAAGCATCTGGTGAGCCATCCCGAGGTTGATCGGGTCATTCTCACGGGCGCGTGGGAGACGGCCAAGCTGTTCCGATCGTGGCGTCATGATCTGCCGGTGTTAGCTGAGACCAGCGGCAAGAACTCCATCATCGTCACTGAGAATGCTGATTATGACTTGGCTGCAGCTGACATCATCAAGTCGGCTTTTGGTAACGCCGGGCAGAAGTGTTCGGCAGCATCCCTCATCATTCTTGTGGGTCAGGCTTACCGCTCCAAGCGGTTGCGTCACCAGATCCTCGATGCAGCCTCCTCAATTCGGGTGGGTTCACCATCCGACCTGCGCTCCCAGATGGGTCCGCTTGCCGAACCCGCCAAAGGCAAATTGCTCGACGGGTTGACGAAGCTTGACCCGGGCCAGGTGTGGGCCCTGGAGCCGGTGCGTATCGACGAAGAAGGCCGGTACTGGTCTCCGGGCGTACGTGGTGGGATCAAGCCGGGGGACCAGTACCACCTCACCGAATACTTCGGCCCGATTACCGGAATTATGTACGCCCCTGATTTAGCCACCGCAATCGAATATCAAAACGGTACCGCTTTTGGTCTGACGGCCGGTCTTCACTCTCTGGACTCCTCCGAGATCGAGTTCTGGGCCGAGAGGGTCAAGGCTGGAAACCTCTACGTCAACCGCGGTATTACGGGAGCCATCGTCGGTCGTCAGCCTTTCGGTGGTTGGAAGCGCTCCTCAGTTGGCCCAGGCGCCAAGGCCGGTGGTTACCACTACCTGCAGGTGTTGGGGTTGTGGCGCCGAGCTGAGGTGACGACTCCGACTCCCGCGGATCGTCCCGGCGCTTTGGTCGAGCAGTTCGTCGGTCACGTCGAGGGTATGATCACTCGCGATGAACGAGCCTGGCTTCTTGATGCGGTCGCGCGCGACGCTCACGCATGGGACGAGTGGTTTGGCCGCTCGACCGACATTGGTGGGCTGGAACGAGAGCGTAACGTCTTGAGGTACCGCCCGGTCTCGACACAGGTAAGGGGCTGCGCTGACGCCACACTGGTCGACGTCGCTCGCGTCGTTGCCGCGGGGCTCTTGGCTACCGGCGGCGACATCTCGGTGAGCCTAGACCCGAGCCTCGACGAAGGGTTAGGCCGTGCGTTGCGTTCGGTCGGTGTGGCTGTCACCACTGCCAGCGACGAGGACTGGTATGCCAGCTTAGGAGCTGGTCGAGTGCGGCTCGTCGGTGGTAATCCCTCACGAGCTGCTGATGAAGCCGACGGCGACCCTGATTTGGCCTTGTGGGCCAACGAGGTCACCAGCGCTCCACAGATCGAACTCCTACCCTTCCTGCGAGAGCAGTCAGTCTCGGTGACAGCGCACTGATTTGGCAACCCGGATGTTGCGGCCCTCTCAGTGAGGTTGTGAGGCGATGACGATGCGGCCTAACACCGGGGATCAATAGCGATCTTGACCCCGGTATGGCCGTGCACCGCGTCAACAGCCTCAGTCCACTGGGACAGGCCAAAGGTGTGAGTGACGATAGAGGACTCCTCGATATCCCCGCGCCCCAGCATTTCAACTGCGCGGTGGACGTCGGCCCGACGGGCATTCGATCCTCCGGAGACCGTCAGTTCTTGGTAATGCACCGTATTGGGGGTGATGGTCGCCGTCGATCCTTTGGGGAAACCAGCGAACCAACTCACCCGTCCGCCGGGCGCAGCGAGGTCAAGAGAGTCCTCGGCCAGCTCGTTACGACCGATAGCGACGATGACCAGGTCGGCTCCGTATCCGCCAGTGTGCTCGGCGACGACCTCACGAAGACCATCCGGGCAGGTCGTCACGGCCCCCATGGCCGCGGCGCGGTCGCGTCGATCCGCGTGCTTTTCGCACAGGATGACCTGTCCGGCCCCACATGCCAGATTGAGCTGTGTGTGGAGCAGACCGATAGCCCCGCCGCCGATGATGACGACGGTCTCCCCGGGATTCACTCCGCCGTGACGTCGATGCCCGTTGAGGACACAGGAGAGGGGTTCCGCCAGGGCCAGCCGGGTCGCTGGCATCTCAGTAGCCACCGGGATGACGTTGCCGTGAGACACGGCTCGGGCCGGTATACACAACCACGGCGCGAGCCCACCGTCGATGCCGTACCCGATGAGTTCGCAGTGGCTGCACAAGTGTTCCCGTCCTGTGAGGCAGGCCCGGCAGATGCCGCAGGAGACGACGATGGAGACGGTAGCCTGTTGCCCGACGGCCAGTCCTTCTACTCCTTCGCCAAGGGAGGCAATTCTTCCGGCGATCTCGTGGCCGAGGGTGACCCCGGGATGCACCCCGGTGGTTTTGTCACCGGAGATGATGCGCAGATCGGTGCCGCAGACCGTCGTCGCTTCGACGGCTAGCACAACCTCTCCAGGGCCAGGCGTAGGTATGGGTTTTTCGGCTAGATGGACGTCTCCGGGGCCATTGAGGACCAGAGCTGGCATGGTGGGCGTCATGTGATCTCCTTCGTCGGCTCTAGTGTCGCATTTCTGCGGCGCCGGACGGGCTATGAAAGCGTTAATTATCATGTGATGTGGGAAAAACACCATCGATGATGATAGGAGACCCAGTTATGACCCGACTTGTGAATAATCCCGATGGTTTCCCGTCTCAGGCGGTCACCGGGCTTGTCAGTGCGTTCCCGAACCATGTGAGGCCGGTATTTGGGGGAGTTGTTCGTGCTGCCCGTACCGACCGCAAGGTCGCACTCGTCGTTGGTGGGGGATCGGGGCACTACCCGGCCTTTGCAGGCTGGGTTGGTCCCGGCTTTGCCGATGGTGCCGTATGCGGGAATATCTTTTCTTCCCCCTCGGCTTCCCAGACTTATGCGGTGTGCAAGGCTGCTGACCGTGGTGCTGGAGTGCTCATCGGTTTTGGCAACTACGCCGGCGACGTTCTGCACTTTGGACAGGCAGCAGAGCGGCTTCGTAGTGAGGGAATCGACGCTCGTTGTCTACTCGTTACTGATGACATCGCTTCGGCGCAGAGCCAGCTCAAACGTCGTGGTATCGCTGGCGACCTGCCGGTCTTCAAGGTCACAGCGGCGGCCTGCGAGGAAGGCCGGGACATTGACGAGGTCGTCGCGGTATTTAACCGGGTTAACGATCGTACTCGTTCTCTCGGGGTCGCCTTTGCAGGCTGCACCTTGCCGGGAGCCGATGAGCCGCTGTTTCGGGTTGAGCCGGGCTAGATGGGCGTGGGCATGGGGATCCACGGTGAGCCCGGAATCCACGACGAGACCCTGGGCGCCGCAGACGAGGTTGCGGCCATGCTCGTCAACGGCTTGCTGGCCGATCAGCCCGAGAACCCCGGAACTCGAGTGGTTCCGATCGTCAATGGGTTGGGTAGTACCAAGTATGAGGAACTCTTCGTGCTGTGGAATGACATCAGTCGTCATCTCGAGGAAGCAGGCTTGACGATTGTTGATCCACAGGTAGGAGAATTCGTCACCAGCCTCGACATGGCCGGGGTTTCCCTGTCCCTCGTGTGGCTCGACGAGGTCATCGAGCCGCTGTGGTTGGCGGCATGCGACACCCCTGCGTATCGTCGCAGAGCCGCCAGTCAGGTCGATCTTGACACCACGCCGTTGTCTCAGAAGGCAGAGCAAGTCATGGTCGCTAATCCGGGATCCCCGGCTTCCCAAGATGTTGCGGATGTCATTGTCAAGGCTCTGGACGAGGTGGCGATGAGGTTGTCGGAGCGCAGCAGCGAGTTGGGCCGTCTCGATTCGGTGGCTGGTGACGGTGACCACGGTATCGGAATGGCACGTGGGTCCCAGGCTGCCCTAGCCGAGGCGCGGCGGGTAAGAGAGGAAGGCGCCGGCGCGGCAACCACCCTTAATGCGGCTGGCTCGGCATGGTCTGAGCATGCCGGCGGGACCTCAGGTGCGCTGTGGGGAGCAGCGTTGACCGCGTTCGGAGCGGTACTTGGTGACGAAGACCCAGTAGGCGACGACGCTATTCGTCAGGCAGCCGGAGCAGCCCTCAACGCCGTCACCCGGTTGGGTGGGGCCAAAATCGGTGACAAGACGATGGTCGACGCTATGGCCCCCTTCGTGACAACCCTCGAGTCGTCTTCGAACCGGCTGCCGCAGGCGTGGGATTCGGCATGTCGTGCCGCCGGCGCGGCAGCCCAGGCGACTTCCGAAGTGATAGCCAAGGTCGGTCGGGCGCGCCCGTTGGGGGAGAAGTCGTTGGGAACGCCTGATCCGGGTGCAGTGTCCTTCCATGAGGTGGTCGTTGCGGTCGGAACCGTCTTGTCGTAGCGAGCGTTGACCGAGGGGCCTCGCGCTTAGCGTTGACCGACCGGAGGCTTCGCACTCCAAGGGAATACGATCCACTTATCTGTGGCCTTCCACACGAAATCTGGATGGATGATGGTCGTGGGCTTGGCGTAGAGCACCGCCGAGCGGACGTCGGCTCCAAAGCCGCGTAGCAATTCGAGTACCAAGGCCAAGGTGCGCCCAGAATCAACGACGTCGTCAACGATCAGAATTCGCTTGTTCCTGATGGAGTCAGTGTCGAGCATCGGGGCCAATAGGAGGGGATCGGGGAGGGTCTCTTGGACGTCTGTGTAGAACTCGACGTTGATGGCGTCGGTGAGTTTGACCCCGAGGGAATACGTGAGGGCTCCGCCAGGGATCATGCCACCGCGCGCCACGGCAATAAGGATCTCGGGATCGAACCCTGAATGATGGATTTGGGTAGCTAGTTCGTCGGTGGCATCACCAAAGATCTCCCAGGTGAGGATTTCCTTGCCCTCAAGATCACTGGCGTCAGCATGGTACGCGGTCATAGAGCAACCTTAGCGAGGTCCTGATGAACACTGTGCTCCGGCGTGTGTCTCGCGGTGGGTCACGATCGACGACACCCTGGCCGACAAAGTTCAGTCAACAGTCAGTTGCATGAATACCGCCGTGCGCCAGTCGCCCAGCTTGTACGCGATGTGCGGTAGTCGTCCGACCTCGGTGAAGCCCATCGCCGAGTGGAAACCGATGCTGCGCTCGTTCTGCGAATCGATCACCGCCAGAAGATTGTGCAAATGGTGATCTGCGCGGGCGTGGCGGATGAGCTCGGCCATAAGTTTGCGTCCCACTCCTCGTCCCCGTGCCGGGGCGTCGAGCCAGATCGTCACCTCCGCCGTGACGTCGTACCCGCCGCCCCCGCGGAAACGGTGGTAAGTGGCGTACCCTGCCATCGTCTCGTCGACCTCTGCGACGAGGACCGGTCTGCCATCGGCCACTAGTTCGTGCCACCAGGACAGCCGATCCTCCACCTTGGTGTCGACCAAAGTGTAGGAGTAGGTGGTCGCCACCGCGCTTTGGTTATAGATGCGGCTGGCCGTTGGAAGGTCACGCTCCTCCATGGCCCGGATGTTGACGTTCATAAACGATAAGGTAATGGCAACGCGGGTTCTTGATGGGAATCTGCCCAATGGGACACTCCCCATTCGCGGCTCACCGTTGTGTCCGGCAGTTGCGGCAACGATCAACAGTCAGTGAAAGAGGTTGAAGGATGACGGAAAACACACCTCCCCAAGGTCTATCGGAGGGTCAGTCGATGCCCCCGCAGCCGGGGCCGTTCCCTCCGCAGGGGCAGGGGCATCCGCCTCAGGGGCCAGGCCCCGCCTACCCGCAGCAGATGCCGCTTCAACAGGGGCATGCGTCGCAAGGGCCGAAACAGCCTGATCCCATCCTCGGAGTGATCCGAGGCGCGATGGGCAATGTGCGTCGCGTCACGGTTGTCGTGGGGCTGGTGCTGAGCTTCCTGATGCTCTTGCTGCCATGGATCGGAGATTTCAAGGATGGCGTGAAGACGTCCCTCAATGGCCTCGCGATTATCAAGAGTTTCTCGTACCAGTACGATAACTCGGCGCCCTTGTCCGGTGGTTGGAACGCGAGGGTGTGGCTGACGGTCATCGTGCTGTTGGCGTACCTCATTATGGCCGTTATTGCGATGGTTGCCGATCAGCTGGTATCACGCACCTACGAGATCATCCTTTCCGTGATGGCAGGGGTGGTCCTCTTACTTATGATCTGGGGCGTTATCAATGCGTCGGGACAGGATGTTCCGGGATACGAGGGGTCACGTCCGGGAGCGTGGTTGTTCCTCGTTGTTGTGTTGCTGACCGCTGCTGCGCAGATTTGGCAACTCGTTCTCTCTGTGAGGGGGACGTCTGGTACTGCTGGTTACGGGCAACCCGGATTCCCGGCTGATCCGCCTCAGGGCCAGTCGGGTCAGCCTCCCGCACAGCAGCAGCCTTGGAATCCGGCCCCTGGCCCGAATGGGCCTTACCCGGACAACTGATTCACCTCGATGATGTGATGGGGCGCCGCCGATCGGTGGTGCCCCATTATTCATCCGGGATGGCCATCAACATGGGGAAACGTGCAACCCCGGTGTCGTGAGCAAGGACGTTTGGCCGTAAAGTCACCATCATGATCATCGGAATCCCACGGGAGTCACTCCCGGGTGAGAATCGGGTCGCCGCGACTCCGACGACCGTTCCCACCCTACTCAAACTCGGCTACGAGGTGGTCGTCGAGTCCGGAGCTGGCGAGCATGCCGCTCTGCCCGACCGCGCGTATGAAGAGGCCGGAGCCAGGATTGTTGAACCGGGGGAGGCGTGGGAGGCCGACCTTGTGCTGGCCGTCAACGAGCCCACCGACGACCAGATTGCCCTCATGCGTGCAGGAGCTGTCCTCGTCACCTTCCTCCATCCCCGCCAGGACCTTGCCCTCACCGAGAAGCTGGCCGCGGCTGGGGTCACGGGTCTTAGCATGGACATGGTTCCGCGCATCTCTCGCGCCCAGTCGATGGACGCGCTGTCCTCGATGGCCAATATTTCCGGTTACCGGGCCGTCATCGAGGCTGCCTTCGCCTACGGTCGCACCTTTGGTGGCCAAGTTACTGCAGCAGGTAAGGTTCCGCCGGCCAAGGTCTTCGTCATCGGTACCGGCGTGGCCGGTCTTGCCGCACTGGGCGCCGCTAATTCGATGGGCGCCGAGGTTTACGCCACCGACGTCCGTCCCGAGACCGCCGAGCAGGTTCAGTCGATGGGTGCCACCTTCTTGCACGTGCGAACCGGATATTCTGACCAGGGCGTCAGCTCTGACGGCTATGCCAAGGAAACGAGTGACGACTACAACGCCCGCGCCGCCGAGCTATACATGGAGCAGGCGGGCAAGGACGACGTCATCATCACGACGGCCGCCATCCCTGGCAAGCCTTCCCCCCAACTCATCACTGCCGAGATGGTCGCCGCAATGAAGCCCGGCAGCGTCATTGTTGACCTTGCTGCCCTGGGTGGCGGCAACTGTGAACTGACCCGTCCAGGGGAGTCCTATGTTACCGACAATGGTGTGACGATCATCGGCTACACCGACCTACCGTCTCGTCTGCCTGGTCAAGCCAGCCAGCTTTATGGCACGAACCTCGTCAACCTGCTCAAGCTGGCCACCCCAGAAAAGAACGGCGAGCTCGTTCTCAACTTTGACGACGAGGTCGTCCGCACCATGACGGTGTGCCACGAAGGTCAGGTGGCGTTCCCGCCTCCTCCGGTACAGGTTGCCGCTGCTCCCAAGCCGGTCGCCAAGGCCGATACTGCTAGTGTCCCGGCTACTCCGGAGAAGAAAGCGCGCCCGTGGCCGCAAACTTTTGGCATCGTCGCAGTACTGTCGATCGCACTGATCGCCCTGCTGACCTTCTCCCCGATGGAATTCGTCGCTCTGTTCGGCACCTTCGCCATCGCGGTCGTCGTTGGTTACTACGTGGTATGGAACGTTACCCACGCACTCCATACCCCGCTTATGAGCGTCACGAACGCTATCAGCGGCATCATCATCGTTGGTGCCATCACCCAGCTCGGCAGTGAATCGTGGGGTATCCGAATTGTCGCCGCGTTGACTGTGCTCATTGCCAGTATCAACATCTTCGGCGGTTTTACGGTCACTCAGCGCATGCTCAAGATGTTCAGGAAGGCCTGATCTATGACGACAACACTTCTTATTGCCCCGCTAGCCGGGTCGTTGGTGAACTTCGTCAACGCATCCTTCATTGTCGCGGGCCTACTGTTCATTTTTGCCCTGGCCGGTCTGTCCAAATTCGAGACCTCTAAAAAGGGCAATGCCTATGGCATTCTCGGCATGGTCATCGCAATTGTCGCGACGATCGTCGTTCTGGTGAAGCTACCGGGATATTCGCCGGTATCCGTGGTTCTGCTCTTCATACCGATGCTTATCGGCGGCGCATTCGGTGTGTGGAAGGCCCTTAAGGTTGAGATGACCGGCATGCCTGAGCTTATTGCCCAGCTGCACTCCTTCGTCGGACTGGCCGCTGTCCTCATCGGTTTCAACGCCTTTGCTGAAGACGGAACCGGTGCTAGCACCTTCCAGCTTTCCGAAATTTGGATCGGCATCTTCATCGGTGCCCTTACCTTCACGGGATCGCTGGTTGCCTGGGGAAAACTCTCGGGCAAAATCGCTTCGAAGCCGCTGACCTTGCCAGGTCGTAACTGGATCAATCTCGGTCTGCTGGTCGTCATCATTGCCTGCGGCATCTGGTTCTCCAATGTTTCCGGTGGCATCGCGTGGCTGCCGCTGGCGCTATTGACCCTGGCTTCGCTATTCCTCGGCTTCCACCTCGTCGCCGCTATCGGTGGCGCGGATATGCCGGTCGTCATCTCGATGCTGAACAGCTATTCCGGTTGGGCAGCCGCCTTTTCCGGATTCAGCTTGCACATACCGGTGCTTATCGTCACCGGTGCTCTCGTCGGTTTCTCCGGTGCTATCCTATCCTACATCATGTGTAAGGCCATGAACCGGTCTTTCGTTTCGGTCATCCTTGGTGGCTTTGGTGATGCCCCGGCGGTCGAGGGCGGGGGACCTGCAGGTGAGATCACTGAGATCAAGGCTGACGAGTTGGCTACCCAGCTGTCTGACGCTTCCTCGGTCATCATTGCTCCCGGATACGGCATGGCCGTGGCTCAGGCCCAATACCCGGTCGCCGAGCTCGCCAAAAAGCTGCGCGACAAGGGTGTGGATGTTAAATTTGCGATCCACCCGGTGGCCGGTCGTCTGCCTGGTCACATGAACGTGCTGCTTGCTGAGGCCCACGTCCCCTACGACATCGTCATGGAGATGGACGAGATCAACGACGACTTCGCTGACGCCGACGTCGTCCTGGTCATTGGGGCCAATGACACGGTCAACCCGGCCGCCATGGATCCTGGTACTCCGATTTCGGGTATGCCAGTGCTGCACGTCTGGGAGGGCCATGAGGTGGTTGTCTTCAAGCGTTCCATGAAGCCCGGATATGCCGGTGTGGAGAACCCGTTGTTCTTCGCCGATAACACGCGGATGCTCTTCGGTGACGCGAAGGCCAGTGTCGACGCGTTGGTGGCTGCTCTCTGAGATTCGTGTGCAACCTGGTGTCGACGCCTGCGACTGACTGACGGTCGTGGGCGTCGACGCATGGTGGGGGCGGATGTCATGAGGCGGCACTATGATGACGGTGAATGTCTATCAGGCCCCTTGTTAGGGCCGGAACAAGGAGAAGACGTGACCTACGTCATCGGTCTGCCCTGCGTGGACGTCAAGGATCGTGCCTGCGTCGAGGAGTGTCCCGTCGACTGCATTTACGAGGGTGAGCGCAGTCTCTATATTCACCCTGAGGAGTGCGTGGACTGCGGCGCCTGCGAGCCCGTGTGCCCCGTCGAGGCCATCTACTACGAGGATGACCTACCCGGCGATCAGGAGAAATTCCTCGACATTAACGCCGAGTTCTTCAACGAGCTGGGATCCCCGGGCGGTGCTGCACGGCTTGGACCGACTCACAAAGACCATCCGGCCGTCGAAGCTTTGCCTCCGCAGGGCGAATGAGCCGCCGTAACGTCCCCGCCAGTCTGCCCACCTTTCCTTGGGACACCATCGCCGAAGCCAGGCGCAAGGCTGAATCCCATCCCGACGGCATCGTCGATCTGTCAGTGGGCACACCGGTCGATCCGACCCCGGACGTTGTCACCGAGGCGCTCACGACGGCTGGTGACGCTCCCGGTTACCCACAAGTGTGGGGGACACCTGCTCTGCGAGCCGGAATCTTGGACCACATGAAGCAAGTCTGGGGTGCGCCCGCCAGTCTTGACGAGGCTAGCGTTCTGCCGGTCATCGGGACGAAGGAATTGGTGGCTTCCATGCCTAGCCAGCTTGGTCTGGGCCCAGACTCGACTGTTGTCATCCCGGCGTGCGCCTATCCGACCTACCGGGTTGGTGCACAGCTTGCTGGAGCCAAGATCGTCGCCGTTGATGAGCCCGGCGAGGTCGGCGTCACGCCTGATCTTATCTGGATTAATTCCCCGGCCAACCCGTCAGGTCGCGTCCTCGACCTTGACGAGATGAGGGCATGGGTGGACCTGGCGCGCAGCACGGGAGCTGTCTTGGTCTCTGACGAGTGTTATGGCGAGTTCGTTTGGGACGGGGAGTCGGTTTCAGTCCTTGATGAGAGGGCCAATGGCGGTGATGTCACCGGCTTGCTGGCCTGTCTGTCGATGTCCAAACGTTCGAATATGGCCGGTTATCGTGCAGGGTTTGTCGTTGGGGATGCTGAGTTGACCAGCGAGTTGCTCACTGTGCGCAAGCACTCGGGACTCATGATTCCAGCTCCGGTCGTGGCCGCAATGCAGGCTGCCCTAGCAGATCGTTCCCATGTCCTAGAGCAAGTCAAGCGGTATCAACTGCGTCGCGGTGTGCTGAAGTCAGCTTTGGAGAAGGCTGGTTTCCGCATCGACTGCTCTGAGGGGTCGCTGTATTTGTGGGCCACTCATGACGAGGATTGCCGGGTCACCCTTGATCGACTCGCCAATCTGGGTATCCTTTGCTCTCCTGGCGATTTCTACGTTGACGGTAGTTCCGATCATGTCCGCATCGGGCTGACGGCCACCGACGAGAGGATTGACGCCGCCGCCCAGCGGCTAATAGCCTGATTAACTCCGAGCGGTCACGGTGCCGGAGACCCGGCTCGTTCCGCTGGCGGCTGGGCTCGCTGAGGGGCCAGAGGCTGCACCCCATGAGGCGTAGTGCTCGGAATTTGCCTTCCAACTCATCGTTGCGACCGTTGCGCGATCGACTGGCCCAAGGTTCGTGCTTGCCATCGTCAATGCCACTGCCGCGCGGACGAGCACCGGGTCAGTGGCGGTGAATGTCACCGTCGATCCGGTTGTGTGGGTGACGACTTTGGATGCAAGTCCCTTGCGTGCTGTGTCGGCGAGTTTTTGGACGGTCGTCGTCTCCGAGGACCTGTTGATGCAGGTCAGTGCCGAGGGGGATTGGCCTGTGAGTGCTGAGGCCCATGCTTTCGCTAGCGGCTCGTGCTTACGATAGGCCTCGGGGTATCTGGATCGCTGCACTTGCTGGGCGGCGTCACTGACACTGATAGTCTTCCAGTTGCCGAACTTCACCAGCTCTTCGTAAAATTTTCCTGACGAATACCACGGATCCATGATCTGTTTGGCAGTTCCCCATCCCTGGGAGGGGCGCTGTTGAAACAACCCGAGGGAGTCGCGATCCCCGTAGTCAATATTGCGCAGCTTCGATTCTTGCATAGCCGTCGCCAGAGCGATGGTGGCTGCGTGAGCCGGAAGGTCACGGCGAATTGACTCGGCAGTGATGATGGCAGCGTTCTGGGATTGTTCTAAATCGAGGTCGTAGGATTGGCCCGAGACCGTCACTCGGCAGCCCTCAGGCTCTATCGTGGCAAAGGGGTCAACAGCTTTCCATACCTTATAGCCTCCCCAACCGAGCCCGGACAGGATTGCCAATACCACCACGAGGGCGGCAATCGACCTTGCAGGGTTGGCAGACCGACGTTTACGTCGTTGTCGCGTGGTGGCAGGGCGGGGCCGGCGGGGGGACGACTTCGTCATGTCAGTTCTGATGCAAATCTGAGTTGAGTTCGATCTTGTGATTACCACGGCCGAGAGCCTTGACGGCCCCCGTCATTGAATCACGAATGTAGAGGATGTCGCTGGTGCCGGACAGTTCAGAGGCCTTGACAACCTTGCCGTCAGGCAGCGTCACCTTGGTGCCTGCCGTGATGTAGAGACCAGCTTCGACGACACAGTTGTCGCCCAGGGAAATGCCGATTCCGGCCTCAGCGCCAAGCAGGCAGCCGCGACCAATAGTCACCTGTTCCTTGCCGCCGCCAGACAGGGTTCCCATGATGGAGGCGCCGCCTCCGACATCGGTGCCATCCCCGACGACCACACCCTGGCTGATACGTCCTTCGACCATGGAGTGGCCCAGGGTGCCGGCGTTGAAGTTAACGAATCCTTCGTGCATGACGGTGGTTCCCTCGGCCAGATGGGCTCCCAGACGGACCCGGTCGGCGTCACCGATGCGCACCCCAGCAGGGACGACAAAGTCCACCATGCGCGGGAATTTGTCGACCAGAAGGACGGAGAAGGGGGCATGGGCGATGCGTGCCTCCATGCGGGCCGCCTCAAGATCGACCATGCGGATCGGGCCGATGGTCGTCCAGGCATTGTTGGGGAGCACACCGAAGATACCATCCAGGTTAATAGTACGAGGGGTAGCTAGGCGGGACGACAGGAGGTGCAGGCGTAGATATGCGTCAGGAACGTCGACGGGTGCGGCGTCGAGGTCGACGACGGTGCGCACCACCTCGGTGTGGACATTGCGGATAGCGTCACGACCGGCTTCAGTCACGCGGTGCAGATCAGCAGGGGCGGGGGAGCCGTCGGGGGAGCCAAGTTGAGGCTCGGGGTACCAGGTATCCAGTACCTCTCCGTCCTCATGGACAGTGGCCAAACCCCATCCCCAGGCCTGACGGCCGGCCGAGGCGGTCTGCGGAGTCGTCGTCTGCGTCATGGCCACGAGTCTAGTTGTATGGTGAGACGCCTTGGGCTGTCACAGGTCCGCTAGGCTGAACAGACTGTGGAAAGGTGCCGCCTGTGTTCTTGGCCCTGCGGGAGATTCGTCATCAGCGCGGACGGCTTCGCGTGGTGGCTCTGTGGCGTCGTCACGGCGGCTTTGCCTTGTTCTCCGTGGTTGGCGGTTTGCTCTCAGTTAAGGTTATTTCTGGCATCGATCCTGTGGAGGCGATCTCGTGACGGCCTCGGTGTTGCGTCTCGATGGCGTGTCCAAGCAGTTCAACGATGGTGATGAAACCATCCAGGCCCTTGCGCGAACCGATCTGTACCTGTTCCCCCGGGGAGTTCGTCGGGATCCTTGGCCCTCAGGGCCAGGAAAATCTACCTTGCTGACGGTCATGGGTGGCCTGCGTACGCCGAGTACTGGTGAGGTGCTCATCGATGAGGAACCCTTCTCTGGCCTGCCTGAGAAGAAACGCGCCCGAATGAGGTTTACCAAGCTCGGGTTCGTCCTGCAGGCTTCCGGACTGGTGCCTTTCCTCACCGTTGGTGATCAATTTGTGCTGCACGGGTAGGGTGGATCGTTGCCCACTGGACCGTGCGCGTCGGGATGAGTTGTTGGAATCACTCAAGATCACCGATTACGTGAATGCGTACCCAGGGGATTTGTCGGGTGGTGAGCGTCAGCGGGTGGCCATTGTGGCCGCATTACACCACGACCCACAGATAGTTCTAACCGATGAGCCGACGGCGTCCTCTTAGAGGCCACCGAACACAAGCCGACAACTAATTGCCGCTCGCAAGAAGCGGAGGATTTTTTTGGGGGGTGCTAGCTCCCAGTTGCGCGGTGCGGCGAGACGCCTCCTGCGCCGGCGCTGAGGCGAACTTCAGTACAGTGAAGGCCATGCAACTCGACCTTGCTGGCGACCTTCACGTTCTGTTTCGCGACATCGTGGACATCCGCTCTGAAAGCCTCCACGAGGAGGAGCTTGCTGACGCCGTCGAAGCGGCTTTGCGTCAGTTCGATCATCTAACGGTCACCAGAGTCAGCAACTCGATCGTCGCGGCGACGAATCTCGGTCGGGATTCTCGGGTCCTCGTTGCTGGCCACCTCGATACCGTGCCGGTGTCAGACAACCTTCCCAGCCATGTCGAAACCCGTGATGACGGCGACTACCTTGTCGGTCGGGGAACCTGCGACATGAAAGGGGGAGTGGCCGTTGCTTTGCATCTTGCGGCGACCCTAGCCTCTCCCAAGCGAGACGTCACCTGGGTGTTCTACGAGGCCGAAGAAATCGCCGCAGAGCACAATGGCTTACTCAGCTTACGATCCCACGATCCCAGCCTGCTTGATTGTGACTTAGCTATCCTCATGGAGCCCACGGGCGCCATCATCGAGGGGGGCTGCCAAGGAACGATGCGTTTCACCCTAACGACAGAGGGGCAGGCCGCCCATTCGGCTCGCTCATGGGCCGGTCACAACGCCATTCACGATCTGCTGCCAATCCTGCACATCTTGTCGGACTGGCAAGACGGCGCCGACCATCTCGTTGAGGTTGACGGGTTGACGTATCGCGAGGGCCTAAACGCGACGATGGTGCAGGGAGGGTTGGCCGGAAATGTTGTGCCTCCCGAGGCCACCGTACAGATCAACTATCGATTCGCCCCGGATAAGACCGCTCAGCAGGCCGAGCAGCTGATGCGCACCATGTTCGCTGAGTGGCGGATGGACGTCCTGGACCTGTCCTCCCCGGCTCGACCAGGCCTCGACCAGCCGCTGGCCCAGTCCTTTGCTCGTTCGGTCGGGACGACGCCGATGCCAAAATACGGCTGGACAGATGTGGCACGATTTTTCGAGATGGGGCACCCAGCCCTTAACTTCGGCCCCGGTGACGCCATGTACGCCCACAAGGCCGATGAGTGCTGCAAGATGTCTAGCCTTGACGACTGTGCCCGGGCACTGGCGTCCTGGCTATGTGAGGGTTCACGAGACGAAGGAGAGTCGTGATGGTGTGGGTACTGTGCGGGGGCGTCATCGTCATCATCGGGCTAGCTGTGCTGGCAGCCTCGGGAAAATTTGGGCAGGTGCCGGCCGTCGTTGATGATCGCCCCGTTCCCGATTTCCCAGATGGTGATCTGAGTGCCGACGATCTGCGTGCTGCGCGCTTTGCCGTGGTCGCGAGAGGCTACTCAATGCGACAGGTCGATGAGCTCTTGGATCGTCTGGTAGCGCAGATGGAGGCAGGTCAGAGGCCCGCTTCGACAGACGTTGATGAACCCATCTCTGACGGAAAGGGCCCGAATACGGAATAATAGGAGATGCACCACTGCCCAGGATTGAGGAAGAGTGACATGGCAGCTATGAAGCCCCGTACCGGTGACGGTCCCATGGAGGTCACGAAGGAGGGCCGTGGCATCATCATGCGCGTTCCAGTCGAAGGTGGCGGCCGGCTGGTTGTGGAACTCAACGCAGAAGAAGCCCAGGAACTGCTTGCGTGCCTCAAGGACGTCGTTGGCTAACGCAGATGACTGACGCCCGTGCCCGGCTCGGGATGAGCCGGGCACGACTGTGTCAGACAAGACGTCAGCTGTGGCGCTTGATCGCCGTCTGGTAGACCTCGACAGTTTGCTCGGCGATTCGAGCCCAGGAGAACTCGTCGATGCAGCGCTGACGGCCAGCGGCTCCGAAAGCGTTAGCGCGTTCCGGGTTCCGGGTGAGGTCATTGATAGCGGTTGCGAAGGCGGACTCGAAAGTTGCGACATCTGCTGGGGAAGATGAGTCGGTTGGGACCCCACCAACGAGATGCCCGGTCGATCCGTCGACGACCACTTCCGGGATACCGCCAACCCGAGATGCCACTACTGGCGTAGCGCAGGCCATAGCCTCTAGATTCACAATGCCCAGCGGCTCATAGACCGAAGGGCAGGTAAAGACTGTAGCGGCAGAGAGCACTTGGCGAACCGATGATCGGGGGAGCATATCCTTCACCCAGATAACTGGTGCTCGGCGGCTGGAACGAACCTCCTCGAAGGCGGCTTTGAACTCCTCTCCAATCTCTGGGGTATCTGGGGCGCCGGCCAGCAGAACGAGCTGAGTCTCGGGATCGAGCTCAGTAGCGGCATGCATTAGGTGGACCAGCCCTTTCTGGCGTGTGATGCGCCCGACGAAGACCACCGAGGGCTGATCAGGGTTCATTCCGATGTCATGACACACATCAGTTTCGGTGACGGGGTGGAATTCGTTGGTGTCGACTCCGTTGCGTACCACGTGCACCTTGTCAGGATCTAGTTCGGGATAGGCCCGCAGTACGTCGATCCTCATGCCCTCAGAGACCGCGATGATGGCATCTGCGGCATCGTAGGCGGTCTTTTCTGCCCAGGACGACAGCCGGTAGCCCCCACCGAGCTGTTCGGCTTTCCAAGGACGGTCGGGTTCCAAAGAGTGAGCGCTGATGACGTGCGGGATGTCGTAGAAGACGCCGGCCAGCAAGCCAGCGAGATTGGCATACCAGGTGTGGGAATGAACGAGGTCAACCGCGTCCGGGATGGCATCGACCATGGATAAGTCTGCGCCGAAGGCCCGCAGCGCGCTATTGGCGCCTTCGGGATAGTTCTCGGCGTGAGCGGTGGCTCCTTCACGCGGCTCTCCCATGCACTGCACATCAACGTCAATCAGGGTGCGAAGATAGGAGATGAGTTGCGCGACGTGGACGCCGGCGCCGCCATAGATAGTAGGAGGGTATTCACGGGTCAGGACGGACACGTACATGGCTTGATCGTCCCATAAAGACAGACTCGATGGGCAGTAGGGTTGCGTCGCCGCCAACAGACCGAGAACTCTCGTTGACATTGTGTGACTGGCCTTGTGATGATTGCCCACCTAGGTGTTCGGTGACGGTAGATTGAGAGCCATGGCAAAGACGCGTCCCAAGGTTCTATCCATCGTCCTCGCCGGTGGCGAAGGTAAACGCCTCATGCCCCTCACAATGGACCGGGCCAAACCAGCCGTTCCCTTCGGTGGTACTTACCGGCTTATCGACTTTGTGCTGTCCAACCTGGCGAACTCAGGGCTTACTCAAATCGCTGTGCTGACCCAGTACAAGTCACACTCGCTTGACCGTCACATCTCCATCACGTGGCGGATGTCGACCATGTTGGGTTCCTACGTGACCCCAGTCCCGGCCCAGCAGCGTCTTGGACCACGGTGGTATCAGGGAAGTGCTGACGCCATCTACCAGTCCCTCAACCTCATCAACGACCAGAACCCCGATTACGTCGTGGTCTTTGGTGCTGACAACATTTATCGGATGGATGTCGACGCCATGCTGCAGTATCACATCGACTCCGGGTTGGGATGCACTGTTGCCGGTATCCGAGTGCCTCGCAAGGACGCTTCTGCCTTCGGAATTATCGATGCCGATCAGAACCACAAGATCACCGAGTTCCTCGAAAAGCCGGCCGATCCACCTGGTCTGCTGGACGCCGCGGACGAGTCTTTCGCCTCGATGGGTAACTACATCTTCAGCCGTGAGGCCTTGGTGCAGGCCCTCCACGACGACGCCCACAGTGCCGATTCGCGGCACGACATGGGTGGCGACACCATTCCGAGATTCGTCAACGCCGCTGATGCGCAGGTGTACGACTTCCGCGATAATGAGGTTCCTGGTAATACTGAGAAAGATGCCGACTACTGGCGGGATGTGGGCACCATCGACGCCTACCACGACGCGCACATGGATCTGGTCTCGGTCGAGCCGGAGTTCAACCTATACAACCCTGACTGGCCCATCTGGACCATGCAGGAGCAGGCTCCCGGTGCCAAGTTCGTGATGCGCGGTTCCTGCGATGACACCCTGGTTTCTGCCGGGTGCATTATTTCTGGCACCGACATCTACCGCACGGTACTGGGTCCGCGGGCTCGCATCGAAAGGTGGGCTCGTGTCGATGAGTCAATCATCATGAACAATGTGCAGATTGGTTCTAACGCGACGGTTCACCGTGCGATCCTCGACAAGAACGTCATTGTGCCTGATGGGGCTCAAGTGGGTGTCGACCATGATCATGACCGTGCTCGTGGATTCACCGTCTCCCCGGGTGGCGTGACGGTGGTCGGTAAAGGAATCACGGTTCCCTACTGATTGAACAATTCCTAGGACGCGCGAATCGGCCTTCAGGGTTTCCGGGGGCCGATTCGTTATGTTCTTAGAAGTGAAGGCTCAGCTCTTCGTGGCCAGCAGCAAGCCTTCACCCACGGGTAGCAGCACCGGGGTGAATTCTTCGGTCTCTAGCACCGAATCGAGGGTTTCGCGGATGATGAGGGTATCGTCGTCCTCATTGTCCGGATCAGCGACGTGGTTGTTGGCCAGCGCGTCATTAACGACGACAATGCCCCCGGTGCGCAATAAGCGCAGAGCCTGGGAGACGTATTCGACGTATTCAAGCCGGTCACCATTGATGAGCACCATGTCGTAGGCACCGTCCCGCAGCTTGGGCAACACATCCAACGGGGTACCGGTGATGAGGCGCACCTGATTAGAGCGGATACGGGCCAGACTAAGGACTTTACGTGCGGCAGCCTGACGTTCAGCGTCGGGGTCGATGCTGGTCAAGACACCATGATCGCTCATGCCCTCCAAGAGAGCCAGCGCTGAGACCCCGGCGTCGGTGCCGATAGTGACGACGCTGCTAGCTTGCATGGTGCGCGTCAAAAAGGCCAGCAGGGCGGTGGTGCCGTTGCTGAGCACCTCCCACTGATCAGCGCGGGCCGCTTCGCGGGCCTCCTGTAGGGCTGGGGAAGGTGCGACGAAGCCGTCGGCGTACTCCCACGACCGGGCGTCGGGGACTTGATGTCTGGGCTGTGCTGGACTCACACTAACAGCCTATCCCGCTGAGGCCATCTCGTGGCTACCATGGGCATCAGCTACACAAGGAGGTCTCGCATGTCCGCTCCCGTTTTTGGCCGTCTGCTTACGGCCATGGTGTCTCCAATGACGTCCGATGGGGCGGTGGACCTGCGTCGGGCTGGCGAGTTGGCGCACAAGCTCGTTGAGGAACAAAGCAATGACGGTATTGTCGTCAACGGCACGACGGGGGAATCCCCCACAACAACTGATACTGAGAAGACTGAGATCGTCAAGGCTGTTGTCGAGGCTGTCGGATCGGATGCCGCGGTCGTTGCCGGAGTCGGAACCAATAGCACCTCTCACACTGTCGAACTAGCTCACCAGGCTGCCGAGGCCGGTGCTGACGGTCTACTTGTCGTCACTCCCTACTACTCCAAACCCTCGCAGGCCGGGATCATTGAACACTTCACTACTGTCGCAGATGCCACCGACCTGCCGATCATGCTCTACGACATTCCGGGACGTACCGGTACTCCGATCGAGACGAAGACCCTCATCGAGCTGGCCGACCATCCGCGGATTGCGGCCGTCAAGGATGCCAAAGGTCTTGTCGTCGAGTCAGCGACAGTGATGGCCAACACCACCCTGGCCTACTACTCCGGTGACGATGCCATCACTCCAGCGCTGTTGTCAGTGGGTGGAGTTGGCCTTGTCGGGACGTCAACCCATTTCACCGGTCGCCGAATGCACGAGGTCATTGACGCATATCTTGACGGACGAGTTGACGAGGCATTGTCGACTTACCGAGAGATTCTTCCAGTGCTCACCGGTGTCTTTGCAGCCCAGGGGGTCACTATGGTGAAGGCAGGACTGGCTCACCAAGGGTATGACGTCGGCAACGTGCGACCCCCCCAGACGATGCCGACTCCTGAGCAGGCCGAGGCTTTTTTCGATGTGTTAGACCGCACTGAGCTGTGACCAACCCGCCGTGATATTGGGAGGTCGAAGTCAGGGGTAGGGTAAAGGCCATGTCCACAGCAGGTCCAGCGGAAATCGCGGTACTCATCATCATTGCTGTGCTCATGTTCGGGCCGGACAAGCTGCCGGAGATGGCCCGCAAAGCGGCGCGCATTTACCACTACCTCAAGAACATCGCGAACAACACGCGTGATCAGCTCCGTAGCGAGCTGGGTCCGCAGTTCGCCGATCTGGAATACCAGGACCTCAAGCCGCAGAACTTTGTGCGCAAGTACGTCCTGGACAGCCTGCAGAACGATATTGATGAGATCAAGTCTGATCTGTCCGATGTTCGCTCTGACCTTGACCTCGGCTTAGCGGACATTCGCAATTCTGAGGGGTTGCCAGAGACGCCGGAGGACACGGCATCTGAGCCTGCCCATGATTCCACCCAACCGGTGCCTTTTGACACTGAGGCTACCTGAAACAACAACGTGTGGCGGTACCGGAGCACCGCCACACGTCGCGTCTACGCTACGGAGAGTCAATGATTCTCTCGGCACTGTCCATTCAGTGATCGACCGGCTGAACTCCAAGATTCATGCCAGCCAATCCACGCGGACGCGAATCAATGGTGCTCGCGAGAGCGCCGATTGCCTTAGCTGCCGGGGACTCCGGGTGCGTCAAGACGATTGGGTCGCCGTCGTCACCGCCACTGCGCAGTTCGACATCGAGGGGGATCTGGCCAAGCAACGGGATCTTTGTACCCAGACGCTCTGATAGCGCGTCGGCAGCCTTTTGGCCGCCACCGGTGCCGAACAGATCGACGCGGAAAGTTTCGCGGGATTTTGGCGCGGTGACCTGTAGCCACGACATGTTCTCCACGACGCCCATCACCCGCTGCTGCATGATTCCAGCCATCGTGCCGGCACGCTCGGCCACCTCGGATGCGGCTTGCTGCGGGGTAGTGACGACGAGCACCTCAGCGTTGGGCAGTTTCTGACCTAGACTCATGGCGACGTCGCCGGTGCCAGGCGGAAGGTCGATGAGGAGGTAGTCAAGGTCGCCCCAGTGAACATCGGCCAGCAGCTGGGTGAGTGCCCGGTCGAGGATCGGTCCGCGCCAAGCGATGACGTCGGACTTGTTGGGCTTCATCATGCCGATGCTGATCGACTTAATGCCAAGCCCCGGCACCGGAAGCAGCATGTCGTCGAGGGGAGTGGGATGGGCATCGCCCAGACCGAGCATGTCAGGTACCGAATGGCCGTAGATGTCGGCGTCCAGTAGACCAACCTCGCGGCCGAGCTGGGCCAGGGCCAGGGCCAGGTTAACGGTGACAGAGGACTTGCCGACGCCACCTTTACCCGAGGAGACCGCGATGACCTTGGTGGTGTTTCCTGGCTGGGCGAAGGGGATGACGCGCTCGACGACGCCGCCGCGCAGCTGAACTTTGAGAGCGTCGCGCTGTTCGTCAGTCATAGTGCCAAGTTCGACGGAAACACTGGTGACCCCGTCAACACCGCGCACAGCCTCGGTGACCTGCTCACGCAGCTCGGTCTTGAGGGGACACCCGGCGACGGTCAGCAAGACGCGGACGAAAGCCCGTCCCTGCTTGTCAACGGTGATCTCATCAACCATGTTGAGATCGGTGATGGGGTGTTTGATCTCGGGGTCATTGACGTGCGACAACGCGTCGGCAATGGCCTCAATCACTGGGTTCTCGGTGCTCATGCTGACTTGTCTACACACCGTTTGCCCGATGCGACAACTCGCCCATTGCGAACTGGGTCTGTTAGGGGGAAGCGGGCGAAGCCTCGATTTCCTCAAGCAGGGAGCGCAACTCGTCGCGTAGCTCTGAGCGCAAATAGTCGCGAGTGGCCAACTCACCCATCTGCATCCGAATGGATGCGACCTCCCGGGCTAGGAACTCCATGTCGGCACGGGATTGAGCGGCGACCCGACGATCTTCAGCCATCGAGACCCGATCCCGGTCCTCCTGACGGTTCTGCGCTAACAGGATGAGGGGAGCCGAGTATGAAGCCTGAGTAGAGAAAAATAAGTTGAGCAAGATGAACGGGTACGGGTCGAAGCGCAACTTGTAAATTGCCACGAGGTTCCAGGCGACCCAGCTGCACACGATCACGGTCATATAGACGAGGAACTTCGCCGTGCCCATGAACCGCGCAGTAGCTTCGGCGAACTGTCCGAACTGCTCGGAGTCTAGCTGGACTCGTGGACGTTTGACCTTGCGTGGCGCCGGAATATCGAGACGGTCGGCGTCATGCAATCGCTGATCGCTGTCAATCATGGTTCACCTCCACGAGTTCGCCATCCATCTGGTCCCCGCGCCAGTCGGCAGGTAACAGATGATCAAGAAGGTCGTCTACGGCCACCGCCCCAACCAGTTGGTTCGCGTCGTTGACGACAGGAACGACGACGAGGTTATAGGTAGCGAAGTAGCGGCTCACCGCGCCTACCGGGGCGCCAGTGTGCATGGGCTCAAGGTCGGAGTCGATGATCGCTGAGACCATCGTCGAAGGAGGTTCGCGCAGCAACCGTTGCACGTGCACTGCTCCCAGATAACGGCCGGTAGGGGTTTCAGTGGGAGGACGGCACACGAAGACCATAGACGCTTCGGCAGGTGTGATGTCTTCGTTACGTACCAAGGCCAGGGCGTCAGCGACGGTGTCATCGGCGGCAACGACGACGGGCTCAGGGGTCATCATGGCTCCCGCAGTGAACTCGTCATAGGCCATCAGGGAGCGGACGTCGTCGGCGTCATCGGGTTCCATGCGTGCTAGCAACTGGTGGGCGGTGGTATCGGGGAGTTCCTTGATGAGGTCGGCGGCGTCGTCAGGGTCCATCTCTTCGAGGATGTCCGCGGCGCGGTCGGGATCGAGGACGGTGATGAGGGAGACCTGCTCATCCTCGGGAAGTTCCTCAATGGCGTTTGCGAGCTGGTCGTCGTCCAGAGCCATGGCGACTTCGGCACGGCGATGCGGGCTCATGTCGTGAAGCTCCCGGGCCATGTCCGCTGGCTTCATCTCCTGCATCTCAGCAACGGTTCTCTCGGTAGACTGGCGGGACGCGAGCACAAGGGAGGGAACTTCGCGCCAGTCGACGATGGTCGGATAGCTTGGAGCCTTGCGTATGAACCGACTGCGCCCTGATTCAGCTAGCGCCACCTCGTTAATCTCCCACTCGCGGCTGCGCACGGGAGCCATTGAAACGTCCATGACCCATACCTGTGTGCCATTGCGGCTGAAGGTGCGGTCGAAGAGGTCCTCAATGACGAGGGTCTCGGAGACTCTACGGGAGAACACCCGGGTGTTGACGGTTCCCGAGATCATGATTTGAACTGCGTCAATCGCGTGGACTCGGACCATGGGGACGAAGATTCGTCGACGGGCGAATAGCTCGACGACGAGTCCGCGTACCAGCGGGGCACGCCCCGGAGTACGCATCTGGACGACAACATCCCTGACCTTGCCCACCTGGTCGCCACTGGCATCCATGACGGGAAGGCCACGAATCCGGGAGATGAATACCGATTGGGACCTGTTCACCCCGCATAATCTACCCGGACAGCAAGCATCGACGCCGCGGGACGGGAGCAGGCAACTGTCGTTGCCTGCCCGTAAACTAATGACCACATCGAGGAGGAAGCCGTGACGCTAAATGTAGCCCCGGGCAGGGCGAGTGCCATCTTCAATCTGGAGTACCCGCAGTCGGTCGTTGTGGTCGATGACTACATGACGGCCCAGAAGGTTGTCGACCAGCTGTCCGATAAGGAGTTTCCGGTCGAAAACCTCTGCATTGTCGGGACTGACCTCAAGACAATTGAGCGCGTTACCGGACGTCGCACTTGGGGGTCGGTTCTCGGCCAGGGCGCGGTGTCAGGAATCGGCATGGGCCTTCTCGTTGGCCTTATGATGATGCTCTTCACCACAGGCGAGGCGATTTTCCCTTTGCTGCTGACCGGACTCATTGTCGGTGTGGTTATTGGCATGATTACCGCCGCAATTACCTACTCGATGACTGGCGGGGAGCGTGACTTCAATTCTGTCCAGCAAGTCGTGGCTACCCACTATGAGGTGCTCGCTGAGCACAAGGTGGCTGCGCAAGCCCGCGAGATGGTATCCGATATGCCGTTCATGAGGGCGAAGGCTTTCGAGGGCTGATCCTGTTTAGAGAGGCCTGCCGGTGTGTGCACCCGGTGGTGGTGGCAGTATCGGACAGTCCACGCCGTCGACGCTTGTACCGTCTAACGGCGGCCAGCACCATCGAGGAACGTTATGACCAACACCGTCGCAACCAAGAACGTCGTGCCGAGAGGGGTGGTGGTTCTTTTCGCTGTCACTGCCGTCGTCATCACTGTCACCCTGGCGCTGGGGTCGACGGTGTGTGCCACTGATGCCTCCGCCTCGTGTCCGAATTGGCCCGGTTGCTACGTTGGTCGTCTCACTCCATTGGACGCTACCCAGCCCTGGGTCGAGTTCATCCACCGCGTCATATCCGCCTCGGTGGGGCTGGTTGCGGTCGCCAGCGTTATCGCCGGCGTGGTCTACCGACGCGCGGACAAGTTGCTCGTCGCCCTCCCGGTCGTGGCACTGCTGGGAGCGTTGACGTCCGGCGTGTTCGGCATGATGACCATCAAGTGGGGGATCAACTCGATTGAAGCCTCTTTCGACCTGCTTGCTGCGATTATCTCCATGGGAGCCATGTGGCGGGCCTACTTCGTGGCGCGTAAGCCTCGGTCGCCGTGGATCTGGAACGGACGGACCAAGCTTGGGATTGGAGCTGTCGTCTTCCTCGTCGTCGGCCATTTCTTCGCTGTGCAGGTGGCGGGTTCCGGGTCGCTGACCTGATGCATGGGCTGGGCGATGTTTGTGCGTGGTGCCGGGGACGGACCTCTCGCCGGCTGGGTTGCTCAGCAGGTCATTACTGGAATCGGGATGCTGCTCGCGATCGTCTTCCTCGTGGCTCGCTGGGGGCGTCGCAATGGCTGGGACATTCTCTGCGCTGTGCTCATCGTCGTTGAGCTCGTCGCAGGGGTACTTATCGTCGTCAAAGAATCCAACCACGGCCTGGGAACTCTGCATGCCATCCCCGCCGTGCTCATCCTCTGCTTGACCATGACGGCGACGATGCGCAGTGCCAAGGGCTGAGAATCCTGGGCACTGCGCACCGATAGTGGATCAGTGAGATGTGCGTCCCCAGATGTCCGCTATCCATGCTTCGACGTCGTCGATCTGACGCGGACAATCCTTGGATAGCCACTCGGGTTCACCGTCAGTGATACATAGATCGTCCTCAATGCGCACGCCGATGCCGCGAAACTCTTCGGGGACCAGCAGGTCGGTCTGTTTGAAGTAGATACCCGGCTCGTCGGAGACGCACATGCCCTTCTTGAGCGGGCCGGAGTAGTCCTGACGACGTGCCTGGTTGCAGTCGTGGACGTCCAGGCCGAGGTGGTGGGACGTGCCGTGAACCATCCATCGGCGGTGCTGGCCACCTTCAGGGGACAGTGAGTCCTCGACGCTGACCGGTAGAATCCCCCATTCGTGCAGGTATTCGCAGATGACGCGAATTGCTGCTTGGTGGATTTCGGCGTGGTCGTGGCCTACCTTGGCAACGGCGGCCGCTGCGTCTTGGGCTTCCAGGACAGCCCGGTAGACGCGACGTTGGGCGGGGGAGAAGGTTCCCGAGATAGGTAGGGTACGGGTTATATCGGCGGTGTAGAGCGAGTCGACCTCGATCCCTGCGTCGATAAGAATAAGTTCGCCGGGGCGCAAATCGCCGTCGTTACGTACCCAGTGCAGGGTGTTGGCGTGGTCGCCCGCAGCGCAGATCGAGCCGTAGCCGACCTCATTGCCGAGATGGCGGGCGACGCGTCCGAAAGTGCCCTCCATCCAACGCTCGCCTCGACCCTTGCGGACGGCTTCCGGGATCTCGGCGATCATGGACTCGAAGCCTACCTTGGACTTACGGCAGGCATCCCGCAGCTGCTCGACCTCCCAGTCGTCCTTGCAGAAGCGGGCGGCCGAAGAAAACTCGTAGAATTCGTCGTCGGCATCTTCGCAACCCCGGGGCCGCAATGTGTCGACCGTAGCGGTGACATTCTCATCGGCATCGCGAATGACTCGCACTGTGGTGTCTCCGGTTGATAGGGCGTCGTCAAGTTGCGAGATGTCACGACAGACAAGCCCCGTCATGGCCGCCATCTCGTCGAGGGACTCTCGCTGGCCAACCCACATCTCGCCGTACGTCGGGTCGGCATAGAACTCGCGGTCGGTGCGGGGCGCACGCGGCTTGAAGTACAGCACGTCGCGAGTCTGGGCAGTGGTCTCGACGACGAGGACCGCATTGGGCTCCCGGTCGGTGCCCAAACCCGAGTAGTAGGCGAAGGCGGTGTTGGGACGGAAAGGGTAGTCACAGTCGTTGTTACGACGCATGAGATGTCCGGCGGGGATGACTAGGCGATCACCGTCGAAGCGGGCGGCCAGGGCGTCGCGGTGTGCGGTAGCCGAGGGCACCGAGCTGAGCGGCGCGGGTAACTCGTCGGGGTAGGGGGCCCAGTCGGTCGGAATGAATTCGACGAAAGCCTTGGAGAACGGGGTCTGACGCTTCGGGACCTTCTGCTCTTCCGCCTGCTTCAGTTGCTCGTTAACCTCTGTGGGCCTCGTCTCGGTCATATTCGGACCTCCGCTGATTGTTGAGTGTTCCCTCCAGTGTAGGTCTCAATGACATGGATGCTTCGGGGCCCAGAGGGTTTCATGGGGATGCGCGGACGTGCTCCAGCCCAGTCGGGTATCCGTCGCGTAGCATCCATAGGGTTGGTATTGAATGACAACTTCGCCGTGGCAGCCCGCGGAAAGACAGGCCGATAAGTGTGAGTATCGCGTTGAGCTATGACTAGAACTCGAAAGAACTGTTCTACTCGGGGCAATTGACTGTATCGTTAAATTTACGAATAGAGATTGATTTTCTTAAGGAGGGTGAAATCTTCGTCGTTGGTATCACTGAGACCTGAATCTTGTGAGATGCTTTAACGGATGTGGCATCTGCACAAGCAGCTAGGATGGTCTATTGTTCCGAAGGGAGCTGAGATGCGTTGTAGGTTTCTTTCCTATGAGTTTGGTGAGGTGTCCTGTGCAGAGAGGGGTTTTCTTTCATAATTGCGTCGATTTCACATGCCGGAGTTCCAGGGGGGATCAGATATTGCTATGGGAATGTTTTCCTGAGATGGCTTATAAGGCGTTCTCCAACAGGTGCTGGAGGTTGCGGCAAATGTGATTGGCAGCGGGGGTACGGTGGTATGCGGTAAAAGGAGCGTAGACATACTGCTGTCCATATCCATACGAGGTTGGAGCGGGATTGCCCGATAGTTAGTTGCCGAGTAGGCGGCGTCGGCAGAGACAGTTGCCGTTGGAAGTTCACGCCGGGGCTAGGGAGCTCGAATTTGTCGTCGGGTCGGCTGCCTACATGCCCAGAGTCATGTCGACAGGCGGTAGGCTGAACTTCACATGTCAACAGGGCCACGGAACGCAGGAGGCAAGCGTGAAAGCTGCGGCACAGGATCAGTGGAAGCTTCTGGACCTTGCTCAGACTGACCGGCGGATCGCCCAAGTAGAGCATCGTCGTCAGACCCTGCCCGAGTTGGCTGCACTCAAGGATCTCGCAGTGCAGCGGCGAACGCTTGCGGAGGAGGTCGTCGCTAAGTCCACCGCTTTATCGGACGCCAAGATGGAGCAGGAGCGTATCGAGGGCGACCTCGAGCCAGCTCGTGCTCGAATGGAGCGTAACCAAAAAACTGTAGACGCAGGCACTATTACCGATCACAAAGCGTTGCGTGGGCTGACTGAAGAAATTGAGCACCTCGGACGTCGCATCTCGCGATTAGAGGACGCCGAACTTGACGTCATGCAAGCCGTTGAGGATGCCGAGCGGGCCCATGCCGACGCCGATCGACGCCGGATCGAACTCGACGGACACATCCGCACCGTATTGGCCTCCCGCGACGCCGGTCTCAAGGGTATTGACGACGAGCTGGGCGAACTGCGACGGATGCGCCAGACCCAAGCGGGAGGCATCCCAGCTGAACTCTTGAAGCTGTATGAGCTACTGCGCGAGCGCACCGGCTTGGGGTGCACAAAATTAGTGCATGGGGTGTGTGAGGGATGCGGTATCGCCGCCAATGCTGCTGACCTGCGCAGATACGAGACAGCTGCTGACGATGAGGTGGTGCGATGCGAGGAATGCAATCGCATCCTAGTGCGTACCGGAGAGTCAATCTGAGACCTCTTCGTCACCGTGTGGCGGTGATGCCGGGATATCCGTAGAATTGACTGTCGGACGAGCCATCCGGGTGATCGCGGCAGCGGCGAGTTGTCGAGGAAAGTCCG
>ERZ501050.5-NODE-5-length-65304-cov-9.380282_pt1 | contig 65304 bp, 58 predicted proteins | sample MGYA00510865_ERZ501050 | MGnify/ENA primary metagenome ERZ501050 (study PRJEB25958, sample SAMN03398598) | human skin metagenome | study: EMG produced TPA metagenomics assembly of the Human Skin Microbiome Metagenome (human skin metagenome) data set. | reverse complement strand
TCGCGGCCGAATCAGCCTCATCGCGAGCTCCCTCAGCCACCGCGATGACCGAGAAGTTCAACCCCTGCTTCTGCCGGTTTTCTACCGCTTGGACGATGGAGCCCAGCTTGTAGGGCACCTCGGGCAGCAAGATGACGTCAGCACCACCAGCGATGCCCGAGCCGAGGGCCAGCCACCCGGCACGGTGACCCATGATCTCAGCAAGGATGATGCGGTGATGAGAATGAGCTGTGGAGTGCAGCCGGTCGATGGCCTCCGTGGCAATCTCCAGTGCTGTCGAAAACCCGAAGGAGTCATCGGTACCGACGATGTCGTTGTCGATCGTCTTGGGTAGATGCAAGACGTTGAGCCCGGCCTTAGCGAGCTTGCACGCGTTCTTGGCGGTGCCGCCCCCACCCAAGGTCACCAGAGCATCAAGTCCGAGCTTCTCGTAGTTCTCGACGATGGTGGAGACCATATCTCGTTCCTCGCCGTTGATAATCATGCGATTAACCTTGTCACGGCTGGTTCCGAGGACGGTTCCGCCTACCGTCAGGATACCCGAGAGGGCACGTTGGTCGAGGGTGGTGGTGCGACTCTGCGCCAACCCAAGGAAACCGTCCTGAATACCGATGAGTTCCATGTCATGCTGACGGATAGCAGCCTTGCCAAAACCACGAATCGCGGCGTTGAGGCCGGGACAGTCACCGCCTGCGGTAAGGATGCCGACCTTTTTCTTTTTGGACATGACAACTCCTGCTCTGTGTCGGGTGGTACCCATCCTTCCATGAATGACGCCAACGACGCTGCGGTCCACTGTGGCAATCATGTGCGTCACTGGACGACTGCCATTCGTTATGACAACTGGCGCCCTCCTCAGCAGGATTGCCACAGCGTCGGTGGGACGAGGCCTCGGTCAGATAACCCGCTGGGTGGAGGAGCCACTCGTCGTCGGCTTACGGAGTACCGATAAGGCGGAGCGCATGAGTGGCGACGCAAGAGGGGGACGCGGCGTCCACCTCGGCCAGTACCATCCTTGGCCATAAACTCACCGCCTTCGCGTTAGTAACAAAACGTCCGAGTTCGAGGCCGGGGGTACGTGGCCGATGTTTGGCTTTGCAAAAGATTTCAGCCATACATACACGCATTGGGTAGAACTAATTTCCGGTTTCGCGACCGCATCAGGGGCTCTGCTCTTTACTATTGGAGTTGCCCCAGCCAACACACCATTATGAATAGCGCCCACAGCTGGACAAACCTTAAGGTGAAACTTTGAAAGGTAGTTCAGCACACACCGCCACGTCGATACTTTAACCCATGTCACTACCCCTCCACTTGAGACTGGATCTTTTCCGGACGCATAGTTTGCAAGATTACGCGCAACTCCTCAAATCGATTTTCAAGAGCCCCGACGAGATCAGGAAAATCCAAATTCTTGTAGCCTCCTGAGGACCCAGCACACACTGTCGAGCAGGCAGTCACACGTCCTAAATAGGCAACTCGGTCGAGATCCCACTTACCGTGATATCCACTGATCTCGTGGAACTGGCCGTAATTCCACTTATACGGGATCGGGAAACCGATATTACCTGAGAAGCCGGTGGACATATCGGACCCAAACGCGCTACTGGCATAGCCTGCATTGATGGAGCTCGCACATAGGCTCGCACGCCGTAACCGCCGCCCAGACTCTGAGCCACCGGCTTGAAGTAGGGAAAGATTGTGCTTGTGATTTCCGGATCGGTTGCGTCATATCCACAACGAAATAGATTACTGTAGGTGGCGCTCCGAGACGCTGGGCTGCCGCTTGTGCCTCCTGAGCATGGCGGTGCCCGTTGTCAATACTGAAATGTTCTATTTTGGTCGAGTATTCTTGGAAGATCGGGAAATATTTAACCCATGGTTGATAATCCGCTCCAATCGGGCAACCTGGGCGAGACGACGCTTCTCAGCGGATCGGCGTGGGATCCAGCCTCCACACCTGCTCGGCGTAGTCACGGATAGTGCGATCCGAGGAGAACCGGCCAGACTTGGTGATATTCACCCACGTCTTGCGCGCCCAACCATGGGCGTCGGCATGATCGGCGGCCATCTTGTCCTTGACATCCCGGTACGACTCGAAGTCGCCCAGCACATAGTAGACATCCGGCCCCTCCCAGCCAGGCTCCATAAGGCTTTGACGCAAGTCGTGGAACCAGCCGGAACCATTGTCGTCGAGGGTGCCGTCGGTCAGCGCATCAATAACCCGCTTAAGTCCCGACACATTCTCGTAATGCCAGCGCGGGTCATAATCCTGCTTGAGGGAGGTCAACTGCTCCTCGGTGGCACCAAAAATGTAGGCGTTATCGTCACCGACGGCGTCGCGGATCTCGACGTTGGCCCCGTCCAAGGTACCCAGGGTGAGAGCGCCATTCATCATGAACTTCATATTTGAGGTACCCGAGGCCTCCTTGCCAGCCATCGAGATCTGCTCGGAAACATCAGCCGCCGGGATGATGTGCTCGGCCGGGGAAACGTTGTAATTATGGACGAAGACGACCTTGATCCGGTCGTCAATGCCCTCGTCGTTATTGACCAGGCGCGCCACCTCGCTGATGAACTTGATGATCGCTTTAGCGCGGATGTAGCCGGGAGCGGCCTTAGCGCCGAAGACGAAAACCCGCTTCGGAACGTCGAGGGTCGGGTCGCCCTTAATGCGGAAATACAGGTCAAGGATGTAGAAGGCATTGAGTAACTGGCGCTTGTACTCGTGCAGGCGCTTGATCTGAACGTCAAAAATGGCATCCGGATCAATCTCGACACCCTCACGCTCGGCCACCCAGGCCGCAAAGTCAGCCTTGTTGGCATGCTTGATCTCGTTAAGGCGATCGTAAACCGAATCGTCCACAGAATCGGTGTAGTCAGCGAGCACTGAAAGGTCCTTGACCCAGGCGTCAGAGCTGGTGACCTCGGTTAGCAGGGACGCCAATCGCGGGTTGCACTGGTTGAGCCAGCGACGCGGGGTGACGCCGTTAGTCTTATTGTTAAACCGTTCCGGCCAGATAGCGTGCCACTCCCTGAGGGTCTCGCGCTTGATGATCTCCGTGTGTAAGGCGGCGACACCGTTAATGGAGTAGGAGGCGTAGCAGGCGATCCACGCCATCCGCACCTGATTGCCACTCACCGGAGCCATGTACTCGATGGTCTGGCCGTCCAGACCGCGCTTGTTCATGTCCTCGCGGAAACGACGGTCAATCTCACGGACGATTTCGGAAATGCGCGGGAACAGTCGATCGAAAATCTGCATTTCCCACTTCTCGAGGGCCTCAGCCAGCACGGTGTGGTTGGTGTAGGCGAAGGTATGAGTGACGACCTCCCACGCCTCGTCCCAACCCATGCCATGCTCGTCGAGGAGAATGCGCATGAGCTCGGGGATGGACAGCACCGGGTGGGTGTCGTTGAGCTGAATCGAGTTGTATCTGGCGAAGTTGGTGAGATCCTCGCCGTGGTGCTCGATGTAGTTGTCGACGATCTCCTGTAGGGATGCCGAGCAGAAAAAATACTGCTGACGCACCCGCAACACCTTGCCCTCAAAGGTGGTGTCGTTGGGGTAAAGAACGCGCGAGATATCGGAGGTGCGCTCCCGCTCGACAATGGCGTCAGTGAAGTGCTGAGAGTTGAAGGCTTGGTAGTCGAACTGCTCCATCGGCTCAGCCTTCCACAGCCGCAACGTGCCGACGTTGCAAGTCCCATAACCAGTGATCGGCATGTCATGGGGGATGGCACGCACCCACATGTCGGCGTAGCGGACGATGCGCTGCTGCTCTTCGCGGCGAATGACGAAGGGGTAGCCCTCCTCCATCCATGGGTCGGGATGCTCGGTCTGGAAGCCGTTGTCGAAGAGCTGCTTGAACAGGCCGTAACGGTAGAGGATTCCGTAACCAGTGACAGGCAATTCCAGGGTGGCGCAGGAGTCGAGGAAACAGGCAGCCAGACGTCCGAGACCACCGTTACCGAGAGCGGCGTCGGGCTCCCGCTCAAGCACCTGGGACAGATCGATGCCGAAACTGGCGAGGGCGCCACGGGCCTCATCGACCAGTCCGAGGTTCGACAAGTTATTGAGCAGGGCTCGTCCCATCAGGAATTCAGCGGAGAAATAGTGCTCCTGACGTCCGGCTTTGTAAGCTGCGTCAGTGGCCTGCCAGTCATCTGCGATACGGCCTACGACGGAGGCCGACAGCCCCTGCCACACCTCCATGGGGGTCGACGCGGTGACGGAACGTCCTGAGGTCGATCGCACCTGGAATGCGATTACTGAAGCCAGGTCCTGACTCATGTGCCTTCCTTGGATATGGGGGGTGCCGCACGGCGGCTGGTACGCCCAAGTCAGACTATCGCGAATCTGATGTATTCCCCGGAGCGCGACCGATCCCGCCGTGGATCCCCAGTCCCCGTTTGTCGATGAGGACGAAGCCAGCCCACCCCAGCAGAACCGCCACGACAACGACCGGAATGCCCAGTGCCCCGGCACGGGTCAACTCCAGGGCGAAGGCGGCTGCGAACAGCGGCGCGCGCTGTGTCATGGACAGCACACAACCGGCTCCCACGATGGCCATCATTGCGGCTTGGGAAAGGGACTCAATTCCCGCCGCTGCCGCAATGAGGGTGCCGACGAGGGCACCGGACGCCAGGGACGGGGTGAGCAGACCACCGGCTGCTCCCGACCTCAGAGCCACCGTGGTGGCGAGGACTTTCCCGACGAGCAGAATCGCCAACGTAACCGGGGCGACGGGGTGAGCCAGCACCAGATTGACGATGACCTGACCGTTCCCGACCACCTGAGGAGCCATCAGGGCGATGACAGTTACTCCGACTGATCCGAGCGGCACCGTCCACCACAGTCGAGAGGTCACCGAAACGCGACGTTTCATCTGCCCAAAGAGCACCCCCACCCCGGCTCCCACCAGGGTGGACACCGCGACGACAAGAACCACCCAGCCAAGGCCGGCACCCGTCACTGTGACGGCCGGCGAGGAGTAAATGGGCCGATCATGGTTAAACAACCATGCCGTCACCGTTGATAGGGCCGAGATGATGACGGCGATTCCCACCTGTCCCCAGCCCCGCTTGGTGTGAAGGTTGGGGCGGACCGTCAGTTCCAGGGCGTACAGCGCGCCAGCAGCGGGCACGTTGTAGACCGAGGCCAGGCCGGCCCCGGCAGCACTGGCCAGCAGAACCCGCCGGGTGGCGGCATCGACGTCGAAGGTCTCAGACAGTCCCTGGGCAGCCAACGCGGCCATCTGGCGCGGTGCCGCCTCTCGGCCTAGGGAGCTTCCGGAGCCGACGACGACGAGCTGGGCAAGAGCGTCAGCGATCGTCTCGCTTGGGCGTAGCCGCGTCGCGGAGTCGACGGCTTGTCGCACTGAGGTAATCGACCCAGACGGGCGAGGACGCAGCCACCACCACGTCAAACCCGCGATGAGAGCGCCCACGATCGGCGCGGCAAGTCGTCGCCACATGACGACCTTTCCGACACCCGTCGTCGACGAAGAGAAAGGTGTGCCAAAGGCGCAGGACTCAAGGAGGTGGGACACTTCACTCGTAAGGCCACCAATAAGCCCCGATGCCAATCCCGTCAGTACGACGGCGGCGATGCATCGGAGACGTGAGGTGCCCACCTGACAGACGCTACCGTCCCACCCTCGAGATCACGTCCGTTGACTCACGCCTGAAAAGCAACGTAGATCGTCTCCAGGAATTCCTCAATGCCCTGGTAGGAGCCTTCTCGACCCAGACCAGACTCCTTGACGCCGCCAAATGGGGCAGCTGCGTTGGAAAAGACACCGAGATTGGCACCGATCATGCCGGTCTCCAGCTCCTGACCCATCCGCAGGATTCGCGCGGTGTCGCCGGTGAAAACGTAACCGGCCAGTCCGACGGGGACGGAGTTGGCGATGGCCAGAGCCTCTTCCTCGGTGCTGAAGGTGGTGATCGGGGCGACCGGTCCGAAGATCTCGGTCTGCATGATCTCGGCATCGGCGGGCACACCGGAGAGCACCGTCGGTGGGTAGAACCAACCCTTACCCTCAGGAATCTCACCGCCACACCGCGCAGTAGCACCGGCCTCAACAGCCAAACGCACCAGGCCGTCAACCTTCTCACGGTCACGCTCGGTGATCATGGGCCCAACTTCGGACCTTTCATCCAACCCGTCCCCGACGACCAGACCGGACATCATCTCCACCATCTTGTCGGTGAACTCCTCGGCCACCGACTCGTGAACGATAAAGCGGTTCGCAGCAATGCAGGCCTCGCCCATATTGCGCATCTTGGCGCCCTTGGCCCCAACGATGGCCTGATCAAGGTCAGCGTCGTCAAAAACGATAAAAGAAAGGGGCATTGCCACCGAGCTCCATCGAGGTGCGCAACACATGCTTAGCAGCCTTACCCAGCAGGTTTGCACCCACCCCAGTAGACCCGGTGAAGGAGAGCTTACGCAGTCGAGGGTCCTCCAGGATGGCGTCGGTGACGGCGTGGTCACGACCGGTGATGACGTTGACAACTCCGGCGGGCAGACCGGCGTCGACGAGGGTCTTAGCGAAGAGCAGGGTGGTCAGCGGGGTGGCCGAGGCCGGGCGGATGACCACGGTACAGCCGGCAGCGAGGGCTGGGGCAATCTTGCGGGTGGCCATGGCCAGTGGGAAGTTCCATGGCGTAATAAACAGGCACGGACCGACGGGACGCTTGGTGACCAACTGGCGGATCTTGCCCTCCGGCAGCAGACCGTAATCACCACGGATGCGCACCGCCTCCTCCGAGAACCAGCGCAGAAACTCGGAGCCATAAGTGACCTCTCCGTAGGACTCGGCCAGCGGCTTGCCCATCTCGAGGGTGATGAGTTTGGCGAAGTCGTCCTTGCGCTCGGTGACGAGCTCGAAAGCCTTGCGCAGGATCTCACCACGCTCCCGCGGGGCGGTATTGGCCCAGGACCGCTGGGCACGAACAGCAGCGTCAAGGGCATCGGTGCCTTGGTCAACAGAAGCATCGGCGACGGCGACAAGGGGTTTCTCGGTAGCGGGATCGATGACGTCGAAGGTGCGGGACGCCTCAGCGCCCACCCATTCCCCGTCAATGAGCAACTGGGTTGGAAGATCGGGGGAGCGAACGGTCGTTGGTCGTCATAAATCAACCCTACGACGTGGTCTCGACGCTTTGAGGGAGTTCGATGTTCACGGGGAGGGGAACACGGCCGGCACCACCGACAATCACAAGACGGTTACTTGAACAGCGCCACTCGGGTGTCGACCGAGATGGGTGTACACTTTGTAGACGTCGTCCAGGATTCCCGGAGACAGCACGGCCGATGGTGCACCAGCTGCCACACATTTGCCCTTCGACATCAGTACAAGGGTGTCGCAGAATCGTGCCGCCAGACTGATGTCGTGAAGTGCCACCACCACCGTCGACCTGAGGCGCCGCGACAGCTCCACCACCTTGAGTTGATGATGAATGTCAAGGTGGTTCGTCGGTTCATCCATGATCAGCAGGCCGGTTTGCTGCGCCAGCGCCCTCGCGATTGTCACCCGCTGCCGTTCTCCTCCAGAAATCCGTGAGAATGTCGACGTCGCGAGATCTCCAACCTCCATAAGCTCCATGGCTGCGCCGCACAGCGCAAGGTCGCCCTCACTCAGCGACCGCCACGACTTCTTGTGAGGTGTCCTCCCCATCCTGACGATTTCCCCGCAAGTCAGCGGGAACTCCGCGGAAGTCTCTTGGAGAACCACCGAAATGTGCTGGGAGGACCACTTCGTGTCTCGCGACCAGACATCGACACCATCGACGGTCACTGTCCCCTTCGTAGGGCGTCTCGAGTGGAAGATTGAGCGCAGCATCGTCGACTTGCCACTCCCATTGGGGCCGAGGATCCCCACCACCTGACCGGGATGGGCGACGAAGTCGACATCCTGGACGATGTGGCGCCCCTCGATATCGACACCCAAGCCCGCGACCACCAGTTCTGCACCACTGACAATCATGACGTCTCCCCCAAGGTGCGTCGCAGCAGGAACAGGAAGAATGGAGCCCCAATAAACGCGGTCACAATACCTACCGGCAATTCCTGCGGCTCAATGGCCATCCGCGCCCCAACATCCGCCAGCACGGTGAAAATCGCGCCCAGAAGCAGTCCTACGGGAAGAGTTCGGCGGTGATCTGCACCAACCAGCATCCTCGTAATATGTGGCATCACCAGGCCGACGAAGCCTATGACGCCACACACCGCAACTGTCACACCGACAATTGCAGCCGCCACAACGAACATCCAGGTTCGGAACCGATTAACGTCCAAACCGAGGGAACCCGCTGTCTGTTCCCCACCAAGAAGGAGATTGAGATTTGACGCCTCAGCCAGGCAGAAGAGCATTCCCACAGCAAGAACGAGAGTGGGGACAAGAAGGTTCTCCCACTTGGCGGCCCCGAAACCTCCGAGACTCCAAAAGAGGACTTGCGACGCCAATTGCGGATCCGGGGAGGTCAGAACCATGAAGTTGTTGACCGCCGACAACAGGGCCGAAACCGCCATGCCGGTAAGAACCAACGTGCCTGCAGAAAGGGTTTGCCTCCGTCTGGCGATCACCAAGACGAGTAGAAGTGTCAGGAACGCGCCTGCGAACGCGGCCAACCCGAAAGAGACCGCACCGCCGAGGAGCAGACCAAACCGCATGACGGTAATGGCTCCAGTTGCAGCTCCTGACGACACGCCGAGCACCGTGGGGCTCGCCAGTGGGTTGCGAAGCAGCGCCTGCACGACCGTGCCGACAGTAGTCAGCGCCATCCCTGCGACTGCCGCCAGAAGCACACGAGGAAGCCGAACATCAGCAACGATCCTGTCGATCGACGAAGTCCAATCAACAGTAACGACACCTGCCGGCAGAGCCCGGTGCGCAACGACCTTCCATACTTGGACGAAGGGAACATGAACCGAGCCAATTGAAAGCGCGAGTCCCAAAACAAGAATCAAAGTGACGGCCAGTACGGACAAGACTATGACTAGGTGCCCACGATGCGAATCGCCACGCCACCTGCCTTCCCCGACAGATCCCGACTCGGATGGAAGAGCATTGAGGACAGCAACGAGTTCGTCCTGCCGTTTCACAGCCGTGGATGACTCATCACTGCCACCACGTGCACTCATCATCAGCCGTGGAACTGCTTGGCAAGCTGCTCGATACCTTCAGCCGAACGCGGGCCGGGCTGTGCCAACGAAAGACTGATAACCGGGAAAGCATTGTTCTTGACGGCCTTGGTGTCCTTCAGTGCCGGAATTGACTTCAACGTCTTGATCTTCTGATCGACACTCGGGGTCTTGTAGTCGTAAATCAGAATCAGGTCTGGATCAGCCCTTGCAACCTGCTCCCACGACATCTTTCCCCACCGCAGCGGCTCATTGGCGAAGATGTTCTCACCTCCCGCCGCATCGATCATCACCGATGCATAGGCCCACCCACCAACGGTCGTTGGGGCGTCCTCACCTGAGTTGTAGAGGAACACCTTGGGGCGCTCCTTCCCCTTCACGGACTCCTTGACGGCATTGACCTTGTCGTTGAACTTCCGAATCGATGCCTCAGCTCGGTCATTCACATCGAAGATCTGGCCGATGGTCCTGATCTCTTTGGTCTCATCATCCAAGGTCTTGACCTCATTGGTGCATCCCACAGGGCTGAGATGCGTCTTGATCCCCATCTTCTGTAGGTCTTCCCGGGTATGACCGTTGCTCTTTGAGAAACCGTCCGGGTACCCGGAATATACGAAATCAGGGTTTACAGACAAAAGCTTCTCCATGGAGGGCTGCCCAACGGCCAAAACCGGCACCGAGTTGTACGCCTTCTTGTATTGAGCACCGATGGGGCGAGTGCGTTGGTATGCCGTCCCGACCATGCTCTTCTCCAGCCCTAGCTCGAGCATCGTCTCAGTCGCCGTCGACGTCAATGTCACTGCGCGTTTCGGGGCGGAATCGAACGTCTGCTTCACCCCACAGCTCTCCACCGTCAGCGGGTATGACGTGTGCCCGGCCTTCGAACCGGTTGCGTAGGACGACGCCGTCGAGGCGTTCTGCTCCGTGACGGCGCTCCCACAACCAGCCATAAATGAGACAGGAATTACTAATGCAGTGACAAGAGCGACCCTCCGCGTGTACCTTCGCGCCATCGCAATGGTCCTTCCGTTCCGTTCTCACGCCAACGGTCACAGATGGGCCCCACGTAAGGGTTTCCAACCAAAAGCCATGACGCGAGCTTGTGTCGAGTGGATTTTCATCGGCAGATCTTCGGACTGGGGTTCAACCCGTTTCAGCACCTTCCCAGGTCTCACTGGCCCAGTGGCATGCGCTGAGACGGTCACCGTCACCGCTGCGCGTCAGCCCCGGAATCACACCGGAGTTCCCTCACACCCATTTGGGTTACCGATACACATATCCTATCAATAAAGACCTTAAACTGATCAACACTCCCGTCACACAGGCATGTCGGGCACGACCCTCACAAGGCCCTTCGTATCTACATGCACCAGACCAATTGTGCGTCTACACCTCCATCCACGAGGGAATTTAATTGCATAGGAATCCATTATCCTGGTCGCCTCGGGAAAATCACCTTCTCGAGTCTGAACCTCACGGTATAATTCATCTTCAGAAACAACTCGATATTCCTCAAGAATTCTAATTTCTGCCGGAATCCCCAATTGCGCGAGACCGCCCGCAAATAGTAAATGACGAGCTTGTGAAACACTGACCTTTTCTCCCTGTGCTGCTGCGAGGGCATGATCCCAGGCCGTCGGTAATCCAGTGGTGTCAATAATGATGACGTGCCGTCGAGCCTGCCGAACCAATGCCCGCAAGGACGCCGCCAGATCGAGATTCCAGTACAAGGACCACGCAGCGAGAACGGTGTCGAAAACCTTTCCTGTGTCCATGGGCCATTGCCCCTGGATCGTCTCGATCTTGACTTCCTCGATTTCAGCATTCTCCGAAAGCACACGGAGCATGTCCTCTGAGCGGTCTACGACAGTCACACGGCAGCCGCGTTGTGCCAGCGGAATCGCGAACCGTCCGGTTCCGCCGCCAACGTCAAGGATTGATGACTCAGGTTCGACGATACTGGTCACAGCGCCGACCTGAGCCAGGGAACTGCACGTCAAACCTGCGTGCTGGTCGTAGACCGCTGCGTGCCCATGCCAAAACGCCTTTTCCTGTTCCAAAGATCTGCGCGCGGGGTCCGATCTCCTATCGTTCTCCCACAGCCCGAAGTAATCACTAATCCTCATCGGCGCCTCCCATGTTCATCGGGACCAATCCTGTGGCATTGCCATCCTCCTACTACGGGAGGACACTCCGATTCGACCGCCAGCACGATGTGCGACGAGGGGCCTGGACAGCACAGTGGATGCCATGTTAACGACAACCCGCCCCAACCCTCACGCCGTCGCCGAATCTGTCCGCGGCGCTGACCTGCGCGCCCTCGAACTGACGAAGACCTACGGGACGACTCGTGCCCTCGACCACGTCGGCATCGCCATCCCGGCCGGCCAGTCGGTCGCCGTCATGGGGCCGTCCGGATCGGGCAAGACCACCCTGCTGCACTGCTTGTCGGGGATCCTCTCGACCGACTCCGGAAGCATCGAGCTGGGTCTGCCCGACCGCGTCGTCAACGTCGAGAGCCTCTCCAATGAGAGTCGGGCGCAGCTGCGTCGTCAATCCCTGGGGTTCGTCTTCCAGCAGGGGATGCTCGTCCCCGAACTCACCGCCGTCGAGAACACCGCCCTCCCCCTCATGCTCAATGGTGCCTCTCGATCGCAGGCCATCGGGTACGCGGCGCAGTGGCTGAACTCAATGGGGCTGGGAGGCATGGAGGACCGACGCATCGGTCAGCTGTCGGGTGGCCAGGCCCAGCGGGTCGCCATCGCGCGGTCCCAGGTCATCGATCCGGCCATCGTCTTCGCCGACGAACCGACCGGCGCTCTCGACTCAGCGACCGCCGTCGAGGTGATGTCCATCCTGCTTTCCGCGACGACCGGGCGGGGACGGACCCTCGTCGTCGTCACCCATGACGAGGACGTCGCCCGCCGCTGCCAACGCATCCTGCGCCTGCAGGATGGCCGGATCGTCTCCGACGAGATGCGTCACTCCGACGGGAGGTGGTGACCATGACCACGACGCCCGCCATTGAACCAGGAACCGCAGATCAGCAGATCCCGTCGATCTCCATCCCCGAACCACTCGGGACCACAGCGGGACGCCCGGCGACCTCGTCGATCCTCAGCATGACCCTGCGTGCCTCGGCCGCTGACCACTCCACCTGGCGGCTCCCGGTAGTCGCCTTCGCGGTCATCACGACGATCATCCTTGACGTCACCGGCGGTGCCGTCATGATGTGGCACCTGCCTGGGGAGAACGCCGCCTTCTACCGGCTGACGTCCTCGATCGCCGTCATCCTGCTGGTGTTGCCGCTGACGACCCTGGCCTCCTCAGCCGCACGGTTGTCCGCCCGACGCCGCGACGACCGGCTGTCCTTCCTGCGACTCGTCGACGCGTCCTCCCATCTGCTGCGAGTCATCACCCTGGCCGAGGCTGGCCTGCAGGCCCTCGTCGGATCCCTGCTCGGCATCATCGGCTACCTCATCTGCGTACCACTACTGGGACGGTTGTCCTTCAACGGCAGCCAGATCGGGGCGGGATCGGTCCTGCTCGAACCTGCGCCGGTGGCCGGGGTCATCCTGGCCCTGGTACTCCTCGCCCTCACCAGTTCCGCCATTGGCTTGCGCCGCGTCGACGTCTCTCCCCTCGGGGTGCGGATGCGCAGTCAACCCCGCTCGGTGTCGTGGATTCGGCTGGCCATCGGGGGTGCCATTGTCCTCGTCATTTTCTCCTCGAAGGCTGTGCTCAGCGTCCTGGGAAGTCAGACCGGCGTGGTCGGTGCGTATGTCTTCCTCGCCATCGTGCTGGCGGCCGTCGTCGAGCTCGCCAACATCATCGGCCCCAAACTGCTGTCGATGTACTTCAATCACCGCCTCAACAAGGCCAGGAGCGCGACCGATCTGGTCGCGGCCCGTCAGGTGCTGGAGAACCCGCGCTCTGCCTGGACCCAGGTCGCCTCTCTGGCAGCGGTATGCGTGGTAGGAATGCTCGCAGGAACCGGGGCCGCCATGATGCAGGCGACGAACACCAGCGCTGACCCGACTGCCCAGTTCATCGGGCAGGACTTGCAAACCGGCACCATCCTGCTCATCGTCTTCGCCTTCGCCACGGTGGCCTGCTCAGTGGGGGTCAATCAGGCCTCTGCGATCCTCGACCGTCGCTCGGTCGAGGTGGGTCTGGACGTCGTTGGGGTGGATCTGGCCGCCCAGGACAAGGTGCGACGGATCACCGTCATCTCACCGATGAGGTTCGCCATGGTGACGGGCCTGGTCGCCACCGGACTATTGGTCGTCCCGATGGTGGGGGTAGCCCTCGTCGTGAGGCCGGTGACGATCCTCGTGACGGTCGGCACCATTCTCATCGGTTCAGGCATGGTGCGACTTGGTCTGTGGGCTACCCGTCCGACTCTGCGTCGGGTCCTCAACGACGGGCTAGCCCGGACCGAATAAGAAGAAGGTTAGCGCCACTGCTCGTCGCCGGGGCGCTGCTCGATCCCGTCCATACCGAATCGCCAGACCTCGTCGATCCAATCCCTCCTTATGGAATTGATCTTGCTGGCCACGGCCATGGTGCCAGCCACCATGACGAGACCCACGAGGAGGGGCTTATTCATGGCACCATGATAGGCGTCCTCGACCGACTCTACCCTGACCCCAGGAGTGCCTTCGCGCTGGTCTGACGATGCCGCTTTACCGCCAGCAGGCTAGCCACCAAGGCCGCCAAAGCCCAAGCCACCACGGTTAGCAGGGATTCGAAGGTGGGATTGTGGCCGGCTACCACGGCCTGCACCGCCCGCAGGGCCGGGTTGAGTGGGGAGACGGCATCGGCCCAGCGCACCGAAGCCGGAACCGTGCTAGCCAGCCCAGAAGCTACCGTCGCGGTGACCAGGACGACGCCGAGGAGGCGCCCCAGCCCGTGCAGCCATGCCGCCAGGAAGTGATTGACCAGCCCAAACATGACCCCGACGAGCAACAACAGACTCCCCAGACCGATTGTCCTCGGCACCGAGAGTTCCAGAGCCGTACCACCGATAATGGCAAGGCCGATACTCACCGCGACGCTCACCACCGCCCCAACCGACATCGTCCGGGCTAGCAGCCCCAGAGTTGAGCGTGAAGAGGTGAGTGCCCCCGACGGCACCGTCCGGGCCACCAACCACGTCGCTAGAGCGGCGATCCAGGCACCCAGGACGAGCAGTACTGCGACGACGGCTACCGAGGTCGCGATAGCCGGTCCATCCCCATTGACAGGTGAAGATACGACGTCGGCAAGCCTGGTGCGGTCATCCTGAGAGTATGTCGGCACTTTCTTAGCCCCGGCTGCCAACTGGTTGGAGAACTTGCCGGTGCCCTCAGCGAGTTTTCGGGCTCCTGAGTCGAGCTTGGCCATCCCGGAGGCAAAAGTTCCAGCCCCCGTCGAAGCCTTCACCAGACCGTCGGAGAGACGATCCACCCCGCCAACATACCGGTCGACGCCATCCTGGAGTTTCGAAGTCGAGCCAGCGGCCTTGTTCACCCCAGCGGTATAGGCGTCGACCCCGTGCGCAAGGGTGGTGGCCCCCGACGACAGCTTCGCCCCACCGGTTTTAAGCTGCTGGGATCGGTTGGCGAGAGCCTGGGCCCCGGTAGCGGCCTGGTGGATGCCATCACGCAACTCGGTAACTTGCTCGACCATCCTCGGTAAACCGATGCGCAGTCGCGTGGTGAACTCATCGACCCCTCGGGACAGTCGTGAGGAACCATCGGCTAGTTCATCGATACCGTCATCGATGCTCCTGCCAGAATTCGGGTCCTTGATCGCCATCGCCTTGACGGCCACTTCAGACCCTACCCGCACACCCAGGGCGTATCCGTCGGTCATCGCGTCACGGACGATAGGCAACAGGTCATGGCACTCCTGTGCGGTGTGGCGTCGCATGCACCGATGCAGGAAATTGGCCTCCCCCCGGGCCAGAGACTCCTCGTTAAGCTCAGCGGTTTTCTTGCCTGAGGCGTATTGACGAATCTCGGTGCGGTAACCCACCAGGCTGCCGGTGAACTGGTTGATGCCATCAGCAAGCTGCCGGGCCCCACCGGTGAGCCGGTTGAGCTGGGAGGGATCGATCTTCCCAGTAGCGGCAGTGATCTTGTCGTCCATGGCCGTCAGACCGGCCGACAGCTGCCCGATCCCGTCGACGACTTTCCCGGTGCCGTCAGTGTAGGTCGCCACCCCACTGGCCAGCCCATTGGCCCCTCGGCTGAGCTGCTGACCCTTATTGGACAGGGTCGTGAGTCCCCCGGAGAGCTGAGAGACACCGTTGGTGAGCTTGCCGCCGTTGGCCGACAGCTGCCGGGCTCCCCCGCTGAGCTTCGTCAAGCCCGAGGTGAGAGTGGCCGCCCCGGCGGAGGAACGCCTGGTGCCGTCGGCGAGTTTCGTGGCCCCGTCGTTAAGTTTCACGGCCGCACCGGCCATCCTGCCGATCTGTTGAGCGAACCGGTTGAAACCGATGTAGACGTTATCCAGGTAACTCGAGGTCAAGGTAGTGTTGAGGGAACGTCGCGCCACCTGGGCAGTGAGCTCGGCGATCGTGGTGTCGGTGACCGGAGAGGTCTGGGAGGCCGTCACGTCAATAAGGGCTTTTCTGGCCTCGCCGGCATCGTTGGCGGAGAAGGACGTGGCATCAGCCGAGAAGGACTCGGGAATCGTCACTACCACCGAGTAGGTGCCGTCCTGCAACCCTTCAGCGGCTCCCTGGGCGTCGGTGAGCGTCCAGTCAATGGTGTGGCCATCTGTGAGATGCGAACCGGAATCCATAAGGGCAGCGGTGAATTCCCGGCCCATCGGCACCAGTTGCCCACGGACCTCGACGGCCCTGTCCTCATTGACGATGGCCGCTCTCACCCGTCCCAGTCGATCGGTGGTGTGCCAGGTCGTTCCAACCAACCCGGCCACCACCAGCAATGGGACGAGGACAAGAGCCACCACCGCCGGCCACCTCAACCTGATCGTGGAGTGGGAACGTTCGGTCATCATCGGGCACCTCCGAGAGACGGCTCAAGTTGAGTTTCGGTCAGGTCATGGGTGGTCTGTGGGCAGAGCCAGTCGATACGGCCGCGACGCTGAGCACCCAGAATCACCGCAGCATCGCCAACCTCACGGGCCAGGGATTTCAGCAGATCACGGGTGGTGGGATCGACGATCCGGTCGGCGTGATCGATGAGGAATAGACGTGGAGGTCTGCCAAAACGTCGAGGCGGATGGGTGACAGCCTTCATGGCTGCCTCCAAATCCTCGACAAAGTTGGGGGAGGAGGAATCGAGGAACCATGCCACCCGACGCACTCTGGAAGCCCGCTCGGGCAGTAGCAGACCACCCGACCTCATCCGGCCGTAATCCAGCGGCAACCGTCCTCCCACCGCTAGCAAGACGGCCGAAACACTGCTCTGAGATCCGACGATGGCCTGCACCTGGCACGGCTCAACGTGGAGGTCGAGGCCTTCGAAAAGTCCGTCCACCCCAATCCCCTCAGCGTGCAGCGCCTCGGTGTGGTCCGATGTGGGCCAGGCGGCCAATTTCTCCTCGTGGGCGATTCCTTCTCCCTCGATGTCAAGACGCGGCAGGCATCGATCCAGCCATCCAGGCAGCCACCAGGCCTTGTCGCCGAGCAGGGCCATTACGGCCGGTACGAGGGTCATTCGCACCAGGAAGGCGTCCGCGACGATGCCAACGGTCAAGGCCAGGGCCATTTCCTTGATGGCGTTCATGCCTTCGGGGATGAAGAAGATGAAGACCGAGACCATGATGACGGCGGCTGCCGTCACCACCTTCCCCGAACCAATGAACCCCCTTGTCACAGCGCCTTTAGCATCACTAGTGTGCACATATTCCTCACGCATCCGCGAGACCAGGAACACCTCGTAATCCATTGCCAGCCCAAACAGGATGCCCATGACGACAATGGGCATGAAGGAGATGATCGGTACCGGACGATCCAGGTTCACCAACTGCAGGCCGAGGCCACGGTTGAAAACGATCTGGCAGACCCCAAAGGCGGCCAGCACCGACAACAGGTACCCAATGGTGGCCTTGACGGGCACTGCGATGGATCGGAACACCACTGTCAACAGCACCAGACATAGCCCGACGACGAGGATCCCGAACGGTACCAGGGCGGCCCCTAGACGCTGCGAAACATCAAGTTTGATAGCGGTCAGCCCGGTGACGGCGGTGTCTACACCGTACGTGTCGCGCCACTGAGCCTCATGGTCACGCAGGACACGTACCAAGTCGTTGGTGGCCTCGTCAGCCGGCCCGGTAGTCGGAAGCACCTGGATCATCGCAGTGTCGGCATCCCGATTCGGCACCGCCAGCGCAACAGTGTCAACCCCGGGGATCTTCTCAATATCAGCCTTCAGCCCGTTGACTATCCTCATCGGGCCGTGAGAGGAGACGACGTCGGCGGTGACGATGACCGGCCCATTGAACCCTGGCCCGAATTTCTGCTCCAGAACGTCGTAGGTCTGCCGCGCGGTGTTGCTGGCCGGCAATTCTGCAGCGGTGGGCAGGGAAAGACGCAGATCCTTCATGGGGATAGCCAGGGCTCCCAGTCCCACCACAACAACAAGGATGGTCGCCAGTGGCACCCGCGTAACGGTCCGCACCCACCACCCGAAGATACCCCCGGGGTGTTCCCCCTTTCCCACAGTCTTATCCTCTGCATCATCGACTTTGCCGGTAGCGGTTGCGATGCGGTTAGTGTTTCTGGCCGATTTCGCCGTCGTCCCGTCCGGCACCTCTACTCGTGCTTCGCGAGATTTTCGGGGGCGCAGCCTCTCCCCCATCAGCCCCATGAAGGCGGGGAGCATCGTTAGGGCAATAACCACGGCCAGAGCCACGCCGATAGCTGCAAAGACACCCATGACGGTGAGGAACGGGATCCTAGCGATGGCCAAGCCAATGAGGGCGATGACGACCGTGGTCCCAGCGAAGACCACTGCCGAACCCGAGGTCGCGACGGCTCGAGCAGCCGATTCCTGCACCTCGGCGCCGTCACGCAGCTGGTCACGGTGACGCGACAGGATGAATAGGGCGTAGTCGATTCCGACGGCCAGCCCAAGCATGACCGCCAGCATCGGTGTGACAGAGTTGACCGTGGTGAATCTGGTGAGGATCGCCATGCCCGAGTAGGTGACCCCGACCCCGAGCACGGCCGTAACGATGGGCATTCCGGCTGCCACCAGGGACCCCAGGGTGACGGAGAGGATGACGAGAGCCACCCCAACTCCAATGACCTCGGTGATTGACAGGGACGGCAGCGTCGCCTCGAAGGCCTGGCCCCCCACATACACATGGGACCCTGAGGGCAGATCCGATTGGATCTCGTTGCCAACCCTGATCAGGTCGTGGCGCCCGGAGTCAGGGAAGGTCACCGAGCTGTTCTGCCCCAGCTCCACCTGGATAACAGCTGCGGTGTGGTCCTTGTTGACCATCCCAGTGACGTACTTGTTCCACGGGGACGTCACCCCGGTAACGAGAGTGAGGTCCTTGAGCTCGCCCACCCCTTTCTCGATCCGGGACCGGATAGGTTTCGACGAGACGTCGGTGCCGCCAGGGACGGTGACGACGACATTGGCGCTCAGCGCAGAGGAGTGCGGGAAGGCCACTCGGAGTTTATCCCAGGCCACCTGGGACGGCGCCCCCGGAATGGTGAAGGAATCGTCGTAGTTACCGTGCAGAGTAGCTACTCCTACACCAAGCAAGGCCAGCAGGACCAGCCACAGTGCCACAACGGTCCTGGCCCTCCGAAAGCACCACACTCCGAGATCGTGAAGGAAGGAGGACATCATCACCCCTCGGTTGGAATCACCTGAACACCACTCAATACACTCATGTATCCGATGTAGCATCGTATCTGATGCATCCACATATTCAACGAGTGGTTGCACGTCAACTCCCCGGAGTTCTCATGACCACAACCAGTGACACTCCTCCAATCTCAGCACGCCGCGCGGCTACCCAAGCCCGGCTGGCCGACGCCGCCGTTGCCGTTTTCGCTCGCAAAGGGGTCCCGGGATCGACCGTCGAGGAGATCTGCGAGGAGGCCGGGTTCACCCGCGGCGCCTTCTACTCCAACTTCGACTCCAAGGACGACCTATGCACCACGGTGCTGCGGCGCTACGCCGAAAAGAACCTTGCCACCCTGGGGTCCTCCTTAGACTTCCCCAACGATGGCCATGAGGCACTGCGTGACCGCATTCACGACATCATCGCTCTGTTCGCCTCAGCGGTCGGTTCCGATCCCCTGACGACCATGGCGATCCTAGAGATCACCATTGAGGCAGCACGAAATCCACAGCTGCGCCAGGTCTACCGACAGGTCGAAGACACCATCACCCCTGCCTTGCGTCAGATGGTCGAACAGGCTCTGCGAGACCACGACGTCACCACCACCATCGCCATCTCCGACCTCGTCGAGGTCACCCAAGCCGTCTTTGACTTCCGGGTGCTGGCGGCGATGGCGTCAGGACGCCAAACCGACATCGACCGCATGACCAACCAGCTGACGACGATGGTGCTGACCTTCGTCCACCCCATGTGACCCCGTGACGAACCCTCCCGGGTACGCCACCGGCCCTGCACTTGTGCAGGGCCGGTGGCGTGTCGGCAAGGAAGAGTCAGTAGCCCAGGATCTTCTTACGCTCGGGCAGCCATGCGATGGCGTCACGAATCCCATCCGCCTGGGTCAGCTGAGCGCTCCAACCAAGCAGTTCTTTGGCCCGACGGGACACCGTGTAGGCGCCTGCGACATCACCAGGACGCGGCGGACCGTAGACGACATTGAGCGATTTTCCAGTGCCCTCTTCGAAAGCCTCAACGAGCTCCTTGACGGTAACTCCGCTTCCGGTACCGACATTGAATACCTGATATGGGTCCTCGGTTGTGACCTCATCGAGATGCTCCAGGGCAGCGACGTGGGCGCGAGCCAGATCCCAGACGTGGATGTAGTCACGGATACCTGAACCGTCGCGAGTCGGCCACTCAACCCCCGTGACGGTGAAAGTGGAATCCTCCATCCAGGCGTCGATCATCTTGCCAAGCACATGGGTGGGATGCTCAATCTGTTGACCGGTACGCAGCTTCGGATCCGAGCCGATCGGGTTAAAGTACCGCAGGCTGAGCGCCTTAAGATCGGAGGCGTGGGCGGCGTCACGCAGGATGAGTTCCACCATGAACTTGGTGGTGGCATAAGGGGAACCGGGGTCCAGAGCGGACTCTTCAGTGACCTTGAACTCCTCGTCGGTGGCATAAATTGACGCCGAGGAAGAAAACAAGATGCGGTGTACCCCGTTGCGCTCCATTCCCTTAAGCAGCGCGACTGTTTTGCCGACGTTGTTGTCGTAATAGGTCAGCGGCTCATCGACTGATTCGGGGACGATGATCTTGGCGGCGCAATGGACGACGGCGCCGATCTGGTTCTCGGTGAAGACGCGATCAAGTAGGTCCTGGTCAGCGATGTCGCCTTCGTAGAACGTGCGGTCGCGAACGAATTCGCGGCGTCCTGCGGATAGGTCGTCCAACACGACAACCCCGTGGCCAGCTTCCTCGCAGGCTGAACCAACCGTCGATCCGATGTAACCGGCCCCGCCGGTGATGAGAATCTTCATGGGAACCTTCCGTAACGTCGAACTCGTTGCAGTCAAGTCTAGGTGCGGCTCACCAGCCTCGATGGCTGGCATGGGCTCTATGTGGTAAATTGGTCACCAACGATGCGCGTTGCCAGCCCACGCATCACTCGCAGCCACGCTCAACCAATATTCCACGGTTGGTTTCGCTTTCTAGACTTGCGGTCATGGAGGACACCGGATCGCACACCCAGCCCACGGAGAACCGTTCCAACGGCTCCCGCGGGGCGGGGGTGCGCGCCCGTCTCAATCGGTTCAATCCGAGCCGCAACAACGTTCCCCAAATCAGCATCCCTGGCATGGAGGAGGTGCTGGACCCTAAGCTCGATGACGGTCGCCCGACCGACACCGAACGGGCATGGTGGGGAGACGTCACCCTGACCCTCGTCATGGCCGTCGTGACAATCGTTCCCTACCTCGTCAGCCTAGTGGAATGGCCGTGCCCGGAGTACGTCGCCGCCCTCTTCTCATCGATGGTCATGGTGGCCTCCCTGCCGATGCGTCGCGAGCAACCTCTCCTCATGATGACCTTGGTCGCCATTGGGGCGGCCATCCAGTTCTTTTTCGTACCTTTCCCTGTGCTGAGCATCTTCGTCGTCCCGATCGCCTCCTACTCGGTGGCAAGGTGGGTCGACGGCCACCAGTCCCGCTGGGTGCTGTGGGTGGGAGCCGTGGGCTCAGTCATCGGGCCAATGAGGTGGAGCCCCACCATTGCCGCCGGTTACGATCCCTCGTCGGGAACGCCGTGGGTGCTACTGGTACTGGCCATGACAGTGTGCGCGGGCCTAGTCCTCACCCCATACGCGGTGGGCCGCCGATTGCGGGAATCCGCCCTCATCGACTCCCAGCAACGCATCGTCAAAGCCCAGCGGTACCGGGCGATCCTCGCCGAACGTGAACAGCAGGCCAGAGTCGCCGAAGAACGCACCCGCAACGAGATCGCCCGGGAACTCCACGACATCGTCGCCCACTCGTTATCGGTCATGATTGTGCAGGCCGAAGGCGGCAAAGCATTAGCAGCAAAAAAACCCGAGAAGGCCCCCGAAGTACTCGACACCATCGCCGAGACCGGGCGTGAGGCCCTCCTTGAGATGAGGAGAATCGTCGGGGTACTGCGTCAGGACACCAACGCCGAGTTCTCCCCTTCCCCCGGTCTGGCTGAGATTCCCGATCTAGTGGAGAAGTCCGGAGTGAAAGTTGAACTGAGGGTGACTGGGGAGGAGCCGGTCGTCTCCCAGACCCTCGGACTCGTGGTCTACCGCGTCGTTCAGGAAGCCCTCACCAACGTCCTTAAACACGCTGGCCCGAGCGCCCACGCCACCGTAACCCTTACTTATTCACCTACCGCGATCCACGTGGAGATTCTCGACGACGGGTATGGTGCTGCCGTCCAGGGGGACGGCCGCGGGCACGGCCTAGAGGGGATGCGGGAGCGCGTGACGTCGATGGGTGGCAGGTTGGAAGCGAGTCCCAGGCCCGAGGCAGGTTTCCGGGTGCACGCCGTCCTACCGGTGAGGACGCAATGACCATGGCTCCCTGGAACCAAACTGGAAAACCACCGGCTAGCGACTGTCGCAAAACCGATCCCTAATACCACTAAGATACCATCAGGCCATGCGAACCCCCGGAATCATGAAATATCCGAGCATCATTCTTGGCGCCTATTCCGCCGCGATTAGTCTTTTAGGATTGATTACTCTGCCGCTCCTGCTTCCATCTCATGCGCCCCTGAGCGAATCTGTGGGGATTCCTGTCGCGTCCTGGCTCGTAACTCTGGTCCTCGGTATACTTGCGCGCCCATTCCCCACAAAGTTGACCGGTAAGATCGACGCCAACACCATGAAAAATTTCATATGCAAGAAGATGTATCTCGCGTTCTACCTGATGGGTTGGTCTTCAATCATCCTCTTCGTGCTGGCGTTCCTGCTGCATCTTTCCAGTGCATTCACCGCCCTGGGCATGATTGCAGACGGCGCGACGATCTTCCTCCTTCTTTATCCAACCGAGCAACGCTGCGAGCGATTTGCCGAGTCCTGGTGCGGCGACCGTTACAATCCGACGGACCCAGAGATCGATAAATTCTTGCACGCCAGGCACCTCCTGACTCCGGGCTACGACGGCCAACCGTCCGCACCAGCCGAGCTATGAGACCTCGTCACCGCCATCACTAATCTGAGGAATCACCCAGCAATTCACCCAAGAACCCGAACCGCTCGCGATCGCATGGCACCCAGGCAAGCAACTCCTCGGGTGTGAGTGGATCGGCAGTTCCGTGCGGTCGCGAGGTAACGATGGCTCCAACGAGAGCGGCGACGTCAAGCTTACGGGCCAACGACACCTGCCACCCCCAGCTCCAGGCCAGACCAGCCAAGGTCGCATCTCCGGCACCTGTGGTGTTGACCGGGTTGATGGCCACCGCCGGGATGCGCGCCTCCTCGCTAGTGCGAGAGTCCACACCGATGATCCCTTCCCCGCCACAGGTGACGACGACCACCGGCACGTGCTCGGCAAGGGCTCGGGCCGCCCGCACCGGGTCGCCGGTGCATGTAAGTTGCATCGCCTCGGCGGCATTGGGCGTATAGCAGGTACATCCCGACACCGCGTCGAGCAATCCCGGGTCGTACCCCTCCTCAAATCCGTGGTCTGCGATCACTGGTATTCCCGCGTCGGCAGCCTCATGCAGCCACGTGTCCGCGGGCACCGACACGTGGGTGACGACGGCGTCGATTCCGTCAAGATCCGGTTCGGGGAGCGGGTCTGGAAGCACGGTTTCCACCGTCGTCATGGCCCGCTCGGTGCCACGCGCCTGGCTCATCGTCACCGGGAGAGCCCAGCCATGGTTGATTGGGCTCGGGGTCAAGTCAATGCCCCAGTCGGCCAATTCCCGACGACACATCTCGGAGTTAGGGTCGTCACCTAGACCCGTCAGCAACTGGACCCGCGCACCCAGGCTTGCCGCGATTCGTGCCGTGTTGGCGACCCCGCCCCAGGTGGCGACAAAGTCGGTACCGTAACGCTCCTCGCCTAATTTGGGCAGCTCGTCAATTCCAGAAATGACAAGGTCACGGAAGGTGATACCGGCGGTAAGCAGCCGAGGATGACGGTTGACGGACATGGGTGTGGCTCCTGAGCGCGATTTGGTCGCCCCCAGCATAGGCAGCCGCTGTCCCCGGTAATCTGTAAAGGTAGGTAATGTCACGAGGAGCGGCGATGTTTACCACCGACACCTTGATCCAGGGTCTGTGCCCCCAGCCCCGCCAGGTGCGACTCGCCAAAGAACGATTCCCCTTGCCGTCGGTGCTCACCTGGGCAGGCCCCGACGAGGTCACCGATGCCGTTACGATCCTCGCCGAGCGACTGGCTCCGGCGCTCGACATCGTGCGAGCACCATCGCACGATGCCTCCCTCGCCGTGAGACTGAATCCTTCCTTGGAAGCGGAGGGCTACCGCATCGAGATTGACGCAAAGATCCGTATCTCCGCCGGCAGCTCACACGGCGCGCGTTGGGCGGTGCAAACCCTGCTCCAACTGCTTACCCCGTGGGTTTACGGGCCCGGAGCGCTAGCCCGCGAGCACCTGTGTCTCCCGACGGGCGTGATCGTCGATGCCCCGCGCTACAGTTGGCGCGGGGCTCACCTGGACGCCTCGCGACACTTCATGCCCGCCTCGTTCATCATGAAGTTCCTGGATGTGCTGGCCATGCATAAGCTCAACCGGTTGCACCTGCACCTCACCGATGACCAGGGGTGGCGCCTGCCGGTACCGGGCTGGCCGCGTCTAACCACGGTGGGGGCGTGGCGTCCGGGGACGGTACGAGGTCACCAACCACCACCCGACGACAACGATTGTGACGACGTCACCGAGCACGACCACATACCCCACGGTGGCGCATACACCGTCGACCAGTTGCGCGCCATCAATGAGCGGGCGAGCATGATGGGCATCACGATTGTGCCGGAAATCGACCTACCGGGACACACCGAATCGGTGGTAGCCGCCTATCCCGCGCTGGGTTGCGGAATACCAGTGCATCATCCACGCACCGCTTTCGGGGTGTCACAACACCACATCAACCTCACCGGCAGCTCCTTGACCTTCTGCCGCGACGCCTTGGACGCCGTAATGGAGGTATTCCCAAACTCACCGATCCACATCGGTGGCGACGAATGTCCCGGTAAGGAGTGGTTTGGACACCCGGCCACCCGCGCCCGGCTGGCCAGGCTAGGTATCACGACCCCACACCAGGCTCAGGCCTGGTTCGAGCGCCAGATCTGTGACCATCTCGCCACCGCAGGGCGTCAGGTCATCGCCTGGGACGAGGTGTTGGAAGCCGGTGCACCCGGGGAGGTCACTGTGATGGTGTGGCGGGACACCGACGACATCGCCCGCGCGGCTGCCGCCGGTCACGATGTCATCGCCGCACCCGCCAGGCACACCTACCTAGATCACGGCATCGAGGCGGGTCCGCAAGCGCCAGTGACGATCGACGCCCCGATGACCATGCACGATGTCGCCAAGCTGCACGATGTGCTAGCCGCGGTAAACTCCCCACGCCTGTTGGGCGGGCAGTTTCAGCTGTGGACCGAATACCTACGCACCCCTGCCCAGGTCGAGGATGCGGCCTTCCCACGTGGCACGTCGATCGCCGAACAATTATGGACCGGCAACCCGGCTCGACCACTGTCGGACTTGGAGGCCCAAACTCGCCGTCTCACCGCGATGGGGGTCAACTGGCACCGGTGATGGCATCGATACCGGCCACTGCCATCATGAGCAAGCAAGCCATCGAGTTCGACCAACTGAACCACCCCCGGGTGAACCGGGTGGGGTCAGTTGGATCGAAACTCTCGTGAGTCCAGCCTGTACCACCATCGGTGGCGAGGATTGTTGCCAAACAGTCGCGGGCCTCAACGTCGTCCCCAGTGAGCCCCTGCACCGCCAAACCAATGTGCCAGATATAGCCCTCTGGGCTGTGCGGGCTGCCAACGCCCCGGGCTGTCGGGCCGCTGAACAGGTACGGGTTAGCCTCGCTGAGCACCCAGCTGCGGGTGGCCTGGTAGAGCGGGTCGTCACGGCCGAGGTCGCTGGTGAGCGGCAGGGAGAGCAGGGACGGCATATTCGCGTCGTCCATCTCCAGCACCGATCCGAGCCCGTCTACCTCGTATGCAAGGTGGTCGTTGACGATGGCGAACTGCCTCACCCCGGCGTCGATCTCGTCGGCTAGTTTCGCGGCACGCTCGGCGAGGTCCTCGTCGTCCCAGACGCGACAGAATTCGCCAATCTGGCGCAGGGCACGCATCGCCATGAACTGAGCCGGAATGTTGTAGCCGTAACGACAGACGTCGTCAGAGGGCCGGAACCCGCTCCAGGTCATCCCTGTGTATCCCACAGGTCCTCCTGACCCGTCGGCACCGAGAGTGTCAACGGGTTCGCTGGGACGCACATGACGGTAGGTCGACCGAGCGTGGTCCTGTTCCAGGCTCCACACCTCAACGAGGCATTTGCACCCCTCATGCACCGCGTTGTCAAGATGGTCTGAACGCGCAGTACGCTGCCAAAACCGCCATGCGAGGTCGACAGGGAAGGCCATCGAATCGACCTCATACTTGCGCTCCCACAACTCGTCGGCCAGGTTGAGGTCATCGGGGTCGAAGTGCGCCCCGGTCGAGCCGGGATTGAAGGCGTTGGCGTAAGGGTCGACGCCGATGCAATGCCACTGGCGGGCGATGACGCCACCGATCTGATGAGCCACCTCGGGGAGGTCGCACATCGTTAGGAATGGCCACAGTTGTGCCGAGGAATCGCGCAGCCACATGGCTGGAATGTCTCCAGTTACGACGAAGACTCCGTGCTCGTCGCGGGTCATGGTGCGAGTCCACGTGTCCGTCATCCACGCCACAAACCGGCTCTCAGCCCGTCGGCCCAGGGCCTCGTCAATGCCTTCGCCTATGCCCTGGGCGATCTGGGCGCCGATCTCGTCTAGACGCCGCTGCAAAGCAGCTGTCAACTCGCAGGCCGTCACGGATGGGGCTCCCAGGTGGTTACCCGCTCATCGTCCAACCCGGGAACCCACATGTTCCCCTGACCCTTGAGTCGGTCGCCGAGCGTGAGAACCCAGGCTCCAGCGGCTCTCCCAGCGCGCAGTCCGAAGGCGGAGTCTTCAATGACGACACATCTAGTCGGGTCGGCCCCTAGCCGTTCCGCTGCAGTCAGGTAGGGGTCGGGAGCCGGTTTGCCGGCGGCGACGTCGTCCACTCCAAGGACGGCGTCGAAAAGGTCCAGCCAACCTTGTAAGGCCAATCCGTCACGCACCAGACGCGTCGGGGAATTCGACACCACCGCGATAGGCACGTGACCGGCGAGCCTCCTCACCAGGCGGTCCGCCCCGGGCATCGGCTCGGTATTGCCAGCCAGGTTGGCGTCAAGAATGTCCATGAAACGCCTTACGGTAGCCTGTGGGTCTGCCTGGGGAAAGTCTCGCAGATACAACTCGAGGATGTCGTCGACAGTGCCCCCGTCAACCTCGGCGCTGTCGACATCAGTCAGAGAAGTTCCCCACAACTGTTCGGATGCCACGCACCAGGCTGGCAGGGTGTTGAGCAGGGTCCCGTCCATGTCGAAGAGGATGGCATCCACCTGCTCGGGCAAGTTCATCGTCACCATTCAAAATCCATCTCTCTACTAGGGCCGATCGGTTCCACGTCACGCAGGACACCGACGGCGCTGGCGTCCATATGACCAGGGCGCACCCCGATCGCCTCCAGCAATAATGGTGTCACCTCGTGGCTGCGGATGGGATCGGTACGCAGCAATGGATCCGGCAGCGTCCCGCCAATGTGGTGAGCGGCCAGGAAACTGCGACGCACTTCGACCTCATCCTCCCCGTGGCCTCCCTCGGGCTTATGCCCGTGGTCGGTAGTGACGGCGATGAGCCATCGTTCCCCGAGCTGCTCGTGACGCTCAGCAACGGCCTTGACCAGGTGACGGGTGAGTTCGTCAATGTGACGCACAGCCTGCCGGTATTGCTCAGATTCCGCCCCAAAGGTGTGCCCGGCGTGGTCGACCCCCTCGAAGTAGACGACGGCGGCGTCCGGGCCTTCGTGCAGCAGGTGCCAGGCGGCCCACGACGACACTTGTTCATCGGCCCGATCGATGCCTTGCGACAGGTCGGGGCCAAAGAGCTGGTGCTGGCCGGTGCGCTGCTGGTCCACCCGCTGGTGGATGATCGGGCCGGGCCCGTAGGGGCTAACGAAGGCGTCCCAGGTGGCTGCGGCGATGGTGCGCGCAGCCGGGTTGGCGAAGAAGACCTGGGAGAGAATGTCGGGGTGACGGGCCAGGTCGTGACCAACAAACTCGTTCCACCACACATTGCACTGCTCATGGGTGGCGCCGGTGAGGATCGTCGTCCAGCCGGGAGCCGAGTCAGTAGGTGGAGTCATCCACATGGGGATGATCGTGCCCTGGGAGTGGTAGTCACCTCGCACCAGACGGGCGAGGGTCGGGGCCAACCCGCTGGGGGCCTGATTGGCAGACAGGGTGTGGTCCAGAGCTGGGGCCGGGTGTTCGGGAACCGGCCCGCCCTCGCCCACCCCGCGCACAAATCGCGGGTCTGCCGCGTGATCAGGCTGGGCGAATCCGGGATTGTGCTGCAGTGCCTCGGGCAGCGCCATGTCAAGGCGTATCCCATCGATGCAGACAAGAAGCAGTTTCATCGTTGGCTCACTCTCAATGTCATGATCTGGAAGGGACGCAGCACGATGTCGATCTCGCTCGCGATCCTCACCGGGAGCTGCTGGGTTGGTTCGCTCACGGGCTCCTCAAGCAGGTCCACCTCGGTGGGTTTGCCGCCTCGGTCCAACAGCAGACGCACCCGGCTGCGGCCTCCGTCAGCCTCATGCAGCCGCACGACGAGATCCCCCGAGCCGTCGAAAGCCTGTTTGACGGCATCAATGACGGCCATGCCGCGCACCGACTCGATTCGGGCTAGGCTGCGCAGACGCAGCGCGCCGTCGCGTACCTCGAGCGGCTGGTTGAGGCGTGCCGCTTCGACGTGCGCCGAGGCGATGTCGGCGTCAACGAGCAGGCTGTAGACGAGATGGTGACGTCCTCGGTCTGGGTGAGGATCTGGGCTCTGGGGGGAACGCAGCAGGGTGAGCCGAGCCATCACTCCACCAGGGGGAGTGTGATCGTCCCCGCCCGCCGGGTTCACATCGTGGCCATAGTTGGACTGGTTGACCAATGCGATGGCGTAGCCGGGCTCGCCCAGCAGCATCCACCGCTGACCGCAACTCTCGAAGTGAGCGTCGTCCCAGGACGTGTTGGCACCAATTGGTCGCTCGATGTGGCCGAACTGGATCTCATCGATGCTGGTACGTGCAGCCACATCGAGGGGGAAGTCCACCTTGAGCACGCGGGCCCGCTCCGCCCAGTCGATGTCGAGGCTGAACTCAACCGCCCGGCTGTCGGCGTTCAGGGTGACAGTCTGGATGAAGTTGGAGTTCTCAGCGCATCGTTCGATCCGCACGGTGCTTCGCAGCGGGTCCTCGACGACGGACAGGTCGGCGACCTCGTCGACCGGGTCGGCGCTGTGCCGGTACTGGCGCTGCAGCTCCCAGGCATCAAAACAGTCGGGGTGGTCGGGGTGCAGGACAAGCCGGTTGGCGCACTGCCCGGGCAGTAAAACTTCGCGGCCAGCCACCAGGTCGACGATCGAGTTTACCAGCCCGTCGCTGGCACCGATACACACCTCGACCAATCCATTGGTCATCCGGATCGTCTTGCGTCCGGACTGCGAATGTACCGAGTGCTCGGGTTCGACCACGGCATCGGTCAGCGGTTCCGCCGCCATGGCTGGCACCTGCACGAGCGTGGGTCGACCGTCGACGGTGACGACATCGCGACGATCCGTCTGGGAGGGATTGACCAGGCTCAGCCCCGCTCTCTCCTCGCCACCTGTCTGTGACAGTGCCTGCCAGGCGTCGTTCATGAGCTGATCCAACTCAGCACGAATGGCGGTGAACTCAGCGATGGCTTCTTGGTTCACCCACGCAATCGAAGACCCGGGCAGGATGTCGTGGAACTGCAGCAACAGGGTGCGCCGCCACAGCTGCTCCAGCTGCTCGTGAGGGTAGGGGTGGCCGACGCGGGCTGCCACGGTCGCTAACCATTCGGCAGCTGCGAGCTTAGCCTCAGCGCATCGGTTACCGTATTTGAGACCATGGACGGAGGTGTAGACGCCTCGATGGAATTCCAGGTACATCTCGCCGCGCCACACTGGGGCCTGCGGGTAGTCATCACGAGCGCCGTCGAAGTAGTCACCGGGCGATCCCAGCTGCACCTGAGGGGCGTCCTCCAAGTCGGCGAACCGGTGGACACGTTCCACCTGTTCGGCGGTGGGCCCACCACCACCGTCTCCGTATCCGAATGGCAAGATCGAGCGCCGGGCCACACCCTTCTCCTTGAAGTTCGCCTCGGCCTTTTTGACCTCTTGGGCGCTGACGATTGAGTCGTAGCAGTCCACCGGCGGAAAATGCGCCCAGATCCGAGTCCCGTCGATGCCCTCCCACCAGAAGGTGTGATGGGGAAGGGTGTTCGCCGTGTTCCAACTAAGTTTTTGGGTGAAGAACCAGTTCATGCCGGCCAATCGGGCGATCTGAGGCAGCGCACCGGTGTAGCCGAAGGAATCTGGCAGCCACAGGCAGTCCGGACGCACCCCAAGGTGGTCGCGCATCCATCGCAGACCGTTGGTGAACTGTCGCACCAATGACTCCCCGGAGGGCAGGTTGGTGTCGGACTCCACCCACATGCCGCTCACCGGGTGCCATTGGCCCCGCTCGATGGCGTCCCTGACGCGCTCAAAAAGTTCCGGAGAGGAGTCTTTGAGCCAGGCGTAATGCTGGGCGCTGGTGCAGGCGAAGTGGAAGTCGGGATACTCCTCGGCCAGGGCGACGACGTTGGAGAAGGTGCGTACCACCTTGCGGCGGGTTTCACGCAATGGCCACAGCCACGCTGAGTCGATGTGCGCGTGTCCGATGGCCGTCATCTGCTGGGCCGACGAGTTGGCCCCTGAATTCAGGTACTCAGCAAGGATCCGGCGGGCCTGCGCGGCACCGGCGATGATCCCATGGTGATCGACCTCGTCAGCAGCCCGTTCCAAGCCGTGGAGCAATCGAGCCCGATGAGTGGAGTCGGCTGGCAGCTGGTGCATGAGCCCGTCGAGGATGTCAACGTCGAGCCACAAACCCCACACCTCATTGCGGCGCACTGAAAGCTCTGCTCCCTTGAACTGCCACAGTGGCTCATTGCCTGCAGTGCGACGGTCTCCCAGCTCGGTGGGGCCACCCAGGTGCAGGGTCATGTTCGGATTGCCGGCGGCCTCCACCCACACCTCGACACGCCCGTCGGCCGCGATAAGGGGTTCACCCTCCTCGGCGAACCGTTTGGCTAGCACCCCGTGGTTGAGCGCGATCCTATGGTTGCGTGGGTTGAGGGCCTTGAGAGGACGCCCTGCGGGGGTGTACACCATCGCCTCGGACTGGTTTCCGGCCCAGTCACCGACGAATCCGAGGTCTATCGATAGGTCAACCTCTTTGTCGGCATGGCCAGCAGGAAGAGTGCCAGTGACGTGCAGCCACCAGGTGCTCCACGGGGCACCCCACCACGTGCCAGGCGGGAACGGCTGGTAGTCGGCGGCGGTAGCCTGCGCGAAACCCACCGGCTCGCCAGGGACCGGCCAGGCTGTCACCTCCAACGGGCAGATCTGCCAGGTAAGTTCTCGTTCGAGACGTTCCTTGAGGTAGCCGATCCGGTCCTGGGTGAGGTCGGTGTGATTATGCATGGTCGTCCACGAGATAGTCCAAGCCGTCGAAAGCGTCGGCGAAGTCGTTGAGGAGTTGCTTGGCGACGTATACCGAGTCGACGAGCGGGTGGTGGCCGAGGGCCAGCAAGGCGTCCGTGCGGCTGTGGTTGACGGCAGCATCGATCGTGCGCTGCTCGACGTACTTGGCGTTGACAACGAGCCCTCGGGCGTGGTCAGGCAGCGGTGGGGCAGGCAATCGATAGATACCTGTACCATCGACCCGACACGGGATCTCCACGACGGCCTCGTCGGGCAGGTCGGGAAGGGCCCCGTGGTTGGCGACATTGAAGACAAGCTCGGCGGGCACGTCGTTGGCGATGGCGTGCATAATCGCGAGGGCAACCTTGTCGTATCCGCCAGTCTCCAAGTCGGCGTCATCGCGCTCGAATTCACCCGAGACCTCGCGGTTGGTGGCCATGTACGTCTCCTCGCGCTCCAAACGGGTGGCCTCCCACAGCCCGGCGACGTCGTCAGCATGTTGGGCCTTGGTGTAGAAGCAACGCTGCTGTGCCTCCAGGAACGCTCCGCGCGGGGCCTCTGCTGCCTTGTCAACGGCGAGGTCGTCGCGTGCGAAGTAGTAGTAGTGCAGGTACTCGTTGGGCACGGCACCCAAGGCTTGCACCAGGTCAGCACCGAAGAGCCGACCCTCCTCGAAATTCTCGATAAGGTCGGGACGCTCAAGCAGACGCGGCAGGACGTCGGTCCCGTCGACCTCCAGACCGGTGATCCAGCCCAGATGGTTGAGCCCGCTGTAGCCGATGTGGACACGTCCGTTTCCGTCGAACAGGGATCCCAGGTCGTCCGGTGCCAGCCCAGCGCCCTGAAGGGTGGTGAGGATGCGACGGGCAAGGCCCACCGGTGAGTCGCAGATGCCCACCACCTGGTCTCCCAGGCGACGCTGCATGACCTCGGTCATCACCCCCGCCGGGTTAGTAAAGTTGATGACCTTGGCGTCGGGGGCGTACTGCGTGATCTGCTCGACGAGATCGAGCACCACCGGGATCCCTCGCAGCGCGTACGAGATACCGCCAGCCCCGACGGTTTCCTGACCGATGACCCCGCGAGCTAGGCATATCGACTCATCAAGGGCGCGTCCGCGAGTACCGGCAACACGGATAGCCGAAAAGATGAAGTCGGTGCCCGCCAAGGCAGTGCGCAGGTCTGTGGTGGCCACGACCAACGGTGGGTGTGGCAAGGTGGGGGTCAGCTGGGCCAAAACTGTTTCGATAACGCCTAGCCGGAGGGAGTCGGTGTCGTAGAGCCGCAGTTCGGTGACTCGCTGCGGTGAGGTGTCGCGCGCAAGAGCCTTGAATACCAACGGGACGCGGAACCCCCCACCACCGAGAATGGTGAGTTTCATGCGGTAATGACCTCCATGCCTGTTAATTCGCAGTGTGCGTCGAAGTCCGGAGGCGGTGGCCCGGACGTGATGATGCCGGTGACCTCGTCGATGGTGAAGGGTGAGTGCGCCCCGGTACCGGGGAACTTTTCGGAGTCGACGAGCAGGTAGCTGCGGCTCGCCGCATCGACGATCGCTTGCTTGATCTGGGCCTGGGAGCGACTCGTGTCACGCACCCGCCCGTTGGCGTTCACCCCTGAACAGCCTAGGAAAGCCAGGTCAGCCTGGTGGTGGGTCAGCGCGTCAGCGACGAACTGGCCGTCAAAGCACTGGTAACGCTCCGACCACGCTCCCCCAAGCACAACCACAGTGACATCCGGGGCGCTCTTGAGGGCCTCAAAGACAGGCAGGGAGGCAGTAAGTACAGTGATGGAGCTCCCGGCGAGCAACCCAGACAAGTGGTGGACGGTAGTGCCAATGTCCATGATGATTGTGTCGCCGTCGCGGACGAGCTCGGCGGCCTTGCGGGCGATCGCGGCTTTGGCTTGAGTGCGATAGTTCATGACGTCACCAAAGTGATCATCCACGTTGAAGGCGAGTTGGATGCTTCCCCAGGAGCGCTCGATGACACCTTTATCCTCCAGGGCAATGCAGTCGCGTCGGACAGTAGCCAGGCTCACGTTCAAATTCCGAGCAATGTCGACGGTGCGCATGGCAGGCCGGTCGCGGAGCAGTTCGACGATCGCGTCATGACGAGCGGCCTTGAGCATGTGCTCCATGGTAGCGATCTATGGGCACCGGTCTATAAGCTTCCGTCAATTCAATCACTTTTCGTCATTCTATCGCCCACTGACCGCTACAGTGATCTCACGAGCCAACCTCTGCCGGTTGGTTTGCCCACCCTCGAATCAAGCTTTGACAAGGTCGTTGCCTGGAGATTACCTACCGTTAACCTCGGTTGCACATAGCCGTGACATCCTGAACCCCTGGTGGGTACACGAGCCACAAATCCCCCGAAAAGGCGTTCGCACCATGACGGGTTGGTTCGCAGCCCACCCCCATCTGAACATTTTTGAGCGATTTTGTCAGTGACGATTCCCGTTCAACCCAAGGAGGAACCTCATGAATTTGTCGCGTCGCCATCTGCTCTCCGGCGGCCTCGCCGGATTGGGCGTGTTGGGAGTGTCGGCGTTGACCGGATGCTCCACCTCCACCGAGCCCACGTCCGACAAGGACGCCGGTGACGCTAAGAAGCTCGTCCTGTGGATCTGGCCGGAAGGCTTCGACAATCAGACACTGGCTGCCGTCTCCAAGGCGCTACCGTCCTATAGCGTGCGTCAGGACGTCATTGGCGGCGATTTCAAGCAGAAGCTCACCACAACCTTCACCGCGGGCTCCGGACTGCCCGACCTCACTGGCGTCAAGGGGGAAGACATCGCCTTCTTCCGTGACCATGCTGACCACTTCGTCGACCTCAATACCTTGGGAGCCAAGGACATCAAGTCCAACTTCCTGGACTGGAAGTGGGCTCAGGCCACCACCACCGATGGCAAACAGCTGGGCATCCCCTCCGATATCGGCCCCACCGTCCTGTTCTACCGCGCCGACATCTTCGAGCAGGCCAAGCTGCCCACCGAACCCGACAAGGTCGCCGCCCAGATCACCACCTGGGACGCCTTCGTAGAGTTTGGCACCAACATGCTGGCCGCCAAGGACAAGACTTACCTGGTACGCAACTCGGCCGGCCTGTTCGATACCGTCTGGCCGCAATCAGGCAAGGGATTCATTGACGAGAAAAAGACCTTTATCGGCGACCAGGACCATATTCGCAACGCCTGGGACATCGCCGTCAAGGCGTTCAAGGCTGGTATCGTCGCCGCAATCAAGTCCAACACATCCGATTCAGCCGCTGCTGTCAACGAGGGGCGTCTACCCGCTGACTTCGGTGCCTCCTGGCACTTGGCTGACCTCATGGTTGACGCCCCGAGCACCAAGGGCAAGTGGCGGGTATGCGCCCACCCCGGCCCAGCTATCAACCAGGGTGGCTCGTTCCTGTCCATCCCAGCCGGTGTATCCGATCCCAAAGCCTCCTTCGCCGCAATCCGTGAGCTGCTCAGCGTGAAGTCTCAGGTGCGTGAGTACGACCACAATGGCAACTTTCCCGTCTCTCCCAAGGCCTACGACGACCCGAAGGTCTCCGGACCGGTAGGGTTCCTCGGCGGCCAGCATGCCGCGAAAGTCTTCGCGGAGGCTGCCGAATCGGTGCGTCCGCTCTTTGAGGACTCGAACTCCGGTACCGTCTCCGCCCCATTCACGGCCCAGTTGGAGCAGGTCGAATCCTCGGGCAAGAATCCCGAAACTGCCTGGCACGATGCCGTCTCTGAGGCCAAGCGGATCGCCAAACAACTACACCTCACCGTCAAGTGACGCAGCTTCCCGAGTGAGTTCTGTGACGAGATGAGTCTTCCCAGCACCATCACCAAGACTGTGCCCGCGGGCGAGTTACGTCGCCCGTCTGTGGGCAGGCGAATGCGCAAGGCCCTGCCGGTCTACACCGCTTTGAGTCCGTATTTCTTCTTTTTTCTCGTCTTCGCGGCTATACCGATGATCTTTACCCTGCTACTAGCCTTCACTGACTGGTCAGGCTTAGGGCGCGCCAACTTCGTTGGTCTGGAGAATTTCAGATATCTGGTGAGCGATCACCTGTTCTACAAGTCGCTGGGTAATACGCTCATCCTGTGGGCGATGGGCACGATTCCAACGCTCATCATTGCCACAATCGTCGCCCTCATACTGAACAAGACGATGCGCTTCTCCACGACCTACCGGGTTATCTACCTGGTACCGAACATCACGTCCATGGTGGCTATGGGCATCCTGTTCAGTTCGATCTTCTCCAGCCAGTTCGGGCTCGCGAACGCCATCCGCAACCTGTTGGGCCAGTCGAACATCGCCTGGTTGCAAAGCAAGTGGGGCATCAAGATCGCTATCTCGTCACTGACGGTGTGGTCGTTCGTCGGGTACAACGCGCTGCTCATCCTTGCCGGTATGCAGGCCATCGACAAGACACAGTACGAAGCGGCAGCCATCGACGGGGCGAACGGATGGCAGACGTTCTTCCACGTCACCCTGCCTCAGCTGCGCGCCATCGTCTTGTTCATCACCCTCATGTCGACGATCGGTTCACTACAGAGTTTTACCGAGGCCCAGGTACTCACCAGCTCGCAGTCCACCGGGGCGGCCTCAGCGGGCGGAGTGAACAACTCCGGCCTGACGATGGTGCTCTACTTCTACTCAGTGGCCTTTCAGGAGAACCGATACGGCTACGGCGCGACGATCGCCTGGGGAGTGTTCGTCGTCGTGCTGTTCTTTTCGATCATCAACTGGCTCGTCACCCGCGAGCACGATCGCAAGGTGGCGCGATGAGACAACGTGTGTGGACTGTTCTGCGGCACTTTTTTCTCGCCTTGGGCGGGTTGGTCTCACTGTTCCCGTTCTACTGGATGTTCGTGCTCGCCAGCCGACCATCCTCGGTGATCTACAAATACCCGCCGGTGCTCACCCCCGGAGACCGTCTGGGTGAGAACATCCGCACCATCACCGAGAAGGTCAACATCTGGGCTGCCATGGCCAATACAGCCGTGGTAGCGATCACGGTCTCCGTGCTCGTGCTGTTCATCTCGTCGCTGGCAGCCTTCGCCTTCGCCAAGTTCGACTTTCCCGGCCGGAAGGTGCTCTTCGCCGTCGTCCTGGCGACCTTTCTGCTGCCCACCCAGTTGGCGACGATCCCGCAGTTCGTCCTCATGAGCAAGATTGGATGGGTCGGCGATCTCAAAGCCGTCATCGTGCCCTCCCTGGCCAGCTCGTTCGGCGTGTTCTGGCTGCGGCAGTACGCCACCAACGCCATCCCAACGGAACTGCTGGAGGCCGCCACGCTGGACGGGTGCGGCTTCTGGCACCAGTACGTGCATGTGTGTCTGCCGATCATCCGCCCGGCCATGGCATTCCTGGGGATCTTCACCTTCATCGGCTCATGGAACGACTTCATGTGGCCCCTCATCGTCCTCAACGATCCGAGCAAACTAACCCTGCAGGTGGCATTGAGTCAGCTCAAGACGGCACACGGCACCGACTACGGCATGCTCATGGCCTCCTCACTCATTGCCATCGTCCCGCTGCTCCTGGTGTTTACCGTCGGTGCCAAGCAACTCATCGCCGGTATCTCGGAGGGAGCTGTCAAAAGTTGAGCCACGCTGCCACAAGTTTCGACCACCACGACCGCGCTATCGATGGAGAGCCACACATCGCCGACGGTATCGCTGTGCTGGCTTGTGACGCTGATCCTTGGCCTAGTGTTGCGTCCGTTCCTTACCAAGCTGACCGGCAAGGTTGACGCTGGGGACATGAAGGTCGCCATCGAGCGAAAGACGTCCATAGCGTTCGCCGTGACGGACCTGCCCGCTTTGATCCTCTTTGTCCTGGCGTTCTCTCAGCATCTACCCGGCACACTCGTCGCCCTCGGCATGGTTGCGAATGCCGTCCATGTTCCTCCTTCTTCGTCCGACCGATCAGCGTTTGGAGCGATTCACCGAAGAGTGGTGTGGCGACCGTTACGACCCGGCGAATCCAGAGACTGACACGTTCCTGCACGGTGCGCCATCTGCGAGCCTGAGCTAACAGTGGTTAACAGCGTCAAAATCCACCCAGTGACGGGAGGAGATGACAGGGCAACGGTCCATCAACTGCTCGACCTATCGGGCATTTACTACGAGCGGCGTTGGTACGCGGTGGTGAAGGATGCCATAGGGCCCTACCATTACTAACAATCAGCTGGAGGTGCCATGCCCGATCCGATCCGCGTCATCCTCGTCGACGACCAGTCCTTGGTCCGTTCAGGGTTTCGCATGCTCATCGAGTCCGAGGATGACATGGAGGTCGTCGCAGAAGCGTCGAACGGTGTTGAGGCCCTTGACGTGCTACGCCGAATGCCTGTGGACGTCGCCCTCATGGATATCCGGATGCCGCAGATGGACGGTGTCGAGGCCACTCGACGCATCACAGCGTCCCCACTCGACACCAAAGTGCTGATTCTCACCACTTTTGACCTCGACGAGTACGTATACGCCGCTCTCAAAGCCGGCGCCTCGGGATTCCTCCTCAAGGACGCCCGCCCCACGGAACTACTGAGCGCTATCCGTAACGTTGCTGACGGCAATGCTGTCGTCGCACCATCAGCTACTCGTCGCTTGCTTGACCACGTCGTCCCCACCCTGCCCAACGATCCCAAGGCCGCAGACAAGAGGCTGTCGGTCCTGACGGATCGCGAACAGGAAGTGCTGGTGGAGATTGCTAAGGGAGCGACGAACGCCGAAATCGCGCAGACCCTTTACATGGCAGAGGGAACTGTAAAAACTCACATCGGCCGACTACTATCGAAACTAGAATGCCGCGATCGGGTTGGCCTCGTGTTATTTGCTCATGAGGTCGGCCTCATTTGAGATACCTAAACCGTACTCAATACTGGGCATCATCAATGTCCGTCTTGATTTTTCACGTCACCTAAGGCGTGAGGGTATCGGCTCTTAGTCGATACCCTTCGGGAACCATGAAAGGCATCATGAGCGACCACGAACGATCTTACGAATCCGACGAACCCCAGAACTCGCCGAGCCATGCAGCACCGAACGAACTGGGACTTTTCGAGTCACCGCGACATGGCACCTCATCGGGCCGGAGGGGCGACTCGCCCCAGCCCGCCGGAGAACCGAATCGGGAACTAGGCCAGCCGTGGGGACGATCACAGATGTCAGCTCATCAGCCCTCCCACGCTGCCGAGTCTTCCTCTGCACAACCAGCTAATATCCAGCCCACAGGTGTCAGCACCGCCGCCTCGACCCGACCTGGCGGCCTCACTCCAGGGCTCCTCAACACTCCTATAGAGACCGACGCCGCAGCCGGCATGCAACTCACCAAGATCTTCGGAGAAGGGGAAACCCGAGTTACCGCCCTGGATTCAATCGACGTTCGCTTCACTCATGGCACCTTCACCGCGATCATGGGCCCATCGGGATCCGGCAAGTCGACCCTCATGCACTGCCTGGCTGGCCTGGACCGCATGACCTCAGGACGGGTGTTCCTGGCTGGCAAAGAGATTTCGAATCTTCCTGACGCCAAGCTGACGACCCTGCGCCGCGACAATGTCGGGTTCATCTTCCAGTCATTCAATTTGCTGCCGATGCTCACCGCTGAGGAAAACATCTTGCTGCCTCTGGACCTGGCCGGACGTAAGCCTGACAAGGCGCTATGGGATCAGTTAATCACCGGTCTGGACATCGGAGACCGGCTCAAGCATCGTCCCTCGGAGCTGTCGGGCGGTCAGCAACAGCGTGTCGCTTGCGCCCGAGCCATGATCACCAAGCCGCACGTCGTCTTTGCTGACGAACCTACTGGCGCGCTGGACTCAAAATCAGGCGCAAATCTGCTGGGTTATCTGCGCCACTGCGTCGACGATCTGGGACAGACGATCATCATGGTCACTCACGACGCGAAGGCCGCTTCCTATGCCGACCGCGCCCTCATGCTGCTAGACGGTCGCATCGTCGACGACATTAACTCCCCCACTGCGGAATCAGTGAGCGAGGCGATGGCCGGGTTGGAGGGCTGATGTTCACTGAGGCACTCAGAGAGTTGCGCCACTATCCAGGCAGGATGGCAGCAACCCTTATCGCGATCGCGGTGTCGGTCGGGTTCCTCGTCGGCATCTCGATGTTCGTACGTACCCAGGGCGTAGCCCTTGGCAAGGAACAGGCCGTCGCCACCTCGAAGGCCGACGTCGTCGTGTACACCGGCCCAATCGACGTCGCCCCCGATGAGGTCACCCGAACTATCAAGAAAACTCATGGCGTCGAGGCCGTTGACGCCGTGCTGTCGACGTCTATGCCGGCGGCTCATGGACATGATTCGGTGATGATCGACCTCCACCAGGTTCCAGCAGAGCCCTTCCGCTGGTCGGCGGTGAAGGAAGGATCCTGGCCATCGAAGGCTGACGAAGTCGCTTTGTCCGAGGACGCTGCCAAACGACTCCAAGCCAACATCGGCGATACCGTCACGTTTAGCGGCCATGACCTCAAGGTGGTCGGCATCACCGACGACCCCGCGGCTCTGCAAACCGCGCCGGCCTATGTGGGCCACCTTCCCAACCAATCCCCTGACACCTGGGTTGTCAAGGCCAAGGGCGGGACGAAACCCGATCAGCTTGTCAGCAACCTTGAGAAAACCATGCCGGAGATCAGGGGCGCTCCACAGTTCAATAAGGACGACAGGGGCGCCACAATCTCGACAGCCGCCTCTTACCAGAAGAAAACCATCACCACTCTCACCCAGGACTTCGACGTCACCAAGTACATGCTCATGATCTTTGGTGCCGTCGCCCTGCTGGTAGGAGCAATCATCATCACGACGACCTTCCTCATTCTATTGGCTCAACGACGCCGTCAGATCGGCCTCATGAGGGCCGTCGGAGCGTCGAGCGGCCAGGTAAGACGACGCGTCCTCGCCGAGGCGATCGTGCTTGGGGTCCTCGGATCGGCGTTGGGGGTCGTCCTCGGCATCTTGTTAACCGTTGCAGGCACGGCCTATACTGGAGCTTTGGCTTTCGGGTTGGCCTGGCCGTGGGGTGACATCGTCATCGAGTTCTTCATCGGCGTCGTCATCACTGTGCTGGCGTCCTTCCTGCCGGCACTGCGGGCAACTCGGGTGGCTCCGCTGGAGGCGCTGCGCCCAGTACCGACCGTGGAGCAGAAGCGTCGCATCGGTATCGCGAGGATCGTCATCTGCTCCCTGCTTGCAGTGGCTGGGATCGCGCTATCTGTGCAGGCTATTGTCGGGACCGGCGCTTCGATCATCGTGATGGCGATTCTGTCAGCAATCTGCCTGTCTTTGGCGTTGCTCATCGCGACCCCGCTATATGTGCCGTGGGTAATCCGTGCCATGGGGTTCCTGCTGCGGCCTCTCGGGCCGACAGCGCGGCTATCCACCTCAAACGCCAACCGCAACCCAACTCGCACTTCCCTGACTGCGGTAGCCCTCATGCTGGCTATCGGTTTGTCGGTCACTTTGCAGGTGGGCATCTCGACGACGCGCACGACGGTCATGGATCAGATCAACGAGCACTTCCCCATCGACCTTACTCTGACGAACCGCCCCTCTTTTGACCCGAATACCCGCCAGGAGAGGGCAAGCACGCTCGACAAGTCAGCCCTTAAGACAGTGCATGACCTGCCAAACGTCAAGGACTCCATCGTCCTCAAGGGTGGGTTCGCCCACAGTGACCTGTCCTCTCATGCCCATGTGCTGTCCGGAAATCCTGATGAGATCGCCAAGATAGCGCCCTCAATCGCCAAGAAAATGAAACCAGGAGTTGCGCTGGTTACCTCTATAAGTAACCCACCGACGACCGTGACCTTCACCTCTTCTAAGGGCAAGGTGACTCTCAATGTCATGAAGGTTCACGGGCTTGCCGAAAACGACGTCGTGGTCAATCAGGACGACTTGAAGAGGATCGTGCCTTCCGTGGGTGACCAGTCCATCTGGGTCCATCTGAATGACCGCAGCAATCTAGCCTCGACCCTGACGGTGATGATGTACATGCCGAGCAGTGATTCGCAGCATATGGACATCGATGGAGGCGCCCTTATCGGCGGTATCATCGAGCTGATCCTCAAGGCCCTGCTGGTGGTCATGACGGCCCTGCTCGGCGTGGCGGTGCTCATCGCCCTTATCGGGGTGGCCAATACGTTGAGCCTGTCAGTGTTGGAGCGGCGTCGAGAGTCTGCGCTGTTGCGAGCGATGGGCATGCAGCGGCGTGGGCTGAGGTTGATGCTGCTGTACGAATCGATCCAGGTCGGAATGGCCGGTGTCATAGTCGGGATGGTCGCTGGATTCTACTTCGCTTGGCTGGGCATCCGGTCGGTGTTCCGGGTCGCCTCGGACACCATCCCAGTACACTTCTCGATCGATTGGTCGTGGACCCTCGGTCTTATCGCGATCTGTCTGGTGGCGGCATGCCTAGCCTCGGTGCTACCGGGCAGGCGGGCTGCTAAGGCAGTTCCAACCGAAGCGCTCGCCGACGAGTGAGACTTCATGTAGAAACCAGCCATGTGCAAGAAACCAGCATGTAAGAAACCGGCCGTGTCCTTCGGGGCACGGCCGGTTTTCACAGCGGCTGGTCGGACAACACTACGCATAACAAGGACAACACTGACGCCGAAAAGGGCAACACCTGGACCGATGCGGGCAACACCGCAAGCAACATCACTTCGATGGACTTAGGGCATCGCTTATCCGAAAGGTGCTGCCATGACCTTCACGTCCACCACACCCTGCCGTCTCCACTCCCTCTGGCAGGAATTGTGCTCCCATCCCTACGCTCGGTGGCGCGCCGACGCGATCTGTCGTGGGTGCCGTCCGGAAGACCTTCCCCAACGACTGCATCAAGACGACGCTGCCGCACTTCGCGCTCTCATTGCGGCCCGCAATGGGGCGACGTCCGAATTCGCCGGAATGGCTTTGATTCAAGCGATTCTTCCTACTCTGGTCATGATCGCCAGCCGCGATCGTCAGGCCTGTCTAGACGACTACATCGGCGAGGCTTGGATGGTCATCACCAACTTCCCGTTGTCCCGTACCAACAAGGTATGCACGAACGTAGCTTTGGACTGTCTGCATGCCATCTCATCTCGACGCCAACGCAGCAGCCCTGAGACCCCTTCCGAATCGATCGACATCAGCGCACCAGAGGTTCAAGAACCAGGGCGGGTGGCGTCGGACATGCTCAGTGCAGCTGAGAAGCTTGGAATCATCACCCCGGCTAGCGCACCAGTATTGCGAAGTGTGTGGGTGGACGCGTTGGATTGCGCTACTGCCGCACAACGTCACAACACCAGTCCCACCGCAGTGCGAGCTCGATGCTCTCGAGCGAGCCGGGCCATGCGACAGCACCGTGACGAGCTGCTCGCCGCGTCGTGAATGAGGTTACGGTGCGTGCAACGTATGCTGTTCGCTGTGACGAAGTTCAAGCGTGTCATGGCTCTGCTCGGGGTGATCTATCTCGCGACCGTGGGGTGCCTGTACCTCGTACTGGCTGACCGCAGCGACAAATTCATCCGTGACGGCCAGATCGTCCAAGGGACCGTTGAGGCCGTCTACTTGCACCACTCCGTCAGTACCGGTGCCACCAGATACCTCATGCACGCCGAAGGCGGCAATGTTGCGCTCATTTCGTACCTATGACGGGACGACGGACACGATCTCATCGAACCCCTACCGGGACGCTAAGAAGTACCACGTGGGCCAGAAAGTCGATCTGGTTATCCAGGCCACACCGGGCCATCCAGATGAGGCCATCGTGACGGTGCGTGACCACACCATCCTGGGTATGCGTCTGATCCCCTGGGAATTTCTCGCCAGCGCTGTCATCATGACAGCATGGTTTGGACGTGACTATTTGAAATCCAAAAGACGCCATCGCGTCGGTGGTCAGCGTCGCACTCCAGCCACCGTCGAAGCCTAACGGCACAGCCACATCAGGAACTCTTTAAGGTCTCCGGTCTCACCGTCCCGACCGCCTCGTCCGATGTGCATCGGAGGCAGGGAGGGGTGAAGCCTGACCCCGCGCAGTCGCTCGGCAAATCCACCGGGGACGACGAGTTGGTAGTATTCCCCGTTCTCTCCGATGGCGAGGGAATGCTTGGCGTTAAGGTACCAGCCTCGTTTGTCAGTGCGCGCTTCGTGGCCGTCCATGAGCTGGGCGCGCAGCGGCACGGGTGTCATCCCCTTAACGCGAGCCGTGACGAGGAACTCATCAATGAGTCGCTGGGCTTGAGCAGCCTCCTGGCGGCGCGCTCTCTCGTCAAGTTCAATACGGAGGCGTGCGTCCACAGCATGTTTACTGGTCACGAGTCTAGGGTACGGCATCCCCTGTGGACCAGGCTGAACTGTGCAGCTGGACAGCCTACGGGCACCGTCAGAACGGTCACGCTTTACCAGCGCCCACCCAAATACCGACGAGCGGTGTCGCCAATCCGTTGGCGTCAGAACAGTCCGACGGTATCACCGTTACTGTCGATATCGATCCTCTCGGCAGCCGGGTGACGACCCAGCCCGGGCATGGTGCGCATATCGCCGCAGATCGCGTAGATGTATCCAGCTCCGACGGCGGCCCTCACCTCGCGCACCGGCAGCCGCCAGCCGGTCGGAGCACCCTTGAGGTTTGGGTCATGGGACAGGGACAGGTGAGTCTTTGCGATGACAACCGGAAATGTGCCGTAGCCAAGACCTTCGAAGTGGGTAAGTTCCTTAGCCGCAGCCGGGGCGATGTCGATCCCGTCAGCCCCATAAACCTTGGTAGCAACCTTGTTCAGCTTGTCAACCAAGGAGTCCTCAAGGCCGTAGGTGTAGCGGAAGTCGGTCTTCTGATCACAGGCTGCGGCGACTGCGCGAGCCAGGTCGACCGCGCCGTCGCCGCCATTGACGACGTGGGTTGACGAGGCAAAATGGGCTCCGGCAACCTCAGCGACCTTACGGACGGCATCGATCTCGTCAGGATGGTCGGACGGGAAAACATTGAGTGCCACAACCGGGGATACGCCGAACTCGCGAACAATCTCAATATGCTTACGCAGGTTGGCAACACCAGCGAGCACGTCGTCAGGGTTGTCTTCCAGCATCGCCGAGGGCAGAGGCTTTCCGGGAACGACCTTGTAGCGACCGGCGTGGGTCTTAAGCGCACGCACTGTCACGACGAGGACGGCAGCATCGGGGCGCATCCCGCCGAGGCGGCACTTAATGTTGAAAAACCGCTCGGCTCCCATATCTGCACCAAATCCGGCCTCGGTGAGTAGGTAGTCACCGCAACCGATACCGACGCGGTCTGCGATGACCGAGGAGTTACCGGTAGCGATGTTGCCAAAGGGGCCAGCGTGGACGAGGACCGGGCTGTTCTCGGTGGTTTGTAACAGATTCGGCTTGATGGCGTCCTTGAGGATGACCGCCATTGATCCGGCGGCGTGCAGATCTTCGGCGGTTACTGGCTCTTTGGAGCGGTTGTAGCCGATGACAATACGTCCCAAGCGAGCACGCAGATCAGACAATGACGTAGCCAAGGCCAGGATGACGCCAACCTCACTGGCTGCAGTGATGTCGAACCCGGTCTCGCGAGGCACACCGTCGACCCTCGATCCAAGACCGACGATGGTGTTGCGCAGAGCGCGGTCATTGATATCAACGACGCGACGCCACGAGATCGAGTGAGGTTCGATGCCGAGTTCATTGCCTTGATGCAGGTGGTTGTCGATCATGGCGGCAAGTAGGTTGTGAGCTGCGCCGATCGCGTGGAAGTCGCCGGTCAAGTGCAGATTGAGCTTCTCCATCGGCAGCACTTGGGAATACCCGGCACCAGCGGCACCGCCCTTGATTCCGAAGGTCGGGCCCATCGATGGTTGACGCAGGGCCAGGACGCTGTGCTTGCCGATCTTCTCTAGTCCCTGGGCTAGACCAACAGCGGTGGTCGTCTTGCCCTCACCAAGGGGCGTCGGGGTAATGGCCGTGACGACTACGTATTTTCCGCGAGGATGATCCCTGTTGTCCTTGATGACGTTAAGGTCTACTTTCGCAACGTCACGCCCATAAGGCTCCAGGTACTTCGCATCTATGCCAGCTCGGGCTGCGACCTTCTCGATGGGGTCAAGATGGGCTTCACGGGCAATTTCGAGATCCGACTTCATTGTCATAGCCAATCATGCCGTTCTGGCCAGTTAACGCGCACGCGGGGGTGCCCAAGCTGCCATCCTCCGGCAACCGATGCCGCGTGGGACGATGACCATCGAGGGTGAGGCCGGGTCAGTTCCCGGTAGAACTGGATCACCGCACGCGACCAGCCAGGAGAGTAAAGGCCTCCTCCTCGTCCCGGCATCCGCGGAGACGGTTGATGAACTCACCATCCCTCACCCAGCTCAGAACCTGCTGCAGCACATCAAGATGACTTTCAGAATCTGCCAGGGCTAGCATCACCACGACATCCACAGGCAGCTCGGTGTCGTCCGTCCCAGCCATCTCACGAAACCCCACTGGATGAATGAGCGTCGCCACGGAGATCGAGTCGAGCAGTACGTGCACAGCGTCGGTATGCGGAATGGCAACGCCTCCGCTGATGGGTAGACCGGTCGGAAAAATCTCCTCCCGATCCATTAAGCCTTTCAGAAAAGACGGCTTCACTCTTTCGCTGTTCACCAGGCCTAACGCCATAGTCTCGAATAACTCATCTCGACCTTTCACATCGAGACGGATGTGAAACAGCTTCGTATCCAGGATCCCACTCATCCCTGACAGCACTTCCCAAAATCGACTGCAAAAATTTCACGTTGCTCACCATCCGGCGTCGACGCGGAACCCGAACTCAGAACAACCTATGTAGAATTGAGATGATCACGTTTGGCAGATTATAACCAAAGAAGGAATCAGTCACAGAGCCGCTCACCTTGATACCTGTCGCATGCATCATTGCAGTCGCTTCAGGCGCAAAAATCGACGTGCACCACTCCACGATGAAGATGTAGATCGCCGAAATAATAACAGCTCTGAACATATTTCCTTTTGTTGCGAGGCAAATCATCGGGATCATGTAGACGATGACCGTCAACATTCCAACAGGGAAGTAATTCATTCCGGGAATGATGAAGGCGAACGCAATCGTCAATGGGATCATGAGAACCGTCGTCGTGATGGCAGCAGGATCACCCAATGCGAGCGCCACATCCATACCAATGTACAGCTCACGCTCCTGATCACCCTTATCTTTCTTCAGCTGGCGCTTCATGAAGGCGCTCGCGCCTTCACCGACAGTCGACAACCCCTCCATCATGACCGCCACCATGCGAGGAAGCAGCACAAGGACGGTGGCAATACCCATCCCCATGACTAACACATTCTGCCAGCTCTGGCGAGTGATCAGGCCCAGGAAAACACCCACAATGAGACCGATGAACGCCGTGTCACCAAAGAACCCGAGCTTCTCGCCGACCTTTTCCATGGAAAAATCAATCTTCCTGACACCAGGAATTCTTCCAATGACCCAGTTCAGCCCCATAGCCAACGGCCAGGCGTACGTGATGAAGGAGAGTGTCGAACACGTCGTACCCGTGAGTCCGTAGTATTCTTGCCATTTCGGTGCGACCTTCTGTGCCACGAATAGATCGATGACTGACAGCAGGATCACTGTCCCCAGTCCGATCCAGAAGCTGCCAGTCAACGCATAGGCTAACGTGCCGGGAATCAGGAAATGGATGAAGTTCCAGATATCGACATTGAGTACATTGATCCACTTCAACATGATCATGACGACGTTGACGAACACGACCAAGAGAATGGCTGGTGCCGCGAATGGCACCCCAAAGGAGGCAGCGCCGACAGCCGCCCACCCGACATCGACCGTAGTAAAGCCCTTGCCCATGTGCTGGTAGTACTTGATGGCCGGATCAACCGTCGTCATGAGGGCACCGATGACCAAGGAAAGACCCGAGAAACCAATGCCGATCATCAGGCCTGCCTTGAGGGATTTACCGAAAGGCATCCTGAAAATGAGACACAGGATCAACATGACGATCGGGAGCATAACCACGGCTCCGATGTCAAGGATCCCCTTGATGATAGTCATCTAGACCTCTCCCCACACGCCTCTTATTCAGCCTCGAGGACTGACCGACACGTGCTCACAATCTCGTCTCTGATTGTGTCCTCATTAATGCCCGAGATCAGGCCAAAAACCTGAACAAGAGGCTTCTTCAGGGGCTTCGGGTACCGAGTCGTCAGCATCACGACGTCCACGCCATCCTGAAGCGTCTGCACCTGACCGACGGTCCCCTTCGTGATCCGAGCTGGAATCCCGGCCTCCTGGAGGATCTGCTTCACCTTCTCCTGCGCAACGGTTGACGTTGCGATGCCTGACCCACACGCGATCAGGATCTTGACCTCATTCGCCATGATTGTTCATCCTTCCTTGAGCGTTGGCTTCAGCACGACCTTGAGCGCCTCGCCACTTCGTGTCAGTTCGATGGCTTCGTTGATCCTCGCAAGCGGCAGCACGTGACTCACGATGGACTCTGCCGGGTACTTCGGGTCAAGGGCCAGCTCGAACGCCCGCTGGACCTGGATGCTCGTGGCACCGTAGTGGCCGTAGACCCACAGGCTTTTGTAATGGATCAGGTTGGTGTCCAATTCGGCAGTGCTGCCTCGAGGAACACCCCCGAAAAACACAGCCGTACCGCCTGCCCTGGTGATCTCCAATATCTGTTGCTGCGAGGTGGTACTCGGATTCGCCGAGATCGCCTTGTCCACTCCTCGCGAATGCGTAAGTAACAGGATCGTGTCGACGACATCGCACATCGAGCCATCGACGACCTCATCGACACCGAACGGGCCAAGGCGATCTAATCGGTCCCCATTCACGTCCGCCACAATGACTTTGGATGCTCCTCGCATCTTGCTCAGAATGGCGAGGTTCACACCAATTGGCCCGGCCCCCAAGATCGCGACGGTGTCGCCGAGACACACGTCGATGTTCTCCACACATGCGTATGTCGACGACAACGGTTCCGCCAATGATGCCCGAACCGGATCAACGGACTCAGGGACGTGGTACATGGCACCCCGTTCCAGGCGTGTGGCGGTATATGAGATGTATTCCGCGAAGCCGCCTGGGCGTTTCACGTAGGAATCGACGTCGGTGCACTGGTTACTTCGGCCAGAACGACAGTTTTCGCACCTGAGACAATGAGCCTCCGGGTAGATGTACAGACGCTCACCCATGGCCACGCCGTCAACGCCAGGCGCAACCTCATGAACGCATCCGACGACTTCATGACCATAGATGAAGGGATAATCGCCTTTCCGTGAGTCTGTCGACAGGTTACGAATATCAGACCCACACAGACCAACCGCTTCGACCTTAAGTACGAATCCACCCTCAGGACAGGTCGGTATCGGGACTCTTTCAAATCTCACGTCACCAGGCCCATGCATCACTGCGGCATCCATTAAGGCGTCCATCTGCACCACTTCCTCGTGTACGGCTCGCCAGACGTAACACTGATATTTTCACCACAAGCCATTCGTGGTCCATTACCATCTTGTTGCCAGCACGGCATCGACGGTTACCCAGCGGATGAGATCCAAATGAGTGCCGGGCGGTAGGCATTGCTCTTCTGCCTCCCCCTAGGCAAGTTCCGGGCTGTCCCCACCATAAGGCCACCAATTACACTGGCGTACAGGTGCTTCGTATGATTCGCTTTTCCGAACGGCAAGCATTGTTGCTGCAACTTCTCAGCGAGGTTCATTCCGCCACGACTGGATCGGACCTTGCTGCATTGCTCGGGGTCAGTTCACGGACCCTGCGTTATGACATCGCCCGTATCAACGGTATGACAAGGTCGGAAATCATTGAAGCCTCCGCCCATGGATATACCCTGAACCGACGTGCGTACGGTGATCTCCTTGGCAGGACATCAGACTTGGCGACGCACCTGGATCATCAGGAAAGAATTCTTCTCTTCCTGCTGTCCCGACCCCGTACCGATATTTATGAAATCATGGTTGAATGCTTCATGAGCGAATCGGTCACGCGTACGGCTCTGCAACGCCTCAAGCCCCAGGTAGAAAAGCACGGTCTTCATATTGAGGTGCACGGAGCTGACGTTGCGCTTGTTGGCTCCGAGCTGGACATTCGACATCTTCTCGGAGAGTTTGTCCACAATGCCATGGACGTCGTGGTGGGCCAGGACGAGAGGCTGAACCGCTATCTACCGGACGTTGATCTGGGAGTGATCAGACGCAACCTCGTGAGTGTCATCGCGGACCATGACCTCCATGCGGACGACATTCATCTGTCGAACACAGTCGTGAATCTTGCGATCTGCTTACAACGAAGTCACTTTAGGGTGGATGTGGACCCCAGTGTCATTCCGTCCCTGGACGAGGATATAACGCAACTGGCCGAACAGGTCCTATCCTCACTCGAGGGCACGTATCCTGACCTTGCGGTCCATCCTGTGGACCGGGCGTACGTGCATAGCGTCATCGGTCTTGCTCTTGATCCACACACCGACAGGCCGAACGACAGCCACGACGTCGAGCCGGATCGTGTCTTCAAAGTGGTTCAGGACTGCCTTGACGATGCCATCAATCATTTCGGCCTGTCAGCTGACAGATCGAAACTCGATTCAGACATCGCGGCCCACGTGGAACGCCTATCGACACGGAGCAGATCGATCCCTTTCTTCAGAAACAATCTTCAAGAGTCTCTTCGTGCAAGATCCCCACTGCTGTATGACGTCGCCGTCTACCTGGCTGATCTACTCAACAAGACCCTCGGAATATCCTTCCCCGATGATGAGATCGGGCTCCTCGCTGTCTACTTGGGCCTTCACACCCTTCCATCGAGGTCTCCCATGGACACGACTCACACCATCGTTGTCTGTCCGGACTACCAAGCTCTCCGTGATTGGGTCTTGACGGGTCTTTTCAACAGGTACCGGGACCGCCTCAGCATTCTCGATGTCGTAACAACATTGGATGGAGTCGACTTGGAGCCGTGCGAGCTGGTGATCTCGACGACCGATGAAAGCTCTATGTCCTGCCCCTGCGTGCAAGTGAGCGCGTTGCTATCAGACTTGGACTTCATTGCCCTCGACCAGGCTCTGCTCAAGTCCTCACAATCCAAGATCAGGCTTCACCTGTCGCAATCATTGCGCAAGTTCTTAGACCCCGATCTCTTTTTCGTTGATGCTCAGGTTAGTGATTCCGATTCCGCAATTTCCCTCATGTGCAACCGATTGCAGGACCACAATGTTGTACCTGCCGAGTTTTCCGAGTCGGTGCGACTGCGGGAGACCTATTCACCCACTTGCTTCGCCAGACGGTTTGCTGTGCCACATGCGATGGATTTTCTTGCGCATGAGACAAAAGTGTGTGTCCTCTTTCCTTCTTCCCCCGTGAGGTGGGGGCTGTCGGACGTGACGCTGATCCTCATGCTTGCTACCAATGCCGATGACTATGATGAGTTCCTGAATTTCTATCAACCGCTTATCAGCCTTCTGTATGATCCGACTCTGTACAACGAGCTCCGTAAGGTATCCGATTTCGACCAGTTCGTGGATTTCCTGAAAGATGAGTTGACGGAGCCTAATTAACAGACAAACACAATGAATCGAGGTATATTCATGATTTGTCAGGGTGAACGGCAAGCAGTGGTGGATGTCTGCCAGGAGTTGCAACGGAAGGGACTTGTTGTTGGCACGGCCGGCAACGTCTCGGTCCGAGTCGGCAACAAGGTGTGCATCTCACCATCCGCCGTACCGTACGAGGACCTCACGGCAGACCTCGTTGGCGTCCACGATCTCAATGGGGAGGTCGTCGAGGCACAACTCAAACCATCTAGCGAACTGCCTCTCCACTTGGCCGTCTATCACTCCACGGACGCTCGTGGGATCACCCACAACCACGCCCCTGCGTCCACCGCGCTTGGTCTGGTGTGCGACGAGGTCCCGTTCTCGCACTACTACTCAGCCATGTTCGGAGGGCCGATCCGAGTTTCCGCCTATGCCAACTTCGGCACCGACGAACTGGCCCACAACGTGGTGACAGCACTCGACGGACGTCAGGGTGCGCTCATGAGCAATCATGGCGCCATCACGATCGGCCCAACCCTAGACACGGCACTCTCCCTACTGCCGTATCTGGAGTACATCTGCGAGGTCCAACTTCGAGCGATGTCCACCGGCCGACCGGTGAAGGTCCTTAATGAACAACAGATCACCTTTCAAGTGGAAGCAATCAAGGAGTACTCATCAAGTCGGCTCCCAGAACAGTGACGATTCAGTTGCGTCCCAACAGGGATGACTCTCCCACAGCCGTCTCACCGAGGTGACCAGATCCGCACACGCCTCCCGTGTGGCCCCGCGCTGCCCGGACCCTGAATCCTCCGTCCGTCTAGGATCGAACCGGTCGACGAATGGAGAGCCGCATTGTTCTGGCAGAACCTGCGCCACCTGTGGCAACGCCGCGATTTCCGCAAGATTCTCGGGGTTCGTATAGCCACCCAGGCGGCTGACGGCACCCTCCAGGTTGGGATGGCTTCCTACGTCCTGCTCTCCCCGGAGCAGCAGCCTGACGCATGGTCCATAGCCATGGTGCTAGCTATCACCCTGCTGCCCTTCAGCATCATTGGCCCCTTCGTCTCCGTCGTGCTCGACCGCTGGTCACGTCAGCGCATCCTCGTCTACACCGATGGGCTGCGCTGCCTCATTGCGATCGGCTTGGGGATCCTCGTCTGGGATGGTGCGCGCGATCGACCCTCTCACCTGATCTTGCTCATTGGGTTACTCATCGCGATGAGCCTCAACCGGTTCTTGCTCACCGCCTTGGTCGCCGGGTTGGAGTACACCATCGACAAACGCGACTACCTGACGGCCTCGTCGATCATGCCAACGATTGGCCCGCTAGGACTCATGATCGGTGCGGTCGTTGCTGCGGCAGTGCGCATGATCGCCGGACGCCATATCCCGATACACCACGCCGATACGATCGTCTTCTGCATATCTGCGACCCTGTTCGCAGTCTCGGTCGCCTTAGGACTGCAATTTTCACGTCGGGAGCTTGGCCCACCATTAGTGGATCGTTCCCGGACGATGAGAGCGGTAGCTGGGGATGTGGTGGATGGTTTCCGCTATCTGAGGAAAGTGCCATTGGTGGGACATTCCCTCACGCTGATCGGCGCCCAGCGGGTGCTGTTCGGGGTGTACTCAGTGGCGATGATCTTGGGGTACCGCAACCGATTCCACGTGCAGTCTGACATCAACGGAGCCATGGCAGACATGACGGTGTGGGCCGTAGCCATGGGCGCCGGCTTCGTGCTCTCGGCAGGCTTCATGCCAATGCTGGTGCATCGCCTAGGAATGCGTCGTGCCCTGATGACTCTCCTCATGGCGACCGCGGTCATCCAGGCCTTCCCAGGTGCCATCCCGAACCGTTGGGGTCTACTTGCGGCTGGCTTCCTCATTGGGCTCTTCGCCCAGTCCTTGAAAGCCGGTGTCGACACCATTTGTCAGGCACACATCTCTGACGGCTACAAGGGCCGCGTGTTCATCGCTTACGACATGGTGTACAACGCGATGTTCGTGGCAGGTTCAGCGTTGGCTGCGTTGGTGCTGCCCATCCAGGGCCTGTCTGGCCCCCACATCGTCGGTCTGGCCATCGTCTACCTCGTGGTGGCCATGGTCTTCGCGCTAGCAACCCGGGCCCACGGCGACGATGTCTTTGACAAGGGCAGCGCCCTCGGCGGGTTACCCACCGGTACTCCCGAAGAGTGACACCTCGGCTTATGCGGTGGCGTCACTGGCCTTGCGGGCGACGCCCTCAGACCACCCTGGCCCGTGCGTGACCCTCCATCACTTCCTGCAAGACGGTGATAGTTTCCTCTGACAAGTCGACGCCAAGCCGTCGCGCCTGACGAGACAGCACGTAGACCAGCCTTTCAACCTCGCCCCGGTCGCCGAGTTCGTCAGCCAGTTTGATGCGAGCCACCAGCAACACTTCATCCTCGGGACAGGCGACGGTAGCTCTGGCGAGGGCCCGGGACGCCAACTCGACGTCTCCCGTCTCCATTGCTCGTCGGGCCACCTCAACCCCGATGTCGCGAACCATCTGGATCATGTCAATCCGCCATTCCTCAGCCCAATGCCATTGGCCGGGAGCAGCATCAGCCAGGGGAGCGCCGCGGACGAGGTCGAGGGCACTCACAAGGTTGGCTAACGGAGCCGTCGATACTCCCCCAGAAACCAGCAGTTCGAGCCTTTCCCAGTCGCTCGTCACTGCATCTACTAAGCGCAATGAACCGTCGTATCCCTCTGGCAAGTAGGCGCGGCCAGCGTCATCGGTGCCGAGCCAACGGCGCAGCCGGGAGACATTGGAGCGTCGGGTCGGCTCAGCAACCATGAGCGCGTCAGCCATCTGGACAGAGCGCGCCCCTGGATGGCACAACAGCCAGGCGCAGTACTCCAAGCATTGCCGTCGAGCTTTCGCCGGCGGATTTCCCCGGGCTCCCAACAGGTCAACCGGGCCGAGAAGCCGCAATATGGGCGACAGCACCTGTCCGCCGGCGACGGGCAGCTGGGCAACATCACTCCTCATAGTCGACGTCAGCACGGTTTCCTCCTCGACGGTCAAATGGGCATCACTGGGTGGCAGCGCAGCGCAGGGTTTGGCCATCACCGGCGGAGGATCGGATCCCTCTTCGCCGCCTCGCCGCGGCTCCCACCACGGGGCGGCCTCCGTATCAGACCGAGCGGTGGTCTCAAGCAATTCCACAACGGCACGACGCATCGGCGCGGTGACGATCTGTGGGGTAAACGGCTGGCCGTCGAACTCCGCATGATCACAATCGGTGACGATGATCTCCCGGACACCTGACCCCGGCATAACGATGACGATGCCCGCCGCAGCAAGGGACTCTTGGTCCGGAAGATCGAGGGGGCTTGAGGAGAGAACAACCCTGGTGATCGTCCCGGGATACTTGCTGGCTTCCTCGGAAAAACCAACCAACCCCTCAACAACCTCGTCCTCATCGGCGAGTTGCACATCATCGCTACCGGTATGTGCCAGCCACCCAAGATCCTCACCCACCGCAACGATGTCGATTCCGCCACTCCACGGCGCCGCAACGAGAGACAGGCTGATTGAGGCCACCATTGCCGTAGCCAAGTCTCCGGACGCATTAATCGCTAGTACCCCACGAATATCCGCAAGATCCACCAAGACCGGCATCTGAGAATCGCGTGTTCCCAGCACAACGGTGGTCGGCGTCATGGCGTCGGTGAGAGCAGCGGCGTCCATTGAGGGGACTCATCAAGCTGGTCTACGGCAGCGTCAAGAACGCGCTTGGCCCGACGGGGCTCTCCCGATACTGTCGGTATGCGTCGTCCGAGCGGCCGGGTAAAGAGCTGTTGTCGACGTCGAGCTGTAACGGTGCCAGCGACCTCACCCGCCAGGAATAAACTCAGGCCAGCTAGTCCCGCCCGAAGTATCTCGGCAGGGTTTTGCCCAACCTCAGCCATGCTCGCAACCTCGTCCACCCCAGCAGCCACTGGAGGTCCAGCTGTCGCTTCAGTCACAGTAGCCGTGGTGTCGTCACCCACCTCAGGCAGAAGTTCGTTCCCAGTCAGCGTCCCGGCAGAGACCGGTTTCACCCGCGCGCCGGCTGTCTCATCGGTGTGCTGGTCAGATGCCTGCTTGTCCTCAGCTGCGGAATCCGGAAGGACCAGTTCCCACCCTGGCTCGATGTGATCCGGGTCCGCGATGATCCCCTCATTGAGATGCCAGATTGCTGGCCAGGATGACGCATCCCCTAACTGTGTCTGGGCAATCCCGCTGAGGGTGTCTCCTTGCTCGACGGTGACGGTCCGAGCTTTCGACGCTTCCGATTGGGGAGCTATCTGGTTGAGTTCCTCGGCGTCGATCGGGCGGCCGGCACCGGTGTGCCCGGCAGGCACGGTCACTGTGGCTCCCGGAAGAGCGAGGCGCTGACCGACGACGAGATGATCAACATCGACATCGGGGTTGGCAGCGGCGATGCGTCGCCAAGAGGTGCCATCTCCGTACCAGGTCTCAGCGAGCGCCCACAGATCATCATGAGGCCCGACGGTGACAGTAGTGACGCCCTCATCATGCTCCGCGCTACTGGCCTGAATCTCAGAAGCAGGCTGCGGGGTGGCAACCGCGGCGGCCGCGTCTGATACCGGAACGGACGGGACAGCTGATCGCGTCAGCGGTGACAGGACAGTCAGGCTCGCCACCAACAACCCTGCCGCGATCCCCTGAACCGCGCTCAAACCAGGAAGCTTCACGTGATAACGCTGACTGGTGACTACCCCGACGGCCTCAGCGACGACGCAGACACTGAACACCGTCCAGGCCACCCAGCCGCTCACGGTCACAACAGTGAGGAGGATCGACCCGTCGTCAGGAGCCAGCCATCTTGCTGGGTGTAACACAGTGCTGGCGTCGAGGTGTCCCCATGCCACGAGGGCGGCTGGGGAGCCCACCACCAGAACGAGGAGGGCCGCCATGGCCAAGGCACCAAGTATTCGGGCACGAATAGCTGAGATCTTCATGAATATCTCTCCCGATGACTGTCAAGGGTGGAGCGCGCCGTCGACTCGACGTGCAGGGCTCCTGGCATCCCCGGGACGAGGAGGTCAGACAGCCTGACGGTGCAACTCACCCGTGCTGATGTGGTGCCAGCCGACCCGGCAGGAAGAGCAAGACCTGAGGTGTCCAGCGCAATCACGGGGTCACTGCACCTGGTACCAGCCAACTCAGCCATGCCGACGCGCTGCCCCACCGCAATGCCCTCGCCAACTGATGAGGTCACCGACCCAGCCCGAGCGGCGACTTGGGCAGCCGACTGAGCATCAGCCCTTACTTCAGACATTCGCCAGCCTCCGGTGGCCACCGCGGCAAACATGAGAAGAGCAGGCAAAATGAGGACGGCTTCGACCGCAACTGATCCTCGGTAGCGCCGATGGCGTCGATTCTGGCAGAGGCTGCAGGAAGGATAGCCCACCGGGCCGATGCGGTTTTGAGGAGGTAGCGCTCCCCCATGGAAGGGGCGAATCATGTCCCCTCCTCGACGGCGACGGCATGCCCCTTGACTGCGACGGTGGCGCCAAAGAAAGCCGCGGCTCGTCCTTCAACATCGACCCTGACGAGGGAATCAGACGTACTCACTGTGACTGTAACATCGGTCACCTTCGACGTCCGGGCGACATCGCGCGCAGCAGCTTCGGCCTCACCGGCGTGCGATCCTTGCAAAGCTTGCACGCGGACTGCTGCTCGGGCTGCTTCGGTGACGGTAGCCCGTGCCTGAAGGACGATCGCGGTCTGGATGACCGCGACTACTATCAGCAGGACAACGGGCCACACCAGCGACCACTGGAGAGATTCGGAAACTCCACGCTCCCGGCACTCTCGACGCTCCGTCCGACCTGGATTCACTTCGGCAAGTTTGACGACACATATCCTTTGATCACGGTGACAACCACCGTCGCGATCGAAACCGCACCAACCAACAAGATGGCGTTTTCGGTTGACTGACTGAGTCCCCTCTCGTCGCGTTTCTCGACGAGAGGGGAAATCCCCGCTGTCATCGGAAGAACGACCGAAGCAACAGTGTTTACATGTTTCATAGCGACCTCCTTGGTCATTCGCACCGGCCTTTCCGGTGACGTCGTGTGCCCCGTAACTGGTCGGGGATTCGAGGGTGCGAGACGTAGTCACGAAGCGACCCCCGCCATGATCAACAGCGGTGGGGTGATGAGCACTAACCCCAGCACAAGGACGGGAATGACCATCCAGATCGTCAGGGATTCCGAGGTCGTCTGAGCCTCGACCTTCTCCCGATTAAGGTGGGCGTCCCTCATCTCGTTGACCCGAGCGCGCAGTGCCCCGGCGAGGGATGCGCCCTGGTCGTCTAGTCGTAGTACCTCAACGAGCTCGGCAAGTTCCGGCAGACCAAGTTCCTCCGACAACCCGTCTAAACCAGCCCATGGTGACTGCTGCTCCAACCGGGAGCGCTCCAGAGTCGTGCGGATACGCGCCAGAACAGGGTGATCGCTTATCTGCGCCGCCTCGACAAGGGCCCGCGGAGCTGACTGGTTAGCCAGTCGAGCGAGCGTGACGAGATCGACATAGACCAAGACGGCTTCGGCAGCGTCCTGGCGCACCGCTTTGGACAGTGATCTGATCCGAGTGTCGGGAATGAACCAGCCGGCAACGGCAAGAACCACCGCCAACCCGACCGGGGTTACTGGAAGGGTGTCCCCACAGATAGCGGCTACAACCCGTGCCAGTGCTGGGACGAGCATTCCTCCCAGGGCCATGACGGCCTTCTCGGCTACCAGATCGCCAGGGGTTCTCCCCTGCAACGCAAGGGTGCGACGAGATCGCTCACTCACCACCTGCGGCCACCGGATCGCAGTTTTCGTTCCCCACCGTTCCAGTCGTCCACTCTCCGGCGCGGGTTCGACGATGACGTCCTGACTCCCGTGACCCGACAGCCTTGCTAGGGCGTCAGACAGTCTCAAGGGGGCACTGCGCCGTCCAAAAATGACAAAGACTGGCGCGCACGCCAGCAACGCCCCACAGATAGCGGCAAGGACGATGGTGGACTCAGCCATAGGTTGCCTCCTCTGTACGCCGAAGGAGGATCCGAGCACGACGTCGCAGCTTGCTACGCCGGGATAGGGCGATCAAACCGACGAGGTAGAGACTCGTGTAGCAGCACAACAGAAGCTGGCCAACACCGGTGCGATAGGGAGCCAGGTACTCCCGACCAAGAATGAGGGCACCTGCCAACACAACGCCGATGATGATGCTGACCTGGCGCACCACGACCCGTGGCTTAGCACGCTCGACTCGTATCTCTCGAGCTGCCCGGATGCGTTCCTGGAGGGACGCCGCGAGAGCGTCAAGGGTAGTGGTAGCTCCTGTCCCACCCCGTTCAGCAGCCATCATGGTCGCAGCAATAACTTGATCAGCGTCGGCGCTGTTGAGATCATCGGCAAAACCTTGTAGGGCAGATCGGGTGTCCCACCGCGAATCCAGCCGGGCTACCACCCGGGTGAGTGGTCCGACAAGGAGTTCAGGGGCTTGACGACGAGTCGCCCGGATGGCATCAATGACGGATTTACCCGTCGATGCCGACCCGCTGACGAGACGCACCCACCGTTCTAAGGCACGCATGACGTCGAGGTCATGACGCGGTGGATCAGCCAGCAAGGCGGGGACGACGACCGCCAATACCGGCACTATCGCCAACAACACGACCCATCCCGTCGCTAGATAACCTACGACACCGATTCCCAAACCAGTGAGGCCATGAACGCGATCGCGGCGGGGTAGCCGAGAGAACCAATTGTCCACCGTTGTCCACATGCTTGTGGATTGCCCTGTGGATAACTGGTGAATCGGAGCGATGCCGATGCCCACCATGATCACTCCTCCGACGAAAAGCCCGCCGAGCAGTGCGGCAATCGTGGTGTTCATACCCATCTCGTTACCTCCGGCTCGTAGTGGGACAATTCAGCAACGAGGACGGGATCCGGGTGGAATACGCCTGGGCTGGTTGGCGTCGACGCAGCATAGGCGAGGTGGGTGACCGGTCGTCCGTTCTCTAAGGCTCCGGTGAGTTGACGAATCTCGGTGATGTGACGAGTCCGGGTACCTCCTCTCCAAGTGTCATCACCCAGGGTGACGTGCACGAGGAACGTGATGTTGTGCGCGATCTGCCGATATGCCTCCTCAATCGTCATGACCCCGCCCATGGCGACTCGCCCGGCCAACCGATCCATGGTCGAGGTGGCCGAGTGGGAGTGCGTAGTACTCATCGTTCCGGCACCGGCCTGCATGGCCTCGAACATGGCAGCCGCCTCAACGCCGCGAACCTCGCCCACTACCAAACGCGAAAGGTTCTGGCGCAGCGCCTCTGGGATGAGGTCGGCGACCGTGAACTCGCCCAGGGAGTGACCGTCCACTTTTTCTCCCAGCCCCACGGTGGCTTGCAGGGCGACCATATTGTCGCGATCTGGGTTGAGGTGAGTGAGCAATTCGTAGTCAGTTTCAAGGGTTCCAAATCGTTCGGTGGATGGAATGGCGTCAACCAAAGCTCGCAGCAAGGTCGTCTTGCCAGCACCTTGGTCTCCGGCAATGACGATGGACCGACGCGCCAGCACGGCCGCGCGCAGCAGCACCCCGACGTAGTGAGGCATCATTTCGGTATTGACGAGGTCGTCGATCGTCACTCTCGTCAGGGTGTGGTGGCGGATGACCACCGAAGGCCGGTAAGACAACCCGAACCCGATAGCGTGTAGACGATATTGGGATCCCAACGCTACCGTCATGGTGGGGTGAGCGTCGTCAAAGGGCCGCGGCGGGTTGGCCGATTCACCGAGAAACCGAATCGCCTCGACGAGTTCAGCATCATCATCGGCCACCACGGGACCGGGTTCGCGTCGTCCATCGCCGTACTGCACAAAGACCCGATCGCAGCCATTGATTTCAATATTCTCCGCATCTTGGATTTCGAAGAGAGGCTGTAGTCGCCCGTACCCGAAGATGGCATCCATGACCGCGCGGACGTACGCATCCTTCGTCTGTGTACTCCACAGGGCTTGACCCTCAGCAGTCAGTTTCTCGGCGTGGGACTCGACGGCCTGCCGCACGATCGATTGACCTAGCATCCGCACATCGTCGCCGCTCAGGTCGACGCCGGTGCGTTCCCGATGGGACGCCCGTTCCGACGAGATGCGTTCAGAGGCTTTCCGACGCAACTCAACGACAATGCGCCAGTCCACGTCACTCGTGTCGAGCCGCCGCCGGGCGGGAGGGGTAATCGCCGTCGCTGGCGGTCCCTGTGGGGGCGGGGAGATGCGGGAAAGCAGACCAGCCAAGTTTTCCCCACCCTCGCTCGAGCGTACCGAAGTGTTAAATCGGCCAACCGCAGCAGTCTGGTCGATCATCATGACACCACCCCCATTGCCGAGGTGGCGAGAACGTCAGGTCCAGTGACGGCGTGATGAGCTCGACGGACCCGCTCTTGCATGGACTCCGCCACACTTTGCACACTCGTGGCGTAGCGTCCGCGCGCCCAACGCTTCCCTGCGGGTTCCCCGTCGGACAGCACCGCAGCCGCGCGAGCGTCGAAGACGACATCACCAAAGACCGGAAGACCAAATTGATGACCGATCTCGCGGGAGCTGTACGGACGGCCGGACCCGACGACGATGAGTCCCATTGTCCCCGTGGTCGTCGAGGACATGGCCTCCATTTCCTCAGTTCGCATGGACAAGGTCGCCAGTTGCCGGAGCCGAGATCCCGTCACCATTGCGATGAGGGAGGCGCGGGAAATGAGGCTTTCAGGCAGGCCTTCCGGCCCCAACCGGCCTGCGTCGACCATGACGTCAACCCCCGCCCGCCCAAGATCGATCATGGCGCTGACAAGGCTCGGCCACGATGTTCCCATGAGAGAGGCATGTCCGAGATGCCCGTATCCGCTGAGTAAACCTACCGTTCGATCGTCGGAATCGTGGAGAAGTGGAATGGTCTCCTCCCACATCGCCTGGACGGGGTCAGCACCGTCACGGCAGGCTGTGGCTACGCCGATGAGTCCGGCGCGCAGTGGGACGCGACCCATCAGATACCCCGATTCGATCACGTGACCGGGGAACGGGTCAGCATCAACAAGGACGACATCACGCGGCCAAGTGAGTGCCAGACCGAGAGCGGTCGTTGTCAGGCCAGGGGATCCCCCGGAACTGGTCAGCACGATGATTGACATCACCGTCCCCTTTCCACGACGGCGATGCGGTCCAGGGAAGCGAGGTCAGCAAGCCGGGCAGCGTCGCCGGAATCAACCTCGACATCGACCAACCAACTACTATGATCACCCGTCGCCTTGGGCGCCGCGACGACCACAGCGTCGACGGTGGACAGCTGTGAGACGGTTCCGGTGTCCTTGTCAGGGCTGGTTTCTACCACGGTGACGTGGGACCCGGCGGGTAGAGAAACGGTAGGTAAGCGTCCGGCGGCAAGTCTGAGGCCTACCCGGGAGCGTCCGGGCGCCACCCGCAGTTCTCCCACTGAGTGGGACCCGAGGAGTTGTCCCGATGACAGATCGACCAAGGCATGGCGACCGACGATCTTGTCGAGTTGGTCGGCCGGGATTGTGGCGACGGCTCGATCGACGGCTACTGAGGTCAGACCAATGTCGGTATTGCGCACGATCTCTCCTTGCCCCACAGCCCGCGTCATGACGAGGACTTGATCGGCATGAGAAGCGCGGTGCCAGGCAACGGCTCCACCCAGGCCGCCTAAGCATGCGCACAGCACTCCTATGACGATGAGGCGTGGTGAACGACGCAGCCGGGGAGATGGCGCCGCTGCGCTAGCAGGTATCGCAGTCACGGACATGGCCGCGAAGCTATGTGCCAGCTGACATGGGCGACAAGAGATGCACAGCAAATCTGTGGACATCGAAATCGAGGTGACACGCGCCACGCGCACACAGCACGCTATCCACAGTTGCCCACAAGCCCTGTGGATAACCCTGGGGATAATGAGACCTGGACGCGCCCATGTCCGGCCGTGATAACCATCAACAGCGGATCCCCGGCTGCCGCCCGCCGTGAAACAGTCACCCGAGTCTCGGCCTAACTAAATCAGATGGACCTCACCACTGACTGTCCACCCTAATCCGGGGTCCACCGCGCCCGCGGTATCGCACACCACGACGTCGGCCTTCACATCGAGTTGCTCCGCAGTCTCGTAAGGATAGTTCGCCCCAACCATGAAGGATTCACCCGGCCCCAGCACGTATGGTGGCCTCGCAGTCCCGCGGGCGAAAGGGGTCGTCACAACTTTGTGGGCCGCATCAGCTTCGGGGGCCGACACCGAAACCAACGGCTGACGCCAACTCCAGTCCGGATAGCGCGCGGTAATCGTCACAGTCCCCAAACCCAAATTGATGGGCGCTTTTGACACATTCGTAACGATGTAGCGCACCAGCACAATGGACGAGCCTTTGCGCACCACCGGGATGCCACCCTGCGGATCCACCATAACGGAATCTTCGGGCGCCTTCGCTATCGCCGCTTGGTCCACCTCGATGCGAATACGATCATCACCAAAATGCCCAAGCTTCTTGCCAGATCGCGTCACGGGAACAGCCCATGCTGGATGCGCGTCGGTACCCATCGGGGTTTCACGGGCCATCGTCGGGGTTGGCTGCGGCGTAGTCAGAGGGGTGAGGGTGCTACACCCCGGCACAAGCGCGCAGGCCAGCACGACACACGTAACCACACCGCGGCGCATGCCCTCACCTCCATCACAAGTCATCACGCAGCAAGGCCATGGCCACCGAATCCCAGCGACGCCCCTGCCACGATCGTGCCTGGGGAATCCTGCCACATTCGCGGTATCCCACAGCACTGGCACAGTGAATCATTCTGCCATTGCCGCTCCACGTCGTCAGCGTCACCACCTGAGCATCAGTGGTGGCAAAAGTCGCCTCGGTCCACAACCGCAGCGCTTGACGCCCCACACCGTGTCCCCACAGAGTCGGCCTAAACAGGACAATCCCGACCTCCCACCAGCCTCCTCCGGCTGGCGGCTCCTCGAACCGGGAAACGAACCCGACCCGCTGCCCGTCGACGGTGATGATGGCACGGTGACCGGTCATCAGCCCCGGACGCCACTCTTCGGCAAACTCGGCAAGACTACGATCGTCGTCAAACCCGAAATAAGGGCCGTCCCACTGCTTCCACTGCGGATGGACCACCTCAACGTTCCAGTGCCACAACCATTCCAGATCATCCTCAACGAGAGGGCAGATCTCGACTTTCCCGACCCGTGCAGGGCCATCGCAAGGGGGAACGTCACGTGGCGGAGTCACGTCTCCATTTTGCCTGCCCACGACAACTCACCGCGTGGCAGGCTGGGATCTATGACGACTCCTATAAACGGTACAGCTCTGATCCTTGAAGGAGGTGGCATGCGTGCCGCCTACACCAGCGCCGTCGTCGTCAAGATGCTCGGGCTGGGTTGGGAGTTCCCGCATGTCTCCGGTATCTCCGCCGGGTCCAGCCTCACCGTAAACTACATTTCCCGCGATCCCGAACGGACCCGCCGTAGCTTCACTGACTTCGTTGCGGACCCCCGGTTCGGCAACCTCGGCACCTGGTTGGCGGGGCGTGGATACTTCGATGCCGAGTACATCTACCAGCGCACCGCCAAGCCCCACCAGGCCCTCCCTTTCGACTTCGATACCTTCTGCGCCTCACGCCAGGCCCTACGTATCGGCGCCACTCGTACCAGCGACGGCAAGCCGGAATGGTTCACCCGCAAGGACATGACAACACTGGATGACCTCATGGTGCGGGTACGGGCGTCCTCGACCATGCCCGGATTCATGCCCCCGGTAACCATCGATGGCATCGAGTACGTCGACGGAGCTTTAGGGGACACCGGTGGTATCCCGATCGACGGTGCCCAGCTCGACGGATATGACCGGTTCTTTGTGGTCTGTACTCGGACCCGTGATTACGTCAAAAATGAGGTCAAACGTCCTCAGGCGCTTCGGCGGTTGTTCCGACGCCATCCTGCCGTCGCTGAAGCAGCCATCGCCCGACCAGCCAGGTACAACGCTACCCGCGAGATGTTGCGCGATCTCGAGTCAGACGGGAAGGCCTACGTCTTCTACCCACGCGTCATGCCCGTGACCAATAAGGAAAAGAACGTCACCAAGTTGCGTCAGGCCTACGCTGTCGGGATGGCCCAGGTGAACGCCGAGCTGCCCCGGTGGCGGGACTTTCTGGGAGTCTAAGCCTTAGCCTCGGATAGCGCTCCAATGGCCCGGTGGTTCTCGGCAGGAGACCCGATCGACAGACGAATTCCCTCTCCACTCCAACAACGCGCGAAAACGCCCCGCGACGTCAACACCTCGTCGATCCGGTCAGTACCGTCACCTGTGGCAAGCCAGAAGAAGTTCGCTTGGGAGGGTCGGACTGGCCACCCCTGGCGGGTGAGTTCGTCGAAGACCCTGGTCCGCTCGGTAACGATTTGCTGGACCCTCTCGTTGAGTTCGTCCTCGGCGGCCAGCGATGCGATCGCAGCCTGCTGGGCCAGAGAGGTCACCGTGAACGGAGTGGCGACGCGACGCAGGTCGTCACTAATCTCGGTGTTGGAGATGGCGAAACCAATCCGCAGCCCAGCCAACCCATAGGCCTTGGAGAAGGCGCGCAGCACGACGACATTGGGGTGGTCATCGAGAAGGGTGAGCCCGTCCACAGCGCTGGCGCCACGGTTGAAATGGCAATACGCCTCGTCCATGACGGCGATCACGTCCTCCGGCACCCTCGCTAAGAACTCCTCCACCTCATCGGTGTGCAAGACGGTTCCGGTCGGGTTGTTGGGGGTACATAGGAAGATCACGCGGGTAAGATCGGTGATCGCGTCGGCCATGGCGCGTCAAGGTCATGACGCAGGTCGACGGTCAGCGGCACCTGGATCGGGGTGGCCCCGGCAACTTTGGTGAGGATCGGGTAGGCCTCGAAGGACCGCCACGGAAAGATGATCTCGTCACCGGCACCGGCGAAGGCATGCATGAGCTGGCTGGCTACCTCCGTCGATCCAGCCCCCACCG